>Ga0335075_10010479_pt1 | contig 14065 bp, 12 predicted proteins | sample Lox_Sample_24_FD_206723 | JGI IMG/M metagenome (GOLD analysis project Ga0335075, IMG submission 206723) | Soil microbial communities from Loxahatchee National Wildlife Refuge, Florida, United States - Lox_Sample_2.4 | ecosystem: Environmental > Terrestrial > Soil > Wetlands | place: USA...
GCTGGCTCGGCGATCTGGTGACGCGGTCGGAGAATCTGCGCTTCGGCTGGATCGTGGCCGGGTTCGAGCGGGAAGGGGCGTTCTATTTGTTTGCGCTGCGCATGATCCCGGTGGTGCCGTTCTTCATCGTGAACGTGCTGATGGGGGCGACCAGCATCCGGCTGCTGACGTTCGCGTGGGTGAGCGGGCTCGCCATGCTGCCGGGGATCATTGTCTACGCGAATGCCGGGCGTGCACTGATGCGGATCACGAGCGTTGCGCAGATTCTGTCGCCCGGCCTGCTGGCTTCGTTTGCGCTGGTGGGAATCATGCCGCTCGCGGCGCGGTACGCCGTACTGGGCTGGCGTCGGCACAGGGGCCGGTGCGGGGGGTGACGGCGGGCAAGTCGGCGCGGGGCGGGCGCGGCTATTGCACGCCGGCGGCCGCGGCCACGATCTCGTCCACCGACAAGTGGACGTAGGCCAGGACATCGTCGGGGGTGCGGCCGCTTTTTGGCACCTTGTGCACGGCGAGGACGTGCAGCCGTGGGCCGGCGCGCGTCTGCCCGACCGCTTCGGCGAGCTCGCTGCCCAGGCCGCCGACATACGTGTCCTCGACCGAGAGGATGATGCCGTCAGGGCCAGCCAGCGCGAGCAGCGGGGCGGCGTCCAGCGGCAGTGCGTACGCATCGACGACGCCGGCGGTTATTCCTTGCGTCTTCAAGGCATCGGCGGCCTTGAGGCAGCTATGCACAAGATAGCCGGCGGCGATGAGGACGATCCGCTTCCCGCCCTCGGCCGGCCGGCGCAGTACCTTGTGGCCGCCGAACGGAAAACTCTCGGTCTCATCGTAGAGGATCGGCAGGTCGGCGCGCACTGCGCGCAGATAGCACGCGCTCGGAAACACGGCCATCGCCATGACCATGCTGTAGGTGCTGGCGGCATCGCTCGGGGTCAGGACGGTGAGGGCGGGGTTGCCGCGGAAATCCGTGACGTGGGCGAAGGTGCGCATGAACGCGATGTCGGCCAGCGCCATCTGGCTTGGGCCGTCGGAGGCGAGAGTGACGCCGACATGACTGCCGACGAGCTTGAGGTTGGCGCCGCCGATAATCCCCATTTCGACCTGGTCGAAGGCGCGCTCGAGGAAACGCCCGAAGGTGCTGGCGAAGGGGATCTTGCGGCCGCTTGCGAGGCCGACGGCCGCGGAGATCATGTTCTGCTCCGCGATGCGCGCCTCGAAATACCGCTCGGGGTAGGCGCGGGCGAAGTCCTGTGCGTGGGTCGAGTTTTTGACGTCGGCGTCGAGCGCGACCACGGCCGGATTGGCGGCGCCGAGGGATTGCAGCGCGAGCCCGTAGGCACGCCGCGGCGCCATGGAACGCTTGCTGCGCACGGTCTCGGCGAGCTTCGGATCGGCGCCCAGGGCTGTCAGGAACCCGACGGGATTTCCGGCGGGCCTGGACGCCGGCGCCGGGAGCGGCGGCTCGATGGCGAGCGCGCCGGCAAGCGCGGCGGGGTCGAGATTGGCGACGCCTTGCTCGGCGGCGCGCTTGTCCAGCTCGGAGAGCACGGCGGCAAGCCCAGATTTCGGGACCGGCGTGCCGTGGTGACCGGGGCCGCCGAGAGAGGGTACGCCCCAGCCCTTGACGGTGCGCGCGATGATCGCGAGCGGCTGGCCGTTGCTCCCGGGCGGGCGACGGCGGAGCGCGGTTTCGATCGCCGAGGGGTCGTGGCCATCGACGACGAGCGCGGTCCAGCCGAATGCTTCGGCCTTGCGTTGCAGGTGCTGCCAATCCTCGGCCGGGGAGACGAAATCGCTCTGGCCGAGCGTGTTGCAGTTGAAGATCGCGACCACGTTGCCGAGCCGATGATCGGCGATGAAATCCATCGCCTCCCAAATCTGGCCTTCGCGGGATTCACCGTCACCGATCAGGCAGTAGATCGTCTTTTCCAGAGCATCGAGGCGGGCGGCGGCGCCGAGGCCGGCGGCAACCGAGAGGCCCTGACCGAGAGAGCCGGTGGCGGCGTCGAAGAACGGGAAGCCGAGGCTCGGGTTGGGATGGCCGTCGATCGGGCTGGCAATGCTGCGCAGCGCCATCAGGTCATCGCGCGTCATCGGGCGGGCGTGATTTCCGGGCAGGATCGTCACCCCGAGATCGGCGCAGGCGGCGTAGATGATCGGCACCGCATGGCCTTCCGAAAGGACCAGCCGATCCGCGCCGGGGGCGTCGGGATGCTTCGGGTCCCAGCGCATCACCCGGTACATCAGCACGGTGGCGAGGTGGGCGAGCGAGAGGGCCGTGGTCGGATGCCCGCTGCCGGCGCTGGTCGTAGCCTCGACGGCGAGCTTGCCGAGCTGGATGGCCTTGGCCCGCATGGCCCGCTCCGGTGTGATCATGTGCGTGCTCCGTTGTTCGAGTGCTGCGCCGGCGCGGCATGCGCGCTTTGCCCGGCATCGATATGGGTTCTGCGCCGGCCGGCAACCTCCGGGTCGGTCGGATTTTTGTCGGCGCCGAAGCTCGGAGCGCTTTGCGGGCCGGCCTCAGGTTCCGGCGGGCAGACCTTGCGGCAGCCGGCAGACAAGGCGCGAGCCGCTACGGGTGGGCGTCGGCGAGCGCGCAGGTGTGGTCCTGGAGGGATTCGCCGCTGCCGAAATTGCCGCGCGCGACGTCGGCGCGATCGGCGAGGAGGATGAAGCCGGGCCGGCCGGCGAAGGAGGCACCGGCGGCGACGAGGGTGAAATCGCCGATGTGCGCGCGTGCGTCGGGGGAGGATTGCGCGAGGAGAAGGAAGGGATCGGTATTGGCAAGGTCCGCGCTGAGCAGGCGGCGAGCGATGTAGTGGTGGCCGGCAAGCGCAACAGGAAACGGCTTCCAGGCCTCGCCTATAGCGGCGAGGTGCGCCGCGAGGGCGTCGCGTACGTCCCTGCGCAGGCAGTCGACATGGATGTGGAGCTGGTTCTGGGTGCGGCCATGGATCGAGTTGACGGCGAGCGAAAGATCCTCGCGCGACAGCGGCCCCGGGGCGCGCGCCCGGACGAAGCGGCGCGCGGCCCAGGCATCTGCCATGTAATCGGGCGTGTCGGGTGCGAGCAGGACGGGACTTTCTATGCCGGTAATGCGCGCGGTCGGAAGGACGAGGAATTGCGTGGCGCCGACACGGTCTTTCAGGACGACGTAGCCGCGCGCGACGCCGCCCGAGAGATCGACGAGCGCGCACGGCGCGGGATTGCCGTGCTGCTCCTGGTCGGGAACGCACCTTCCGTGCACGATGTTCCAGAGCGCGGAGGGATTGGCGGCATGCGCGGCTCCGGCGAAGCCGAGGAGGATGATGATGAGGGCGCGGGCGGCGGCTGACAAAAGGCAGCGGCGGGCAGGGGAATCGCGCCTGGCTTCATCCCATACGCGCATCGGCGGCGAAGGGCGTGGCGGCGGGCGGGATGATGCCGCGGCGCGGGGGCAAGGGGTTGTTCCGCATCATGGGATTCGTTTGCGGACGGGACGTTAGCGGGGTCGACGGCGCCGATCAATCAAGCGCGGCGGGCTTGCGCACGGCGGATCGCCATTCGCCACGGTCCGGCCTCGAATGGCAGATAGAGGGGAGGCGGGCCGGGCTCTGCGATCGGCGAGTGCCTCTCTATGCGCGGGAGCGTGACGGCGGCGAGGCGGCTGCTCGCGCCGGCAAGAGAAACCGGCTATGCGGGCGCCAGAAGCCGGCGATGCGGAGCAGAATGAACGATTTCGGAAGGGACTTCTGAGGCGTGGAGACGATCTACCGCGGCGATCTCGAGACGCCGGCGGGGCGCGCGCGTGCCTGGCTTGATGCGCTGCTCGTCGATCACGGCGTGTTCCGGCTCGCGTGGAGCAATTTCGCAGCCGTCGTGCCGGGGCGGCTCTATCGGGCAAACCATCCGACGCCGGGACGGCTCAAGCGGCTGACGCGGCGCTACGGGCTGAAGACGCTGATCAATCTGCGCGGGGATGCGAAGAACGGCTCGGATGCGCTCTCGCGCGAGGCGGCACGGCGGCTTGGACTCGCCTTCGTCGACCTGGCGCTCGAGAGCCGCGGCGTGCCGCAGGTCTCGCGCATTCTGCGGCTGATCCAGGTGTATCGGACGATGGCCGAGCCGGCGTTGATCCATTGCAAGTCGGGGGCGGACCGCGCCGGGCTCGCGGCGGCGATCTTCCTGCTCGCCGAGGGGGCGAGCGCGGAGCGGGCGGCGGCCGAGCTTTCGTTACGCTTCGGGCATGTACGGCAGGCGCGCTCGGGCGTGCTCGATGCGTTTGTGGCGCGCTACAGGGCGGCAGGGGAGAAGTCTTTCCTCGCCTGGCTCACGGAGGATTACGACGAGGATGCGCTGAGGCGGGAATTCGCGCCGTGGCGGTTGGCGTCGTTTTTCAATGACCGGGTGCTGGCGCGGGAATGAAAGGAGCGGAGCGGTGACCAAAGACGACGTGCTCGAGGTGCTGGCGGTGACGGCGTGGGACGCGCCGGTCGAGCCGGCGCAGAGCGCGCGCGCGGTGGCGGCGCTCGAGGGCGGGCGGGTGCTGTTTTTTCCTTTCCTGCCGTTCACTTTGGAAGAGGCGGAAAAAAGCTTCCTGACCGCGGACGCGCTCGAACAGGGACGAAAGAATATCAGCCTCGATCCGGCACAGGGGGTCTGCCAGGGCAGCCGCTTCACCGGCGCGGAGGCAGCCCGGCTTGCGGCGATGCTGGAACGGTTCGGGCGGCAGGCGGAGGCGCTGGTGCTGGCACTCGCGCCCGGCTACGCGGGGCGGCTGGAGCGGGCGCGGACGAGCTTCCGGCCGGCGGAGATCGAGGAACGGGCGAGCTCGGTCCGCAAGGACGACCGGCTGCTGCATGTCGATGCGTTCCCGGCCCGGCCGACGCGGGGCAATCGGATCCTGCGCGTGTTCAGCAACATCGCACCCGACGGGGCGGAGCGGCTGTGGCGGGTGGGCGAGCCGTTTCCGGAGTTCGCGCGGAAATTCTTCCCGCGCGTGGGCGCGGGGTCCGCGCGTTCGGCGTGGCTGCTGGAGCGGCTCGGCCTGACGAAAGGGCGGCGCAGTGCCTACGACACGATCATGCTCCGGCTGCACGACCGGATGAAGCAGGACCGCGCCTATCAGAGGGCTGCGCCGGCGGCGGAAGTTGCGTTCCCGCCGGAGACGAGCTGGATGGTGTTCACGGACCGGGTGCTGCACGCGGCGATCGCCGGACGTTTCGCGCTCGAGCAGACTTTTCATCTGCCGCCGGCGGCGATGGCGGACGCGGCAGAGGCGCCGATCGCGGTGCTGGAGCGACTGGCGGGCCGGGCGCTGGCCTGAGCCATGCCGCACAAGGAGGCCGGACGGAAAATCCGCCTCTGGCAAAGAGGGCGCCGGCGATGATGACATGCGGGCGACGGTTTCTGGGCGCGCTGGCCCTCGTTGGCATGCTGCTCGCCGCGGGCGGAGCAGGGGCGCAGGGAACGGCGGCGGGCACGCTCGCGCGGATCCGCCAGGATCGGACCATCCGGATTGCCTATCGCGAGGATGCGCCGCCCTTCTCCTACCTCAGCAAGGCGGACACGCCCACCGGCTTCATGATCGATCTTTGCCTGGCCGTCACCGACAATATCGCCAAACAGCTTGGCCTCGCTTCGCTGGCCATTTCCTATGTACCCGTGAACACGAGCAACCGCTTCACAGCGATCGAGCAGCATAAAGCCGATATGCTCTGCGGGCCGACGACGGCCACGCTCGCGCGGCGCGAGGTGGTGGATTTCTCGCTTTCGACGTTTGTGGACGGGGCCGGCATGATGGTGGCGAGTGACGGCCCGAAGAGCCTGAAGGCGCTGGCCGGGCACAAGCTCGGCGTCCTGGCAGGAACGACGACCGAGGAGGAACTGCGCACGGCGCTGAAGAACGGGGGAATCGCGGCCGAAATCGTTCCGGTGAAGAGCTATGAAGACGGCGTGGCCGTGCTGGAGGACGGCAAGGTTTCCGCCTTTTTCGCCGAACGCGCGATTCTCGCCTATCTGATCACGACCAGCAAGGCGCCGGACAGATGGCTGCTCTCCAGGAACACTCTCTCGATCGAGCCCTACGCGCTGGCGCTGCCGCATGGCGATGAGAATTTTCGCCTCGCGGTGGACCGCGCGCTCTCGGAGATTTACCGCTCCGGCGAGATAGCCGCGATTTTTCGAAAGGCTTTCGGAACAGAGGTGCAACCCGGAGCGGCGTTGCAGGCGCTCTACCTGATTACGGGCCTGCCGCAGTGACGCCTGCGCGATCAGCGATCGCGCGAGGTGTTGTCGATAAGCTCACGATAGAGCGCCTGCATCGCCGCCTGCATGGCGGCGAGGCTGTAGGAGCGGAGCACGAAGGCGCGGGCCGCCCTGCCGATCGCAGCGCGGGCGTCGGGCGGGAGCGCAAAAAATTGCTCGAGCGCGGCCGCGAGCGCGGCGGGATCGGCCGGCTGGACACACCAGCCGGTCTCGCCGGCGAGCACGGTTTCGGCTGCGGCGCCGTGAGCGGCGGCGATGACGGGGCGGGCCATGGCGGCGGCCTCGATGACGACGCGGCCAAAGGCTTCCGGTTCAGTTGAGGCGTTGACGATGATATCCGCGAGGGCAAGCGCGGCAGGCATGTCGTCGGTGCCGCCGGGAAGGCGGAGGCGATCGGAGAGGCCGAGGCGGGCGGCGAACGATCGCAGCTCGGAGACGTATCGGAAGCGGCCTTCGAGCGGGCCGGCGAAGACCGCGATCGGCCCGGGATCTTTCAGGCGGGCGAGGGCGTGGAGCAGGATTTTGTGGCCTTTCCAGCGCGCGAGGCGGCCGGGGAGCAAGACCACGGCGCGGCCGGGAGGCAGGTTCCAGCGCTGCGCGAGTGCCTGCAGGCGCGCGGGCGAAACGGCAGCCGGATCGAAGCGGGCGGGATCGACGCCGGGGGGAATGACGCGAAGCCGCGGCACGGTGCGGGGATGGCGGGCGGCGATCGACCCGGCGATGAAGCGGCTCACCGCGATCACGCGATCGCCGGAGGCCATCACGGCGTTGTAGCGGCGCTTGAGAGGATTTCCCTCGCCATAGGCGCCGTGCCAGGTCGTGACAAACGGCCGAGACGTGCGGCGGGCCGCGAGCAGCGCGGACCAGGCGACGGCGCGCGAATGGGCGTGCAGCAGATCGACGCGCTCGGCGCGGATCAGGCGCTCGAGGCGGCCGGCATTGCGCAGCAGGAAAAGCGGATTCTTCGTCTCCAGCGGCAGCGAAAAATGCACCGCGCCGGCGGCGGCGAAGAGGACTTCCATGCCCCCGCCGGCGCTCGCAACGAGCGCGGTGCCACCGGCTTCGCGGATCGCGGTCACCGTCTCGAGGGCGGAAAGCTGCGCCCCACCGCCTTCGATCCTGGGCAGGACCTGCAGCACGATCATTTTTGGATCGTTTCGAGAAAGCGGTGCCAGCGGGCGAGCACCGGCGGCTCGGCGAATTCGGCGAGGAAACGCTGCCGGCCGGCGCCGGCCAGAGCAGCGGCGCGGCCGGGCTCGGCGAGGAGGGCGGCGGCGGCGGCGGCGAGCGCGGCCGGATCGCCGCGCGGGACGAGAACACCATCCGAGCCCGAGGCGATCAGCTCGCGCGGACCGTCGGCGTCGGTTGCGAGCACGGGGCAGCCGGCGGACCAGGCTTCCAGGACGACATTGCCGAGCGGCTCGCGGCGGGAAGAGCAGACGAAGAGATCGGCGGCTGAGAAGAGCGGCCCGGCGTCGTCGCGCCAGCCGAGGAAGTGCACGCGCTCGGCGAGGCCGAGCGTGGCGGCGAGACGCCGCAGCGCCGCCTGCTCCGGGCCTTCGCCGGCAATAAGAAGCGTGGCGGCGGGCAGCCGGGCGAGCGCCTCGATCAGGATGTCAAAACCCTTGTCCGGGTGCAGGCGGCCGAGTGCAAGGAGGCGCGGGCGGCCCGGCGGCAGATCGGCCGCTGGAATGGCGGCGGCGTGGTCGGGCACGAAGTTCGGCAGGTAGTGGGTGCGCGCCTCGGGCCAGCCATTGGCGCGAAACCAGGCCACGAGGCCGCGGGTGTTGCCGACGAGATGGTCGCAATTCCGGTAGTGGCGGAGCGGGTAAGGGCCGCCGAGGCGGCCGATATGGATGAAGGAGCCGCGCGGCGTGTGGTCGGTGGCGCGGCTCATCCAGCTTACGGCGACGCGGGGGGCGAATCCCTCGAGGGCGCGGGCGAGGCGCGGGCGGGTGAGAAGATCGAGCGGGCCGCCGAAACGGAATTCGAGCGGCGCGAGGCCTCCGGCGGCGAGGCGGGCCGCGCGTTCGGCATCGCGGCGGATGATCGGCAGCACGGCAAGGCCGGAACGGTGAAGGCCGAGACTGAGGCGTTCGAAGAAGAGCTCGGCGCCGCCGTGATGCGCGCCGGCCATGATCTGGGCGAGCCTCATGCCGCGCGGGCATCGGCGATGAGCTGAAGTGCTGAGGCGGCGACGGCGTCCACGGTGATGTCCTCCATGCGGGCGGAGGGCGAGCGAACGGCAAGCGCGGCGCGGCCCGAGGGGGCGTATTCGTCGGCGGGGGTGGGGCCGAAGAGGCCGATCGTAGGCGTGCCGGCGGCGGCGGCGAGGTGCATCAGGCCGGAATCGTTGCCGACGAAGAGGGCGGCGCGGGCGAGCACGGCAGCGGCCTCGGGGAGCGAAAGGCGGCCCGTGAGATCGATCGCTTCGGGGAGCGCCGAGCGGAGCGGGGCGGCCAGCGCCTGCTCGGCCGGCCCGGGCCCGGCGAGGATGGCGGCCCGGGCGGGGCCGAGTGGACCTGCGGCGAGGCGGCGGAAGAGCGCGGCAAAGCGCTCGGGCGGCCAGATTTTTCCGGCCCAGTTGGCACTCGGCGCGAGGGCGATGACAGGCGGGCCGGGCGGCAGGAGCGCCGCGGCGCGGGCGCGGTCCTCGGGCGCGGTCCAGACCACGGCCGGGGGCGGCGGATCGAGGCCGAGGATCTGGCCGAGCTGGGCAATCTTAGGGCCGGGGCGAATTCGCATCGTGGCGCGGCGGCGGGCACGGAGGAACCAGGCAAGCGCCGAGCCCCGAATATCGAGGACGAGGTCCCAGCGCGTGCCGGCGGCCATCGCCCAGAGGCGGAGCCAGTGCAGGTCGTAGCGGTGTTTCTCGATGACGATCAGGCGCTCGAGGCTGGGCATCCGCGCGAAGACCTCGGCGGAAATCGGGCCGGCGACGAGGGTGATGCGCGCCTCGGGATGGCGGCGGAGGAGATGGTCGATGAGGCCGCTCGCGAGCACCGCATCGCCGATGCGGCTCGGGGCGATGAAGAGGATGCGCATGCAGCGCCGGCTATAGCACGGCGGGCGCGGCGGCGACGGCGGGGCGGCGCGCCTTCAGGTGGAATAATCGGAGAACGCGGCGCCGGCGTAGCGCGCACGATAGTCGGTGCGGACATTGACGAGCGCCACCATGCCTTGGTCCACCCTTGCCTGGGCGCGTTCGAGGGCGGGGCGGATTTCTTCGGGCCGCTCGACATATTCGCCGTGGCAGCCGAGCGCCTCGGCCATTCGGTCGAAGCGGGTATAGCCGAGATCGCGGCCGGGCTTCTCGCGCTTCGGATCCGCGGTCCAGCCGCCGTTCAAGCTGATCACGACGAGAATCGGCACGCGGTGGCGGACGGCGGTGTCGAGCTCCATGGCATTGAGGCCGAAGGAGCCGTCACCATGCACGACGATCACCTGCGCCTCGGGCCTGGCAATTTTCGCGCCGATGCCGAACGGAAGGCCGACTCCCATAGTGCCGAAGGGGCCCGAGTTGAGGCGATGGCCGGGCACGAAGGTCGGCATGGTCTGGCGGCCGTAGTTCAGGGTTTCCTGGCCGTCGACGCAGAGGATCGCGTCGCGGCGGGCGAAATCCCTGATCTCCTCGAGCAGGCGCACCGGATGGATATCGCCGTCCTCGGCAGGACGGTTGCTACCGGCGGCGCTGCGCTTGGCCGCCTCGCCGGCGGCGAGTGTCCGGCGCCAGGATTGGTAGCTCAAGGGCGTGACGCGCGTGCCGATGGCTTCGAGGAGCTGGCTGAGGACGGCGCGGCAGTCGCCGACTATGGGGATGTCGATGGCGCGCGGGGCGGTTGCCAATTCCTCGGGATCGATGTCGATGCGGGCGATCGTCGCCGCGGCGCCGAAACGCGGCGGGGCGGCGTGGCCGATGATGTAGTTCATGCGCGTGCCGAGGACGATGATGAGATCGGCATCGCGAAACGCGGTGCTGCGCATGGAGAGGAAGGAAAATGGATGATCGTCGGGGATGACGCCGCGACCCTGCGGGGTCGTGTAGAAGGGAATGCCGGTGCGCTCGACGAATTCCTGCATTTCCTTCCAGGCGCGCGAGAAGATGACGCCGCTGCCGGAGACGAGAATGGGCTTCTGGGCCTCGGCGAGAGCATCGACGAGGCGGGCGATCTGGCGGGGATCGCCGAGCGGGCGGGCGCCGAGAAGCGGGCGGCCGGCGAAGCTCCAATCGACCGCGCTCTCGTCGATCTTCTGGTAGAGGATGTCGCCGGGGAAATCGAGATAGACGGGGCCCGGCTTCCCGGCCATGGATTTCTGGAAGGCGAAATTCACCTGCTGGGGAATGCGCTTCAGATTGTGCACGCGGTCGACATGCTTGGTGCAGCCGCGCATGAGGCGAACCTGGTCGATCTCCTGAAAGACCTGGCGGCCGAACTGGCCGATCGGACTCGAGCCGCCGATCGCGACGACGGGCGCACAATCGATCAGGGCGTTGGCCACGCCGGTGATGAGATTGGTGACGCCGGGACCGCTCGCGGCCATGCAGACGCCGGGCTTTTGCAGCAGGCGGCTGTAGGCCTGGGCCATGAAGGCGGCCGCCTGCTCGTGGCGGACATCGATCATGCGGATGCCTTCCTTGATGCAGGTTGCCTCGGCCAGCAGCATCGGCCCTCCCATGATGAAGAAGAGTTCTTTGGTTCCCTCTTTCCTCAGGCAACGGGCGAGAATTTCCGAACCGGTCAGCTCCGCCATTTGCTCTCCCCCGGATTATCTTTCACTCGTTAACGGCGGCGTCGGCCGGCACGCCGAGCCAATCGGCGAGCACGGAATCGGTGTGCTGGCCGAGCAGAGGTGCCGGATGCACCGGCGGCGGCCGGCCGGAAAACCGCACCGGCCAGGCCGGCATTTTGTAGGCACCGATGGTCGGATGATGGATCGTCTGGACGATGCCGCGGGCGGCGAAGCTCGGGTCGTCGAGAAGTTCCGAGGTGTCGAGCACGGCACCGGCCGGGATGCCGGCAGCGCCGACGATGCGCATCGCCTCGTGCTTGTCGTGCTGGCTGGTCCAGGCGGCGAGGAGCGCGTTCACCTCGGGCTCGCGTTCGGCGCGGGCGGCGGCGGTGGCGTAGCGCGGATCGTCGAGCAGGTCCTTGCGGCCGATCACGGCGAGCAGGCGGCGCCAGTGCTCGGGATTGGCGCGGCTGGTGTAGATGTAGACATAGTCGTTCGGGCCGCCGCCTTTGCAGGGAAAGATGCCCATGGGCGGGTTGCGGGCGAGCACGCTGCCCGCGCCGGCGCGGCGCGGCGGGGCCCCGGTGCGGGTCTGGGTGGCGAAGGCGCCGCGCATGTACTGGAACATCGCGTCCTGCATCGCGACCTCGATATGCTCACCGGCGCCGGAGCGCGTGCGGCGGTAGAGCGCGGCGAGGATGGAAACGGCGAGCAGCATGCCGGTCCCCGTATCGCCGATGGTGGGGCCGGGCTTGAGCGGCGGCCCCTCGGCCTCGCCGGTGATGCTCATCGGACCGCCGCAGGCTTGCGCGATCATGTCGAAGGCGAGATTTTTCTCGAAGGGCGAGCCGGTGCCGAAGCCTTTCACCTGGGCATAGATGATCCCCGGGTTGAGGGCGCGAATGGCGGCGGGGCCGAAGCCGAGGCGCTCGATCGCGCCGGGGGCGAAATTCTCGACGAAGACGTCGGCACGGGCGGCGAGCTGGCGAAGGCGGGCTGCGCCATCCGGGCTCTTGAGATCGAGCGTGATCGATTTCTTGTTGGCATTGTATTGCAGGAAATAGTGGGCATCGGCCTCGGGCGGGGGGTTGATGGCGCGTCCGGGATCGCCGCCCGCAGGGTTCTCCACCTTGACGATTTCGGCGCCGAGCCAAGCGAGCGCCTCGGTGCAGGAGGGGCCGGCCTCGAACTGGGTGAGATCGAGCACGCGCACGCCATTGAGGCAGTCTTCTCCGCCCATCGGACGCCTTCTCCCGGCTTGTCGCTGGCCGAGGCGGAGTGTGGCGAGAAGCGGCGCGGGATGTCCACCCCCGACCGTTGTCGCCGCGCGGAAACTCCTGTCGCGGCCCGGGCCGGGCTCGTCTACCCTGCGCAGGTTGACTTGAGGAGCGGCGGCATGCATGCGGCGACGCGGGAGCGGGTCGAGGCGCGGCTGAAAAGGATCGAGGGCCAGGTGGGGGGGCTGCTCAGGATGGTGGAGCAGGACCGCTACTGCGTGGATGTGCTGACGCAGATCGCGGCGGTACGGGCGGCGCTGCACAAGGTGGAGGAGCAGATTCTTGCCGACCATGTCGGGCATTGCGTCGCGGACGCGTTCGCGTCCGGCGACATGCTCGCGCAGCGGCACAAGGTGGAGGAGCTGGTGCAGGCGATCGGGCGGATGACGCGGTAGCCGCGGGCAGGCCGGTCAGGGTTCGTCGGCGGAGCGGAACATGCCGAGGCGGAGCATGAGGCCGACCGCGGCGCCTTTGACCGGGTGAAGCAGGAGGAGCGCCAGCAGCAGCGTGAGCGGCACGAGGATCGCGGTTTCGACGAGCGCGGTGAGGGTCATCGTCAGTTCCATCACCAAGAGCAGCCCGACCGCGATTGCACCGACGATCAGGATGGTGAAGACGGGGGCGCCGTCGTCGGCCGGGACGCGACCCAGAGGCGCGCCGCAAGAGGAGCAGACGGGAACGACCCGGAGGTAGCCGGAGAAGAGGGCGGTGCGGCCGCAGGCGGGACAACGGCCGGCGAGGCCGCGGGCGATCGCGACCGGCATCGGCGGGGTGGGCCAGGGGGGCGGCGGCTGGCTGCGGTCGGGCTGCCAGCGGGGCGGTGTGTCGTCGGGCATCTGGCGTTCCGTCGGTCCGGCGGGAGGCGGGGTGCAGGGCACGCATCATGCGCCCGGGCGGGACCGGCGGTCCCGGGAAATCCGCTCGGGCCTGGTGGGGCAGCTTTGCTACCGGCGGGCCCTTTCATCTGGTATCGGATCACGACCTGGCGCCGGAGGAGGCGATGGATGGGCATTCTCGCGCTGGCGGCAGGGATCTGGATTGCGACGCACTCGGGCCTCACCGCCGCCGGGCCGCGCCGCTGGCTGGTGCAGCGGGCAGGCGAGGCGGGATTCCGCGGAATTTTTTCGGCGATTTCCCTGGCGAGCATCGTTTTCCTCATCATAGCTTTCCGCCGAGCGCCGGCGGTGCCGCTCTGGTTCGTGCCGCCTTGGCTGCACGGCCTGCTGGCGATCGTCATGCTTGCCGCCTTTCTTTTGTTCGTCGGCAGCGTCAGCACCCGCAACCCGACCGCCATCGGCAGCGAGACGGCGGCGCCCATGGCGCCCCGCGGCATTCAGCGCATCACCCGTCATCCCATGCTCTGCTCGTTCGCGCTCTGGGCAGCGGCGCATATGGCGGGCCTCGGCACGGCCGACGGGTTGCTGTTCTTCGGTGCCTTCCTCGTCGTGACTCTCCTGGGAATGCCGTCGATCGACGCCAAGCTTGCGGTCAAGAATCCGGCGCTCTCGGCCGAGCTCGCGCGGACAACCTCGATCCTGCCATTCGGCGCCATCCTGAGCGGTCGCAACCGTTTCGTCGCGGGCGAAATAGGCTGGGCCTGGCCGCTTGCCGCCCTCGTTCTCTGGGCTCTCTTCGTCGCCTTTCTGCACCGCTGGCTGTTCGGCGTGAGCCCGGTCTGAGCGCGCGCCAGCCTGTTGAATACGCAGGCGGCGGCCGTGACGACGGCGGCGCGCGGCTCATGCCGTGCGTTCGGCGCTGTGCTCCGGAGGAAAGGCGGCGCCGATCTGGCGGAGCAAAGCCGCGTCCTGGCC
>Ga0335075_10010480_pt1 | contig 14065 bp, 9 predicted proteins | sample Lox_Sample_24_FD_206723 | JGI IMG/M metagenome (GOLD analysis project Ga0335075, IMG submission 206723) | Soil microbial communities from Loxahatchee National Wildlife Refuge, Florida, United States - Lox_Sample_2.4 | ecosystem: Environmental > Terrestrial > Soil > Wetlands | place: USA: Florida...
CGAGATCCGCATCCTGCAGCGTGTATTGGTACTGCGTACGGGAGGTCCGTCCGCCGACGTTCACGTCCTGCGCCGACTGCAGGTAGATCGTCGCGCCCGGCACCTGGGCGATCTCCTTGCGCAGCCGGCGGATGATCTGATCGGCGTTGTCCTTGCGCTCATCGCGCGGCTTAAGGCTGATCATGGTGAAGCCGTTGTTGAGCGGGTGACCGCCGCCGAGGAAGACCATCGAGGAGGCGACATCCGGGTCCTTGGACACCACCTTCATCAACTGCTGCACCCTCTGGTTCATCTGATCGAAGGAGATGTCCTGCGAGGCGTCGGTGATGCCCTTGATGAGGCTCGTGTCCTCCTGCGGGAAGAAGCCCTTGGGCTCGACCACGTAAAGGACGCCCGCGAGCGCAATGGTGGCGACGAAGACCAGCAGCGTGGCGGGCTGATGGCGCAGCACGAAATCGAGGCCGCGCTCGTAGAGGGCGAGCGTCTTCTCGAAGATGCGCTCGCTCGCCGCGTACAGCCGCCCATGGCGAATGTGCCGCTCATCGCGCAGGAAGAGCGAGCACATCATCGGCGACAGAGTGAGCGCGACGAAGGCGGAGACCACGATGGTCAGAGTGACCGTAATGGCGAACTCGCGGAACAGGCGCCCGACGATTCCGCCCATGAGCAGCAGGGGGATGAATACGGCGATGAGCGACAGACTGATCGACATGATCGTGAAGCCGATCTCCGCGGCTCCCTTGAGGGCCGCCTGCATCGGCGTCATCCCCGCCTCGATGTGCCGGTAGATGTTCTCCAGCATGACGATGGCATCGTCGACCACGAAGCCGACGGCGATCGTCAGACCCATCAGGGAGAGATTGTCGAGGCTGTATCCCAGCACGTACATCATTGCGCACGTACCGAGCAGCGCGAGCGGGACGGTCACGCCCGGAATGATGGTTGCCCACACGTTTCGCAGGAAGAGAAAGATCACCAGCACCACCAGCGAGATCGTAATCATCAACGTATATTCAACGTCGTGAACCGACGCGTTGATGGTTATGGTGCGGTCGTTGATCAGATCGACTTTGATGCCTGGGGGCACCGAGGCCATTGCGTGTGGCAAGACCTGCTTCACGCGCTGGACGGTATCGATCACGTTGGCGCCCGGCTGCTTGAAGACCATCAGGATCACGCCTGGCTTGCCGTTCTGGTAAGCCGACATCTGCGTGTTCTCCGGGCCACGGATGGCACGTCCGATGTCGCCTATGCGAACCGGTGCTCCGTTGCGGTAAGCGACGATTACGTCGTTCCAGGGCTTTGCGCTGACAAGCTGATCGTTGTCGTAGATCGCAAAGCTGTGCAGGGTTCCATTGATGGAGCCCTTGGGCGCATCGACGGTCGCCGTCTGAATGACGCTCTCGACATCCGTGAGCTGGATGCCCATGTTGGCCATCTTCGCGGGATCGACCTGGACGCGGATGGCGGGTTTCTGCTGACCGCCGAGCGAGACCTGTCCGACGCCCTGGACCCGCGACATCTGCTGGACGAGGATGTTCTCCGCGAAGTCGTCCACGGTGGTGAGCGGCAGCGTGTCGGAATGCACCGCGTAGATGAGGATGGGCGAGTCGGCCGGGTTCTCCTTGCGGTAGGAGGGCGGACTCGGCAGGTTCTTCGGCAGCTGGCCGGCCGCCGCATCGATGGCCGCCTGGATGTCCTGCGCGGCGGCGTCGATGCTGCGGTCGAGATCGAACTGCACGGTGATCGAGGTCGACCCGAGCACGCTCTGCGAGGTGAGCTGCGTCACCCCCGGGATCTGCATGATCTGGTATTCGATCGGCGTTGCGACCGCGGAGGCCATGGTCTGCGGACTCGCCCCGGGCAGGTTGGCGCTCACCAGGATGGTCGGGAAGTCGACCTGCGGCAGCGGCGCCACCGGCAGCATGGGAAAGGCGACGATTCCGACGAGGAGAATCCCCGCCATCAGCAGCGAGGTGGCGACCGGCCTGCGGATGAAGGGCGTCGAGATGCTCATGACGCCTGATGTCCCGGCGCCGGGCTCCGGTCGGCGGTCGCGGGCGGGGCCGCGGCGGCGTTGCCCGGCGCCGGCGCGAGGACCCGCACGTGCGCGCCCGGCTCCAGCCTGAACAGATTGCTGATCACGACCGTCTGGCCCAACTTCAGGCCCTTGGTCACGATCGCCAGGCTCTCGCTGTTGTTGGCGACCTCGACCGGCTGCATGGTCACCGTCGAATCGGGCTGCACGACATACACGAACATCCCGTCCGGGCCGCGTTGCAGCGCCGCCGGCGGCACCGTGAGCGCGTTCTCATCGGTGCGCTCCAGCAGCCGCACGTTGACGAACTGGCCGGGCCAGAGCGTCAGCTTCGAATTGGGGAAGACGGCCTTCAGGCGGATGGTGCCGGAGGTCGTGTCGATCTGGTTGTCGATCAGCTCGACCGTGCCCTGATCGAGCACGGTGCCGTCGCCCTGCTGCGAGCTCGCGATCACGCTGACGGAGCCCTTCGACATCGCGCCGGCCACGGCCTCGAAGGTGTCCTCGGGCAAAGTGAAGATCGCGGTGATCGGCTGCAGCTGTGTGAGGACGACGATGCCGGTAGTGTCGGTCGCATGCACGATGTTGCCGGGGTCGACCAGGCGCATGCCGGTGCGGCCGTCGATGGGTGAAGTGATCCGCGTGTAGCTCAACTGCGTCGCGGCGCTCTCGATGGCGGCCTCGTCCGCCTCGGTCTGGGCTTTGAGCTGCGCGACCAGGGCGTGCTGGGTGTCGACCTGCTGTTGGCTGGCGAGCTTCTTCGGCTCGAGGAACAGATACCGGCTCAGGTCCTTGTGGGCATCCGCGAGTTGCGCCGTGTCCTTCGCGAGCGCGGCGCGCGCGCCATCGAGGGCCGCCTGATAGGGGCGGGGATCGATCTGCGCCAGCAGCTGCCCGCGCCTGACCTGCTGACCCTCCGAGAAGGCGACCTGGGTGAGCTGTCCGTTGACCTGCGCGGTGACCTTGACCGTGTAGAACGCCTGCACGGTGCCGAGCCCCTGCAGATAGATCGGGACGTTCCGCGCCACGACGGGCGCGGTGCTGACTTCGACCGCCGCGGGCGCCGCCTCGTGTTTCGCGCTCGCGCGCGCAGGGGCCAGCAGCCAGGCGAAAAGCGTCACGGCGCCGATCGCCGCCGCACCCATCACGAGCCGCGTGCGGCTCAGTCGCATCGGAATTCTCACGGCAAATGCCTCGAAGGATCGTGGGTCTCACTGCTCCAGCCCCCGCCCAGGGCGTCGTACAGGCCGACCAGGGCCTGAAGATGCGCCAGCCGCGCCTGCGCCAGGGCGTCTTCGGCGGAGAAGAGCGAGGTCTCGGTGCCCAGCACCGTCAGGATGTTCACGGTGCCGGCGTGGAACTGGTATTGCGACATCTGGTAGGCGCCGCGCGCCTTGTCGGTGGCGATCTGCTCGCGCTGCAGCTGATCGCCCGTGGCGCTGACGGCCGCGAGCGAGTCCTCCACGTTGCCGAAGGCGGAGATCACGGCCTTGTGATAGTCGGCGAGGAGCTCGTCGTAGCGGGCCTGGCTCAGCCGGTATTCGCCGAGGATCTGACCGCCGTGGAAGATCGGCTGGGTCAGGCCGGCGGAGATCGAGAACACGCGGTTCTGCGGCTCGAGCAGGCTCGAGAGCGCCTTGCTCTCGAACCCACCGGATGCGGTGAGATCTATCGTTGGAAAGAATGCGGCGCGCGCGGCCCGGATGTCGGCGTTCGCGGAGATGAGCTGCTCTTCGGCGCTCGCGACGTCGGGGCGCCGTGCCAGCAGCTGCGAGGGCACGCCCGCCGTGACCGCCGGAGCCGCGATGCCGATGAGGCCGGAGGCGGCGATATTAAAGGATTGCGGCGTCTGTCCGACCAGGATGGCGAGAGCGTCGACCTGCTGACGCTCCTGCTCCTCCAGCGGCGGGATGGTCGCGGCGACAGTTGCGACAACGGTGTCCTGCTGGGCGACATCGAGCGCGGTCGAGATGCCGGCCTGCTCGTCCGTCTGCAGACCCTTGAGGGTCTCCTCGGCGCTCGCCAGGTCCGCGCGGGCGATGCGCAATCGGTCGCGAAGGGCGAGCGCGGAGAAGTACGTGTCAGCGATGCCGGACATGACGGTGAGCTCGACGGTCTCGCGGTCGTATTGGCTCGCGGCAGCGGAGGCCAGCGCGGCGGACCGGATGGCGCGGTTCTCGCCCCAGAAGTCGAGCTCGTAGCTGGCGTTGAGGCCGGCGGCGAATTCGTTGTAGAGCAATGCCCCCGGGCTCGAGAAGCTGATCTCCCGCTGGCGCGTGCCGCTCGCTGCGCCGTCGAGGGAGGGGAGGAGCGGTGCGCTGCTGATGCGCACCTGGGCGTCCGCCTGCCGGACCCGTGCGATCGCGGCCGCCAGATCGTCGTTCGCGGTCCGGCCCGAGGCCATCAGGGCGGCCAGCTCCGGCGAATGGAATCCGTCCCACCAGTGGGCCGAGGGCCAGCCCTGGGGCATCGTGGCCGCGGCCGGGGTACGCCAGGCCGGCGGCGGCGGAATACTGGGGCGGCGATACCGCGGCCCGAGGCTGCAGCCGCCGAGGGCGAGCGCCGCCACCGCGATGGCGGCCCGCCAGGCCCGCCCACGAATCATCCGTGCCTCTGTCCCAATCGAGACCATGCGCGCATGGTCGTCGAGCGCCCCTTTCGCGCCCGTGGACAAATTATTAATTCCAGTTAATGCCGGGCGAGCCCGGAATCGGCGAGCAGACATTCATCATCATCGGCTATTCGTATGGATTGCTCCGGGCAAACCGCTGATGAGGAACTGGTGCCACGTCGCCGCTTCTATGCCGGCCCGCTCCGCGGTCGTCAGCGCGCCTGCATCGCAGATCAGTAGCGGTCGGTAACTCGAATGGCGTCGGGTGAATTCGAGCAGTCCCTTGAGGTCTGTGGCTCTGACCACACCTGTCTTGATCTCGACGGCCCACGAACCCCACGTGCCTTCGATTACGCCATCAATTTCAAAAGGCTCCTCGCGCCAGTATGAGACGCGCTGGCCGCAGATCCAGGCGTGCGCCAAGCACGCGTTCTCCACCCAGGAGCCAAATCGCGCGGCATCCGTGTCTTTGTTCGGGATCCCCAGTGGCTCGACGACGGCGAGCAATGCGTTACTCAGGGTCACGAGTTTCGGCGGCGCTGACCGTCGCCGCGAGGATCGCACTGCATGCTTCTTCAGCGGTGCGACGAGATAGGCTTCCTCGAGCAGCTCCAAGTAATGAGCGATGGTCTCCAGGGCGCCCGAATCCTGCAACAGGCCTTGAATCTTCTGCAGGGAAATGATCTGGGCGGGGGAGGTCGCACAGACACCGAACACTTGACGCAGGAGAGCAGGCTTGCGGACCGGCGCCAGGGCGAGAATGTCCCGGCCGATTGCCGGCTCGAGAATCGCATCCCGAACGTACGCGGACCAGCGGGCTGAATCGTTCAGGTAGGGTATTGCGCCAGGATACGAGCCGTGGCTGACCACCAGCTCGGCTGCTTCTTCCGACGTCATGCCGAAGGATGCAGCTAGAGACGCCGCGCTCCAATGAGTCAGGGTGATCCTCTCGAATCTTCCTGCCAGGCTCTCCCGCGAGCCGGCGCTCAGTTGCAGCGCCGCCGAGCCGGTGGCGACCACGTGGATCGGAATCTTCCTTCGTCGGAACCGATCCCACTCTCCCTTCAGGCGGCCAGCCCAGTTGTGCAACACATGCGCTTCATCGAGCAGCACGATGGCTCGGCTGGTTGGCGCCATTCGCTCCGCGCGACTCCACAGACGCTCCCAGAAGCCGGGCAGTGCTGCCTCGGGGCTGTCCCCCGCGGCATAAAGCGCGGAGTTCGGACGCTCTTTCGCCAGCTCAAGGAGAAGCGTGGTCTTGCCCACCTGCCGCGGCCCAGAAAGCAGCTGTATTCGCCCGGGAGCCTCCTCGGCCAATCTCCGGCGCAGGAGGGCGCGGGTCTCTGCATGAGTAAGGCGAAAATCTGATGCAGCCATAATCGAATAATTATTCGGGTACGATAAAATTGCAAGTGCGTCATCCGGGCTGGCGGCCGTGGTTGCAATTCGCGGAGCTCGAGGCTAAGATATCGAGAACAAATGAATGGTACCGATAACTCAGTCCATTCAAAGAATACGACGGAAGGATGACATCCGTGGCCGCAGGGGGTACCCGAGTAATGAGTTTCGTGGCTCAGAGACTGCTGCGCCTGAGTGTGCCCTGCGCGGCAATCATGCTTGCCGCATGCGGTGGCGGGAGCTCCTCTGGAAGTTCCATCCCCAACGTGGTGACTTACGACGTTAGCGCCACGGCCGGAAGCGGCGGAAGCATATCTCCCGCGAGCGTGATGGTGAATGCCAACGGCACCACGACGTTTACGGTGACGCCAGACAGCGGGTATGCCATTAGCGGAGTGACCGGCTGCGGCGGCACGCTGTCCGGCAACACCTACACCACCGGGGCGATCAGCGGAAATTGCACGGTTACGGCGAGTTTCGGCTCATCAACGTACTCTGTGGGCGGCGCGATCACGGGCCTGGGTACCGCGACAGGGCTCGTGTTGGTCAACGGCAGTGATACCCTGAGCGTGCCGGCCGGCGCCACGAGCTTTACCATGCCGACGTCGGTAGGGAATGGACTCACGTACGACGTGACCGTGAAGGTCCATCCGACCGCGCTGAGTTGCAGCGTGGCGAGTGGGGCGGGAACTGTGAACGGCGCCAATGTCACCACTGTCAGCGTGTCTTGTAAGACGGGCACCGAATCGCTGCTTTATTCCTTCACCGGCGGAGCGATGGACGGAGTCAATCCCTGGGGCGGCCTCATCCAAGCCAACGATGGAAACTTATACGGCGTGACGTCATCCGGCGGCGCGAGCAATCACGGCACCGTCTTTAAGATCACCCCCGGAGGCAGTGAATCGCTTCTGTATTCGTTCGCCGGTGGGCCCACCGACGGTGCTCACCCTCAGGGCGGGCTTGTCCAAGCCAGCGACGGTAGCCTCTATGGCGTAACAGCACTGGGTGGCGCGAGCGGTAACGGCGTCGTTTACAAAATCACCCCCAGCGGCACCGAGACCGTGCTTTACTCCTTCGCTGGAGGAACGACGGATGGCGCCAATCCGGCCGGCAACCTACTCGACGCCGGCGATGGTAACTTTTATGGTCTGACTCTTGCCGGTGGCGCCGGCAATTCCGGAGTCCTCTACAGGATTACGCCCGGCGGCAACGAGGTCATGCTCGATTCCTTCGTCGCCAGCGCTTCTGCGATCGCCGGTGGAGCTAGCGTGATACAGGCCACCGACGGGAACCTCTACGCGCTGATAGCGGACGGTGGCGCAAGCGGAAAAGGCGCTTTCATCAAGAGCACCCTCAGCGGCAGCGTGACGTACGTGTACTCGTTCCCGGGCGGAAGCACTGACGGTTGGCTGGCCATCGGCAGTCCGATCCAGGCGGCTGATGGCGACTTTTACGGAGCAACCGCCGCGGGTGGCGCGACCGGTAATGGTGCCGTCTTTAGGATCACTGCGGCCGGTGCCGAGACGGTCCTGTATTCATTTTCCGGAGGGACGACGGACGGCGAGGAGCCTGAGAGCGGTCTCATCCAGGCAGCTGATGGGAATCTCTACGGGGTAACACCATATGGTGGCGCCGACAACGATGGTGTCGTTTACCGACTCACGCTGGGCGGCGCCGAGACGGTCCTCTACTCTTTCGCGGGAGGAACGACGGATGGCGCCAATCCTCAGGAAGACCTCATTCAGGCCAACGACGGGACTCTCTACGGCGTGACCTATGGCGGCGGCGCGAGCGGCGATGGCACCGTATTCGAGATCAACTGATTGCCGAATGATGGCGCTTACAGCCAGCCCTTGGCGCGCGCGAGGCGGGCGGCTTCGACGCGGTTGGCGGCGCCGAGCTTGCTGATCGCTTCGGAGAGGTAGTTGCGCACGGTGCCCTCGGAGAGGTGCAGCTCGGCGGCGATGTCGGCGCTCGCGCGGCCCTCGCCCGCCCGCCAGAGGATCTGCCGCTCCCGCTCGGTGAGCGGGTCGGGCTCGCTGCTCCAGACTTCGCTCGCGAGCTCCGGGTCGATGACCCGCTGGCCGCGATGGACCCGGCGCACCGCCTCGGCGAGCTCCGCGGAAGGGCGGTCCTTCAGCAGATAGCCCTTCGCGCCGGCATCGAGCGCCCGGCGCAAATAGCCCGGGCGGGCGAAGGTCGTGAGGATGATGACCCGCACATCCGGGTAGCGCTCGCGGACCTCCGCGGCCAACGTGAGGCCGGTCATCTCCGGCATCTCGATGTCGGTGACGAGGATGTCGGGCTTGTGAGTGCCGAGCGCCGCGAGAGCCGCACGGCCGTTGGTTGCGCGCGCGCAGACGCTGATGTCGGCTTCCGTCTCGAGAAGCGCCGCCAGTGCGCCGAGAACCATGGCCTGATCTTCCGCGATGGCGACCTGGATCTTGCTCATGTCACGTCCTCGCGGCCGCCGCATGGGGAATTTCCGCCGTCAGCCGCGTGCCCTGGCTCGACTGGATCTCCAAGCGCCCGCCGAGGGCTTCGACGCGCTCACGCATTCCGCGGATGCCGTTACCCTCGCGCCCCGCGGCGCCCCGGCCGTTGTCCTCGACCCAAAGAACGGTCCTGCGATCGTCCGCCGTCAGTCCCAGTCGACAGCGCGTTGCGCCGGCGTGCCGCAGGATGTTGGTGACGGCTTCGCGCAAGACGAGCGACAACACGGTATCGTGTGACGGTTCCACGCGCACGCCCTCCGCGGCGCAGTCGAGGCTCACCCCCGCGGCATCGAGCGTGCGGCGGGCGCGGGCGATCTCCACGGCGAGCCCTTCGGTGCGATAGCCTCTGATGGCTTCGCGGACCTCGGCGAGCGCCTGCCGCGCGATCTGCTCCACCTCGCCGATCTCTTGCCGCGCGCGCCCGGCGTCGCTCCCCATGAGCTTGCCGGCGAGCTCGGATTTGAGCACCACCACCGACAGCGTATGACCGAGCACATCGTGCAGGTCGCGCGCGATGCGCTCGCGCTCGGCGACCTTCGCCAGATGCTCGATCTGGTCCTGCGCCAGATCGAGGCGCCGGGTGGCGCGAATGCGCAGCGCCGAAATCAGATTGCCGATCCCGACGAAGGCGGTGAGCAGCGACATTGATGCCCACGCCGCCGCCGGCAGATGCAACAGCTGTCCCTCCGCCGTCGTGATCAGGGTCACCGTGGCGATCACCGCGGCCGCGAGCCAGAGGGAGTCCGTCAGGAACGGCACCAGGGCGCTGACGTAGGTGAACATCCCGAAAGCGCTGCTGTTGTAGGGAGTGTAGGCCGTGCCGAGGGCGGTGAGGGCGAGGAGCAGCGCCGCATGCAGGCGGCCCGAGCGGACCGTGATCACCAGCATGTAGAGCGCGAGGAAGGCGGCATAGGCGCCGGCGAACAGCAGCCAGCCGCGCAGGGTGTTGCGCTGCAGCGGGTCGATGAAGAAGAAGGCCGACCAGATGAGCCAGATGAGATTGACGGGCCGCCATCTGCCGCGCGCAGTGAGGAGCAATCCGCGGCGCGCCGCCCCTACCGGCAGCGGCCGCGTATCGATGAGAGGCTGCGGCAAGCCGCAGCCGCCGGCGTCTGCAGGGGAGTCGCTCATCAGGCCTTCGCTTCGCTGCGCAGGAAGGTAATCCAGGCCGCGGCCAGCATCAACAGCGTGAAGCCGGCGAGCACCCCCCAGTGCAGCGCCATCCCGGTCGGCGGCGCGAGGCCGAAGGCGGCGAGAGCGATCTGCGCCAGGTGATAGGTCGGCAGCGCCGGCGCGACGGCCTGCAGCCAGTGCGGCAGCATGCTCACCGGCATCCAGAACCCGGAGGCGAAGGAGAGCGGCAGGTAGATGAGATTGATGATCCCGGGCCCGGCGTTCGGGGGAACGAGGTAGGCGACGAGGAAGCCCATGGCCGCGAAGGGGATCGCGCCGGCGATGGCGATGCACCCGAGCTCGGCCGCCTGGACGGCCGTGATCGTAACGCCGCCGAGCGAGCAACCGAGCAGCATGAGCACGATGGCGATGATGAGGCCGAACGCGGCGCAGCTGGCCATCTTTGCGACGATGTAGGCGAAGCGCGGCATCGGGCTCGCGCGCTTCAGATCGAGCCAGCCCTGCGCCCGCTCCATGGCGAGCGCCAGCCCGATCCCGAAGAGGCAGGCCGACACGACGCCCATGCAGGTGTAGCCGGCGACGAGATAGAGCGCCGCGGCTTTTCCCCTGTTGGCCATGCCGAAGATCAGGTAGAACATCACCGGGAAGCCGATGACCGACAGCGAGTAGGCGCGCGTGCGCAGCAGGCGCGCGAGCTCGTATTGCGTCTCCTTGACGAGGATGCGCAGCGGACGCAGGAAATCGGCGGATTCCGCAGGCAGGGCGAGTGTGTTGGCGCTCATGGGAGGACTCCGGTTCAGGTTCTGGAAGGGCGCGGGCGGGAAGGCGGATCAGCTCTGCGCGGCGTTGCCGCCGCCGGTGAGCGCGAGGAAGGCGTCCTCGAGTGGGGCCGCGGACACTTCCAGGCCCTGCAGCGATTCGTCCTCGAGCAGCAGGCGGCGGACGACCTCCTCGGGCCGCTCGGCGTAGATGACCACGCCTTCCCGGTCCTGCTGCAGGGAAAGGACCGAAGGCAGGGAATGCAGGTAGTCGGCGGGCAGCCGCGTCACGCAGCGGATTCGCCGGCCCGAAACGCCATGGCGGATCTCACTCGGCGTGCCCTCGCGGATCACCCGGCCTTTGTCGATGACGACCACCCGGTTGGCGAGCGCATCGGCCTCTTCGAGGTAATGCGTCGTGAGCAACACCGACTTGCCGCGGGCGGCGAGGGCGCGTATCTCCTCCCACAGCCGGCGGCGGGACTGCAGGTCCATGCCGACGGTCGGCTCGTCGAGGAACACGAGATCCGGATCGCCGCAGAGGGCGAGCCCAAAGAGCACGCGCTGCCGCTGTCCGCCGGAGAGATCGCCGAATCTGCGGTTCTCGATATCCTCCAGGCCCGCCCGCTGGATGACCTCGGCAATCGGCAGGGGGCGCGGGTAGTAGCTGCGAAAGAGCGCGATGTGCTCCCGCACCAGCAGCGCCTCCGGGACGCGGGCGACCTGGAGCATCGCGCCGATCCGGGTCCGTGCGCGGGTCGTGCGCGGATCCCGCCCCAGGACGCGCACCCGGCCTTCGTCCGGTGAGATCAGCCCGAGGAGCAGGCGCACGGTGGTCGTCTTGCCGGCGCCGTTCGGACCCAACAGGGCGACGACCTCGCCACCGCGCAGAGTCAGGTCGAGCCCGCGCAGCGCTTCGATCCTGCCGTAGCGCTTGACGGCCGATTCGAGAGTGGCGACGCAGTTCGTGGGGGCGGTCCGCACTGGGGGAGCGGCGATGGGAGCGGATAGGGTCGACATGGCACTTCTTCTCCTGCCGCCATTCGGTCTCGGGCGGCGGCGCAAAGGATCGCGCGCCGCCGGCCGCCGTCCCAGTGCCGCCCGTCACCGCTGCGGGATGACATCTGTCACCCCGGCGCTTTAGTATCCCGTCCACATGAGAATCGCCGGCAAACCTTACCGCACCCTCTGGCCCCTCGAGTCCGGGGCCGTGCGGGTGATCGACCAGTCGCGGCTGCCTTTCGAGTTCAGCACGCTCGATCTCACGACCCTCGAGGACGCTGCTCATGCCATCAAGACGATGGTGGTTCGTGGCGCGCCGCTCATCGGTGCCACTGCGGCGTACGGGCTCGCCTTGGCGCTGCGCACGGATGCCAGCGACCGCCGTATCGAGGAGGCCGCGGGAATTCTGCGGGCGACGCGGCCTACCGCGGTCAACCTCGCGTGGGCGTTGGCACGCGTGCGTAGTGTCATCGCGCCTCTCCCCCCTGCGCAGCGCTTCGCGGCAGCATTCCGCGAAGCCGGTGAGATCTGTGACGCGGACGTGGAGCAGTGCCGGTCCATCGGCGTCCACGGACTGGAGATCATTCGACAACTTGCAAAATCGACTGCGCGCCGCGTCAACATCCTGACGCACTGCAACGCAGGTTGGCTCGCGTGCGTGGACTGGGGTACGGCACTCGCGCCGATCTACATGGCGCATGATGCCGGCATTCCGCTGCACGTCTGGGTGGACGAGACGCGGCCCCGAAACCAGGGTGCGTCGCTCACCGCATACGAGCTCGGCGCGCACGGTGTCCCGCACACCGTGATCGTCGATAATCTCGGCGGCCTGCTGATGCAACGCGGTGAGGTCGACTGCGCCATCGTCGGCAGCGATCGCACCACTGCCTGCGGTGATGTCTGCAACAAGGTCGGAACCTACCTCAAGGCGCTGGCGGCAAACGACAACGGCGTGCCGTTCTACGTGGCACTGCCCGTCAGCACCATCGACTGGAGTCTCGAGCGCGGCAGTGACATCGAGATCGAAGAGCGTTCGGCGAAGGAGGTAACCGACGTCGTCGGCCGGACCACCGAAGGTAAAGTCGCCAGCGTCCGGGTCCTGCCGGAGGACAGCGCTGCGCTCAACCTGGCGTTCGACGTGACCCCCGCGCGTCTGGTGACCGGCATCATCACGGAGCGGGGCGTCTGCCCGGCGAGCCGCGAGGGCCTCCTGGGACTCTATCCGGAGCGCCGCGAGAGAGCCTGACCGGCGGGCCGCCCGGGCCGAGCCCGGTGGCGGAGCGTGCGCGCAATGGGGTAAGGTGCGGCGCATTGGGGGTCACCCGGAAGAACATCTTGCAAACGGCAGTACCCGTCCGTGCCGCTGCGCGCGGCGAATTCACCCTGCGCGGCCTTCTGATCGGGGTGGTCATCACCCTGCTGTTCACCGCCGCGAACGTCTATTTCGGCCTCAAGGCCGGCATCACCTTCTCCACCTCGATTCCCGCGGCCGTCATCTCGATGGCGATCCTGCGCAGCCTGCGCGGGGCGACGATGCAGGAGAACAACATCGTGCAGACGGTGGCCTCGGCCGCCGGCACCCTCTCCAGCATCATCTTCGTGCTGCCGGGCCTGGTGATCGTCGGCTGGTGGACCGGCTTTCCGTTCTGGATGTCGTTCACGATCTGCGCCGCCGGCGGGATCCTGGGGGTCATGTACACAATCCCGCTACGGCGCGCGCTCGTCACCACGTCGGATCTGCCGTACCCGGAAGGCGTTGCCTGCGCGGAAGTGCTGAAGGTCGGCTGCGGACACGATCGTAACGCGGATATCGAGAAGGTAGAGGCAGGCGGGGCAGGCCTGAAGGCGGTCCTGGTCGGGTCGGTCGTCTCCGCGCTGTTCTATGTGGTCGTTCAGACGAGGGTCTTCGCCAGCGACGTCGCGCGCTATTTCCGCGTCGGCTCCAGCGGCGCGGCGAGCGGCTTCGATTTCCAGATGTCCTTCGCGCTCTTCGCCATCGGCCACCTCGTCGGACCGGCGGTCGGCATCGCCATGCTCGTCGGCGCGGGGATCGCCTGGGGCTGGGGGATTCCGCACTTCACGCTGCTGCATCCGGCCGCGGGCAGTGCTGCGGACGTCGCGCAGGCGGCCTGGAGCCACTATGTTCGCTATGTCGGCGCCGGCGCTATCGGAGTCTCCGCGGTCTGGACACTCGGCACCCTGGTCAGGCCGGTTCTGGCGGGACTCGCGGGCGCGATGGCGGCCTCGCGCGCCCGTAAGTCGGGTCAGGCGCATACGATGCCGCGCACGGAGCAGGACATCCCGATCGGCATGGTGACGCTGGTCTCGCTCCTCTGCCTGCTGCCGGTGGTATGGCTGTTCTGGCACTTCAGCCGGATCAGCGGCCTCGGATCGAAGGCCTGGGAGCTGGCGCTGGCGGGGGTGATCTTCGTCGCGATCATGGGCTTCCTCGTCTCCACCGTCTGCGGCTACATGGCCGGCCTCATCGGCTCATCCAACAGTCCGCTCTCCGGCGTCGGCATCCTGGTGGTGGTGATCTGCGCGCTGCTGCTCGTCTTCGAGGTGAAGGGCGGGCTGCCCGCCTCCGCCGGCAAGGCGCTGGTCGCGTTCGCGCTCTTCGTCACCGCGG
>Ga0335075_10010481_pt1 | contig 14065 bp, 8 predicted proteins | sample Lox_Sample_24_FD_206723 | JGI IMG/M metagenome (GOLD analysis project Ga0335075, IMG submission 206723) | Soil microbial communities from Loxahatchee National Wildlife Refuge, Florida, United States - Lox_Sample_2.4 | ecosystem: Environmental > Terrestrial > Soil > Wetlands | place: USA: Florida...
GCCGGAGTTGCGGCAGGTTCTGCCGGCCGAACTCGCTGTACGCATAGTAGGTGTCGTCCGTATGGCCGAACAGGCCCATCACCGTGGGCGCAAAGCTGATATTCTGGCTGGTCCAGAACCGGGCTCCGCCACCGAATTCTATTGCGAAGGTCTTGAGCTTACTCGTGTCACCCGCGAGCTCGGCGGTCTCTATGTGGTCCGAAGATTCCACATAGCCCATGTTGCCCTGTAAGTGGGGCTGCCAACCGATATTCGTGTCGCCCAGGGGCATTGGATCGCCGACGTCGCCGTAGCCGCCGATCTTGGTCACGGTGGTGTCCACGTCGGCGCCCATGGCACCGAGTGCGCCAGTCGAGTGAAAATTGCCGTCCGACAGCCCGAAGTCACCTCCCAGAATCGTCATCGCTTCGACGCGTGCACCGATGACATCCCGGATCGCTGCCGCCTGAGCCGGTGAGATCTGGGCTTGAGAGGTTGCGGGAAAGGCGTTGAGCAGCGGCAAAGCCACGAGACCCAGTGCGCGTGCGGATGCTACTGCCAGGAAGGACTTGGACACGCTCAACGGACCCACGGTACGATCGAGTCGTGCCGGAGATGAAGCCTGATCACTTCTACCGGGTGTATGGTGATTGCGTCTCCGGCCCCGATGTCCTTCATTTGCGTTAGCAGCCCGAGCTTCAAGGTTTGCGTTCGGCCGTTCGCGTACTGTACTTCCATCACGCGGTAACTCGGATCGACGAGCAGCACGCGAGCGTCCGGACTCCTTTTCTCCTGTGGCCGCGCGACGTATATGGTCAGCTCATCCCTGAACGTGGCCTTTACCGTATCCCCGGTATGCAGGTCGTCCCAATTGCGCACGCGCCTCCCGATCCCGTAAGACAGCGGCACCCCGTTGACGCTGAGCACGAGGATCCGCGCCGCTCGGTCCACTGATTCGACCTTCGCGGAGTTCGCCACCCCCTCGACCTCGACCTCGCCGGCGATGACCCGTGGTTCACCCGGGGGACGAATGTCGGCATTGGGCGCTGTCCAGCAACCGGACAAGGACACGGCGATGCCTGCACCCAGAAGCGCCCTCGCACCGGAGTATGAGCGACATCGAAAGTATGTCTGCGTACGCAAGCGACGCCCACTCCACTCGTTGACCTGCCGGAAGTATCTTACCAGCCTTCCTGGGACTTACCTTGAACGGACTGCTCGTGGGCTTGAATCGCTCTGACGTTCGAGCGGATTGCCGTGTCATGACCGCCTGTCGGGGTCCCCGTAGTCCCGTCGAGTGGCGCCGGTGTAGAGCTGACGCGGCCGACCGATGCGCATCGAGGGGTCGGAGATCATCTCCTGCCAGTGGGCGACCCAGCCTACGGTGCGCGCGATCGCGAACATCACGGTGAACATCGAGCGCGGAATGCCGATCGCGCTGTAGATGATGCCGGAATAGAAATCGACGTTGGGGTAGAGCTTGCGCTCCACGAAATAGTCGTCCTTGAGCGCGATCTCCTCGAGGCGCAGCGCCAGCTCGAAGAGCGGATTGTCGGAGCGGCCGAGGCGCGCCAGCACCTTGTGGCACATCTGCCGGATGATCCTGGCGCGCGGATCGAAGTTCTTGTAGACGCGATGGCCGAAGCCCATCAGGCGGAAATGGCTCGACTTGTCTTTGGCGAGACCCAGGAACTTCGGGATGTTGTCCGCGCTGCCGATCTGCTCCAACATCGCGAGCACCGCCTCGTTCGCCCCGCCATGCGCCGGGCCCCAAAGGGCCGACACGCCGGCGGAGATCGCGGCATAGGGATTCGCGCCCGTGCTGCCTGCAAGGCGCACCGTCGAGGTGCTGGCGTTCTGCTCGTGATCGGCGTGGAGAATGAAGAGCAGGTCGAGCGCCTGCGCCGCGACCGGATCCACATCATAGGCCTCCGAGGGCACGGCGTAGAGCATGTGCAGCAGATTGCTGCAGTAGTCGAGGTCGTTGCGCGGATAGATGAACGGCTGGCCGAGCGAGTGCTTGTGCGCCGCCGCGGCGATCGTCGGCATCTTCGCAACGATCCGGTGGGCAAACACCTCGCGGTGGCTCGGGTCGTGGATATCCATCGAGTCGTGGTAGAAGGCCGAGAGCGAGGCGACCACCGCCGAGACCATGGCCATGGGATGGGCGTTGTGGTGGAAGCCGTTGAAGAAGCGCAGCAGCGACTCGTTGATCATCGAGTGATGACGGATGCTACCCGTGAACTCATCCAGCTGGTCGCGGCCCGGCAGCTCGCCGTGCAGTACGAGGTAGCACACCTCCATGAAGGTGCTCTTCTCGGCGAGCTGCTCCACCGGATAACCGCGGTAGAGCAAAACCCCTGCGTCACCATCGATATAGGTTATGCGGCTCTCGCAGGCAGCGGTCAGCCCGAACCCAGGGTCAAACGCAAAGACACCGCGCTCTCGCAATAATGACGCCAGGTCGATGACCGCTGGTCCGATGGTCCCTTCCCGTACCGGAAGTTCCGTGCTCGAGCCCGCCACATGGAGGTCACGGTGCAGCGCCTTCTCGGACCGGTTCCGCCCGGCGGCACGTTCCACGGGTGCGACTGTGCTCATGTCCGACTCCTGGTTACGATGCGGCGATACAGTAGTCTGCCCAGCGCACGAGGGCAACCGGCGCTCCGTTGACGGGCCGTTTCGGCAAGGGAAAACGGCCTGCGGTACAAGCGCTGAGCGAGGGATGCTGCATTTCGCGCGAGTGAACGAACCAACGATGTCCCGGGATTCAGCGCACACGCTGCCCCTTAAGAGGTAGTCCCAGGCACCTCTGACGATCAGTCTCTGCGATGGTTGACCCGCTGTCGCGGCTTCATTTACCGGGCCGAAACGCAGCATTCCTTGCATGCGGATTGTTTCGCGGACGCCCCGCCCATAGTTTGTGCATCGTGAAACCCAAGGGCTTCGTCACGCACCTTGTTGCGCTGAGCGCAGCGCGGGCTTGGCTTGTCGTAGTGATCGCAAGCATGCTTTGTGCAGCGGCGACACAGTACGTCATGGGCCATTTCGCCATGACCAGTGACACCGGCACCCTGCTCTCGCCCAAGCTCCCCTGGCGAGTGCGTCAGTCGGCGTTCGACAGGGCCTTCCCGAGTGACGGCTCCAATCTCGTCGTGGTGATTGACGGACGAACACCGGAATTGAGCGAACAGGCTGCTGCAAGGCTCGCAGCGGGCATCAGCGCTCAGCCTGCATTGTTCCGCTCGGTCCGGCGGCCGGATGCCGGCCCGTTCTGGGCGCACGACAAATTGCTGTTCGCATCGACGGCCGAGGTGAAGAAGCTCATTTCGCAACTGCTCGAGGCTCAGCCGTTCCTCGGATCCATGGCTGCCGATCCGTCGCTGCGTGGCCTCGCGAACACGCTTTCTCTCACGATGCAGGGCGTGAGCAGCGGCCAGGCCTCGCCGCAGCAGCTTCGCACCCCGATCCGAAGCCTCGCCGATGCATTCGACGATCTGTCACGCGGCAAGGCCGCTTTCTTTTCCTGGCATAGCCTCATCACCGGGGACGCGCCGGATACCCGCGAGCTGCGGCACATCATCCTCGTCGATCCGGTGCTCAACTTCGCCCAGCTGCGGCCGGGTCGATTGCCAATCGATGCGATCCGCGCCACTGCGACGCGGCTCGGGTTGGACAGCGCGCACGGCGTGCGCGTTCGGATAACGGGTCCAGTGGCGCTGCAGGACGACGAATTCGCGACCTTGGCGCAGCGCGCCGGCCTGATCGCTGTTGTCGCCACCGGCGCGATCATTCTGATGCTTTGGTTTGCAGTACGATCGCCCCGGCTGATCGCCTCGATACTGGTCACCATGATTGCCGGGCTGGTGACCACCACCGGGCTGGGCCTCGCCCTGTATCATCGGTTCAACGTCATCTCGGTCGCCTTCATCCCGTTGTTCGTCGGGATGGGGATCGATCTGGGCATTCAATTCAGCGTGCGCTATCGCGCGGAACGCAGACGCGGATGGGACGTCACTCCGGCTTTGATCGCCACGGGACACGCGATGGGCAAGTCGTTGATGCTGGCGGCTACCGCCATCGCTGCGGGCTTTCTTGCCTTCACACCCACGGCGTACTACGGCGTCTCCCAACTCGGCGTAATCGCCGGGCTCGGCATGTTCGTTGCGCTTGCGCTGTCCCTCACGCTGCTGCCGGCTCTGATCGCACTCACTCGAGCTCCGGGTGCTCCTCGGAGCCGGGCCAGTGCGCGCCTGACAGCAGTCGACGACTATGTCTCGCGCCACCGCGAATCGGTGGTGGGCATCGGTGCAGCCGTGGCGCTCGCTTCCTTCGTACTGCTGCCGCAGTTGCGCTTCGATTTCAATCCGATGCACCTGCGCAGCTCGAAGGTGGAATCAGTTGCCACGCTCGACGATCTGATGCGCGACCCGGACCTATCGCCGAATACACTGGAGGTCATCCGCCCCAGCCTTGCAGACGCCGACCGGCTTGCCCGGATCTTCAGGAACGACCCCACGGTTTCCGGCGCGCGGACGCTCTCGACTTTCATTCCAACCGACCAGCCCCGGAAGATCGCTCTGATTTCGGACGCCGCAAACCTGCTGGATTTCACTTTGAATCCACCGGACGTTGCACCGCCCCCCACGGATGCGGAGGTCGTCGACGGTCTCCGTCGGGCTGCCGCGAAGCTGCGCCAAGGGGCGATCGCAGACCCGGCAATCCGCGCGGATGCCCGCAGGCTTGCCGATGAGTTCGACCGCCTGGCCCTGGGCAGCCCTGCCATGCGAGCCCGCGCCGCACAGATGGTCGTCCCCGGCTTCGTCACCACCCTCGGGCAACTACGCGACTCGTTACACCCTCGGCCGGTTGGCATCGAGACGCTCCCGCCCGATATCGTGCATCAATGGCTGACGGCCGACGGACGGGCACGTGTATCCGTCCTGCCCAAGGGCGACTCGAACGATGATGCGGTGCTCCGCCGGTTCGTCGCCGCGGGAATCAGGATAGCACCGGATGCCACCGGCACGGCGGTCTACATACAGGATTATGCCCGAGCGGTGGTCGACGCATTCATCGAGGCGGGCGTGCTGTCATTCGTGGCCATCTCCTGCCTGCTGTTGGTAGTACTGCGCCGCCTGCGCGATGTGGCCATCACCATGGCCCCCATCGTACTGACCGGGCTCCTGACCATGGACACCTGCGTGTTGATCGGCCAGCCGCTCAACTTCGCCAATATCATCGCGCTGCCGTTGCTGTTCGGAATCGGCGTGGCGTTCCATATCTACTTCGTCATGTCGTGGCGCGCGGGCGGCTCACACCTTCTCACATCGAGCCTGGCCCGGGGAGTGTTCTTCAGTGCGCTCGCGACGGCGACCGGCTTCGGCAGCCTCTGGGCCTCGAAACATCCTGGAACGGCCAGCATGGGTGAGCTGCTGATGATATCTCTGGTATGGACACTCGCTTCGGCACTGCTCTTCCAGCCGGCCCTGATGAGCCTGGCGACCAGGAAGACAGCCGCTCGACAAGTGGCCCCAGGCCCGGCCTTCGCATTGGGTCGCAGTCCGGCCCGCCGAGAGAGGCGCGATCCCTGATTCATCGGCGATTGTGATATTGTCGCGCACCGCAGTAGTACGCGCGAGAGCCGCCTCATGGTCACAAGATTCGCGACGTTTCTCTGTCTGCTCCTTCTGGCTCCTGCCGCGAATTCCGCCTATGCCGCGACAAGTGAGCCCGCTGTCACTCAGGTGAAGACCCTGACGAGCGCGTTGCTCAAGGCCATGAAGGCCGGTCCGCACACGTCCGTGACGGAGAGATATCGCAACCTCGAGCCTGTGATCGAAAAGACTTTCGCGTTGCCGTTCATGACGCGCCTATCCGTGGGCCCGGATTGGGCAAAATTCTCGCCCCAGCAGCAGACGGCATTGGTGGCGGCGTTCAGCCGCTACACGATCGCCAATTACGCTCACAATTTTGACGACTTCAACGGACAGCGCTTTGACGTCGACGACAACGTCATCAATCGCGGTCCGGACAAGGTCGTCCGGACGACCCTTACGTCTCCCGGTGGGACACCCACCAGCCTGCTTTACCGCATGCGCGAGGTCGACGGGGCTTGGAAGATCGTCGACGTCTTTTTCAACGGCGTCAGCCAGCTGACCCTGCACCGGGTGGACTTTGCTTCGGCGATCGGCTCCGGAGGCGCTCCCGCCCTGATAGCCTACCTGAACAAACTCAGCGACGGTCTCATGAAGTAGTCGTCTGGGCGGCCGCGGCCCTGGCGCAGACTCGCAGGGCCATGAGCGCCGGCTGGAAGATCAGCGCCGACACGAGCGTCCAGACGAGCGATATCATCAGCAGCTTGCCCATGCCGGCCGTTCCGGGATCCTTCGAGGCCCAGAGGCTGCCGAAGCCGGTCGCCGTCGCCAGGGCGCTGAAGAATACCCCTCGAGCCAGACTCGATGTCAGGAGGTGCGAGCCGCCGGCGCGCCAGGACATGACGAAGTAGATATGGAACGCCACACCTATTCCGAACAGCAACGGCAGGGCGATGATGTTGGCAAAATTGAGGGGCTGTCGAATGACCACGCAGATGCCCATGGTCAGGAGTCCGGTCAGTATGATCGGAGCCATGGTAACCGCCACGTCGCGTATGTGACGCAGCACGATGAGGAGCAGGCCGCAGATGGCGATGAATGACAGCACTCCTGCCTGGATGAATGCACCGACGACGGCCCGGGCGTAGTCCTGAATGTAGACCGCCGTGCCTGTCGCCTCCGGCGCAATCCTGATTCCAGCGGCGACGAAGCGGCGCAGCACCGCATCGTCGTTCGAGTCGCCCTTGGGCAGGACCGAAACACGCGCCCGGCCGTCAGCCGTCAGCCACTGACGCACGAGATCGGGCGGCAGTGTCTTGACGCTGACTGGTCCAGGGAGCAATAGATCGCGGATCTGCGCGAGTGTGGTGAGGAACCCGGGGATGAGCATCTGCGCCGCCCGGGCCCGCATGGCGGGACTGCCCCGCGCGAGCTCATCGAGCGCATCGGCGAGGCTGTGGGCGTCCGCGCGGAGCGCTGGATCTGCGATCGACGCCTGGCGAAGCTGCATGGCCGCACTGTGGAGACTCCCGATGACCTCGGGATCGCTGGGTGGCGCCGCGACGGCGACCGGATTCAATGTGAGATCCATGAGGTTCGCGGCGTCCCCGATCAGGGCGATTTTTTGGGCCTGATCGCTCGGAATGAAACTCGAGAGAGTGCGCGCGGCGTAAACCGTCGGGTCGCTGCGGAAGATCCCGGCAAGCCGATCGGCTGCGGCGAGGTTGGGTTGAATGACCTCCATGGTATTCGGCGACTCATCCGGGTCCTTCATCAGATCGGAGAGCGTCGCCACTGACTCGACGCCTGAGTTGCGCAGGTGCATTGGATTGAAGTCGAAGTGCAGCAGAGGCAGCAGCATGGCGGAGATCACTGCCGCCCCGACCCCTGTGGCGACTACCTTGGCGCGGTGGCGCAGAATGTAGTTCTCGAGCTGCGTCAAGCGCGCGCCGGCTCCGACTCGGATGCAGCCTGGAGGGCGCGTGAGCGCGATCAGAGCCGGCAGCAGCGTGAGGCTCAGAGCGACTGCCATCAGCATGCCGAGTCCGGCTATCACCCCGAGTTGCGCGATGCCGTAGTACCGGGTGGGTGCGAAGGCGAGAAATCCCACGCCGATCGCGGCCGCCGCCAAGGTCAGCGACCTTCCCATGATTCGTCCCGTCGCGACCAGAGATTGCCACACGCTCCTTTGCGTACAGTGTTCCACACGATACCGCACGCTGAATTGAATGCCGAAATCCATTCCCATCCCGACGAACAACGGGATGAAGGCGACCGAAATGACGTTGAACCGATGAAAAAGAGCCAGACCCAGTCCGGTAGCCGTCACGAGGCCCGCCAGTGTCGTCACCAGAATGGACGCGATCAGCAAGGGCGAACGTACCGCGGACCAGAGCATCAGAATGATTGCGCCGCCGGCGAGAGCGGCGATCAGACCGGCGCGTTGCGCCAGGGTCGCGAATTGATCGTCCTGCAGGGGAACCGAACCCGTCAGGCGAACGCGCACGCCGTAGGCCTCATCGAGCTGCAGCCGTTTGGCGGTGTCCCGGATCGCCTCGATCGGCCGTTTGCCAGGCTGCAGTTGGCTGAAGTCGAGCACCGGATCGACCAGGACGATGTGTCGCAGCTCGCGCTGATCCGCTGCCTGCCCCGTCATCAGGTTTTGCCAGGAGAAGAAGTGCGGCTTCCCGCGATTCACGTCCTGTAGCGCGTCGGCCAAGGACCGCAGGGGAGCGTCAAGCCGCTGCGCGGAGGCTTGGCCGGAGTTGACCCCTTGCGCCATCAGCGAAAGCGTGTTCGCAAGACCGCGCAATGAGGGATCGGACGCCATCGATCCCAGGAATGGCTGGACCGTGAGGAGTTGGGCGATGACCTTCTTGACGTCCGCGGTCGACTCGAAGAGCAGACCCTCGTGGGCCCAGAATGGCCCGCTATCGGGTCTGCGGATCGAGTGGAACAGCCTGGATTGCGCGCCGAGAGCCGCGGCGAGCCTGGCGGCAGCCTGCTCGCTCAATTCCGGTGTCTGCCCGTCGACGACCACGACGATATCCGAGTCGTCCTGCGGGAATACCTTGTCGAACGTGGCCTGCCGCACCCGCCACGGCAGCTTCGATGAGAGGAGCGCCGAGGTGTCGGTAGTCATGGCGAAGTGGCTGATCACGTACAGAGTCGTTGCCGCGCAAAGGATGATCGCCAGTGCCACGACGATCCACGGCCGCGAGGCGCTCACTCCGACCAACCGCCCGATCACTGCGTCGTCGAGACTTACCGGTCCCGAAGCCCGGGTCAGCCGGCGACTGCGCAAGTGGGGTGCCGAGGTGCTCATTTTGGGTCGTCCGGATCGAGCGGCGGCAGGTTGGGAACGTAGTTCTTCTCGCCTTCATGGACCTTGTAATCGCGCAGTTGAAACCAGGCACTTCGAACGAACGCATACGGGTCGAAGGCGCTGTCGATCACATTGTCGGACGGCAACGCCTTCGCTCGCGTATCGAGAGCACCGACCCCGAACAGACTCAAGCTCAGAGCCGTGTTATTGACGATGCCGTCGACGGTCATGTACCGGTCCGGCACTCTGCCAATTGCGTCGCGAACGTCCGACGGGCCGATAAGCGGCAACACGAGATATGAGCCGGTATGCACTCCCCATTTCCCAAGCGTCTGCCCGAAGTCTCTGTCGTGCTTCGCGAGCCGCAGCGAGCTTGCGGGATCGAGCAGACCACCGATGCCGATGGTCGTGTTCACGACCAGGCGCGCCACATCGCTGGCGAAGTCCCGAAGATGACCCTGGAAAATGTCGTTGCCGATCGTGGCCGTATAGTGGATGTTGGTCAGAAAGTTCGAAACGCCGGTGCGCAAGGGGCTGGGAATGACCTTGACATAGCCGCGCGCCACCGGCCGGAAGAACCCATGATCAAGGGCAGTATTGAACTTGAACATGGCGCGATTGAACCGCTCGAAATGATCGCGCGGGTCCCGCACGCTGCCCGGCGGCAGGCTGGCGCAGCCGCTGGCGCCGCACACCAGGAAAGCTGCAGCCACAGCGAGACGGCGGACTGTGCGCCGGCACAATCTCCCGCCGCTGCATCGTGACACCGGTGCCCAGGTTCCCATGGAGAGAGTTCTCGAGAGACATGATCCCTCCGCTCCGCCTCGACGAACTCTAGGAGATGCGGCCAGGGAGGGCAATCAGGCTCGTGGATATGCAGTGTTTCGTGCAGGTAAATGCTCTGATTGCCGGTGGCAAGGGCGTGATGATACCCCGAATTGCCGGCGCCGCGCCGAGCTCGCGGCGCAGTACGCCGATATTTGCTGCCTTACGGTGGATCACCGCGCGTCAGAAGTATTTGGTCGCCTCGAGCCGCCCGCCGAATGGCTCGAGGGGATGCACCGTCATGCCGGCAACACCTCCCGCCGGCTCGCTCTGCAGCCGGTAGACGTAGTAGAACTCGGCGGCGTCGGCCTTCTCATCGAGAATGTTGTCGAGGTACAGGCCGACGTTCCAGCCACCGGCAAGCTGGTACGCGACCTGCCCGTTCCACTCGTGATATCCGTGCCCCTGGACGGCATCGTCGGCCGTGAGCGGATACGCACCGACGTAGCGCAAGGCGAGCCCGCCGCTCCATCGGCTCAGATGGCTCACGTAAACGTTGAGTGAGCCGGCCGCGAAAGGCGCATTGGGCAAATATTCGCCAATATGCCCCGTGCCGTCGTTGTACGGCGTGTCGAAGCGTGCATGGGCGGGCGAGTAATCGCCGTAGAGCTCGAGCCAACGAGTCGCCTGATAGCTGACGTTGAGCTCCTCGCCATAGCGTCGGCTCGCGGGTCCCGCGGTATCCTGCCCGACGTCCGGGTCATAGGTGAGCTCGGATTGCGCGTCGAGCCTCCACAGCGCAAGGGTGGCGGTGAGATTCGGCGCGAACTGCTCGCGCACCCCCACCTCCTCGCCGGTCTGGCGGGCAATGAGCGGTGCGCCGCCGAGGTCCTGGCTCCTTGCCTGCAGCACGCCGCGCAAATCGTCGCTGTGAAAGCCACGCCCCCAGCTTGCATAGAGCTCCGTGCTGCGCAGCGGCCTGAAAATGAGGCTCGCCTTGGGCTCGGCCAACGTGGCCCCCGCAGTGCCGGCATTGGTGCCGACATCGCTGCCGGTCATCTCATCCTCCCGCAGACCGATCACCGAGCGCAGCCACCCGGTCCAGTGCGTGGTCGCCTGCAGGTAGCCGGCGAGACTGTTCAGGCGCACCTGATCCTGCTCGCTGTAGCTCGAGGGATAGTCCACGGCGGCAAGCTGCGCGGCGGTGAGCAGGACCCGATCCTCGGTGGGCAGCCGCAAGACGTTGATGCCGTCGTTGCGAACATGTAACCCCGCGAGCAGATCGTTCCTCACACCTGCCAGCGTGCTCGTCCAGGCGTAGCTCGCATCGCCGCCGATCGTCACGCGATCCTCGTGCTGCTCCTCCTGGTCGCCGTTGATCGGATCGACGAGGTAATGGGTGAAGTCGTTCCACAGCGTCAGGTGGTTGCTGATGACGTAGGCACTCGCACTCAGCTGCCCGCCAGCGAGCCCGGCGTGGTAATCGCTCGAGAGACTGGCGCGTTGCGCGTAGCCGCCGTCGGAAGGGTCGAGGGAGCCGAAGCGGCTGATCAGGCCGTCCTCGATCGCTTGGTAGGGCTGGTCCGTCGTGGCGTTCCACAGGTCGTGGTAGAACATCCCGGTGATCGAGAAGCCATCGCTGCCATCGCCCTGACTGTAGCGCAACACGCTGCTCACTTTGCGCTGATCGTCGGGGTTGGCCCACGGGCCGTCGTAGTGCTGCAGGTCGAGGCCCGCGAGGAGATTGCCGCCGCCGAGCGGCGTCGAGCCGGCAGTGAACAGGCGGCGGAAGCCCTCGGTCCCTGCGCTCAACTTCACCTGATCCGCCACCGTATTGGCATAGGCGATGTGCGCCGAGCCCACCGAGCCGAAGTCGCCCTCATCCGCGTAATACGTCCCCTTGGTATAGTCGATGCCGCTGACGAGCTCCGGAATCACGAAGTTGAGATCCGAATAACCCTGCCCATGGGCATGGGTAGGCTCGTTGATCGGCATGCCATCGACGTAGAAGGCGAAGTCGGTGCCGTGATCGAGATTGTAGCCGCGCATCAGATACTGCGACGCCTTTCCCTCGCCGCTGTGCACGGTCGCCGCCAGCCCCGGGACCGTCTCGACGAGCTGCGCCGGCCGATAGGCCGGCAGCAGCGCAATCTCCGTCTGCGACACCACGCCCTGGCTCGCCGTGATCGCGGTATCCATCAACCTCAACCGGACGGCGACCACCCGCACCAGCGCGAGCGTGCCCACGCTGGCCCGCGCGCGCGCGCCTTCCGGCCGGGAAGTTTTCGAGTCGCGCCCGACGGCAACTCCCATCAGGGCCAGCAAAATGGCGAATGACACGAGGATGATGAATCTCGCAGGTGACGCTCTCATCCTCTGCCCCCGGCCCTTCGCTGCGGCCCGTCCAGCCGATCATCGCCAACTCGGGAAGACTAGTGGGCCGTCGCGGAACATCCAACTCGATTTGCGATTCTTTGCATGGCTGGGATCGAGCGGGGACCGGGTGCTCGTTGACCGTGGGATCTCATACCGCGTGGCTCACTGGCTCTGGCCGGCCAGCACGACTCGTCTCCGCGGTGTCGCATCCCAGTGGTCGGTGATCCTGCCGTCCTTCACGCGGAAGATGTCGGCGCCGATACGGCTATACAGGGTGACCAGGTCGCCGTCGGCTACCAGTACGGGCAAGGGCTTCTGCGGCGTGACCGCCACGCTCGTGCGCTTGGAGCCGACGGCCTTTGCGGGCGCCGCACCCAGATCGTGCGTCAGGAAGGCGAGCGCCTGGGCGTAGCCGGCGTGACCGCTCTGCAGCCGGCTGGTCACGAGATGCGAGTGCTCCACGAAGCGCTTGCTGACGTACCTTTGAAACGCGTCTCTGGGGTGGCCGCTGAAGAGCAATCGACTCCACTGCAGCACCACTTGCATGTTGGCTGCCTCCTGCGGCGTGTAATGCCATATTGCGTCGGGTGCCGCCACAGCCGCCATGGCGTAGATGGACATGGCCGTCGCCGCGATGGCGACGCCTGCGCCGCGTATGACATGAGTCTGATGTGACATGAAATTCCCCCATGAGTGATTGTTGCGGAAGCGACCCCACCCATCACCGCGCCGCGGAGCTCGTGCGTTGATTCAACGGTTCCCGGCTTTCGGTATCAAAGCAGCTTGAGGGGCGTTGCCCGCACGGTTCCCTTGAGGAGCCCGACGAGCGCCGCGGCTGCAGCGGCGGCCAGGGCGAGTGCACCCATCACCACCAGTGTCGGCAGCAGGCCGTTCAGTCGCATGGCGAAGAAGGTGATGATCATGCCGCTCAAGAACTGTCCGATGGCGAACGTCGCTTGCCACATGCCGGTACCACGCCCGCGGATTTCAAAGGCGAGGCCATGGGTGGCCCACACCAGCAAGGTCGGCAGGACCAGGCCGCAGCCGATCTCATTGAAGAACGAGCCCCAGGTGTAGACCCAGGGCTCTCTGGCAAAGCCCATCCAGCCGAAGCCCAGGCCGATCAGCGCGAAGTCTAGGCACAGCAGCCAGCTGATCGGCAGGCGCGAGGCGCGCCAGTAAAGGAGCGCGCCGAGCGGCACGCCGATGCTGGCCATCATGGTCAGTTTGCCGATCTGCGCCGGGTCGGTCACACCGAGGGTGACCAGGGCCTCGGCGTTCTTGGTGATCACGGTGTAGAAGCTGATCGAGCCGAGCAGCGTGATCGCACAGATGCCGAGCATTCGCGCCCAGGGAAAGTCCTGCAAGCGGACCTCCGCGCCGCCGGCCGCCCTCGGCGCTGCATTTTCCGCATCCTCCGCGGCCATCGCGCGTGAGGGCTCCCAGATCAGCGCCGCGACTCCCACGACCAGCGCCAGGCTGTAGAGATACAGATAGAACGGCCCGCGCCAGCCGTAGGCCGCGCCGAGCTCGCCGCCGAGATAGATGATGCCGAGGGCGGACAGTGAGGCCACCCCGGTCTGACTGGCGAGCCAGCGCTCGCGCGCGTGGCCCCGGTAGTAGTCGCAGATCAGGGTGGTCGAGACGGTCAACACGGTGGATTCGCAGATGCCGACGGCGACTCGCGAGAGAATGATTGCGTACAAACTGTTGAGAATCACCGGCGCGGTGCCGACGAAGGCGTAGACGACCATCGAGATGATGAGGATGCGTCGGCGGCCGAAGCGGTCCGCGATCCAACCGGCCGCCGGGGAAAACAGCAGGATCCAGATTGCCGGCATGGTAAGGACGCCGCCCTGTACCAGGTACTGATAGTTCGGGACGTACTTGAACTGCGCGAGCAGCAGGGGCACCACCGGCGTGAGCACGGAGATGCCCATGACCGACATGGTGATTGGCAGCAACAGCATGATGCCCTGCGCGAAACCGGGCTTGCGCGCGGGCGATGACCGCTCATTGGAAC
>Ga0335075_10010482_pt1 | contig 14064 bp, 14 predicted proteins | sample Lox_Sample_24_FD_206723 | JGI IMG/M metagenome (GOLD analysis project Ga0335075, IMG submission 206723) | Soil microbial communities from Loxahatchee National Wildlife Refuge, Florida, United States - Lox_Sample_2.4 | ecosystem: Environmental > Terrestrial > Soil > Wetlands | place: USA...
CCACCCAGTCAAGCCCGGCGACCGGATCGCCAAGCAGGTCCCACAGCGCGGCGATCAGCAGGTTGCCCACCGCGTGGCCGGCCAGCTCGCCGTCGCCGCCGAACCGGTGCTGCACCACCCGGGACCAGGTGGTCCCCCACTCGTCGTCTCCGCACAGGGCGGCGAGCGCCATCCGCAGGTCGCCGGGCGGCAGCACGCCGAACTCGCGTCGCAGCCGGCCCGAGGATCCGCCGTCGTCCGCGACGGTCACGATCGCGGTCACGTCGGGCGTCACCCGCCGCAGCGCGGCCAGCGTGGCCGCGAGCCCGTGCCCGCCACCGAGCGCGACGACCTTGAGCGGCTTCACGCGCATCACTCGCGTCCCAGGTCACGATGCGTGACCGTGACATCGCGGCCGCCGAGGCGCGCCGCGAGCTGTTCCGCGATCGCGACCGACCGGTGCTTGCCGCCGGTGCAGCCGACGGCCAGGGTGACGAACCGCTTGCCCTCACGCTCGAACCCGGCCAGCGACACCTCGAGCACGGACAGGTAGGCGGACAGGAAGTCCACGGCCGCGGGCTGGCCGAGCACGTAGTCGCGGACCGGGTCGTCGAGCCCGCTCAGCGGCCGCAGCGCGGGCACCCAGTGCGGGTTCGGCAGGAACCGGCAGTCCGCGACCAGGTCCGCGTCGACCGGGAGCCCGTACTTGTAGCCGAACGAGACGATGTGCAGCCGCAGCCCGGTCACCGAGTCGCCGCCGAAATAGCCGTGCATCCGGGACCGGAGCTGGTGCACGTTCAGCGACGAGGTGTCGAGCACGATGTCGGCGTCGCCGCGCACGTCGCGAAGCAGTTCGCGCTCCGCGGCGATGCCGTCCATCACCCGGTCGCTGCCCTGTAGCGGGTGCGGGCGGCGCACGCTCTCGAAGCGGCGGACCAGCGTGTCGTCGGACGCCTCGAGGAAGATCACCTGCGGGGCGACACCGCGGTTGCCGAGCTCGGAGATCGCCGTCTTGAGATCGGTGCTGAACGCGCGGCTGCGCACGTCCACGACGGCGGCGATGCCCGCGAGCGACGCCCGGTCGGCGAGGTCCATCATCGTGGGTAGCAGTGCGGGCGGCAGGTTGTCCACCACGAACCAGCCGAGATCCTCGAGGGACTTGGCCGCGGTTGAACGGCCGGCGCCGGACATGCCGGTGATGATAACGATATCTGGGGGGGCGGTGCGCTCCCCGTCTGCATCAGTCACGCTGTCCCCCAGAACGCAGCGCCGCGGAGATCGTCTCCGCCAGCCGTGGCCCTATCCCGTGCACGGACGCGATCTCCTCCGGCGGCGCCGCGGAGATCGCCCGCACCGAGCCGAACTTCTTGAGCAGCGCGGCCCGCCGGGCCGGCCCAAGACCCGGGATCGAGTCAAGCGCGGACACTGTCGCCGCCTTGCCCCGCTTCTGCCGGTGGTACGTGATCGCGAACCGGTGCGCCTCGTCCCTGACCCGCTGCAGCAGGTACAGCCCCTCGCTGGTCCGGGACAGGATGACCGGGTACTCCTCTCCCGGCAGCCACACTTCCTCCAGCCGCTTGGCCAGGCCGCAGACCGCCACGTCGTCGATGCCCAACTCGGCCAGGGCCGCCGCGGCCGCCGCGGCCTGCAGCGGGCCGCCGTCGACGACGACCAGGTTCGGGGGGTAGGCAAACTTCCTCGGCTGAGTAACCACCGTCCGTTCCGAGGAAAGGTTCTGCTCTTCCCTCGCCTCGGGGTCGCCAAGGATGTCGAGTTCGCCGGTCTCCTCGCGTTCGGCCAGGTAGCGGCGGAAGCGGCGGGTGATCACCTCGCGGATCGCGGAGATGTCGTCGGTGCCGTCGTATCCCTTGATCGAGAACCGGCGGTACTCGCTCTTGCGGGCCAGGCCGTCCTCGAACACGACCATCGACGCGACCACGTGCGTGCCCTGCAGGTTCGACACGTCGTAGCACTCGATCCGCAGCGGCGCGTCGTCGAGCCCGAGGGCCTCCTGGATCTCGTGCAGCGCCTGGCTGCGCGTGGTCAGGTCGCTCGCCCGGCGCGTCTTGTGCAGGGCCAGGGCTTCCTTAGCGTTGCGCGCGACGGTCTCCATCAGCGCCTTCTTGTCACCGCGCTGCGGGACGCGCAGGCTGACCGGGCCACCGCGGCGTTCGCCGAGCCACTCGGTCATCGTCTCCGGGTCGGGTGGCACGTCGGGGACGAGCACCTCGCGCGGAATGCCGGCGCCCGGCGCGTCCGGGCCCGACTCGCCGTAGAACTGGCCGAGGAAGCGCTCGACCAGCATGCCCGCGGTGGTGTCCTCGACCTTCTCGAGCACCCAGCCGCGCTGGCCGCGGATCCGGCCGCCGCGGACGTAGAAGACCTGCACGGCGGCCTCAAGCTGGTCTTCGGCGAGCGCGATCACGTCGCAGTCGGTGCCGTCGCCGAGCACCACCGCCTGCTTTTCCAGCGCACGCTCGAGCGCCCTGGTGTCGTCGCGGAGCCGGGCGGCCTTCTCGTACTCCTCGTTATCGGAGGCTTCTTTCATGTCCGCGGTGAGCCGCTTGATGAAACGCGTGGTCTGCCCGGACATGAAGTCGCAGAAATCCTCGGCGAGCCGCCGGTGCTCTTCGGCCGACACCCTTTTCACGCACGGCGCCGAACATTTGCCGATGTACCCGAGCAGGCACGGGCGGCCGATCTGCCCGGCCCGCTTGAAGACGCCCTTGGAGCAGGTCCGGACCGGGAAGACGCGCAACAGCGTGTCCACGGTGTCCCGGATCGCCCAGGCGTGGCTGTACGGGCCGAAATACCGCGTGCCCTTCCGCTTGGCGCCGCGCATCACCATAACCCGGGGGAATTCCTCGTCCATCGTCACCGCGAGATACGGGTAGCTCTTGTCGTCGCGGTATTTGACGTTGAACCTCGGGTCAAACTCCTTGATCCAGGAGTACTCCAGCTGCAGCGCCTCAACCTCGGTCTTGACCACGGTCCAGTCGACCTGCGCGGCGGTGGTGAGCATCGCCTGGGTGCGCGGGTGCAGGGCAGTGAAGTCGGCGAAGTACTGGTTGAGCCGCTGCCGCAGCGATTTGGCTTTGCCGACGTAGATGACACGGCCGCGCTCGTCACGGAACCGGTACACGCCCGGCGATTCTGGGATCTGCCCAGGCGCGGGTCTGTAACGATGCGGATCTGCCACGTAGTAACTGTATAGATGATTCGGAACGGCCGGGGCCCTCGGCTTGAAGGGGATTCGCGTTATTACTTAAGCTGGGCCGCATGACGGAAACCTCGCAAGCCGAGCGGTTCGGCGCCGACTGATCGCCAGCGGGATGCTGGCACTGCTGACCTTCCCCGGCGAGCTGGCCCGGCTGCGTTCCGACCGGTCGCTGCTTCCGGCGGCGGTCGAGGAACTGCTGCGGTACGCGAACCCGCTGAACCACGCGACCATGCGGTTCACGCTCGAGCCGGTGGCCATCGGCGGCGTGGAGATCCCGGCGCACGCGGTCCCGCCGTCGTCGCTGCGCTGGCGGCAGAGCAGACTGATCCACGGCCTGGAGGAACTGCCGGTGCGGCTGCGGCCCTAGTGCCGGCGGGCCTTAGCCGAGCACGTCGGCGAGCGGCACCGCGCGGTAGCCGTGCGCCCGCGCGACCGGCTCGTTCGTCAGCCGCCCCTGGTGCGTGTTCAGGCCGCGGGCCAGTTCCGCGTCGGCGCGCAGTGCCTCGCGCCAGCCGCGGTTGGCGAGTTCCACCGCGTACGGCAGCGTCACGTTGGTGAGCGCGAACGTGGAGGTGTGCGGCACCGCGCCGGGCATGTTCGCGACGCAGTAGAAGATCGAGTTGTGCACCGGGAACGTCGGCTCGGCGTGCGTGGTGGGATGCGAGTCCTCGAAGCAGCCGCCCTGGTCGATGGAGATGTCGACGAGCACCGAGCCCGGCTTCATCTGGGCGACGAGCTTGTTGCTCACCACCTTGGGTGCCTTCGCGCCCGGCAGCAGCACCGCGCCGATCACCAGGTCGGCGTCGAGCACTGCCCGCTCGACCTCGTAGGCGTTTGAGGCGATCGTGGCGATCCTGCCCTGATAGATGGCGTCGAGCTGGCGAAGCCGGGCGATGTTCTTGTCGAGGACCAGGACGCTCGCGCCCATGCCGGCCGCGATCTGGGCCGCGTTCTGGCCGGACACGCCGGCGCCGATGACCACGACCTTGGCCGGGTACGCGCCCGGCACGCCGCCCATCAGCACGCCGCCCCCGCCACCGGAGCGCATCAGGTGATAGGCGCCCACCTGCGGGGCGAGACGGCCGGCCACCTCCGACATCGGCGCGAGCAGCGGCAGCGAGCCGTCCGCGAGTTGGACGGTCTCGTACGCGATGCCGGTGACGCCCGCTTCGAGCAGCGCGTCGGTGCACGCCTTGTCGGCGGCCAGGTGCAGGTAGGTGAACAGCACCTGCCCATCGCGCATCCGGTGATACTCCTCGGCGACGGGCTCCTTGACCTTGAGCACCATGTCCGCGACGGCCCAGACCTCGTCCGGGTCCGGGATGATCGTCGCGCCGGCCGCGACGTAACTGTCGTCCGGCAGCGACGAGCCCGTGCCCGCGTCCTTCTCCAGGTAGACCTCATGGCCGTGGCTCACAAGCTCACGGACGCCGGCCGGCGTGATCGCTACCCGGTACTCATGGTTCTTGACCTCGCGGGGGATGCCGACCTTCATTACGTCACCTTTCACTGTTGTCGCTGGTGAGAGCCGCTAATGAGAGCTGCGCCACTCACTCTATGATGCATGCTTTTCGGATCAACGCCTAGTTTCGTGAATTTAATTCGGTACACTACGGACATGACGGCCGGAAGTTCAAACGACCGGGCGGACGCGGCGGCTCCGCCGAAGAGTGTTCACGACGGTCTCGACGAGGTGGACCGGCGCATCGTGCTCGAGCTCGCGCGGAACGCCAGGATCCCCAACAACACCCTGGCCGAACGCGCCGGGATCGCCCCCTCGACCTGCCTCGGCCGGGTCCGCGCGCTGCGCGAGCGCGGGGTGATCCGCGGATACCACGCCGACGTCAACCCGGCGGCGCTCGGCTGGCGGCTGCAGGCGATGATCGCGGTGCGGCTGCAGGCCAACGCGCGCGGGCACATCCGGACGTTCGTGGCCAGGGTGGCGCGGCTCCCCGAAGTCCGCAACGTGTTCTTCCTAGCCGGAAAGGACGATTTCATGCTGCACGTCACGGCGGCGGACACCGAGAGCCTGCGTGACTTCGTCGAACGGCTCAGCTCCAACGCCGATATCGCCTATACCGAGACAAGCCTGATTTTTGAGCACATCAGGGCGGACATCGCCTGGTGACGGCCGCGAATGAACACCCGTGTGCGGGTACTTGTCCACCATGTCATCTCAGGAGTCGTATCGTGACCCGCTCATGCGCGTCATCGCGGACGTCATAGCGCCGGGAGCTCCCGGAATCGACACGGCCGGCACCTTCCCGCGCGCGCAGGTCGAGGCGCTCGGCGCGGCGGGGCTGCTCGGGCTCACCGTGCCGGCGGACCTTGGCGGCGGTGGTGGCGGGCTGCGGGAGGCGGCCCACGTCGCCCGCGAGATCGGCGCGGTGTGCGGATCCACCGCGATGGTCGTCACGATGCACTACGCCGCGACGGCCGCGCTGGCGGCGGCGGGCGACAGGCAGACGCTGACCGCGATCGCGTCCGGGCAGCACCTGTCCACGGTCGCGTTCTCCGAAGCCGGGTCGCGCAGCCAGTTCTGGACGCCGCTGAGCACCGCGACCGCGGAAGCCGACGACACCGTGCGGCTGGACGCGCACAAGAGCTGGGTAACCTCGGCCGACGAGGCCGACAGCTACGTCTGGTCCAGCCGGCCGCTGGCGGCCGACGGGCCGATGACGCTCTGGCTGGTACCCCGCGGCGCGAAAGGGCTGACCGTGTCCGGGGGCTTCTACGGGCTGGGGTTGCGCGGCAACGCCTCGGCGCCGATGGCCGCCGAGGGGGTACGGGTGGCGCGCGGTGCCATGCTCGGCCAAGACGGCGCCGGCCTCGACATCGCGATGGCCGCCGTGCTGCCGATGTTCCTGGTCTGCAGCGCGTCGATGAGTGCGGGCCTGATGCGCCGCCTGGCCGACGAGACCGCCGGCCACTTGCAGCGCACCCGGCTGGAGCACCTCGGCCAGTCGCTGGCGCAGCAGAGTCAGCCGCGGTCGCTGCTCGCCCAGCTGCGCATCGAGGCGGACCGCGCCTGGGCGCTTGTCGAGGAGACACTCGGCGCGGTGGAGGAAGGCCGCGACGATGCCCAGCTCCTCGTGCTCGAGGTCAAGGCCGCGGCGGGCGACTCGGCGGCGGATGCCGCCGATGTGGCGCTGCGGGCCTGCGGCGGGGATGCGTTCCGCATGGAATCGCCGGTCGAGCGGCTGTTCCGCGACTCCCGTGCGGCGCGGGTGATGTCGCCGACGACCGACGCGCTGCACGACTTCGTCGGCCGCGTGCTGTGCGGACTGCCGCTCATGGAGGAGGTCGTGTGACCCGGGCCAGGCCCCGGTTACCCGGCAGCGCCGACCCGCAGGTTCGCGCCGCCCGTGCATTCGAGGACGGTTCCGGTGACGAACGCCGCGCCCGCCAGGTACGCAGCGGCGCCGGCCACGTCCTCCGGCCTGCCCACCCGGCCCACCGGGGTGATGGCCGCCGCGGTCCGGAAGAACGCCGCCCGCTGTTCCCCGGGCAGCGCGTCCCACCAGTGCGTGTCGATGACGCCGGGCGAGACCGCGTTGACCCGCAGCGGGGCCAGCTCCACCGCGAGCGGCGGCACCATGGCCTCAAGCGCGCCGTTGACGGCGGCCAGCCCTGCGGCCCCTGGGTAGGCCGCACGCGCCGACGCCGCGGTGATGATCGTCACCGACTCCCGCACCTGGGCCGTCTTGAGCACGTTGAAGTACGCGAAGAACTTGCCGTCGAACGCCTCCCGCAGCGCCGCCTCGTCCACGGCCGCGAACGGCCCGCCGCCGACCGCGCCCGGGCTTGCCGCGAGGACGAGGTGATCGACGGGACCGAGCGCGCCGAAGAACCGCGCTACCGCGGCCGCATCGGTCGCGTCAAGCTCCACCGTCTGGACTGGGCGCCCGATTCGCTCCGCCGCGGCGTCCAGCCGTTCCTTGGACCTCCCGGTGATGATCACCTCCGCTCCCGCCGCCGCGAACTCACCCGCCGTGGCCTCGCCGATGCCCGCGCTCGCGCCGACGATGACCACACGCTGTCCGTCGAATGCCATATTCAGCCGCCTCGTTATCGAGATTGATCGTCTCGACAATTATTATCGAGACTGGTCATCTCGTCAAGCTGCTAAGCTGACGGTCATGAGCGAGGAGACGGACGGCGAGCCGGGCGAGGACGCCCGTCGGCCCCGTCGGCCGCGTCGGCCCCGTCGGCCGCACACCGGACGCCGCCGCAACGACGCCGCGCGGGAGGCGATCCTCGACGCGACCTTCGACCTCATGTACACCGGCGAGGCAGACAACATCACGATCGACGCGATCGCCCACGCAGCCGGGGTGGGGCGGCAGACGATCTACCGCTGGTGGCCGTCCAAGGGCGCCGTCGCCGCGGAGGCGATGACCCGCCGGGCGCGCGCGATCGTCCCGGCCCGCGACACCGGCTCGCTGCGCGAGGACCTGACCGCCTTCCTCGCCGACAGCTTCGCCGGCCTCGAGGACGAGCGGCTGCGGAACGCGCTGCGCCAGCTGATCACGACGGCCCAGCACGACGAGCACGTGGCCGCCATGGCCGCCGACTTCACCGCCGCGCGCCGCGCCGCGCTCCGCGAACTGCTGGAACGCGGTCAGGCTCGCGGCGAGCTCTCCCCCGGCGCCGACCTCGCGATGCTCGTCGACATGGCTTATGGCGTGCTGTGGTACCGGCTCCTGGTCCGCAACGCGCCGCTCGACGCTCAGGCGGCGGAAAGCCTCGCCGCCTGCCTGCTCGCGGCCGGGACGCGATGATGCTGCTGACGTACGGGCACGGCACCGATTCTCCGGAACGGACGGTGGTTACTCTGCGGCGCGCCGCCGTCGCCTCCCTGGTGGACATCCGCACCGCGCCGGGCAGCCGCCGCAATCCCCAGTTCGCCCGCGCCGCGCTGTCGGGATGGCTGCCCGAGGCGGGCATCGGCTACCGCTGGGAGAAACGCCTCGGCGGGTTCCGCCGCCCGGGTCTGGACAACCCCGACGTGGTCTGGCGCGTAAACACGTTCCGCGGCTACGCGCAGCACATGCGCTCGGCGGACTTCCTGTCCGCGATCGACGGCGTGCTGGCTGAGGCCGCACGGCGACAGGTCGCGGTCATGTGCTCGGAAAGCCTTTGGTGGCGCTGCCATCGCCGCCTGGTCGCGGACTTCGTCGCGGTCGCCCGCGGCGTCGAGGTCCGGCACCTGATGCACGACGGCCGCCTGGAGCCGCACCGGCCCACGCCTGGCCTGCGGCTGCGCGAGGACGGCCTGCTTGTCTACGACGGCGGCCAGCCGCCGCTGCTGCTGCTGTGATTCCCCGCTACAAGCTGTTTCGGGCTCGCGACCGCCGGACGACGGCGAATTGCCCGCAATGCGAGCAATGTTCAATATCGGTTCAGTTTTCGAGTAACCTTTTTTACCGCGAAGGCTTTGAGGACACGCCAGGGGACTAGTGTTTTCGCGCTTATCGGGGTTGCATGGCCCAGCCCCCGCCCGGGGAAGGCCGAAATCATGATCCCGGGCCGTTACCCGCGAATAACACGGTGAACAACCCCTGATCATGGAAAAGCCGACCGCGCCGGCTGCCGCCCGGCACGAACATATCCGGCGAAAACGGGAGCATCCGGACCGCATACCCCTGCCGCCTCTGGCCGGGCACGCGAGATGACGGGAAAACAAGCCCCCGGGACCACACCCGTCACCCCTCACCCAAAACTGCGAAACACCAGATGAGACGGGAATTACAAGCGGCTTTGCCGATCCCGTGGGTTACAGTGGGCGACATGTCTACGCCCCGGACTTCTTAGCTGAGGACCCGCTTCCGCGTCAGAAGTGTGTCCTTTTGTTCACCGGGGATGACGCCGACAAGCCCGCCCGGGTGCTGTCCGGCGGGGAGAAGACCGCCTGGCGCTGGCCGGGCTGGTGCACTCCGGGGCGAACGTGCTGCTGCTTGACGAGCCGACCAACAACCTCGACCCCGCCTCTCGCGACGAGGTACTGACCGCGGTCGGCTCATACCCGGGCGCGATCGTGATGGTCACCCACGACGAGGAGGCCATCGACGCCCTACGCCCCGACCGAGTCCTGCTCCTGCCGGACGCGGAGGAGGACTTGTGGAGCGAGGACTACCGCGACCTGGCCGCTTTGGCCTGACCAACCGTCGCCTACAGCAGGAACCCGGCCAGGGCGCACCTAGCCGGCAAACATCGCGGGCGCGGTATCGACAGCGCTCGAGTGGCCCGCGCCGGAATTCATCGCGGCACGAGGCGTTTATTCGTGCGACGGCAGTATTGGCTAGCGTGTTCTGGAGAGGTGATGCGGAATGCTGTCCGGTCGTGCGTGGCTTGCGGCGCTGCCGGGCGAGCTCACCGGGCAGCGGCGCGTCATGGCCGGGCTGGTCGACCGGTGCGAGGCCTGGCCGTTGGTGACATCGCTGCTGGTCGGCTGCTCGCTGGGCCGCGGCGCTGCCGACGCGCTTTCCGACATCGATGCCGCGCTCGGCGTCGACGCCAAGCTCGGCGAGGCCGGTGCCGAGCGGGTGGCGGCTGCGGAAACGATGGTCGTGGCGGCGCTGCCGGAACTTGGCGTGCTCGTGGACGTGCTGCGGCACCGGACCGGGGCCGCTGACCGGCAGGTCAGACGGATCTTCGCCCAGTTCGCCGACGGCACCCAGCTCGACCTGGCGGTCGTGCCCGAGGCCGACGTCGAGATGCGCCGCCGCGGTGGCGGCGCTCCGGACTTCATCCCGCTGTACCAGGTATCCGCCCCGCCGGATGCCCGGGTACCGGCCAGCGGCGGCGAGCCTGGTGACAGCCAGCCCGGCGGCGACCCGCCAGCCGCGTACGCGGTCACCGGCGATCAGGTCCGGGCGTGGGCGTTCCTCGGCTGGTGCGCGCTGATCGACACCGACAAGTACCTACACCGCGGCTCGCTGTGGGAGGCGCACAACCGGCTGCACCAGGCACGCCACCACATCTGGGCACTGTGGGCCGCGGCGCACGGCGCGATGTACCCATGGCATGGCCTCTCGCAGGTACTCGACCACGACCCGGAGAACCTGCCGCCGGGCATCGAGTCCACCGTCGCCGGCCTCGACGCCGCGGACCTCCGCCGCGCCGCGCGCGCCAGCGCCGAAGTGCTCGACGTGGTCAGTGCGTCCGCCGCCCAGCGGTACCCAGCCAACCTGCCGACGGCGATGGCCGCCTACGTCACCCGTGCGCTCTCTGGAAACAACCGCGACCGGGCTTAGTCCGAGCCGCCCGAGCGCGGCGCTACAGGGCCGACGACACCTGTGATCCGCCAGTCCGGAGCACCTGGTGCAGCAACTGGGCGAATTCCGCTGGGTATATGGCGTAGCCGGCATGATGGCCGGGGAACTCACGCAGGCTGATACCCAGCCGGCCGGCCAGCCGGGACGCGCTGGCGTAGGGCGGGAAGTCGCGCCCGTCGCGGCCGCCGCCGATGACGACCTTGGACGTCAGCCCTTTCAGCCGGATCGTCAAGCGGGCTGCGGGACAGTCCCCGGCGGTCGTAGGTCACGACGGCGTAATCAGCGGCGAGATACGGGGCGATGGTATCGAACCCGCCGGCGCCGGCCGCACCGCCGCACAGCATCATCAGGAACGGGCCCGAGCCACGCGCCTGGTAGAACAGGCGCGCTCCAGGGGCCTTAGGACACCAGACGCGGCAACAGCGACACCGAGGGCTGGCATCGCGGCCGGAGTGGGTGCCTGCTCTTTGCGGTGCGGTGGATTCAGCTGGCTAGTGCGCTTTCCAGCGCGTGATCGTCCTAGTGGCGCCGGTTGCGCTCAACGTGCCCGGCGTGATCGCGGATGGTCATTTTTCAGTGCGGGCGCGGGCGCGGGCGTCAGCGGCCTGCGGCGTAGATCCGCCGTACAACGTCTTCAATGTCGGGTTCCTCCACGGTGAGGTCGAGCACTTCTGCCTTATCTGAGACGGCCGCAAGCACCTTCGCTGCCGTGGTCTGCTCGGCGTCGAACGCGAGCCGTTGCCGGAGTCCTCCGGCCTCCGAGGAAAGGTGCCGGGTGCTGTCCAGGCCAGTCAGGTCCGGCATGGGCTCGGCCAGGTCGACCACCAGCACCCGCTCGGCGCCGGTGGTCCGTGACAGCCCGGGCAGGTCCCCGTCGTAGGCGAGCCGGCCGTGGTCGATCACCAGGATCCGGTCGCACAGCCGTTCCACGTCTCCCATGTCGTGGGTGGTGAGCAGCAGGGTGGTGCCGTGCAGGTGGCGCTCGCTGACGAGGAACTCCCGCAGGCGCTGCTTGGAGAGCACGTCCAGGCCGATGGTCGGCTCGTCCAGGATCACCAGCCGCGGTGAGTGCAGCAGCGCGGCGGCGACCTCGGCGCGCATCCGCTGGCCCAGCGACAACTGACGCACCGGAGTCGACAGGAAGTCGCCGAGTTCAAGCTGCTCGACCAGCTCGGCGGTACGGTCGCTTTCCTCCGCCTTCGACATAGCGTGGATCGCCGCCAGGATGCGGAACGATTCGCGCACCGGCAGGTCCCACCACAGCTGCGACCGCTGGCCGAACACCACCCCGACCTGCCGTGCCAGCCGCCGCCGGTCGGGCACGGGGCGGAGTCCGCAGGTGAGCACGCTGCCGGCGGTGGGTACCAGGATCCCGGTGAGCATCTTGATGGTGGTGGACTTCCCGGCGCCGTTCGCGCCGATGTAACCGACGGCCTCGCCGGGCTCGATCCGGACGCTGAGGTCGTCGACCGCCACCAGGCGCCGCCTCCGGCTGCCGTCGCGCACCCGGAACTCGCGAGTGAGGCCGTCCGCCTCAATGATCGCGCCGCTCATCCGCCGCCTCCCTGGTAGTGACGCAGTCCCCAGCGCCAGCACAGCAGCCCCATCAGCCACGACCACACCGCGGCGGCCGGGGCCCACCAGCCGAGCCAGGCCGGCAGCCACTCCGGGCCGGGCAGGCCGAGCACGGAAACCGCCGGCAGGTACGCGGTGAAGGCCATGGGGAAGAAGAACCCGAACACGAGCTTGAGAGGCCGCGACCACACCGACGCGGGCTGGGTGGCCGCGTAGCGCCCGCCGTACACGAAGGCATTGGTCATCTCCGCGCCCTGGACGAGGAAGAACTGCAGCCCGGCCGCCCACACGAACAGTCCAGCGAACGTCGCGTACCCGCTGGCCAGCCCGAGTGCCAGCAGCACCACGGTACGCAGGTCCCATGGCACGCCGGAGGTGGCCAGGCCGACGCCAAGCGCGGCGGCCCCGACGCCGGCTCGCGCGAGCCGGCGCAGCGAGATGTCGCTGGTGATCAGCTGCAGCAGGATCGGCTGCGGGCGCAGGTAGAACACGTCCAGGGTGCCGGCCCGCAGGTACGCCGGCAGGGTGTCGAGGTGGCCGAAGGACAGGTCGGCCATGGAAAAGGCCAGGTCGGCCATGCCGAAGACGAGCAGGATCTGGTTGAACCGCATCCCGCCCAGCGCGGTCACGTTGGTGAACAGTACCCACACCTCGGCCAGCTCGACGAAGCCGACCACCCCGGAGCTGACCATGTCGACGGCGAAGCTGGTCCGGTAGGCGCGCTGCGAGCGGGCACGCGAGGCAAGGACCACGCCGTAGGGCCGCAGCCGCTCACGCAGCCCGGCGGTCCCGGCCGTCAAAACCGTGTCAGCCACCCTGCACCTCCAGCCGCCGACGGCCCGCGCGGGTGAGCACCTGGCCGACGGCCGCCACCCCGGCCAGCCACGCCAGTTGCACCAGCACCAGCCCGGCGGCGTGAGCGACCCCGCCCATCCCGGACAGGACGTCGATCGGATACATCATGATGGAAGGCAAGGGCGTGGCCGTGGCGACGGCCCGCAGCCAGTCCGGGAACAGCGCGAGCGGCACGTACAGCCCGCCAAGGAAACCGGAGGCCAGCATGTACAGGATCTGGAGGCCGCGCGTCTCCACCAGCCAGAACCCGGCCACCGCGACCAGGTAGGCCGCCGCCACGGAGATCATGGTCCCCAGGACCAGGCTGACCACCCCGAGCAGGTAGAACAGCGGGTTCGCCGGCAGTGCGATGCCCACCGTCACGGCGCCGAGCAGCACTGACGGCAGCCCGCGAGGGATGAGCGCGAACAAGTACCCGCCTGTCTCGGTGGCGATCGTCGCCGCCTGCAGGTCAACGGGCCGCAGGAAGTCGACCGCGACCTGGCCGTCCTTGACCCGCAGCGCCAGGTCGGTGCGGCCGTCCAGGTTGACCGAACCGAGCATCCCCTGGGAGAGCCAGACGTACGTACTCATCGAGGCGGTGTCGTACCCGTGCAGTTGGCCGCCCGCGGCCCGGACGGTGGCGAACAGGATCGCCACCTTCAGCAGCCCGAAGGTCAGGTTGGCGACAAGGCCGCCAAGCGCGGCGAGCCGGTACGCCGACTGGCGACGGAAACCGGCCGCCAGGAGTCGCCAGTACAACCGGGCCGTCGCGCGCATAGGGGTCCTGATCCTACGTCCGCAGCCAGCGAATCCCCAATGAATATTGGCGGACCCACGGCGGCCAGCGACGCGACCTCGCTCACTACCCGGCGCGCCCGCGGGGGTAACCTGCGGCCGCTCGCCGCACACTAACAAGTGTGGGCCAGCGCCCCACTTCCGTCGCCGCCAGGAGGGTCTTCGTGACAACCGTCCGTATCGCGCACGTTGTGCCCCGGCCCGGAGCCTGTCCGGACGGTACCGTCCGGATAGGCCAGTTCCTCATCGTGCTTGCCGACGCCGACGCCGACGCCGACGCCGACGCTGAGGCCACCGCTGACGCCCCTGAGGTGGCCGCCGCCCGCCGGGCGCTGTCGCTGTTGCTGCAGGTGCCCGGCGGCGGCGCGCTGTGGCGGCTGC
>Ga0335075_10010483_pt1 | contig 14063 bp, 10 predicted proteins | sample Lox_Sample_24_FD_206723 | JGI IMG/M metagenome (GOLD analysis project Ga0335075, IMG submission 206723) | Soil microbial communities from Loxahatchee National Wildlife Refuge, Florida, United States - Lox_Sample_2.4 | ecosystem: Environmental > Terrestrial > Soil > Wetlands | place: USA...
AGAGCTGCGACATGAAGGCCTGCTGGCGAATCTGGTGATCCACCGTTTCGGACAGCGTGTCCATGACGATGGGCAGATTGGGATCGATCTGCGTCAGGGCAGAACGGACTTCGCCGGCAATCTGTTTCGGGTCGCCGGCGGCGCGCACCTGCAGGCAGTAGGCGTAGGCGTCGTCGCCGGAAAGCTGGGGCAGTGCAAGGTATGTGAACGGGCGCGGCTCTTCGCCAGGCCGGTTGTAGTGCGCGTCCTTCACCACGCCGACGATCTGCCACGATCCATGCACGCCGGGATCAGCAACGGTAAACGTATGTCCGATCGCGTCGCCCTTCGGAAAGTACCGCTGTGCGAAGGTCCGGTTGACGACGGCGGCCTGCAGCGCGCTGCCCGTATCCTGCGGGCCGATGACGCGCCCCTGGAGCAGCGGGATGCCGAGAGTCTCAAAGTAGCCGGCGCTCACGCGGTTCAGCTGGGTGGAGATGTCCTCGTGCGGATCGACGGGGCGGCCGGCGATCGTGATCGGCGAGCCCCAGCTTCCGTTGCTCATGGGAGGCGCGCCCGAGATGGCGGCGGACCTGACGCCGGGCAGAGCGTCGATGCCGTCGAGGATGCGGTTGTAGAGCGCGTTCAGCTGCGCGGACTGGTAGCCCGCGAGCTTGGCGCTGGTCTGGACGACGAGCACGTGCTCGCGATCCATCCCCGTATCCTGCGCGGCGAGATTGTGCAGCGTGCGCAGCAGCAGTCCGGCCATGGCGACGAGAATGACGGAGAGCATGACCTGGGCGGCCACGAGCAGGCGCGGCATAAAACGGCTGCGAGTGGCCGCTCCACCCACGGTGCGCGACTGCGCGTTGAGCGTGCCGGCGACGGTCGAGCGCGATCCGCGCCACGCCGGCGCGGTACCGAACAACAGCCCCGTCGCGAGTGAAACGGCCAGCGTGAACAGGAGCACGTGAACGTCGGGCGCCGCCGAGAGCACGGCCGCTCCGCCGTCGGCGAGGAAGTGAATGAGCGCTTTGGTGAAGGCAAAGGCAAGAGCCAGTCCGAGCGCGCCGCCGCCGAAAGCCAGCAGCATGGTCTCGACGAGAATCTGGCGCACGATGCGGGCGCGGCTGGAGCCGAGCGCGAGGCGCGCCGCGAATTCCCGCTCGCGCGAGGCCATTTTGGCCAGCAGCAGGTTGGCGAGGTTCGCGCAGGCAATCAGCAATACGACGCCGACCATGCCCATCAGCACGCAGAGAGGCTTTTCGTACTGATCGCGGATGACCGAGAGACCCGCGCCGAGAGGCAGCAGCGGAACATAGGTATTCGCGATGACTTTGCGCCGGTCCGCGTCGGCCGGGTGACCGGGGCGGTCGAGGAGAAAGCGGCGAAACTGCTCGGAAACCCAGGTCTGCGCCTGTGCCGTGCTCGAGCCGGGCTGGAGACGACCGGCCATGTGAATCCAGTACATGCCGTCGGGCTTGAGGAGCGTGGCGGACATCATGACCTGAGGCTGCATCGTGATGGGCAGCCAGATATCGGGCGCGTACTGATCCAGCTCAACCCCGTAGAATCGCGGCGGCATCACGCCGATGACCGTGTACGGCATGCCGTTCACCCGAATCACTCGGCCTACGGCGTGAGGATCGGAAGCGAGCCGGAGCTGCCAGTAATTGTGACTGACGACCACGACGGGATTGCCACCCTCGACCGCGGTGTCGGAAGGCTGGAGGGTGCGGCCCATCATGGGCTGCGCTTCCAGGACCTTAAAGAAGTCTCCTGATACCAGTTGACTCGCCGCCTGAGCCGCGGGCCCGGCGCTGCTGTCGCCGGTGCGCACGCTCACAGTCAGGGTGAAGCTGCCGAAGGCGGTCATGCCAGCCAGCGGCGAATCGGGCTGAGCGACGATACGCCGGTAAAACTCGTAGGGGAAGATGTCATAGGCGCCGGGGTCGGAGGACTCGATCACGCCGCTGGAGGTGCCGTCGCCGAAGGAAACGAGCTGCTGCGGATCGCGTACGGGAAGCTGGCGGAGCAGCAGATCGTTCATCAGCGTGAAGATGGCGGTGTTCGCGCCGATGCCGAGGGCGAGTGAAAGAATGGCGACGGCAGAGTGTCCGGGCGTCCGGAAGATCTGGCGGATGCCGTAGCGAATATCCTGGGCGAGTGAATCGGCGGCGGACTCCCAGCCGGCGCTCCACACTTTGTGGCGTACGCTTTCGGCGCTGCCGGTTTCGGCGCGGGCTTGGTGCAGGGCTTCACCGTAGTTGACCCCGCGGCGCATCTTGTCGGCGATGGAGGCTTCCTCGAAGCTGCGGAGCTCCTCGGCAATTTCGGCGTTGCGGGCATCGCGCCGGAAGAGGGCGCGCGCGCCGGTGATCAGTCCACGCAGGGTCATGGCAGCCTCCTCAGGCTTCGAGAATGCGGGTGATGGCGCTCGTCTGGCGATCCCACTGGCGGCGCTCTTCGACGAGGGCGGCGCGGCCCTGCCGCGTGAGGGTGTAGTAGCGAGCGCGCCGATTGTTTTCTGTGGTGCGCCACTCGCCGCGGATGCGGCCGTCGCGCTCCATCCGGCTGAGCGCCGGCAGCAGCGAGCCGGGATTCACGCGGAACACTCCGTCGCTGATCTGCTCAATGCGCAGCGCGATGCCGTAACCGTGCATCGGCTCGAGGGCCAGAGTTTTCAGAACGAGCATGTCCAGAGTCCCCTGGACGACGTCGCGGCTGGAGTCAGTCAATGCCGCCTCCTCTTGATATTCAAGAGGAGAGCAAAAACTCATCTCGATTGTCAAGAGGAACCTGCAGGCAGATCGCCCTGGGGCTCCCGATCCGGCTTCCGGCTGTCTTCCCCGGCGCCTCAGTGCCGGTGTTCGTGCCCGTGGAGTTCGTCCTGCGAATGCGAGTGATCGTGAGCGCCGGTATGTTCGTGCTCGTGGGTGTGCTCGCCGGGCGCGTGCTGGTGCTCGTGCTGATGGCTGTGTGTATGGCTGTGCTCGTGCGAGTGCGTCGTCCCGTCGGCGTGCGTGTGCTCATGCGTATGGGTGTGTTCGTGCGAGTGCTCGTGGTGGTGCTCGTGCTCGTGTTTTCCTTCCATGGTTTCACCTCGCGTTCTCAGGCGCCGGATAGCAGAATAGACCTCCTGCCCCTTTGACAATCAAGCCCGCCAAACCGCCTGGCCCCTGACCACCGATCACCAGCCACGGGTCACTCGCTCTCACTGCTGGTGCCCGATCTTCTGGTCCGCCCACTGGATAAACCACTTCATATTCGGCGCGTCGGTGTGGCCGCCGTCATGCTGCCGCCACGCGAGGTCGCCGTCAAGCAGCCCCTGATTCACCGCCGGCATGGGAGCCGTGTGGTAGTCGCTGCCCACCGTGAATCCGCTGCCACCCAGGCCCGATGCGCCGAGCAGCGTCCACACCCGGCTGGCATCGACCGTTGCCATCCAGCTGCCGCGATGGTCGAGCCAGTGCGCATCGCCCTTCTCGGGAACGCCGTAGCTGATGAAGGTGAGCCGCGGCGCGCAGAGCGCGATCAGCTCGTTCGAATCGACGGGAATGTCGCCGGGATTCATACTGCCGAAGCGGGCTTCCGACGCGCCGTACTTCAGGAAGTTGCCGGCCATCCAGTAGTACTCGCCTCCCGTCAGGCTCTCGACGGCCTCTCCAAAGTTTCGACGCAGCGGCGTCGCGCCGCCCTTGCCCGACGAGCCGACCAGCACCATCGCAAAACGCTGGTCGAACGCCATGGTAACCAGCGCTGCTTTGCCCCAGCGCGAGACGCCTTCGATGCCGACATGTTTCGCGTCCACCGCCGGATCGGTCTCGAGGTAGTCGAGGCCCCGGCTGGCACCCCACGCCCATGCGCGCAGAGCGCCCCACTGCTCGGGCGTGCGCGGCTGCCCGTGGTTGGTAAGGCCGATAATCCCGCGCGTGATGCCCGCTCCGTCGTCGGCCTGCACGCTGGCGGTATCGAGCATAGCGAAGCCCCAGCCCTCGGCGATCAGCTGCCAGGTGTTCGGCAAGCCGCCGTCTTCATTCAGCTGCGGGAAGCTGAACGGCGTATTCTTCATCGGCTCCCACGCGGGGTGGTCGGCAAAGACCTTCGCGAGCGACGGATCCTGCTGCACCATCAGCCCCTTCATCGCCTTGTTGATGCGATCCATGTCTTCGCCGCGCGGCTCGTTGGGGGCGGGAAACGCTGCGGGACCGAACATCATCAGCACCGGGACCGGGCCCTTCACGCCCAGGGGCAACACCAGCATCATGTGGATGTCGACCTTGATGGCCGGATATGCGGCATTGTCGACGTGGCCGATCAGGTCCTTCGCGATGACGGGGTGGAAGCCGATCATCTCGTGATCGACCGCGGCGACAGTCCACGTCACGCTGGGCACGTCGCCGGGGATGCGTCCGTAGATGTACTTCTCGTAGAGGTTGACGATCTGCGGACGACGCTCGTCCCACCACTCCCCCGCGGTCGTGACCTTCTGGCCGTTGGGGAGCGTGAGCGGATCGGGCAGGTTCGGATACGGATTGGCCTGCGACTCGTCGTAGTTGGCGTGGTTGGGCGCGTGCTCGTCACCGCTCGGCCCCGGCCGCAACGCCTTGATGCCAAGCTGATCCATCATGTTCTGGTGGTCCTGATCGGCCGTGAACGTGACCGGAGACGGCGCGGTGTTCTGCGCGTGGGCTGTGAAAGCGACGCCCAGAACGAGACAGGCGGTGGTAGCCAGAGACCCGAGTGCGAGACGCACAGACCCTCCACGTTGCACAATGGTGCGGTTGAATAAAAGCGATTTACTCGGGCAACATCTTATAGCGTTCTCTATGACAAGCGCACCCATCGCTCGCTTCATCCTTCCGGTTTTCTTCCTCGCCGTCTCGCACAGAGGGATCTGCGCCGCGCATACCGCCCGCGCCCAGCCCGTCTGGGTTGCGTCGTGGACCACGCCGCAGCAGATTCCCGAACCGGCGAATGCGCTGCCGCCTGAGGCGCTCCACGACGCCACGCTGCGTCAGATCGTGCACCTCTCGATCGGCGGCTCCGCTCTGCGTGTGCATCTGTCGAATGCATTCGGCACCGCGCCGCTGCACCTCACCTCGGTGCACATTGCGCACCCGCTGGCGACGGATGGTCCGGCCATCGATCCGTCAACCGACAGGGCTCTCACCTTTGCCGGAGCGACGGACGTGATCATCCCGCCCGGCGCGGAATTTGTATCCGACCCGGTGACGGAAAGCGTGCCGCCGCTCGCCGATCTCGCGGTGACCTTCCATCTCGACGATCCGCCGGCGCGCGAGACAGGACATCCGGGATCACGCGCTACGTCCTACTACGTTCCCGGAGACGAGGTTGCGGCGGCAACGCTGACGAATCCCGGCAAAGTGGATCACTGGTATCAACTCGCTGCGGTTGACGTGCTCGCCGTCCCGGGTGCTGCAACGGTCGTCGCGCTCGGCGACTCGACGACGGACGGCCATGGAGCGACCACGAACGGCAACGATCGCTGGACCGACGACCTTGCAGCGCGCCTGCAACAGGCGAAAGTGTCCGTAGGCGTGGGAAACGCGGGCATCGGCGGGAACCATCTGCTCATCGACGGTCTGGGGCCGAGCGCGCTGTCGCGCGTCGATCGCGATCTGCTGGCCCCGGCGGGCGTGCGGTGGGTGATCATCTATGAGGGCATCAACGACCTCGGCGGCCTGACGCTGCACGGCGAAGTCGCGGCCGCCGATCACGCAGCGCTGGTGGCGCGGATCATCGCCGCGTATCAGCAGATCCTTGTGCGGGCGCACGCGCACGGCCTGCGCGTCTACGGGGCGACCATCACGCCCGACGGCAAATCCGGTTTCTACCACCCCGATTCGCTGAATGAGGCCGACCGTGAGGCGGTGAATGCGTGGATTCGCGCGGCAAGCCATTTCGACGCGGTCATCGATTTCGACGCTGCGGTACGCGATCCGCAGCAGCCAGACCGTTTGCTGCCCGCGTACGACTGCGGAGATCATCTGCATCCGTCGCCGGCCGGCTATCGCGCCATGGCGGATGCGATTCCGCTGAATTTGTTCTAAAAAAAGGCGGGGCCCGCCGCGGGGAGCGGCTGAGCCCCTGCACGTTCTCCGCCGGGTTGTCGGCAGCGGAGAAGCCTTTGAGTACGTCTCGAGCATTGCCTGCGAAGGGCGGGCTTTCCTCAATGTGGCCGATCTTTCAGGGAACGGCCACATTGAGTTCACTTCCGTCCCACAAACGGAGGCGAACTTGCTCTACTGCCCCGACACGATGCGCGAGGGCACGTACTCCTTCGCCGGCTTATCGAGCCGCGAAGTGATCTTGTTGCGGTACTGCACGCTTTGCAGCAGGTGGTTGCCGCCAAAGTTGTCAAAGGTGAGCACAATGCGCTGATCGTTGGGCTTCGGCGCGCCCGGCGAAACGACCCACACGAAGCTGCTCGCGGTATCCTGGCTGACCAGTTTCACCGTGTCGAACGCGGGACCTTCCTCGACTTTGTAAACGCCGGCCGGACACATTTTTCCGCCTGCCGTGAAGCTGAAGGGGACATTGAGCTGAGTTTCCGCCATTGCGGTGCTGGTAGCCACGGCTGCGGCGGCCAAAATTGCCGGCGCGAGGAAGAGCTTGCGGAACGGGGATCGCATTCGTGTTCTCCTCTTATGCCGACCACAGTAGCGGCCCGAGGAGACGAAAGTCGTTAAGTTCCCGTCCAGAAGTTGTCAAGATTTTCAGGAGACGCGAGACCGCGGCTCGACGGGCTCCTGATCGCACGCGGCGGCCGCTTCCAGCTCATCGTGGATGACGCGACTGGCCGCGGCGCGATCGATCTCGCTCAGATTGCCGGCGAGACGCAGGGCGTGCTGCAGCAATTCCTCGGCTTCAGCGTGAGCCTGGCGCTCCTGCGCGTGGCGAGCGGCGGAACGCAGCGCAATGGCGGCGCTGAGCCAGTCTCCGGCGGCCTCGAAATGCATGGCGCGTTCCCGAGCAACACTGTCCTCGCGCCCCGCAAAGAGTTCGCCGAGACGCAGCGCAATACGCTTGTGGCGCGCCGCACGCCGGGAGGCCGATTGCCGCTGGTAGAGCACCTGGCGGTAGAGGCCGTGACCGAAGACGTAAAAATCGGAGCGCGAGCCGTCGGGGAGTTCGTCTTCGCCGGCACGCCTGACGAAGTAGAGACGGCGGGCGAGCGCGGCGCAGGCTTCGCCGCTGACCTGGGAGTCCTGCTCGAGCGCCGCGGCCACCGCCCAGACCGGGAAGGCGATGCCCATGAGGCTGGCCGCTTCCAGCATTCGCTGCTCGTCCGCGCTGAGCCGCTCGATCTCCAGCTCGATCATCTGCGCGAGGCCGTCGGGCACTGCGGCTTCCATCTCCTGGAAAGAGCCGGAAGGCCTCCACGCAGACTGACTGCCTTCGCTTTCGCGGACCAGGAAGCCCTGCGCCATGAGGTGCTCGAGGATGGCGATGGCGAAGAGAGGATTCCCCTCGGAGTGCTGGTGCACGAAGCCGGAGAGCCCGGGCGGCAGCGGCTCCTGATGCATCTCGCGGATGAGCAACTGGCGGACCGCGGAGCGCGTGAGCGGGGTGAGAGGCATCTCCGCGGCCAGTTGACGCATGATCAGGTCCTGCTTCAGGCCTTTGCACGCCTGGTCGGTGATGGTGTCGCGATAGCTGCAGGTGGCGAGCACCAGCAACTGCGCCGGAGCGCGCCGGCGGGCCAGCGCAGAAATCAGCTTGAGCGTCGAATCATCGGCCCAGTGCAGATCTTCAAAGACGAGGATCAGCGGCCGGGCAGCAGCCAGTTCCTCGAGCGCGGCGCAAAGGTCGCCAGGCAGGCGCACGGCGCTTCCTGACGCCGGCAGCGGGCCGGCATCGCGTCCCAGCGCGGCCAGCCATGCCGGCGCGCGCCGGGCCAGCACGCGGCAGGCGGCTTCTCCATCGGCCGACGCGCACAGCCGGCTGAGCGCCTCGGTGACGGGGTAGTACTCTTCCTTCGCGCCAAAGCCTTCGACACACTGGCCGCGCGCCATCATCGCCTCGCCCGAAATCTCGATGCTCCGCGAGAAGGCGTCCACGAGCGCGGTCTTGCCGATGCCGGCCTCCCCGGTGACAAACACCATGCGCCTCTGGCCGTCGGCGACGGCGCGCAGATGCCCCTGGAGAACGACCATCTCCTCTTCGCGGCCAACAATCCCTTTGGTCTCCAGGGCGCTTGCGGTCGCCGCAGCGGCGGATTCCGTGCCGCCCCACTCGGTCACCGGTGCGACAAAGCAGTAGCCGCGCTTGGGCAGGGTCTGGATATAGCGAGGACTCGCGGTGTCGTCGCCGAGAATCCGGCGCAGCTCCAGCATGTAGGTGCGCAGCACCTGCGGCTGCACGAAAGTCTCCGGCCAGAGCGCGTCGAGCAGCTCATCGTGGGTGATCAGGCGGCCCGGATTTTCCACCAGATATCGAAGCACGGCGTAGGGCTTCGGCGGCAGAGCGATCTCTTCACCGTTGGTCCACAGGCATTCCTTCGCCGCATCCAGCCGAAACGAACCAAACTGCTTCAATGCCACCCCCGTCGGAAAACACAACGCCCTGAGGTCGTAGAGCACGAGCCCTTCCACTGCTTGTGGCCCGTAAGTCTTCGCGGCAGATCAACCCTCCGCCGTCTCTGTGTTCGTTATTGGTCAGTTGTGTCCGTGTGCGGACACTCTGCGGGTGAAGCAGGCCATCAACGCAGGCGACTGTGCGCGAAACACCGCTGCGCGTAGTGAAGAGACGCGCTTCTTTTCGATCGGTGAGCCTGCATGCAGCGGCCTGTGCACGAGATGTGCACAGGCCGTCACGCGATGCAGATTTGCAGGCTATTTCTTGTTGGGCTGGAACAGCTCGAGGCGCACGTGCCACTCCACCGATTTGCCAGGCGCGAGGGTCACCATTCCGGTATTCATGCCGTGCCATTCCTTCCCGAACGGATCGGCAAAGTTGAACTGTTCTTCGATGGCTGCGAAGGCACTGGCTGGCGGTGCATACACCTGGACGGTGCGAATTTCCGGCGAGAGGCCGAGGATCCGCATGCCGTAATCGCTGGCGGGATCGGCAAGAGTTACCACGACGGCGCCGTCGGTGCGCTTCAGATTCGACCAGTTGTCGTCGTAGAAGTTGTCACCGAGGGCCTTGCCGTCCGGCGCCTGGAAATCCCACTTCGTGCCCTTCACGGGAATCAGCTTGCCGGTGGGAAACACGTCGCCGTAGTTGTTCACCTGGGCGATCTGCTCCCCAGGCACATGGATCATCGCCTGCTTCCGATCGCCGCTGGGAATCGCAAAGTACGGATGCCAGCCAATGGCGATGGGCTCGTCTTCCGTGCCCACGTTCTTCGCCACGATATCGGCGTCGATGGCTTTGCCGCTGAGCCTGATCGTGAACATCAGGTCAGTCTTCGAAAGCCAGTGTCCGCCAAAGTCGCCGCCGTGGATGGTTCCGGTGAGCGTCTGCCCGTCGTCGGAGTTCTGCGTCTGCACATCCTGGGTCTGCGAGGCCAGGATGAGCCCGTGCATCGCGTGCTTATCCTTGGTGGGATCGTTGCTGTCATGCCAGTTGGCCGGCAGCGTGATGGTCTTGCCGTGCCACTCCGTCGTCACCGTCGATCCGTCAGGCGAAAGCTTACCGATAATTCGGTTGGGATACGGAACAAGGAACGCGCCGCCGAACTTGAAGCTCTGGTTGCCGTTCTGATCGTCAGGGCCGCCGTTGAGTTTTTGCGCTGCTTCCTCCAGCGTCGGCGAAGCGAGGATGGGGATTTCGCCTTTGCCCGGTACATCGGCGGTGATCTGGAAAACGTTCATGCCGCGCCCCGGCAGCACAGTCACGGAGAGAAACTCCGGCTTCTGTCCGTTGTCGGTCGCGGTGCGGGTGAGCTTCACAACGGGCTCGCCGCCGATCTGCGGCGTGGCCGACTGGGCAGTCTGAGCGGGCTGCTCGGCTGCGGGAGCGGGCTGAGGCGACTTGTTGCATCCGGCCATCAGCACAACGCCTGCGGCGATGGCGGCTGCAGCCACGGTAGGTGTAATCGACATGGATCAGTTCTCCCCTGCATGATTCCTGAAGCGCACCCATTCTACCCCCTGCGGCTGCATGGGCCCCGGACTCTACAATCACAGGAGTGAGTCTTTTACCCGCGCGTTCCCCGCTCCAGCTTCTCAATCAGCGCGTTGTGGCGTGCATGCGATGCGAGCGCCTGCGCAACCACTGCCTTTCCGTAGCGGAGAAAAAGCGGCGCGCCTATCTCGAGTTCGAATACTGGGGCAAACCGGTACCGTCGTTCGGCGATCCAGAGGCGCGCGTGGTATTTGTCGGGCTCGCGCCGGGCGCCCACGGATCGAATCGCACCGGCCGGCCCTTTACCGGCGATGGGTCGGGCGCTTTCCTCTATCCGCTGCTGCATCGCGCGGGATTCGCCTCGCAGCCGGTCTCAACCCATCGCGGCGACGGCATGACGCTGACCGACGCATGGATCACCGCAGTGGTGCGCTGCGCACCGCCGGGAAACAAGCCGCTCCCGGGAGAAATCGCCAACTGCGCACCGTACCTGGACGAGGAGTTGGCCGCGTTGTCGCGGGTGCGCGTGATCGTTTGCCTGGGCAAGATCGGCTTCGATGGCGTGGTGGCGCATCTGTTGCGCACCGGTCAGATCGAACGGCGCGGCGATCTGATCTTCGGCCACGGCGTCGAATACTCCATTCCCGGCAATCGCTGGCTGCTCGCCAGCTTCCATCCGTCGCTGCAAAACACCAACACCGGCAAATTGACGCCACCTATGATGCTGAAGGTCTTCCAGCGGGCAAGGCATCTGGCACAAAAATCTTCGCGGTGATGGACGTGCGGGTTCGCAACACGAAAATCGTCTGAGTCTCAGGCCATCTTCTGCCGATGCTGCACGCATCCAGTGTGAAGAGCCAGGGAGCGATGGAGATTCCCGGCCCAGGAGATTTCACCCATGATTACCATTCTGTTGATCATTCTGCTCCTCATGTTGGTCGGAGCGTTTCCATCGTGGCCGTACAGCCGCGGCTGGGGCTATTACCCAAGTGGCGGCATCGGCCTGATCCTGCTGATTGTTGTTGTGCTGCTGCTGTTGCGGGTGATCTGAACCGGCGGGAAACTGGAGCGGGAGACCGGGATCGAACCGGCGACATTCAGCTTGGGAAGCTGACGTTCTGCCACTGAACTACTCCCGCTCATTTCATTTGCGCGCGCTGCGGGCGCCGACTCTTTCAAAGTATATCGTGAGAGATGGCGCGCGGCCGTTCGCTCCGATCCTGCAAGCTAGGGGAGCCGCGAGCGCATCGTGTAACAACTGCAAGCCCGGGGACCTTGGATCCGTTGGGTATCGGCGCGCCCATGGGCAGTCGGCGCCCACGGAAAGAGCTTCTCGCCCTGTCTCAGCCCAGCAACTGGATTTACCCGCCCGTTTTCTCCGTCAGTTCCAGCCAGCGCTCCAGCACGGCATCGTGTTCCCTTTGTGCGGCGTCGAGCTCGGCGAGCGCCTCGGTCAGCGCAACAGCATCGATGGCGACGGCCGGATCGTCGACCCGCGCCCGGGCTTCCAGCAACCGCTCATCGGCGGCGGTGATGCGAGCCTCGATGGCGTCGTATTCGCGCTGCTCGAGGTAGGAGAGCTTTTTCTTCGCAAGCGAAGGCGGAGGCTCCGGCGATGGCGAGGACGGCCCTGTCCGAGAGGTTGCAGCGGGGACGGAAAGCTGAGCGCGCCACTCTTCCCACTGGATGTAATCCGCGAACAGAGCGGCGTTGCCACGCCCATCGAGCCCGAGAACCGCGTTGGTGACGCGGTCCAGCAGATAGCGATCGTGGGTGACGAGGATCAGGGCTCCTGAAAATTCGAGCAGCGCTTCCTCGAGGATCTCGAGCGTCGGGATGTCAAGGTCGTTGGTGGGCTCGTCGAGGATCAGGACGTCAGCGGGCTGTAGCATCAGACGGGCTATGAGCACGCGGGCACGCTCGCCCCCGCTGAGGCGGGCAACCGGCTGATTCAGCTGCTCGCCGGTGAAGAGAAAGCGGGAGGCGTAGCTGGCAACATGAACCACGCGATCCTGAAAAACAACCGAGTCGGAATCAGGCGCGAGCGCGCGGCGGAGCGTGAGTGATTCGTCGAGTTCGCGGAGCTGCGAAAAATAAACGATGCGGAGCGCCTGCGCGCGGCGCAGCACACCGGCAGAGATCGGCAAATCGCCGGTGATGGCGCGGAGCAGCGTGGTTTTGCCCGAGCCGTTGGGGCCGACCAGGCCAAGGCGCAGGCCGGCGGTGAGGCTGAAGCTGACGCCGCGGAGGATTTCGCGATCGCCGAAGTTAATCACCGCCTCTTCCATCTCAATGAGCCGCCTGGTCTGGCGCTCGGTCGCATCGAACGCGATGCCGGCGGTGAGCCAACGACTGCGGGATTCGGAATCCTGCAGCTGAGCGATGAGTGCGTTTGCGTTGTCGATGCGGGCTTTGGCTTTGGTGGCGCGAGCTTTGGGGCCGCGGCGAAGCCACTCGACTTCTGTGCGCACGCGGTTGCGCAGGCTTTCCTGCGCGCGATGCTCAGACTCGAGCCACGCCTCGCGTTCTTCCAGAAACCGTGAATAGCTGCCCCGAATCCGCAGCTGACCGCCGGAGTACATGCGGTTGAGCTCGACAATTTCCCGGGTAATGTTCTCGAGGAAGCGGCGATCGTGCGAAACCACGACAAAGGCGAACGATGCCGTCTGGAGCAGGCCTTCGAGCCACTCGATGCCGTCGATATCCAGGTGATTCGTGGGCTCATCGAGCAGGAGCACATCGGGTTCGGCGACCAGGCCTTCGGCAATAGCGAGTCGCTTGCGCCATCCCCCGCTGAGCGTCGCCGCTTCAGCGGAAAACAACACGCCGGTGGCGCCAGGCTCGACAAAGCCCGCGCGGCCCAGCGTTGTTCTCAGCCGCTGCTCGCGGTGGGCCTCCGGCACGCCGGCGCGAACCAGAGCGGACTCCATCACCGCACGGACGGTGGCTCCGGGAGCGAAGTCGGAGATCTGATGAACGTAGCCGACGTGGGCGCGCTTGCGCATGGCAACTTCGCCGGAGTCCGTCTCCTGCTCGCCGCCGAGAATCGCCAGCAGTGTCGATTTGCCTGCTCCGTTCGGGCCGATGAGGCCAATGCGGTCGCCGTCATGGACGGCGAAACCGATGTCCTGGAAAAGAGGCACGGCGCCGAAGCGTTTCGAGATGTTCTGCGCATTGAGGATCGGCGGCATTCTCTCAGTTTATGGGCACTGCGGCGCCCGGGTGAGCGGCGATCCCCAGGCGAGCCACGCCGGCGTCGCGAGGAACCGCGGGAGAAACTGCAGCTTCTTTGCGCTGCGCGCCCGCACCGCGCAGCCAACTCATGTATCCTTACCCCTTCCTTTGGGTTTGAGCGGCGGTGCGATCCCCACGCCGCATTTGGTCTCCGTTGCACTCTCCAATTTTCCGCAATGCTCTCCCACGGAAGGAGTCCGACCGCGTGCCTGGTCCGTTTGCAATGCCCACTCTCCGCTCGCGCAGCTTCGTGACGCTTGCCGCCGCGACGGCGCTCGCTTCCCTCACCGTCTCCGCGCAGAAGTCGAAGCACTCTCAACCGTCCGCGCAGCCGACGGCGTCGTCCACAGCCGCGACGGACCAGAAGACCGGCCAGAAAGACCACGGCCCGGCGACCGGATTCGACGCGCTCACGCTGCGCCAGATCGGCCCTTTCCGCGGCGGCCGTGTCGATGCGGTGAGCGGCGTGCCAGGAGAGCCGCTGGTCTACTACTTCGGCGGCACGGGCGGCGGGGTCTTCAAGACTACCGACGGCGGCCACACCTGGCATCCGATCACCGACGGCAAGATCGACTTTGGCTCCATCGGGTCGATCGCCGTCGCCGACTCCGACCACAACGTCATCTACGTGGGCACCGGCGAGAGCGCCATCCGCGGGAATGCGTCGCACGGCGATGGCGTCTACAAATCCATGGACGCGGGGCAGACCTGGACCCATGTAGGTCTCGAAGACACCCAGCAAATCGGACAGATCC
>Ga0335075_10010484_pt1 | contig 14063 bp, 10 predicted proteins | sample Lox_Sample_24_FD_206723 | JGI IMG/M metagenome (GOLD analysis project Ga0335075, IMG submission 206723) | Soil microbial communities from Loxahatchee National Wildlife Refuge, Florida, United States - Lox_Sample_2.4 | ecosystem: Environmental > Terrestrial > Soil > Wetlands | place: USA...
ACACCCCCACTTATTCCTCGTGGCTCAATCAGGTGGAACGATGGTTCGGTCTGATCACCCAGCAGGCTATCCGGCGCGGCAGCTTCCGCAGTGTCCGCCAACTGGTGGCCCGTATCAATCAGTTCGTTCAGCACTACAACCGCAACTGCCGCCCCTTTGCCTGGACCGCTACCGCCGATTCCATCCTCCAGAAGCTGGCCCGACTTTGTTCATCTATTTCGGGGACACCACAATAGTGACGACAAGGGTGTGTTTAGGGACTGAAGCGCTATCCGGGCCCGACTACGCATGATTGCCGAGAGAGTCAGCGATTGGATTCAGGGAATGTCGTGATCGCTGTCAGATCATTCCAGAGATCGCGGTGGCCCGAACCGAAACACAATTCCCGCACTCAACCGCAGGTTGTTTTGGCGATTGTTGCCGTCATTGGGAAGATGGGTTTGAAGATAATCGGCTTGAATGGCGCGGATCGCGAAGCGGTGGGAGAGATTCATGTTGAGCCCGCCGCCGAGTGCGGCGGCGAATGAATCCGGGGCATTGGTGGAACCGTCGGGGCCGGGGAAGATTGCGTCGAAGCCGCGCACGCCGCCGATAAGCGCCTGGGCGAATGGCGTGAACATGCCGCCCGTGCGGAACGAATAACGCGCGCCGAGAAGATACGTGATCAGGCTTAGATCTTCGTGAACGGAATTGATATTCGCAACGTGCGCTCCTGAGAGTTCTCCCGCAATGCTGAGCCTGGAAAGGATGGGAGCGTTGAATTCGGCCTTCGCACCCTGCAGCCAGATACAGCCACAATCGCCCGGCGGCGCGTTAGTGCGCGTGGCGCTGTAACCGAGGGTGACTTCAAGCGGGGCGGCGTCTTTCGCGGAGGGTAGCGCCTGCGCCGGAAGCAGATGCGCCACGCCGAAGACCACGATCACAAGCGAAGTCCATTTCATCCTGTGCATTCCTATTCAATCGTCAGCTTGAAAACGCTGGATTGCGTGACCGGACCACTTGTTGCTGTGATGGTGATCGAATATGTCTGCGGCGGCTGGACGAAGAACCCGCCTCCGCAGCCGCCGATCGGAGATGCGGCAGCAAGAGCGGCGATGGCGAAGAGCATAAGACGAAAACCGTATTTGCCTTCGCGCCGGATGCGTGACAATCCGACCAACGGAAGGAGAATGCAAAGGCCGGTGGCAGAACGCAGTCCGAAGAATCGCTCGGAATCTTTGGCAGTGGATTGATTTGCTGTCTGGATGGTGAGCGTGGATTCTTGCGCCGTGTTTCCCGGTGTGATGGAAGAAGGTTCGAAGCTGGCCGCGGCACCCGCAGGCAGTCCGCTTGCGGAGAAGATGATCGGATTCGTGAAAGCGCCGCCGCTCGGCGAAGCGGTGAGGGTGACGACCGCCGGCTCGCCGGGGAATACCGGCGCGGAGCCCCTGCCGAGCGTGAGAGCGAAGCTGCTTACCTGGTCGGAGATGCTCGCCGAGCTGCTGCCGTTGAAGTCGGCGTCGCCGCTATAAACAGCGGTGATCGAATCGACACCCGGCGGGAGCTGCGTGGTTACCAGGCTTGCGACGCCGGAGCTGAGAGCGGCAGAACCGAGAGGCGTCGATCCCAGGAAGAAGCTAACCGAACCGATGGGCGTGGCCGTTGTTCCCATGGATGCCGATTTCACCACCGCCGTAAAGCTGACAGAGTCGCCGGCGGAAATCGCACTCGGAGACGATGTGAGAGATACGCTCGAATCTGCTTTGGCGATCGTGACGGTAACAGGCGTCGAGGTGCTGCCGTTGAAGTCCGCGTCGCCGCTGTAGACGGCGGTAAGCGAATTGGCACCCAACGGCAGTTGCGAAAAGACGAAACTCGTGGAATCGCCGACGAGCGAAGCCGTTCCAAGAAGGGTCGATCCCAAATAGAAGCTGACTGAGCCGGTGGGCGTGGCCCTGAAATCCGCCGTCGCCGATTGGACGACCGCCGTAAGAGTGACAGCACTCCCAATCAGAGCCGTGCTCGGGGACGCCGTGAGGCTGACGCTCGAATTGGCTTTGTTGAGTATAGTGACAGAGACGATAGAGGAAGTGCTGCCGTTGAAATCCGCGTTGCCTGAGTAGACGGCTGTAATCGAATCCACGCCCGCCGGCAGTTGCATCGTAACGAAGCGAGTGGAATCGCCGACGACCGGAGCCGTGCTCAGAAGCGTCGATCCCAAATAGAGGCTGACTGAACCCTTCGGCGTTGTTGTGGTGCCTGCCGTCGCCGATTGGACGACCGCCGTAAGAGTGACAGCACTCCCAATCAGAGCCGTGCTCGGAGACGCCGTGAGGCTGACGCTCGAATTGGCTTTCGCTACGGAGACGGTAACAGGCGTCGAGGTGCTGCCGTTGAAGTCCGCGTCGCCGGAGTAAACGGCGGTAAGCGAGTTGACCCCAACCAGCAGATTTGAAGTGAAGAAGCTCGCGGAGCCGGCGCTTAGCGGAGCCGTATACAGAAGGGTCGATCCAAGAAAGAAGCTGACCGAACCGGTGGGCGTGGTTGTGACGCGCGAGCTCGCCGACTTGACAACCGCCGTAAGTTCGACAGGATTGCCCGCCAGAGCCGTGCTCGGAGACGCCGTAAGGGTGACGCTCGAATCTGCCTTGCTGACGGGGACCACGGAATCCGCGTCTTCAACGTGGATCGTCTCGCTAATCGGCAGAAGCGTGGACGGATTCAGCGTGGTGCCCGGACCCGCATCGTTGACATGGATGGTTTCGCCGATGTTGAGCAGCGTGGATTCGGAGAGCGCGGGTGAGTCCGCGACTTGGATCGTCTCGTTGATCGAAATGTTTCCGGTCAGCGGCGCGGCTCCGGTCCCGCTCAGTGCGGCAGTTTGCGGCGAGAGCGTCGTGTTATCGGCAATCGACAGCGCAGCTGAAAAGGAATTCACTGCGCCGGGCGTAAACGTCACGTTGATCGTGCAGCCCACGCCCGGAGCCAGAGTTGAAGGGCAATTATTCGTTTCGGCGAAGTCGCTCGCGTCAGGGCCGGCGATCGAAATGCTGTCGATATCGAGCGTCGCGCCTCCACCGTTGGTAAAGACAATGGGCTGCGGACTCGTGGTCGCATTTACCGGCTGCGATCCAAAGTCGTAGCTTTCCGGCGCAAACGTCCCTCGCGGAATCGGCGCGCCCGCGGCGGTGCCGCTCACCTGGGCTTGCACCTGGCGGTTGTTCTGGTCGGTAATCGCCACGGCTTCGTTCAGCGTCCCGTTCGTCGTCGGCGAAAACGCGATATCGAGATCGCAGTACTGGCCGGCATCCAGCACAGCCGGGTTCGAGCACGCAAGCGGATCTGTGCCGGGCGAGAGCACAAAGTCCACCGGCATGGTCACCGTCGCCTCGAGCACAGCGTTCCCCATATTCCAGAGCACCACGGTCTGCGGTGCGGAAGTGGTTCCGTCGTTCTGCGTGCCGAAATCCTGCAACACCGCCACGCCCGTGTTGAGCCTGGCAATCTGGTTGTCCGAGCTCATCATGTACAGGTCGCCGTCGTTATCCGGAGCGGCCCCGGCTACCGAGAGGTAGGGGAAGTTGTACAGTCCGTCGATCGCGTTGTAGACCGTGCCTGGGCCGTAGTCGCCCGCACCGCGCTGGTCGAGGTACAGCTCGTAACCAAGGCTGCTGTTCAGGCTCATCCAGAACTCGTATTCATACTCATTGGCGAATGAGTTGCAGTTCTCGTTGGTAAATCCATAAAGATTTCCCGAAGCATCGCTGGAAAGGTTGGTGGTATTCAGCGCAAGAAACCAGCCGGCGATCGGCGAACCTGTCTCCTGGCAGCCGTTGGCGGTTGGAGGATTGGTTCCGGCAACGATGATCGAGTTACCGGTGACCGGATCGACCTGCGTCACGTAATACGCCGCCTCCGCGCTCGCCGAGGTCGCATTCGGATCGTAGTTGGCCACATAAAGATCTCCGTCCGCGCCCATGGCCATGCCGTACCCCGCGATCTCGTTGGTGCCTGCGCTGGGCGTAGCGGTGGTGGTGATAATACCGGTGCTCGCATTAATCTCGCGAATATTTCCGTAGGCCTGGTAAATGTAGATATTGCCCGCGCCGTCCATGGTCATCGCTACGGGGCTGCTGAGAAAGGCGATCGTCGCCGGGCCGCCGTCGCCGCAGTGGTCCACATCGGCGCATGTTCCGGCGCCCGTGTACGGCGTGTCGATGTACGCCTGGCTCGACCCGGCCACCGTGCTGATGATTCCCGTGGCCGCGTTCACCTCGCGCAGCACCGCGCCCACTGAACCTTCGCTGGTGCTGTAGAGATCCAGAAAGTAGAGATTGCCCGCGCCGTCGACCGTCAGGCTATTCACCAGAGACAGCGGGCTCGATGTCGCGGGCACGCCATCCACCACTTGCAGGCTGTTGGTGCTGTAGTTATCGATCGCCGGAACGCCCGGTTCGCCCGCGTAAAGGGTCACATTGCCCGTGGCCGCGTCGATGCGGCGGATGACATAGTTGAAGGCATCGGCCAGGAACAGATCGCCTGCGCTGTCGACGGCCATCGCGCCCTGGCCTTCGCTCTGGCCGGTGGCGGCGTTGGTAAATCTGAACTGCGCTTCGAGGGCCGGTCCGCCGTCGCCCGAGTAGCCCGCGGTGGTATATCCCAGCCCGTCGTCGCCCGGATCGGTGGCGCTCGCGTCGGCCACGCCGGCATAGCGCGTGAAGGTGCCCTGCGAGAGCGCGGCAATCGGCCCGGTCGCCGCGCCCGTCAGCCCGAAGGCGTAGCTCGTGGTTGCGCCCGCCTGGCCCACCGTCACCAGCAGCGGCGCATTGCGCGAGAGCGCGGGAGAAGCCAGGCTTCCGGGAGCGATTGGCGTGTAGGTGATGGGCAGCGTACAGACAGTTCCGGCGGGGTTCACGGTTATACCATCCGCTGTGCAGCCGCTGATCGTTTCCAGCGCGTAGTCGCTGAAGCCGTACTGAATCCCGATGGATTGAATGACCGTCGCTGCGTTGAAGGTGAGCGTAACGTTCTGCGTAATGCTCTGGCCCACGGGCGTTGAAGGAAAGACATTGTTGGCGATGGTGATTACGGGTTCGGCGATGCAAAGGTGCGGCGCCAGCAGGAGGAGTGCGCAGAACGCGAGTTTGCCGTGACGCGCGCGCATGATTCCACGCCCACGCCCGCTCGCGCGAATCTTCGAATTGGCAATGCCGTCCCGCATAGCTGCTCTCCTTGCCTTCGTTGCGCCTGGTTGCGTTCTTTCGAGTGCGCGGCGAAAGTTTACGAGAAGCTCAGCGTTACGGTGATGGTGATGATCTGCCCCGAGGTCACGGTAAGCGGACCGTTGGGCACGGCGGTCGAGGTGAGAACGCCCATGGCGACTGCGTCCTGAGCATTGGCGATAGCAAGACCCGAATTGGACCTGTTGCACGAGCCAGGCGCGAGGCTTGCCTGCAGATCGGGCCGATTTGTGCCGGTAAAGCGCGTGTTCGGATATTGGGTTTGGTTGATTTCCGCGCTGTAGCTGGTTCCAAAGACATTCGTGGCGTTCCCACAGCCTGCCATCCACGTCTGCACCGCGACGATTGGAGACATGGTAGCGGGGATCTGAAGCCCATAGAAGCTATAGACGGTGCCGACGGTATAGTTACCTGAGAGAACAATGCTCACCGTGGGCGCGAAATTCACCGATGTCGTGAGTCCTACTTCGTAGCCGTTATCGTTTGCCAGTCCATCGAAATAGTCGCCCCAGTCGTACAGGAGCGTATTCTCGTCGAGGAATGGGTAACAGCTAATGCCGCTCGGCACGGTCTCCTTTCCGCTAGGAATGCAAAACGTCGTCGGATCCAGGCCCGTGGTCGATCCTGTAATCAATGTCACGCCAAAGCCGCCCGGTGTCAGATCGCCGGAGAGGATGGCCGCCAGCAACTGGTCGCCGGAGAGATACGTTCCGCCGGACACCAGCGAGTTGTTGAACTCGCGCCGCTCCATCAGCTTGCCGTCCGGGTTCTTCACCTCGAGCACCCAGTGACCATGGATTTTGATGCCGTCGCCGCCCTGTTTGCCCGTGGCAGCAGTATTCTCTTCTTCTTGCGCGCCGGCAGGCGCTTTTGCCGTCGCGTTAGGCGCAGAGGCGGCTGCGGTTAGCGCGGGTGTTCCGTTCGCTGGCAAACCCGCCTGCTGGGCCGGCGCCATCTGCGCGCTCACCAGGGCCAGAAGAGCTGTTACTGCGCAAAGCTGCTCGAATCCAATTCGTGTTTTCATCCTTCACCTCGCTCGAATAGCGTGATCCTGTTGCCTTAAGTTGCTGCTTGCTTCAAGTCCTTTAGCGCCCAGGGGGCTCGCCGGTGAATGCGCTAGGCATTCACCGGCGAGGTTTAATCGAAGATCTCGATAGCAACCCCGGCAATTTCTCCCACCGCCTGCACGAAACTCTCCAGCACCGAGGGCAATGAAGAATTGTCTTCGGCGAAGACCTTCCAGTAGGTGCCAATCGCAATTGCCTGCCAGTGGTCTTTCAATTCGTCGTTTTGAGTCGTCTCGCTCCAGGAATCAGACTTGGCCGAGGGCGCGCTGCCGGAATGCGAGAACGTGAACAGCGTGTTATCCGAGGCCAGCACGGCCCACTGTACCGTGTAGTTCTGGGTTGGACTGGTGACAAGCAACACGCTTCCCGTGTCGTTCCACGTGCCTGAGAACTCAGCCGTGCCGTCCGCATTGAGCGTGAGCGTGGTGTTGAAGTTGGCGTTCGTCGCCCCGCTGCCAAATCCCTTGCTTGCCGCGTTTGAGATATTTGGCGGCAGGGGACTGGGTGGTGCATCCGGAGTGAACCCATCGAACTGCACCCACGCCACCTGCCCATTGCTGAGCCCCCAGAAGACGTGAAGGATGTTTTGATAGGTGGCTGCGGCAGGATAGCTGACGGTTGGAGTATGCGCGAAAGGAATAGCCGACTCGCCGGTCCACGACTTACCGTCGTAGCTCTTCAAAACGATCTCCTTATTTTTCACGCTGTAGGCAAGGAGACAAGTACGCCCCTGATAAGGCAGGACCACGGGTGCGCATAGACTGGTGTCCTCGGTGTCAACGGCTGCCGATGCCGTCCATTTCACGCCATCGCTTGATGTCGCCCACTTGATACCCTCCCCGCCCGTCACCCAGGCGAGTACAAGATTGTTGTCATCGGCGGCGAGCGCGAGCGTACCTTCGCCCTGCGTGGTGGGCACCCCGTCAGGCAGCGGCACCGCTTGCATCGTCTGCCAACCGCCGGTCGGGTTAAACGAAGCGATGTAGATCTGGCTCCCGCCAGGGCTGTTTGCCTCGATCCACGCCACGAACAGCATGTTCTTGAACGAGGCTGCTGCCGGCGGGTATTTCGTGGCCGGCGTTCCATTCTTGAGTATCAGTTGCCCTTGGGGTCCGTAGTTGCTGTCGGAAACAAACGCCATGAAGATCGCCGTTGGCGCTTCCGGCGCGCCCTGCCACACCAGGAAGGCCTCGCCGTTGTAGCCGGCTGGTTGGCTCGTGATTGCGGGCTGGGACCCCGCCCCTGGGCGCGCCTGGAACTCGCTTGAAGAGGACCAGCCTCCGCCGGAGAGTTTGTTGGTCCATATGAACCCGTTACCGGGATCCTTCCAGACCAGATACAACCCACCACCGGCTGCCGCTGCCGCTGGCGGGCAATAAGGACTGACTTGCACATTCGGAACAAAATCTAAACCGATTGACATAACCTCACCTCTGCTCCTTTCAGGGAGCCCCTTCTTTTGGGTTCGTGATGGACTCGCTTGCCATTCCACCCGCGTGCGCACTCCATCCGAGCGCTGGCTTTCGCCCTCGAATCCCGCCGCGGACGACCGCCTCATTCCCTTGCAGGTCGGGTCAGCTTTTTGGCCGGAAGCTCCTCGGAGATCTGCTCGACGGGCCCATCGCCATGCTTCTCCTCATTCGGAGCGCGCTGCGGGTGAGCCGGCACCAGGATGGAAACCATCTCGCGGTCGACGGTGACCTCGACGCGCCGATGCACCGTCGAGTCCGCGTTCGTTTTTTGCTGGCGCATTTTCGGTGATAGAATCCGCGACAGGATTTTCATACTTACGCTCCTGAGTTTCCGCATCATGCCGCTCTTCCCTCAATGCTGCGAGCACCACTGGAGCACACACGGCAATGAGGAATCTTCAGGACGGCCTGAATCGTTTTGAAGAAATTTGAAGGCCGCTATGCCTTTGGGTTCGAGAGACTTATATCGATTCAATGAATTCGAGGTGAACCCTTCAGGGCGGGCCTTCCTGCGCAGGGGCAAGCCTGTCTCGGTCTCGCCCAAGGCTTTTGAGGTTCTGACTTACCTCGTTGTCAACGCCGGCCGGGTGGTCACCAAAGACGAATTGCTGAAATCGGTGTGGCCCGACTCGTTTGTGGAAGAAAGCAACCTGGCCCAGCACATCTCCGCGCTCCGCAAAGCACTCGGCGACAAATCCACATACATCGCAACGGTTCCCGGCCGCGGGTATCAGTTCACCGCCAGCGTGAACGCTGAATCGTCGGCCGATGGTCATTCTGAGGCGTCTCCTCAGGAGATCGTCGTTCAAAGGGTGCGCGAGCATGCCCACATGGTGATCCAGGAGTCCTCGCCTGAGCCGGTTCTGTCGGTGCCGTCTGGAAAGATCGGCGCACCCCGGAAGCCGGCCGTCTGGATTGCCGGGTCGCTGCTGCTGGCGGGTCTGATCGCCGTCGGAGTGGGTTATGAGGTAAAGCGCCTTTCCAAACCGCCGGAGCTGCGCAAGGTGGTGATCGCGGACTTCCTCAATCTCACTGGCGACCCATCTTTCGATCACTCGCTGAATAGCGCATTTGCGGTCGGGCTCAGTCAGTCTCCCTACATCCAGCTCATGAGTACGAATGAGGAGCGCTCCGCACTTGTAACAATGGAAAAAGCGCCCGACACGCCTCTGCTCGGCGATACGGCGCTCGAAGTCTGCAGGCGCAACGATTACCAGGCTCTGCTCAACGGGAAGATTGAGCAGTCCGGCATTCGATACGAGCTCACCATGGAGGTAATCGGTTGCGTCACCGGCAAGTCCATTGTTGTTTTCAGGGCCGAGGCTGCGTACAAGGACGCCGTTCTCGATACGTTGGATGATCTTTCCGGGCGCGTACGCAGAAAGCTGGGCGAATCGAGCCAGTCCATTGAGCAATTCCAGGTTCCGCTCAGAGAGGCAACCACGTTTTCATTTGAAGCGCTCAGGGCGTACGACATCGGCTCCGAGTTGGGCAATGCCGGAAAGTACGAGGAGAGCATCCCGTATTTTCAAAAGGCCGCGGACCTGGATCCGAAATTTGCCGCGGTCCAGGCCAGCCTTGGAGTCGCCTACTACGATCTGGGCGCGACCGACAAGGCCGCTGCGTGCCTCAGGAAGGCATTCGATCTCAGCAGCAATACAACCGAGCTGGAAAAGATATTCATACGCTCTGCTTACTACATCATGGTCGAGCGAAATTTGCCTGCCGGACGGCAGAGTTTCCAGGAGTGGACCCAGGTTTACCCGGCGCAGGAATCTCCATGGATCGATTTGGCGGATGTGGAAATGCAGCTCGGAAACTTTCCGGGGGCGATCGAGGCGGCGGAACACGGAGTGAGGTACGCGGAAAACCGGCCTCCATTGTCGTATGCGACCTTGGCCCAGGCATACATGCGGCAAAACCGCTTTGCCGATGCCAGGCGGACGATCGCCGAAGCCCAGGCGCTGGGCAAAGACAGTCCCCTCGCACATCATGTCCTGCTTCAGATTGCGATGATGGAGCAGGACAGTGGCGCTCTTGAGCGCGAGATCGAATGGAGCAACAGGAACCCGCAATTATACTTTTCGCTCGAGACGCAGGCCATCTACGAGGCCGCCCAGGGCAGGTATCGGCGCAGCGAAGAACTTTTCGAGAACGGCATTGCCGATGCGCAAAAAGAAGTTGGCGCGGAGGTCGCCGATAACTTGCGATTGGTGGAAGCCGACGTCGAGATAGAGCTTGGCCGCACCGCCAAGGCGAAGGAGCTGCTTCGGCAAATCAAAGACCATGATGACTTTGATTTTGCGATAGACTCCGCCTGGATAGGAGTTCCGTCGCCAGGGCAGGCCATCCTTCGCAAACCGGAGCAGTTTCCACACGGCACCTTTGAGCACAATGTCTATCTGCCGGAGATAAGATCGCTCATAGCACTCGATCGCGGCGACACGGCAGGCGCCGTCGCGGCGCTCGAACTCTCCGCCCCTTACGAACTTGCAGTCTCCGAAGTCATCTATCTTCGCGCCCAGGCATTCCTTGCAGCGCGGCAGGGAGCCAAGGCGCAGGAGGAGTTTCAGAAACTAATCGATCATCCCGCATTGGACGACGCGCCGTACCCGAGAAACACGCTTGCGCACCTGGGCCTGGCCCGCGCCTACTTGCTTGAGGGTAATACCAGCGCAAGCCAGGATGAGTACAAAAAGCTCTTTGCGTTATGGAGGGACGCAGATGCGGACGTCCCGGCGCTCGAACAGGCGCATCGGGAGTTTGCTCACCTTCAGTGACAACGGACCTTCGGAACATGCCTGGGTGTCCGTTTGCGCTTTGCGTAGCTCTTATTGGCATGGGTATGGCCCCCAATTGTAGTGGCAGGAAGCATCGGCTTGATCGCCTTCCTGGACCGTTCTTTCGAGAGCGCAATCGATCGCTTGGATGCTCTTGACTGGATTAGTCACGAAATGTTGGCCAATGTTTGCAAATCCAATGCACCCGGCCGTAAAACCGCCTTCGCAGACAAATACTCTTTGTCAATTGACGCGCCATGACTCTCTCGACGAGCGGTGAATTGACCATGCACTGGATCGGGGACTGGAAGTCGTCAGAAAAAATGCAAGGCGGACAAAGAAATCGTGCGGGGAGGCCGCGAAGTCATGACCTTACTTCGGGCCCGTTTTTAGTCTCCAGTGAGTCTCCAGAGCGAGAACCTGGCTTCGGACGATACGCTCGAACCCGCATGAACATTGAAGTTCATGCCATACCTGGACGCATTCCCTAATTCCCGCCAATTCATCAATGATCTTCCGGCCAACTAGGGCGTGTTCACACTAATCGCAGAGCTTCGATGATGAGAGCGAAATAAATGAAGCCGAGGAAGACGACGTCCAGTTTCTCAAACCGAGAGAAGATGCGCCGAAAGCCTTTGAGTCTGCGGAAGAGCCGCTCGATTTCATTGCGCTTCTTGTACAGCTCGCGGTCGTAGTCCCAGGGGTGGAGACGGTTGCACTTGGGCGGGACCACAGGGATCATGCACAGATCCAGCACCAGTTGCCGGGTTTCGTCGCCTTCGTAAGCTTTATCCATGATCAGTGGAAGACCTTCCGGCATCGGCCCCAGTTCGAGCAGCAGCTGCCGTCCACAGGGCGCATCGTTCTCATTGCCGGGTGACAGTGCCAGAGTTATGGCCGTTCGAGAATCCGCGGCAACCAGATGAATTTTGGTGGTCCATCCGCCGCGCGATCTGCCGATGGCCTGTGGCCCGTTTTTTAATGCCCCGGTGCCATCCGGATGCACCTTGACGACGGTCGAATCGAGCGAGAAGGCTTCGATTTTGATGCGCACGATCTGCTCCAGCTGCAGCTTCTCGAAGACCCGATCCAGTACTCCGTTCTTAGCCCAGCGGTTCAGTCGCACGTAGATACTGTGCCAGTTGCCGAAATGCTTTGGCAGTGCACGCCACTTGCAGCCGTTTTCGGCCACATACAGCAGAGCGTTCAGCATATTCAGATTGGTCAGCCGCACATTTCCCCGCTGCACCGGCAGACTATCTCTGATCTTTTCGTATTGCTCGGACGTGATTTCCATCCACTCCAACTTACATGAGATAGATGTCGGTAGTGTGAACACGCCCTAGAACCCATCTCGCCAATGACACTTGAGAATTAATACTTGCGTGGAGACCCGGAATGGCTGCAAACAGGGGTCATGGCCGATCTAACCGATGCGCAATGGGAGTATGTCAGGCCTTTCGTGGAGTGGGATCAGGAGCTTAGGCAAAGGCCGGACGGCCTTGGCGGGCGCTGGGGCGAAGAACGCCCGGTGCTGAACGGGGTGCTGTGGATTCTGCGCACCGGAGCTCCGTGGCAGGACCTTCCGCCGCGTTACGGTCCCCATCCGACATGTCATCGCCGATTCCAGCAGTGGCAGCGCTCAGGGGTGCTGGACGGAATCCTGTGGGCTTTATGCGAGGACCTGCTGGCGCGCGGTGAACTGGGTCTGGAGGAGGCCTTCGTGGATGCCTCCTTCGCGGGAGCAAAAAGGGGGCGATCGCATTGGTCCAACACGCTGCGGCAAAGGGAGCAAGATCGTGGCAATCGCGGACAGCCACGGTCTTCCTGTCGCCGTCCGGATTACGAGCGCTTCACCGAATGAGTCAACCCCGGTCGAAGACACGCTCGCGCAACGACATATCGCATCTCTGCCGAAACGACTGATCGGCGACAAGGCCTATGACAGCGACGCGCTCGATGCGCGGCTACGAATGCAGCACAGTATCGAGATGATCGCACCCAACCGGCGCAAGCGAAGAAAAAGCCAGGACGGCAGACCACTGCGTCGTTACCTGCGCCGCTGGAAGATCGAACGACTGTTCGCCTGGCTGAAGAACTTCCGCCGACTCTCCGGTCGATGGGAACGCTACGCAACCAACTTCCTCGGCATGGTCCAGCTCGGCTCTATGTTAATCCTCTTGAGGCATCTGTGAGACTACTTCTAGTACCGTGACTTCGTAGATTCGTAATCAAGCCAGGTACTTTTGCAGGGAGCGTGCAAAGCGTTATAGCGAAAGCATGGGATGGCATAACGGATTGCAGATTCGGCTTTCGCGGCAGGAACGACAGCAGATCGAGGAGATGCTGAGCGGTGGAGTGCAGCCGGTGCGGGTGGTGATTCGGGCGCTGGTGCTGCGGCAGATGGACGATGGACGATCCACGGTAGAGGCCGGAGCCGGGGTAGGCATCTCGGCGAAGGTGGCTTGGGCGATCGGCAAGCGCTATCTGGAGGGCGGGTTGGAACGGGCTCTTTACGATGCGCCTCGTCCGGGCCAGAAGCGTTTGCTGGATGCCGATCGGGGGCAGCGCATCATTGCCATGGTGTGTGGTCCGCCGCCGGCGGGGCGGGCGCGCTGGACGGTGCGGTTGATTGTCCAGGAGGCGGTGAAGCGCAAGTTGGTTGGGCATGTGGCGCCGGAGACCGTTCGTATTTTGCTTCAGAGCCACGACCTGAAGCCGTGGCGGGAAAAAAATGTGGTGCGTGGCGACGCTGGATGAGGAGTATATCCGCCGCATGGAAGATGTTCTGGCGTTATACGAAAAGCCGCTCTCGGAGGAGGAACCTGTGGTCTGCATCGATGAAAAGCCAGTGGTACTGCATCGCGACCTTCGCGCTCCTTCGCCTGCTCGACCGGGACACCTGGCGCGGCGCGATTATGAGTACAAGCGCTGTGGCACGGCCAATGTATTTTGTGGCGTGGAGCCGAAGGCAGGGCGGCACTTCCCAAAAGCCACGCCCAACCGCTCGGCGGCTGAGTTCGCCGATTACCTGTTGGAGATCGTCGCCCGCTATCCCGAGGCCAGAACGATTCATTTGGTTCTGGACAACTTGAACACTCATGGGCGCAAATCGCTCACCGACCGCTACGGAGAAAAGTTAGGCGGCCTGTTATGGGACCGCTTCACCTTCCATTACACGCCCAAGCACGGCAGTTGGCTGAACCAGGCCGACGTCGAAGTCAGCCTGCTCAGCCGCCAATGCGTGGGGAAGCGCAGAATTGGTGATCTGACTACGCTTCAACACGAAGTGCGGGCATGGAACCGCCGCATCAACCGCGACCGAACCACCATCGAGTGGGACTTTACGCGCAAGCAAGCTCGACGGAAACTTCACTACTCATTCACGCGGACACGGTACTAGGTCTGTGACCAGATGACGATGTATCTACACGGGTACTTGTCAGGGATGGGAAGCGGTCTGAACCTGGGGCCATGCAGAAATACCATCGGGTGCATGTGCAACTGGGAAACAGGGACCGGCAG
>Ga0335075_10010485_pt1 | contig 14063 bp, 11 predicted proteins | sample Lox_Sample_24_FD_206723 | JGI IMG/M metagenome (GOLD analysis project Ga0335075, IMG submission 206723) | Soil microbial communities from Loxahatchee National Wildlife Refuge, Florida, United States - Lox_Sample_2.4 | ecosystem: Environmental > Terrestrial > Soil > Wetlands | place: USA...
GAGCCGGTCGCCCTGCCGCGGAACCCGGTGGATGGCGCGCATCAGGTAGCCGGGGTTGAAGTCGTCCGGGTCGGTCCACGGCCGCAGCGGCATGCCGTCCTCGCCGTCGCGCAGCACCGGGGTCACCATCGTCGCGCCGCGCTCGCTCATGTGCTCAAGCAGGCGGCAGACCAGGTCGGTGATGAGATCGACGCGCAGGGTCCAACTGGCACGGAAGTAGCCGAAGATGTAGGCGAGGTTGGGCACGCCGGTGAACAGGATGCCGTGATAGGTGACCGTGTTCGACCAGTCGACCTGCTTGCCGTCCACGGAGAACGGCATGTCGCCCATCACGCTGAGGTGGAAGCCGGTCGCGGTGACGATGATGTCCGCGTCGAGCGTCTCGCCCGACGTCAGCCGCACGCCGCGGGCGGTGAACGCGTCGATGGTGTCGGTGACCACGCTCACCTTGCCGTCGCTGATGGCCGCGAAGAGGTCGCCGTCGGGCACCCGGCAGGCGCGCTGCTGCCACAGCGGGTACGCCGGGGTGAAGTGCCGGTCCACGTCGTAGCCCGCTGGCAGCGCCTGCCTGACCTGGTCGATGCTCCACCGCCGCAGGACCTCGGGCGCCTTCTCGCGCTGGTCGGTCATCTCGCGGGTGCGCTTGAAGATGAGCCGCCGGACGATCTCGTGCGTCCACTCAGGCGGCGTGTCGACCGAGCGCAGCATCTCGGCGACCTCGTTCCCCTTCGGGGTGATGAAGTAGTAGCTGGGCGAGCGCTGCAGCATGGTCACGTGCCCGGCGCCGCTCTCCGCGATGGCGGGTACCAGGGTGGCGGCGGTGGCGCCGGAGCCGATAACGAGCACCCGCTTCCCGGCGTAGTCGAGATCTTCCGGCCAGGTCAGCGGGTGGACGATCGGCCCGTTGAACTCCGCCAGGCCCGGCCACTTCGGCGTATAGCCCTTGTCCTGCCGGTAGTACCCCTGGCACATCCAGAGGAAGTCCGCCGTGTAGCGCAGCCGCTCGCCGGTGTCCAGGCGGGTGGCCTCGACGCTCCACTGGCGAGCGCCGGAAGACCAGCTGGCCGCGGTGACGCGATGCCGGTAGCGGATGTGCGGGCCGAGGTTGTTCTCGTCGATGACCTCCCTGAGGTACGCCTGGATCTGCTCGCCGGTGGCCAGTTCGTCTTTGAGCCAGGGCTTGAAGCTGTACCCGAACGTGAACATGTCGCTGTCCGACCGGACCCCCGGGTACCGGTTGACCGCCCAGGTGCCGCCAAAGGTCTCGCGCGACTCAAGGATGGCGAAGCGCTTGCCCGGCAGGCGGTGGGCGAGGTGGTAGGCGACCCCGATGCCGGAAATGCCCGCGCCCACGACCAGCACGTTGAAGTGCTCGACGCCTTCGGTTGTCATCACTGCTCCTTTGACTCTCGACCGGTCGACCCGCACGGGTGGAGCGGGGGCGGCCACGGTGCCCGTGGCCACCCCCGCCGTTGAGTGCCCTGCTAGTTCTCGAGGGCGGGCTCCCCCGCCTTCAGCCGGCTGAGTTCCTCGTTGACGCGCTGCTGGTGCGCCTGGAGTTCGGCGCGGGCGGTCGCCGGGCGCCAGGGGCCGTGCATGGTGAAGATGAACGGTATGAACACGACCACGCAGCCGATGCAGATGTAGAACCAGGTCTTCCAGCCGGAGGCCGTCTCCAGGGGACTGCCGACGATGTGCGGGATGATGAGGCCGAACGGGACGCCGACCAGCCGGGTGGCGAACCCGTACAGCGAGCTGCCGGTGGCGATCAGGCCCGGGTTGTAGGACTCGAGTGTCTCGGTGAATGACGCGAACCACGGGCCGTAGCAGCAGGCCAGGGAGGCCGACAGGAAGCTGAGGATCAGCGACATGCTGGTGAAGCTGACGCCGTGCTTGGCGTTCAGCAGCAGGAAGATGGAGATGATCGTGCCGATCGAGCCGACGACCATGAACGGCTTGCGGACCATGAGCTTGTCGGACCAGAACCCGAACACCAGCAGCGCGACGATGTCGACGCCCCAGTAGATCTCCTGGATCCCGTTGAAGCTCGACAGGGAGAAGCCGAGGAACTCGGGCAGGTAGAACACGAAGTAGGCGATCGCGGTGAAGTAAATGACCAGGAAGAGGTTGATCGCGATCGGGCTGAAGACCGTGTTGACGTGCAGCATCTGCCGCCACCGGTTCTTGGTCATGGCCGCCAGGTCCAGGCCCTCGGCCTTGGCCTCGATCAGGGCCTTCTCGGTCATCGCGGCCATTCGCTGGCTGCGCACTCCCGGAGACAGCTCCCGCAGGAGGATCAGGCAGACCACGAACATGACGATCGCGGCGTAGCCGGAGAAGCGGTAGAGCTGCTGCCAGTTGCCGAACGTGACCCCCACCGCCGGCAGGTAGGCCTGCGCGACCGCGGAAAGCACGAAGTAGCCCGCCACCGGGCCGAGGGTCCAGAAGCCCATCGCCAGGCCGCGCTGCATCTGCGGGGAGAAGTCGCGCACCAGCGCCGGGGTGCCGACGAAGATCGCGCCGTCGGCGAAGTACAGGATGCAGGTGAAGATGGAGAACCAGGTCTTGTTCGGCGCGTCAGGCACCGCCCACACCGCGAACACCGCGTTGATGAGCAGGCCGACCACCACCATGTTGGCCCGGCCCCACTTGTCGCCGAAGCTGGTGATGTACGCCGCGACCCCGCCGCAGATCCCCGCCACGACCAGCAGGTCGGCGTAGTAGTTCAGGGTCATTCCATAGTGCACGAACATCACCGGGGTGGCCGCCGTGCCGGCCGCCACCGTCCAGGTAAAGACGATGTTCGCCAGCACCACGATCGCCAGCAGGAAGATCCGGTACCCGCCCGTCGGGTAACCAGCGAGCTCGCGACGCCACAGGCGTATTTCGAACCCGCTGGTTTGCTGTGTCGCCGGAAGTGACTTCGCAGTGCTCATTGGCTTCCTCCTCGCGCGCCAGTGCGCGTCGGTGTACTTCGCCTCGTTGACGACATCGCCGGCCGGGCCGGCCCGGCGGTACCGCGGCTCCTACCACGGAAAATACAAATCTAGAATTAGATACTAGGATCGTGATGGTCGCGGGAGGCCGTGTCAAGCCCCGGAAAGGGACTAATTGATTGGCGAATAAGGACCCGGGCAAGGCCGGTCACGGCGGCCGGAATGGGTCGGGAGTCACCGGGGCGTACAGGCGAAGCCACGCACCCGTTCGGAAGAAAAATTCTTATCCGTAACGGGTGGTGGCTTCGCGTCGCGGCGCGATGATTACGGCTGGCGCCGGGTGGTGCGGGCGGTACGGGCGTGGCGGGTGCCGGGGTCAGCCGCCGATCTCGCCAAGCTTGGCGTGGCCCTTGAGGAGGTTGCGCGCTATCGTTCGGCGCTGGATCTCATCGGTGCCCTCGAAGATGCGCAGCAGGCGCAGTTCGCGGTACCACCGCTCGATCGGCAGTTCCTTGGTGTAGCCCATCCCGCCGTGGATCTGCAGGACCCGGTCGACGACCTGGTTGGCCATGATGGCGCCGGACAGCTTGGCGATGGAGGCGGCGTGCCGGTTGTCGATGCCGTTCTGCAGCTGCCAGGCGGCGTGCAGTGTCAGCCACTTGACCGACTCGATCTCGACGTGCGAGTCGGCGATCTGCCACTGGATCGCCTGGTAGTCGGCGATCGGGTGGCCCATGGAGACCCGGTTCTTGGCGTGCTCGATCGCCATGCCGAGCATCCGCTCGGCGGAGCCGATCGCCCCGGCGGGGATCATGTAGCGACCGTTGCCGATCCACTGCATCGCGAGGTTGAAGCCGTGCCCGAGCTCACCGAGGATGTTCCGCTCCGGCACCCGGACGTCCTCGAACACCAGCGAGGCGGGCCCCCACTCGCCCATCGTGGGGATCGGGTCGGACTTCCAGCCCATGTCCCGGTCGACGAGAAAGCAGGTCACACCGCCGTCGGCGCCCTTGTCCTGGTCGGTGACGGCGAAGACCATGACGAAGTCGGCCTCGTTGCCGTTGGTGATGAAGGTCTTCTCGCCGTTGATCACCCAGTCGTCGCCGTCCTTGACGGCCCTGGTCCTGATGTTGCGGGCATCGGACCCCGCGCCGGGCTCGGTGATCGCGAAGCAGCTGCGGCGCTCGCCGCTGATCGTCGGGATGAGGTACTGCTGCTTCTGCTCGTCGGTGCCCGCGTAGAGGATGTTGTCCGCCGTGCCGCCAAAGCGAAACGGGACGAACGTGCGGCCGGTCTCCATCGCGACGATCGCGGACATGACCGGGCCGAGCGCGATGCCGCCGTACTCCTCCGGGGTGTTGATGCCCCACCAGCCGCCGGCCTTGGCCTTGAGCTGCAGTTCCTTCAGTTGCCCGTCCTCAAGCGGCGGCAGTCCCTGGCGCTCGTTGCGCAGCACCTGCGGCTCAAGCGGCATGACCTCCTGCTGGATGAACTGGCGGATCGTGTCGCGGACGGCACGTTCCTCGTCGGACAGCGAGAAGTCGATCATGAATGGGTCCTTTCTTCCGTGGTGCTCGCGCGGGCCTCCAGGCGCGCGAGCGACCTCCTGAGCTCAAGGGCGGGCATGGCCTGCGGCCTCGCCTTCCTGACCGTGTCGGTCGCGTCGTCCAGGGTGGCGCCGCCGAGCATCAGGTAAGCGATGGCGACGGTGGACGTGCGGGAGATGCCCGCCTGGCAGTAGACACCGACCCTGGTGCCCGCCCGGGCGAGCGCGGCGACGTGCGCGGCGGCCTGGGCGATCAGCTCATCCTGGTCCGGCTCCAGGTCAATGATCGGAAAGTGGTCGATGGGGACCGGCAGCCGCGGGGGCCTGGTCTCGCCCCGCAGGTCCACAAGCCGCTCGGCGCCGGCCGCGACCATGGCCATGGCCAGCCCGGCGTCGCCGAGGAGCACGTATTCGTCCAGCGTGCTCACGCCCACGATCTGGTATCCGGGTGTATCCGACTCCGTGTCGGGTGCCGTCACTGTTTCTCCTGACTGCGCGACGATGGGAATGGCACGCCGATGTCACGCGGCGGCGGGACGGAACTGCATCCGGCCGCGGTCGATCACCACGGTCCCGTCTTTCCTCGTCGTCTGGAACAGCGCGGTCTCGTCATCGGCCCGCCAGATCGAGACGGTGAGCGGCTCACCCGGCAGCACCGGGCGGCTGAACCGGCCGGACATCGAGCGGAACCGGGCGGGGTCTCCGTCGCAGAGCACGCGCAGCAGGGCGCGGCCGGTGACGCCGTATGTGCACAGCCCGTGCAGGATCGGCTGGCTGAAGCCGCCGCGCGCGGCGAACTTCGGGTCCACGTGCAGCGGGTTGCGGTCGCCGGACAGCCGGTAGATCAGGGCCTGCTCCGGCCTGGTCTCCCTGACCACCTGGTGGTCGGGCGCGTGGTCGGGCAGCTCCCAGGCCTGGTCGTTGCCGCGCGGCCCGCCGAAGCCGCCCTCGCCGCGGATGAACGTGCTGCCCCGCGAGGTCACGAGCGTCTCCCCCGTGGCGACGTCGACCGCCACGTTCTCCGTCACCACGAGCGCACCGGAGCCCTTGTCGTAGATGCCGGTGACGGTCGCGGTCGTGCTCACCGTGCCCTGGACCGGGAGCGGCCGGTGCAACTCGAAGTACTGCTCGGCGTGCACGAGCATCGCGCGGTCGAAGTCACCGAGGCTGCGGCCGGTCCGCGCCTGCGCCACCAGCACCGCGAAGGTGGGCAGCACCTGCTGCTCGATGCCCTGGCAGTTCTCCGTCGTGAACTCGAGCTCCGCGAGCGGGTCGCCGAGCCCCGCACCGACGCCGACCGCGTACAGCAGGGCGTCCTTGCTGTCCCACGACCTCAGCTGCGGTTCGCCCGGCACCCCCACCAGGCTGTGGTCGAGCCCCATGGCCACCTCCGTCAGATGTTCCTCAAGATAGAATGCTGTTCTAGAAAGTATTCTCAGTACCCCGGCGGGGCGTGTCAACCCTGTCCCGTCGGCGCTTGACACGGCCCCGTCGAGCGCCGACGATATTAGAACAATCTTCTAGGATTGACTTCTGCTCAGGGCGTCTCAGACGCAGCAGCGAGGGAGAGCGCACATGGGTGTGTTGGATGGCCGGGTCGCGATCGTGACGGGCGCGAGCCGCGGCATCGGGGCGGAGATCGCCCGCTGCTTCGGCCGGGCCGGCGCCGCCGTCGCGGTGGCGGCGCGCACGACCGAGACGGGCATGTCGCCCCTGCCGGGGACGATCGGCGAGACCGTGCGGCAGGTCCGCGACGCGGGCGGCACGGCGGTGGCGATTCCCACCGACCTGTCCCGGCCGGAAGAACGGGAGCGGCTGGTGGCCGAGGCCACCGCGCAGCTCGGCACGCCCGACATCCTGGTCAGCAACGCCGCCGTCACCTACTTCACCCCGGTACTCGACTTCACCCCGCGCCGCTACCAGCTGATGTTCGAGGTCCAGGTCGAGGCGCCGTTCCACCTGGCCCAGCTCGTGGTGCCCGGGATGCGGCAGGCCGGCCGCGGCTGGATACTGAACATCTCGTCCGGCGCGGCCAGGCACCCGGTCTTCCCGCCGGGCCCGCGGGCCGGCCGGGGCGGCACCGTCTACGGCATGTGCAAGGCGGCCCTTGAGCGGTTCTCTTCCGGGCTCGCGGCCGAACTGTACAACGACAACATCGCCGTGAACGCGCTGTCGCCGAACCGCGTGGTCCCCACGCCCGGCACGATCTTCCACCACCTGACCACCGAGGACAACCCGGACGCGGAGCCGCCGGCCGTGATGGCCGAGGCCGCGCTCATGCTGTGCAGCGCCGAGCCGACGTCGCTGACCGGGCGGATCACCTACTCGCAGGACCTGCTGGCCGAGCTGCAGTCGTCTCCCCGATGACGTCGAGCCAGGACGGCGTGGCACTCATCGGCCCCGCGGGGGTGCCGCGCCAGGTCACCGCGCGAGCCACGTGGCTGCTCGCGCCCAACCCCGGCCCGATGACCTTCGACGGCACCAACTCCTGGGTGCTGCACGAGCCGGGCAGGCGCGGAGCGGTGATCGTCGACCCAGGGCCGGACGACCCGGAGCACCTGTCCGCCCTCGTCGGGCTGGCGCTCGACCAGGGCGGCCGGGTCGACGCCATCTTGCTCACCCACGGGCACTTCGATCACAGCGCGGGCGCGCGGGAAACCGCCAGGCGGACCGGCGCACCCGTCCTCGGGGCTAGCTCCCGGTGGTGCGACCAGGTCATCGGCGGCGGCCCGCTGGACGTCGGCGGGCTCCGCGTCGACGCGATCCCCACCCCGGGGCACAGCAGCGACTCGCTGTCGTTCCACCTGCCGGCGGATGAGTCGATGGTGACCGGCGACACCGTGCTCGGGCGCAGCGCCCCGGCCATCCTGGACCCCGACGGCCGGGTCGATCAGACAATTGACTCACTCGAGCTCATCAAGAAGCTGCTCGGCAGCGGCGAGCCGCTCATCCTGCCCGGCCACGGCCCGCTGGTGACCGACCCGGGGGCGACGCTCGCGCTCGCGCTCACCGCCCGCGAGGCCAGGCTCGCGCAGGTCGAGGAGGCGGTCAGGGACGGGCAGGCGACGGTCGGCGCGATCGCCGACCGCTTGTACGGGCCGTTCGACGAGCGGATCAGGCGGATGATCGAGGCGACGGTCCGCGCCCACCTGCGGTACCTGCACGACCGGCGGCGGCTCAGCCGGCCGGTGCGGATCGACGGCTGATGGCGGCGAGCACGCCCGGGCCGGGCCTGCCTGAACCGCCGGGCCTGCCTGGGCCGCCGGCCGGCTGGGTGCGGGTGGACTGCCACCTGCATACGGTCGCGTCGGGCGACTCCGTGCTGACGGTGGACGAGCTCGCCGTCCGGGCCAAGCAGGCCGGGCTCGACGTCGTGTTCATCACCGACCACAACGTCACGCACGCCGCGGTCGCGGCGGCCGAGCGCGAGCTCGGCGTGCGGGTGATCGTCGGCGAGGAGGTCAGGACGCCGGACGGCGACGCGATCGGCCTGTTCCTGACCGAGCGGATCCCTTACGTGCTGCCGCTGGCCGAGGTCATCGGCCGGATCAGGGGCCAGGGCGGCCTCGTCTACGTGCCGCACCCGTTCGACCTGGTCCGCTCGAGCCTGGGGCGCGTCCTGCCCGGGCTGTGCGCGGCGGGCGACGTGGACGTCATCGAGGTGTTCAACGCCAAGATCGCGGACCCCGCGCTGAACGCGCGGGCAGCCGACCTCGCCAGGGAGTTCTCGCTGCCCGGGGGCGCCGGCTCGGACGCGCACGACGCGCCCGGGGTGGGCGCCGCCTACCTGGACATGCCCGACTTCGACGGGCCGGCGGGCTTTCTCGCGGCGCTCGCGGACGCGCGGGTCACCGGCGAATTCCGCGACCACGCGCCGCGCTACCCGCGGCGGCCGCCCCGCTGACGCACCTGACCCCGGCTCAGTACTCGCCCTTGATCACGAAGAAGGAGCCGCGGATCACGCCCGCCAGCTTCGACTTCTGGCGGGCGAACTTGAAGCGCGACGCCAGTTCCTCGGGGACTTCCATGCCCTCGGAGAGCTTGAAGCCGACCGCGCGCTTGCCCCCCTCCTTGATCCCGTACATCACGTTGATCGCCAGGCCGGACTCGTAGAACACGTAGGCCATGCGCAGGCCGTCCACCTCGAAGGCGGACACCTCGAGCGGGCGGGCCGAGATGACGAGGTCGCGCTCCTGCGCAAGGACGCGGTTCACGTAGTCAACCGTCTCCGGCGCCTCGCCGGCGGGGGTGACGGTGAACACGTGATCGTACTTGTTCTTGTAATAGCGCGCCTCGTTGGCGCGCAGCCCGGCCAGGGCCTCCGCGACCGGCGACGATTCCAAGCCCTCGGTGGAGACGTTCTCGAAGTCAACGATGTACGCCATGCGCCCTCCCGTGGCGGATGCCCTAGCTCGCGATCGACCTGTCGGCGAGGGCGTGATAATCCTCTATGAGTCCGGGCAGCAGCCTGAGGTGGACGACAGTGCCGTCTCCGGCGGGAACCAGGTCGACGACCTGGCACGCCGCAGCCGTGTCTTCGTCGCCCGCGACGACAATGGCGCCGGGCCGGATCTGGGCAGGGTCGCGTGCTTCGTCCAGGAAAGTCCAGACGTAGCCGGTGTGGTCTTCGTCGTTGAGATCCGCGGTGATGTCCACGCGGTACATTTCGCTGCTCCTCATGTCAGATCCCTACCCATAGCGTACTCGGGATTCGGCTGGGGGTCACCGAGGGCGGCGAGCAGTCGATCCAGCTCATGATCTGAAGCCTGGTCCAGCCGGATAGTGAAATGAGGTCGCTGGCCAGTTGCCAGCAATTCGAACCCGTTCCTCGCGAGCCCAGCAACTGTCGCTAGATAGATGCTCCGAAAATTGGCAAAGCGTTGCCGCAACAGTTCTTCAAGCGGCGCATCGAGGACGGCGAAGACCGAGATACCGAGCAAAGGCCTACCGTCGAGTGACCAGGCTCGCGCCGTTCGCTCGACGTGGCGGCGCAGCTTGGCCCGCGTATCACAGCCGCCCCTGACCACGACGGTCACATCACCCGGCGCCTTTTCGTTGCGGAGTAGCGGGCGCTGCTCGATACGGTCTCCCGCGATCTTGGTGCCCATCAGCGATGCCCCTAACTTGTCATTGGATGTGCCGGACAAAATGCCACATTGCGCGGCATTTGCCAGGTTCGGCCGGATACGGGGAACGTTATGCGGTTCGATGATAATCGGTACTACCGACATTCCAGTAATGATTCATCCGAAATTTCTACCGCATCACAAATGGCAATGCTTTGCGCTTTCAACGATGCAACGAAAGCACGAAGCCCCGCGCGCTCGATGGGCTGAGCGCGCGGGGCCGGTTGTGGCTGGCCGGTGGTTAGAGGCCGATGCGGTCGGCTAGGCGGGAGCGGTGGTAGGTGGCGTCGCCGAGGAACAGCTCGCTCGACTTGGCGCGCTTGAAGTACAGGTGGGCGTCGTGCTCCCAGGTGAAGCCGATGCCGCCGTGGATCTGGATGTTCTCGGCGGCCACGTGGAAGTAGGTCTCCGCGGCGTACGCCTTCACCAGCGAGGCGACGACCGGGATCTCCTCCGAGTTCTCGGCCACGGCCGCGGCGGCGTAGTTCACCGCGGAGCGCAGCGACTCGACCTCGAGCAGCAGGTCGGCCATCCGGTGCTTGAGCGCCTGGAAGCTGCCGATCGGCCGGCCGAACTGGTGCCTGACCTTCGAGTACTCCACGGCCATGTCGAGCGCCCGCTGCGCGCCGCCGAGTTGCTCGGCGGCCAGCGCGATCGCGGCCACGTCGAGCACGCGGTCCATGATGGCGGCGGCGTCGCCCGGCGAGCCGATGAGGCGGCCCGCGACGCCGTCGAACTCCAGCCGGGCCAGCTTGCGGGTCTCGTCCAGCGTCGGCAGCACGGTCGCGGCGAGCCCGGCCGCGCCCGCTTCCACCGCGAACAGCGACAGGGCCCCGTCGGCGACGGCGAGCACGAGGATCAGCCCGGCCGTGCCGCCGTCGAGCACGAAGCTCTTGTGACCGTCGAGCCGCCAGTCGTCGCCCGCCTTGGTGGCGGCCAGCCTGATCGTGCCCGGGTCCCAGGAACCGTCGTCCTCGGTGAAGGCCAGCGTGGCGATGGTCTCGCCGGAGGCGATGCCGGGCAGCAGGTCACGGCGCGCGCCCTCGTCGGCGCTCGCGAGCAGCGCCGTGGCGGCGAAGACCCCGCTGGCCAGGTACGGGCCGCCATACAGGGCGGCGCCGAGCTCCTCGAGCACGATCGCCTGCTCGGCGAAGGTGAAGCCGCCGCCGCCGTACTCCTCGGGTATGGCCAGGCCGAGCAGGCCGAGCTGGGCGCCCACCTGGTCCCAGACCGCCCGGTCGATGCCGTCCTGCGTCTCCATGAGCTCGCGAACCCGGCCCAGCGGCGCCTTGTCGGCCAGGAAGCGCCGCACCGAGGCGCGCAGTTCGTCCTGTTCCGCGGTCACACCAAGTGCCATTTGACTTACTCCGTTCCTGATGAGCCGTCTGGCTCGGTGATGACGAGGACGTCGAGCGCCTCGGTTTGATCTCCGTTCACCCACAGCGGGTTGACTTCAAGCGCGCGCAGCGCGCCGCCGAGCGAGAGCGCGACCCGGCTGATCCCGGCGATCGCCCCGGCCAGCACGTCCAGGTCGGCGGGCCGCGTGCCGCGCGCGCCCTGGAGCAGCGGCAGGCCCCGCAGCTCGCCCAGCATGCGCTTGACCTCGGCCGTGTCGACCGGCAGGACGCGCAGGCTGGTGTCGCCCATGATCTCGACCCAGACCCCGCCGAGCCCGAGTGCGAGCACCGGGCCGAAGGTGGGGTCCACCGTCACGCCCACGAGCAGTTCCGTCCCGCCCGTCCGCATCGGCGTGACGAGCACGCCGTCGATGACGGCATCGTCGACGGCCTCGCCGGCCGTGCGCACCTTCTCGTAGGCGGCCAGGACCTCGGCTTCCGTGGTCAGCCCGAGGGCGACGCCGCCGATGTCCGACTTGTGGGTGATCTGGGCCGAGCAGATCTTCAGCGCGACCGGCAGCCCGACCCGCCGCGCGATCGCGGCGGCCTCGTCGGCCGAGTTGGCCAGCCCGCCGGGGACGACCGGGACGCCGGCCGCGGTGAGCAGCTCGCGGGCCTGCCGCTCGGACCAGGGCCCGGTGATCGCCGCGTTGCGCGTACCTTGTGCGCCTTGCGCGTCTTGCGCGCCTTGCGCGTCTTGCGCGTTGCCGGGCGCCAGGGCGTGGCCGCGGTTCTCGACCCAGCGCAGCGCGTTGCCCATCGCGTTGATCCCCAGGTTCAGGCCGCCGAGGACGGTCATGCCCTGGGCGGCGAGCAGTTGCCTGGCGTAGGGGCCCAGGTCATTGCAGGTGCTGGCGACCGGGATGACCGGGATCGGGGAGGAGGCCAGGCGCTGCGCCAGCCAGTTCACCCGGTTCTCGGTCGCCGTGGCCAGTGCCTCGTCGGCCGGGCGGGTGTCCGGCAGGTTCGCGCCGGAGAACAGGATGAAGTCGAGGTTCGGGTCGTCGGCCGCGACGTCGAGCGCGTGATCGATGGCGGACATCGCGTCCCGGCCGATCACGTTGGCCAGCCCGTAGCCCGTCACGTCGAGCGGGTTGTGCGGGTTGGCGAACGGCGGGATGTACGGGGCGATGCCCGCCTCGGTCTCGGCCGTGAAGTCGGGGATCTCGATCCCGTGCGCGCTGGCGCGGTCGGCGATGATGTCGCACGCGCCGCCGGAGGCGGTGAGCACGCCCATCCGCCGCCCCCGCGGCCACCGGCTGTAGCCGAGCAGCGCCCCGGTGGTGAGCAGGTCCTCAAGGGTGTCGACGCGGATGATGTTCATCTGCCTGAAGGCCGCGTCGACCACCGCGTCGTCGCCGGCCACCGAGCCGGTGTGGGCCAGGGCCGCCTTCTGGCCCGCCGGGCTCGAGCCGACCTTCAGCGCGACGATCGGCTTGCCCGCCTGGTCCGCCCGCTCCGCGGCCCTGGCGAACCTGGCCGGGTCGCCGATCTCCTCGAGGAACAGGCAGATCACCCTGGTGGCCTCGTCTTCCACCAGGTAATCGATGTAGTCGACGGTCTTCATGACCGACTCGTTGCCCATGGAGGTGAGCGTGGTCAGCCCGATGCCGTGCAGCCGGGCGAAGTTCAGCACCACGCTCGCCAGGGCGCCGCTCTGCAGCCCGACGCCCACCGGGCCGGCGAGCAGCGGCGGCTGCATGGTGAGCGCGTAGGGCGCGGCGCGGGTCTGCGCGTTGACGAAGCCGAGGCAGTTCGGGCCGAGGATGGTGATGTCGTGCGCGATGGCCCGCGCCACCAGCGACTCCTCAAGCGCCCTGCCCTCCTCCCCCACCTCGCGGTAGCCGGCCGCCAGCACGACCGCGTTCTTGATGCCCGCGGCCCGCATGTCGTCGAGCACGCTCTCCACGACCGGCACGCCGGTGAGGATGAACGCGAGGTCCACCGGCTCGGCCAGGTCGCGCAGGCTCGGCACGGCGGTGAGGCCGAACGCCGTCTTCGCCTTGGGGTGGACGGGGATCAGCTTGCCGCCGAAGCCGGTGATCGCGGAGCTGGCGACGATCAGCCGGGCCCAGCCGGAGTTGTCGGACGCGCCGACCATGGCGACGTCGCGCGGCGCGAAGAACTCGCGCAGCCGCTGCGGCGTGACCAGGTGGCGCGACGCCATGGTCGGGGAAGCGGTCGTGTCCGCCATTGCGTGGGACGCTCCTTCAGTGTCAGCCGACGATCCGCGGCTCCTTCGGCAGGCCGAGGGCACGCTCGCCGATGATGTTCCGCTGGATCTCGCTGGTACCCGAGTAGATCGTGCCGGCCCGGCTGCTGAGGAACACTCCCTGCCACGGCGAGACCGGGTAGCCGTCGCCTTCCGGCCGCAGCAGGCCGTCCGCTCCTTCGATCGCCATCGCGATCTCGCCGAGCTTCTTGTGGTACTCGCTCCAGAAGAGCTTGGCCACCGAGGCCTCCGGGCCCGGCTGGCGGCCGGCGGCGACCTGGGCGAGGGTGCGCAAGCCGCTGTAGCGCATGAGCTCCACGTGGGTGTAGGCCCAGGCGAGCCGCTGGCGGATCAGCGGGTCGTCGATCTTGCCGCGCTTGCGCGCGGTCTCCACCAGCTCCCAGAACTCACGCTCGTAGCCGAGGTGCGCCACCGTCGCGCGGCCGCCGCGCTCGTGGCCGAGCGTGGTCATCGCCACCCGCCAGCCGTTGTTGACCCCGCCGATGACGTTGAACAGCGGGGCGCGCACCTGGTCGATGAAGTCCTCGCAGAACTCGGCGGCGCCGGACATCTGCTTGATCGGCCGGTAGGTGACACCGGGATCGGTGAAGTCGATCAGCACGTAGGACAGGCCCGCGTGCTTCTCCGCGCGCACGTCGGTCCGGCACAGCAGGAACATCCGGTTGGCGCGCTGGGCGCCCGACGTCCATACCTTCTGGCCGGTGATGATGATCTCATCGCCGCTGATGACACCGCGGGTCTCCACCGCCGCCAGGTCGGAGCCGTGGTTCGGCTCGGAGAAGCCCTGGCAGTACACGTCCTCGCCGGAGATGATCCTGGGCAGGA
>Ga0335075_10010486_pt1 | contig 14062 bp, 12 predicted proteins | sample Lox_Sample_24_FD_206723 | JGI IMG/M metagenome (GOLD analysis project Ga0335075, IMG submission 206723) | Soil microbial communities from Loxahatchee National Wildlife Refuge, Florida, United States - Lox_Sample_2.4 | ecosystem: Environmental > Terrestrial > Soil > Wetlands | place: USA...
ATTCCTAGCCCTCGCAGATACTCCAGTAACGGCGCCATTACCCGCACCGACAGCTGGCGATCATCCCGGCTGACCGAGCGCCGGTGCGCTACGAACTGCTCGATATCGTCGTCGGACAGATCACCGGCGTCCCGGCCAAGCTGTGCCATGCGGCGGCTCAGACGGGCCATCTGCAGCATCAACCCAGTCGCCCGGCTCAGTGAGTAGCCTCGGCCATCCAGTTCTCGCCGGTACCCGTCGGCATAGTCCGCCAACGGCCCGGCCACATCCACACACCATGGCTTATGCATACTCGCCTCCTGCTGTCACCCAGAGCACCGTGCTCCGGTAGTAGAGGAAGCTTCAGCCAGCCACCAGGATTATGCCGAGTACTTCACCGTGTGCAGCCTCCTGAACAGGAACGACACGGTGAGCTCGGCATAATCCTCTACACGGCATAGTCACCGTTATGCCGAATTCGGCATAACATGGAGACGGGCACGCTCGGTTCGACGACTCGCCGCGGATCAATCAAGTCACCGCCGATGCCCACCGCGGTGCTCCCACAGGATCCTGCCCGCTCAGCCTACCGCTGAAGTATGTTCCGCAGCCAAGGCCACGGGCCTTCCAGGCATCACAGAAGCGGCGGCCAGCGTTGAGTCCGGCGCGGCAGCCTGCTGGCTGTGCGTGGTGATGGCGTGGAGGTCCCGGCTCAGGCGGCTGCCGCTGGTGGTGAATATTCCTCCGCAGATCTCGCGGACTGAGCATGCCTGGCAGAGGTCGAGGTAGTCGTTTTTCCAGTCGCTGATGGACCGGACTGCGTATGGCCAGAGCTGCTCGTTGAGGACGCAAAGCTGGTGGTTGTAAATCCTGGTGGTGATGTGTGCGCTGGCCAGGGTGCGGACCGCTGAGGTGAGCTCGGGCTGGTAGTCAGCTGGGTCGATCCATACTTCGGCGGAGTTGGGTCGTGCCAGTCCGGTCATTTCGAGGCCCATCAGGGCTACCTGGTCGACGAAGGGCAGGTTGCTGGCGATGAAGACTGCCAGGTCCTGGAGGACCGGGACGGTGTGGCGTTGGATGACGATCCGGATCTCGACGCGCTGGCTAAGCGCCGCGAGGTTGAGGATTCCGTGGACTGTTTCGTCGAATGCGCCGCGTGCCTGGACGATGTAGTCGTGTAGGCCTGGCTCGGGGGCGTAGAGCGGGATGCCGACCATGATGTCGGCGTTGTCGATCTGCGCGTAGCGGCGCGCGAAGCCGACATCGGCGAAGCGCCGGCCGTTGGACAGCAGGTGGAGCTGGACCCTGGGAGCTGTGTCGCGGCAGTGCTCGAGCAGGCTGATAAGCGCGTCGGCGTGCAGGGTGGGCTCGCCGCCGGTCAGTCCTAGGCTTGTGGCGGATGGCGGCAGGAGGCTCACGATTTGCCTGGCCCGGTCGAACAGCCAGCTGTCGTCGCGGTCTTTGGGCGGCTGGGAGCACATCAGGCAGTAGTTGTCGCATTGCTCGGTGAGCAGAAGGCTGTTGTGGGTGGCAGTGCTTTTCCACAGCACGCTGACCCGGCGACCGTCTGATGATGTGCCGATAATGTCGCCGGGAGCAAGGTGAGTTAGTTCTGGTGGCAGGCGAAGGAGGGCACCAGGGGCATGCGTGTCCGGGTCTCGGGTCAGATAGAGCTGGTGGCCGGGCGGGATGGCTTGCTGATCCGAGACCAGGCAGGCGAGCGGAAGGTTGGCCGGATTCTCGTCCGGGCCGCAGACGCGCCATATGTCGGGATCTAGCTCGCCGGGCAGGCCATCTGGTCTGGTCCTGCCGGACATCTTCATCATTGCTGCGCCCAGTTCCAGAACAGTTCCTTGGCGAAGCTGTCGTTCCTCACTCGGCGGAAGAGCGCGGTGAAGACGCCCATGTTGCGCTGGCAGAACGCTGACATGGCCTTCTGGCCGACGAAGTCGTTCATGGTGGCGTGGTGGAAGACTGGATCGGCGCCGCAATATGGTTCGAACGCGCAGGTGCTGCACATCGGAGCGCTGAGCGTGAGCGACTGTTCCAGAGGCTGGAGCAGCTGCTCGCCGAGCATTATGTCTTCGTAGCTGCTGGTGTGAACGTTGCCCAGCCGGAAGGTGTGATCCTTCATTTCGGCGAGCATCCTGCCCTCGTCGGAGGCGTAGACATCGCCGTCGTAGTTGTAGACCAGGGCACCGAGCCCGATGCCTGCCGGCGAGGTCAGATCTACGTAACCGGGATCGTCGTTAGTGAACATCTTCTTGGCGATGATCGCTGCGTAGGTTTCGACCATCGGGACTCCGCGCCGGTTCAGGTCGATGATGTAGTCAAGGCCGGCCTGGTAGAACTCGAGCCAGCGTTCGACGTCGTATCCGCCGCCGCCGCGCCGCCGGATCGCGAAGCCATAGGGAGAGATGGGCCGCAGGAAAACCCGGCGCAGGCCCAGGTCCGCGTAGGCGTCAATGATGTCGTGGGCCCGGTCCAGGCTTGCCTCGGTTGTGGTCATCAGGGCACTGACGCGGTCGGGCCCCAGGCTGTCCTGTATCCGCCTGATCCCAGCTACTGTCTGCTCCCAGCTATCTTGACCAGGCCGCCGCCGGTTGCCGTTGTGCAGGTCCGCCGGACCGTCCAGCGACGTCGACAGGTAAACATCCTCGCGACCGCAGAACTCGAGAACCTCATCGTCCAGCAGCGCCAGGTTCGTGGCGATCACAAAGGCGAGCCGCTTACCGTATGCCTGGTTCATCCGCTTGGCCTCGGCGACGATCCACTTCACCAGCGGGAAGTTCAGGAGCGGTTCCCCGCCCTGAAACTCCAGCTTAAGGTGCGGAGACGGCGATCGGAACACTAGCTCCAGGGACCGCTGAGCCGCGTCCTGACTCATGTCATACTCGCTCTTCGCTGACGACTGGCGTGATACCTGGCAGTAACGGCACGTGTGCTCGCACCTCAGCGTGACCACGAACATGTGCAAGCCGGTGGAGTCAGGAAGCCGACGAAGCCGGGTGCGTAGCTTGATCGCCAGCAGTTCCGCGGGAAGTCGCTCACCGGGCAACTGGATCAGGTGCTTGGCCCGCAGCTCTGCCAGGACGTGCTGGTCGGCGCAACTGCCGTCTACGACCGCGAGGAACTCTTTCTCGGGCAGGAAGACGTGCTCCCCGACGAGGTTGGTGAGCAGAATGCAGTCCCCGTCGAAGCGGTGGAAGCGCATCGGCAGCAGCTGCCATCGTCCGGGCGCGACCGTCGTTGATTCCCGCGAGAGCCTGGCCGTCATTGGGACGGCGTCTCAGTGTCGGCGAGGCCGGTCTGCGAGAAGGCCAGCGCGAAAATGAGATTGCGCAGAGGCTCGGTCTGCGCTGCAATCCGCGCCCGCAGGGTCTGATCGATGACTTCTGAGCGGATCCGGTGCGCGAGCTCGTCACGGTCGGCTGCCGAGTCCCGGGGGAACAATGTGCACAGGTACTTATCGCCGCCGACGGCGATATCCACGGTCATCACGTCAGCCACCGCATAGGCGGCACGCTGCAGGGCGTCAAGATCGACGGTCATCCGGTCGAACGTGACCGCTGTCCCGTCGACGCCCTGCTCGGCCGTCACCCCGCTCGCCTCTTTCGCCGGTAGTAGACGTAGCACATCGCTCCGGCCAGCACCACCACGACACCGACAACCCCGTCGACCAGGTCGCCGCCCTGACCGAGATGACTGTTGTTACTGGCAGTACTCGGCCTGATGCTGGCTGCCGGGCTGACACCAATGCTGGCCGGTGACGTGGAGTCCTGCATCACCGGAGTCGCTGTTGGCGTCGGCGATGCCGTTTGTCGGCGCGACCTGTGATGGTGCGACCTGTGGTGGTGCCGCACCGGCGCGACGCTAGGTGACGGCGAAGGCGTGGGCGAGGGTGGCGGGCTCGACGGAGACGACGAGAAATGCGATGCATGGGACGAGTGGGAGGAGTGCGAGTTGTGCGAACTCGAGTAATGCGAGTAATGCGAAACGTGGCTGCTGTGGGAGTAGTGAGAATAGTGGCTCGCAGGCGACGCCGCGTTCTCGCTCATCCGCAGCGCCAGCAGCGGGAAGGCGACTGCGCCTCCATGCTCACGTTTGCCTGGAGGCACAGCGGCAGCAGCAACCCCCGGCGCCGCGCTCAAGGCAACCGCAGCTACCGCCGCGCTCAGCGGAAGTATCGGCGGCCGTCTCATGCCCGCAAGCCCGCGGGAGTAACCAGCGCCTCGATCAGGCCAGCCAAGGACATCCCGACGCGCGCGTGCTGCGCCGATTCTGCCGGCCGAGCACGCGGGCATAGTGCCGCACCGAACGCGCCCGGAGCATGCCCTAGCACCCGCGGTCGACGAACTTCTAAGTGCCTGACTACGCGGATAGCTCGGTCCAGCTGCCGATCTGGTCTGTTACTGGTCATCTGGTCCCATCCCGGAGCCATGTCGGCTGCCAGTGTCACCCAACCTCACGATCATGCTCGCATCCCAGAACTGTGGCGACTTCGACTTTAGGTTAGACGCCTAGCCGGCCATCAGAGATGACGGAAACATTGACAAATCAGGGAATGACGACTTCCCAAAGTGCCCAATGGTTGATTGCTCGGCTTGCGCGGACGGACGCAGTGACCGGCGCGGAGACGAAGACGCGGCGCTACAGCAGATCGGCTCTTCGGCTCGCGGGTCGTTCTGACCTACCTGACGGCCACACCACCGATGGCAGACGCCAAGTCTGTAGCGGAAGGGCAAACCTTGTACCTACTGGAAGTGCATGTGACGGCATGTCTGGACTTTCATGGCGTATGGTCTTGTGCCTGGGAATCTGGGCCCGCGCTGCTCTACCGGCGGCGCCTAACACAGACGGAACGAGCAGGTGACAGCAACCGATCTGCCGCAGTATCCCGACTTGCTATGGACGACCGTCCAGGCTGTGGCCGAACTTGGCAGCTCGGCCTCGATCAGCGAGATCGCCGAGTCAGTTGTCAAACGCGAAGATTTCAGCGATGAGCAGCAAGCCGTACTGCACCTGAATGGGCCGCAGACCGAGATCGAGTACAGACTTGCTTGGGCTCGCACGGTCCTTAGGTGGATCGGACTGCTAAGTAATAGCTCGCGTGGTGTCTGGGCGCTGACGGATGAGGCGAAACTGGTGATTGCCAATCCATCAGGCGATGAGCGCCAGCGCCTTCGCGAGCTCTGGCGAAGCTATCAGGGAGAGATGCGCAAGAGCGGCCGTTGGGGGCAGCCGAGGCAGCAGTCAGCTGGGGCCCACCCGGAAGCTGAAGCTGAAGCTGAAGTCGCTCCAGAAGGTGCTGACTGGAGGGAACTGCTGCTCGCGCATTTGATGCGTGTGCCGCCCGACGCATTCGAGCGCCTAGCTCGACGACTGCTTCGGGAAGCAGGCTTTGATAGCGCCACGGTTACCGGTCGGAGCGGCGATGGGGGGATTGACGGGCTTGGCGTTTACCGACTTGGCCTGGTCAGCTTTCCGGTCTTTTTCCAATGCAAGCGATACCAAGGCAGCGTTGGTCCGAGCGCCGTCCGCGACTTTCGTGGTGCCATGGCCGGCCGCGGAGACAAAGGCTTGCTAATAACAACTGGCTCGTTCACCAACGACGCGAAGAAGGAAGCAACCCGCGACGGCGCGCCTCCCATTGACTTGATCGACGGTCAACGCCTGTGCGACCTGCTCAAGAGCTATGAACTGGGCGTGAATACAACAACGCGAACGATCGAGGATGTGATTGTTGACGCCTCGTTCTTCACCGAGCTGTAGCGCGCTTTGGCCTGCCGGCCCTTCGGAGGATTAGTTAGAGGTCCAGGGCCATTGCAGCTTATTCGGTCTAGTCCAGCCAGATCGCATACTCACTTTCTGCTATCACCGCATGCTGGCAGCCAGTGCTACATGAGGGTCGCTTCCGCACCAGGGCCAGCACACAGCGGGGTTCTCGCGGAAACGTCCTCTCGTGCCGTTACTAGTCGCGGTCACGCCAGCGGCCGACCAGAGCTGGTGTGACCATCGTTCTTATGTCGTCTGCTGCTGTTCAGGCCTGCTGATCCGCCGATCGTGATCTTTAAGCAGCCTGCCGTTCGGAATGGTTACGGTCCGGGCCGGTATTTGGCCGGCGAACAGCATGCGGTTCTTAGCCAGCCACCGGTGGCCCCGTCCAGGCTGAGTTCGTCGGGGTGAACCCGGCGGAGACGACCGCGAACAGGTGTAGTGCTGGTTGACGATGCCGACGACCTACGTGCCCTGGCTGACCCGACAACCGACCTGTACGTTGCCCGCCGTCTACTGGCCAGGATCTGCGCCGAGATCTGCCGGCAGGCCGCGCTCACTCGATGGGCTATGTGCCAGGGATTGCGGTATTCGCCGACAATGATCTGATTGCCGTGCGCTGCCGCGTTCCGTCCGGCCAGCCGGTTAGGCCAGCACGAGCACAACGCGGGCTCCCATGCAGTAGCGCTCGGTTAAGTCGATCGCGGCAACGGGGTAACCGAGATCGGCCAGCAGCTTGATAGCGTCAGGACTGGCTCGCTGCCGTAGTCGTCCGGTTCGACGTGCGCGCTGGCCATGAGGAGAGCTCAGGTTCCGGCCTGGTTGTCAACCGAGGTTTTCGCGGTGTGGATACGCCGCCGCGAAGCGCTGCTATATCCACAGCTAGTGCTTGCGCAGATGCAGCCGTGCCCGCAGGCTAGTTGACTAAAAGGCATGACCGGGATCGTGCCGCCGCTGCGCCCGCCGACCGACCCGCCCGAGAAGTGGCGAGCGTTCGAAGCCGCTACTGAGGACGACGCCAGGACGCATCGGATGGCCCGGCTCGTGCTCGCGAGCAGCCTGCCGTGGGCAGTCGCTTTCGTGCTCCTGGGCGCGCTCGGCATGGTGCTAGCCGCGTTCCGGTGACTTCCTCGCCTGGTCAACCGGCGTCGTCGTACAGAGCACATTTTCGCGATCGGCGGGATGCCGCCAGCTCGGCCGCCGCAGGCCTGATGGCAGAATGCGATTGGCGCCCCTGCGCTGGGATATATGGCTTACTGTAGTGGGCCACTATCATTCTCGTCGGTGCTTTCTTGTGTCCGGCGCCTCGTCTTGAACTCGGCGAATTGCGCGCTGAAAACATAGCGATAATCCAGCAGCGCCTCGGCCAAGGCAAGTGCATCCTGCGCATCTTCTCGTGACACTCGCCTACCCGTGAAGTGCGCGCCGTCATTTCCGGGCACTCTCAGCTCTTCAGCCCATTCGAGCAGGCGGCCCTAAATAAGTCCAACACCCTTCATTTGCTGCAAGGCCTTGATTAGCGGTTTCCTGGTGACTCCGTTCTCCGAGCAGACTCCCTCCAGTGTTCGTCGCACCATGACTACCGTGGCGGCGTACGCAGCATTCCGGAAACAGGTGGGCGCTTCCGTGTGCTCGAGACGCAAGGATTGCGGAATCTCATAACTCATATTCCGGTCGGAATCTGGCCAAAGTCGCTTGTTACTTCTGCGGAACTGAACCCGCTTTCCGGCGTCATTCTCCTCCGGATGCGCGATGAGGATGTATTGGTAACAGATTTTGCACCAAACCACTACGAAGAGATCATCTCATGGTGGCTGCGCCTTGAATTAAGCATCAGCATCTATGTAGCGCGTTACGGGTTCAGCGACTGCCCGCGTGTTGCATTTCGGGCATTGAACCAGGTACTCATCTAGCTGATAAATGTAGGTCGCGTTACACGCGAAAGATCCCGGCCAGCGGCCACCGGCGGCACCACCCCGCCCGGCATGAAAGCATCCGCAAGTGCAACCCAAAGGTCCCTGTGCTTGTGCCGCCCGACTGCCACACGGATAAGCGGCTTAGCTGCGAGCGGTACGGTTCACTGCGCGGCCGTTGGCGGCGCGGGAGTCCAGCCCGGCGACTCCGGCCATGCCGACTCGCGCCTGGGCATCCCTGCCGACTCTGGAGCTGCGGCGGGCAGCACCGGGGCGAGACCGCTGGCGACCACAGGTGCCAGCGCCGGCGGAAGCGGAGCAGGCGCGGACCCCTCGGGTAGTGCTGGCCAGATCTGAGCACGGCCCGGCTGGTGCCACGGAGCGGCTCCCCTGCGACTTGCCCACCCCACGAGCGCAGCCTGGTCATACAGATGGATGTTCATGCGGCCGGCATAGTCGGTGGCCTGGCGCGTGAACGCTGAGGTAGTGACGACCGCCGCGACATCGGCGCCGTGAACGGCGAACGCCGTCCCCCCGAACTTCTGCAAGTCCGGGCCGGCAACGAGATTGGTCGGGCTGTACCGCTTGGCCTGGATTACCAGGCGCCAGCCCTCTGGCGTCGTGGCGATCACGTCGGCGCCCATATCGCCCGGCCCCCCAGTCACCTGAGTCCCGGTGCATCCATCCCGCGCGCACAGGAAAGCAAGGGCTTCCTCGAATTCACGGGGGCTCATGGCCATGTAGGGCGCGATAGCCCGGCTCCGCTCAAGCTGGAGCTGGTATTCCTGCCGCTCGTACGCGGCGAGCTGAGCAGCGGCTTGCCGACGGCGGCCGACTTTATACGTGACAATCGCGCCGGCCAGGACGAGCAGGGCAACCAGCACCCCGGGGTTACGCGCCAGGAAAGTGATGATGCCGCCGATCAGGAGCACCACGATCAGGAGGCCCAGCAGTGCCGAGCCGTCATTCTTGCTGCGCCGCAGTCTTGCCATTGCCCGCCCCCGTTATACGACCTTTCCTGAGAAAGGTATATCTGGGGATGCCGACAGCGCACCCGCATGCATGCGGCTGAGTGCCCGAGCCCGGCCGGCCGCCTACGCGACGTACCACCCGCGCCCAGGTGAATCGCCGGCACCTCCGGCTGGTGGCAGAAGGCGACGCGGCTACCGCGCCCTGACGGGGCGGCTCACCGGTTCGGCGTTTCCTCTGTTCCCCCCGCAGCCTTAGCAGACGGTTCTCACCGACCCAGCCGGCGGTGTCTGCGATGCGCAGACTCAAGGAGGGATGGTGGGCGTCACGACAGCCACTCCGGAGCCGAGGTCCGGACGTTACACCATCTGAGAGAATGACCGCAGACGTGACTGAACTCAACGTCGGGTCGGCTCCGCTCCGTCCGGCGATGCCGCCCCGATGCGGCCCAGCAGCCGGAAGATGAGCCCGCACTCGGTACGGGACACGTACTCCATTCGCCTGCCCGACCTGCCCGGTATTGCCGCTGACGGTTCGGATCAGGTTGTCTGAGGGAATCGCCGTACCTGGTTAGTGCCTGATCGCGGCCAGGTATTACCTGCGGACCGCTGTCGCCGCTGATCGGCCAGCGAAGCCGGAGCGCTCGCCGCATTGCGATCGCAGTGCTCACTTGACGAAGTGGGTCCGGGCCCGTGGAAGCCGGAGGCCATCGACGTCCACGTCGATCTTCTCGTTGTAGAAAGCGAACAGGCCAGCGATGGGCTGCAGTTGGCGGTTCGGGAAGCTCGAGACCGGCTTGCCTACCCGCTACTACTTCGACCGCACTGACGTCGCCTTCGAGCATCTGCTGCCCACCACCACCCAGACGTCGGTCACGGTCGCTCCTGTTTCGCCCACAACGGACGATCCTTGCGGTGGCGTCCCCCACGGCGTCTCCCCGCCGTAGTAAGCCCGCCGCGGACTACGGATGTTCAGCGGCAGGTGCCCGCTGGCATCGATGATCCCGCGGACCGGCTCATCCTGGCTGACAAGCCGCCGGAGATCATGACGCAGGCCGAGGAGAGCCGCAGACAGGTCCGGTTCAGCCGGGCGGCCCGGCAGGCCTACTACAGCGTGGAGAAGGCCGCCGGTTAGTCGAGCAGGTCCAGGAACTCATTCGGGGTCAGCCCGGCCTGCCGCAGGATCGAGGCGAGGGTGCCGCGCTTTACTGTGCCATGCTCGGGTATCACAGCCACTTTCCCGTCCAGGGCGCGGCGGTAGACGGCGTGGCTGCCCTTGACGCGCACCCGCTCGAATCCCGCAGCTTCCAGGGCGCGAATCACCTTGCGGGAGGGAAGGTCGGACAGCGCAGGGCTCACGCGGCCCCGGGAAGGCGGAACGAGGTGACCAGCGGCGTGCTGGTCACATGACCGGCCGGGTCATCGACCTCTTCCAGATACAGCTCTACCGCCTCGGCAAGGTTCGCCAGCGCCTCGTCGATCGACTGGCCCTGGCTGGCCACGTCAACCTCCAGGCACTGCGCGACATACAAGTCTTCTTCCCGGTGCACGGCGGCGGTCAGGACCAGAGGCTCAGACATGACCACAGGGTAACCCAGGCCACTGCCAGCAACCGGCATGGCCGACAGCCGATCCCGGCGTGCCGTCCGGCCGGGTCACGGCCGGCGGCATCGGCGCCGGGAGCTCGGCCGCGGCGCGATCAGCCGCTGCCAGCAGCTCAAGTTGACCTACCGCCTGAGCCGGGCCCGCCCGCGGGATCACAACGCTGGTCAGGAACGGCAGAAAGGAGCGGGGACCATGGACGCCGGCCCGCACGTAGCCTCGAACTGCGGGTGAATACGGGCCGGAAGTGAAGTCCGGTACTAATGTGGATGATTTTACGCAGAACCTTAAAGAGCCAAATCAAGAGCCAACGCAGGCAGGCGGTGGGCGATAGTCAGCAACGTCAGGCCGCGAACGTCCCAGGTCAGAGCCGTATAGAGCGTTCCCAGGCGACACCGAGCTTCCGGCCGGGCTTCGCTGACACGGCAGTGCCGATTCCGCCGGTCTATGCCGTGCTCGCGCCGCACCAAGCGCCGTTCTCGGGGAGCCGTACGGGGAGCCAACAGTCGCCGGCCTCAGGCAGTTTCGGACTACCTGAGGCGATGAGGGCGATTGAAAATCCCAGGTCAGGCCACATCCGGCGCTATCTAGCAGCTCACTCGGGCTCGTTCGCATCGAGGGGGTCAGGGGTTCAAATCCCCTCAGCTCCACGCAGGTCAGAGGCCAGTTGCGATCTTGTGACTGGCCTTTCGGTCGGCCTCTACAGCACCGAGTAACAGCAACGCTAGCCATCGAGCTGCCTGCCCAGGCGCTTGAGTGCGCTGCGAGTCTGGGCCGAGGACCTCGCTGTGGACCTCCATGGTCATGGCGATCTGGCTGTGCCGCAGAATCTGCAAAGGCCACCCTCGGATGGACGTCAAGAGCCACCAGCAGGGACCCACAGGTACGTCCGGAGCGGGGCAGTACGGCCGTCGACGAAGCAGTCTTAGTCTCCCGCTGAGAGCGGGAAGGGTGTTGTCGCCGCCGTAAGCGGCACTGTTGCTTTGGGTCCAAGAAATCCGCCCGGCAAGAACGCGGATTGGCGAACTGGCGAGTTGACCGCTTGTGAGTGATGAGCTCAGCCCTGACTTTAACGACCTAGCCGTGAGTAGGGTGCGGGGCCGCAAGCCAGAGAGCGGGGTGCTCTCGCGGCTAGCATGGCCGACGGCGAGTCGAAGCCGGGCCGGGCTTCGGGATGGCGGGGATGGCTTTGACAACGGGTGCGCGCGATCAGCACGGGCAGCTCGGCCCTAAGTCACCGGGCGAAGGCCGAAGTGCCATCGTCATCGGCAGTGCGTTCTGGGGCTGGGCTGGCCCCATGCTGGTGATGCTCTTCGGCGGGTTCCTGCGGTTCTACCGGCTAAGCAAGCCGGACGCAGTGGTCTTCGACGAGACTTACTACGTCCCTGACGCGAACTCGATCCTGCGCCACGGCGTCGAGCTGAATCACTTCGGGTACGTCAACAACCTCCTGGTCAGGGGCGACCCCGACATCTTCGTGAAGGCGCACGGCCAGTACGTGGGGGAGCTTGTCGCGCACCCGCCGCTCGGCAAGATAATGATGGCCGTCGGGCAGTGGATGTTCGGCCTGACGCCGTTCGGCTGGCGGTTCACGGTCGCGGTCATCGGCACCGTGTCCATCCTCATGCTGGCGCGGATCGTCCGGCGAATGACCCGCTCGACCATGCTCGGCTGTATCGCCGGACTGCTGCTCGCGCTAGACGGCCTCGAGATCGTGCTCAGCCGCACGGCCATCCTCGACATCTTCGTGATGTTCTGGGTGCTCGCCGCGTTCGGCCTGCTGCTGATCGACCGAGACAACACCATTGCCAGACTCCAGCGCGCCGCTGCCTCGGCTGGCTCCTCTGACGTCGACGGGCCGAAGCTCGGCATCCGCTGGCTGCGCGTGGCTGCTGGCCTCTGCCTGGGCGCCGCCTGCGCGAGCAAGTGGAACGGCCTGTGGTTCCTGATCGCTTTCATCGGGCTGGCCGTGGCCTGGGACTTCGGTGCCCGGCGCGCAGCCGGCTACAGCAACTGGCTGGCCGGCGGCCTACGCAGTGACGCGAAATGGCTGCCCGTCTGGTTCGTGGTGGCCCCGGCGATCGTCTACACGGCGTCCTGGAGCGGCTGGTTCGCGACCAGTGACGCCGACTACCGGAACTGGGCCCCCACGCACGGCAACCACACGCCGATCTGGTCGACGCTCGACTCCTGGTACCAGTACAACCACTGGATGCTCCAGTTCGGCCTCGGCCTCACCGCGGGGCAGAACTACCGGTCGAATCCGCTCGGCTGGCTCGTCCTGCAGCGGCCAATCTCCTTCTACTACGCCACCCCTAAGGGGTGCGGCGCCTCAAGCTGCTCCTCAGAGGTGCTGGCGATCGGCACCCCGCTGATCTGGTGGGGCGGCACGCTTGCGCTCGCGTTCTGCCTGTTCTGGTGGCTGGCAGGCCTGATCGGCGACATCGTGTTCAGCCGCCCCGCCCGGCGGGACTGGCGGGCGGGCGTGGCGCTGCTCGGCGTCGCGGCGGGCTGGCTGCCGTGGATCTGGTACTACTTGCACGACAACCGGACCGAGTTCTACTACTACGCGGTCGCGTTCGAACCGTTCCTGATCATCGCCATTGTCTTGTGCCTCGGCCTGATTATCGGCCCGGCCAGGGCCGCTCCCGGGCGGCGCGCGATCGGGGCCGTAGGCGCTGGCGCCTACCTCGTTGCCGTACTCCTCAACCTGGCCTACCTGTATCCGATCCTCACCGCCGAGGTCATGCCCTACTCGTCCTGGCTAGCCAGGATGTGGTTCCACAGCTGGATCTAACTCGCGCTCCTGAACGCTAGAAGATCCACCGGGGGCGACTCAAGCCGTAGCCTTTGAGTTTGAACGGCTTCGCGGCCGGTCTTCTAGCTGGTGCCGGCCGGCGCGAAAAGGATGGGCAAGGGCAAGCGACGGCCCCCCGCGAGAAAGCGGGGAGCCGTCGGTGCTTCACCGGCTTGGTTAGTTCGAGAAGACCTCGAACTCGGCGATCTGAGGGGCACCCTGGACGGTGTTGTTGCTGACGTCCAGGCGGAGGTAGCTCACCGTGGGGTCAGCTGGGATGGAGATGGTGACGACGTTGTTGCCGTCAGCGTTGTTGGCGCTGAACAGGTAGGTCGCGGACGGGACCAGCGTGGTCCAGGTCGAGCCATCCGTGCTGCCATCCACCTCGATGGTCTGGTCGCGGTCGCCCCAGCCCTGCGGCAGCTCGAGCACGACCCGGTCCACCGGGGCGGGCTTTGCCAGCGTCAGCGTCAGAACGCCGGTGCTGTTCGCCGCCTGCCAGTAGGTGGCTTGGTTGCCGTCGTTGGCGTTGCTGGCCGGGAAGCCGGCAAGCGTGTTATCTGCCGAGGCTGTGGCCGTCAGCGCAAGGTTGCCGTTCGGGTTGTAGACGGCAGCGCTCAGGCTGACCACGTACGGCGCGAACGGGTTAGTCGCGGGGTTGGCGTCGAACACCAGGTTGCCCTGGTATTGCTGCACGGCGCTGGGCGTGATCGTGACCGTGGCCGTGCAACTGGCCCCGACAGCCAAAGTCGCCGGGCAGTTGTTAGTTTCATCGAACCCGCCCGTCGCGTAGACGCTCGAGATTGGCGCCGGGTCCGGTCCCGGGTTGGTGATCGTGACCGACTGCGACGGGCTCGTAGTGTTCAGGTTGACGAGGCCGAAGTCCAGCGACGAGGTGGACGTGCTGAGGTAGTCGAACGGCGGGAACGTGCACTCCGAGCCACTCCACCCGCTGTTGCCCGTCCCATAGGTGGGGGTGATGCCGTAGGCGCAGGCCATCGTCCCGTCCAGGCCGACCGTTCCGGTAG
>Ga0335075_10010487_pt1 | contig 14062 bp, 21 predicted proteins | sample Lox_Sample_24_FD_206723 | JGI IMG/M metagenome (GOLD analysis project Ga0335075, IMG submission 206723) | Soil microbial communities from Loxahatchee National Wildlife Refuge, Florida, United States - Lox_Sample_2.4 | ecosystem: Environmental > Terrestrial > Soil > Wetlands | place: USA...
GGGGTTAGTGCCCAATCAATTGATTCGACTTCCTCACTCATTTCCACTCATTTGGCCCTCCCTTCTTCAGCGCAAGATCAAAAAGGCCAAGACAGATGCTAAAGACGGTGAGGCTGCTGCCACCGACGGTGCCGTTGCAGACGCCCCTGCTGCTCCTGCCGAGTCCAAGCCAAAGAAACCCAAGGCCCCTAGAGTCAAGGCCAAAACCAACAAGCCCACTCGTCCCGTCGGTGAAGCCCCCGAGGGCGAACCTTCCAAGACCATGCTCTTCGTGGCCAATCTCGGCTTCACCGTCGATGACGCTGCCCTCTCCGAACTCTTCACTTCCGCCGGAATTTCCGTCATCTCTGCTCGTGTCGTTCGTCGTCGATGGGGTCAGCCTCGTCGCTCCAAAGGCTATGGCTTCGTCGATGTCGGTTCCGAGGAAGAGCAGAAGAGGGCTCTCGAGCTCCTTCAGGGCAAGGAAGTCGGAGGGAGAGAGATCGCTGTCAAGATCGCTGTCAATTCGCAAGACTACGAAGTCCATGATGAAGACGCCCCCGCCCAAAGCGTGCCTTCCCTCATCCCCGCAGTCTAAATCGCGAGCCTCCATAATGACTTTTCCCACTACCCCTTATTCATGAGCCACTTTCCTTATATTTCAAGAAAATTGCATAAACTGTATGTCTCCCCTATCACCTTTCATTTGGCGGTTTGGGGTCCCTTGTTCACCTTTTCCCTTACTCGTTCGCCAACTAGTATTCTCGCTCCACTGTTTCTGTCTCCCGGTTGTCTCTCCTTCTTGATTCCCATCTCGCGAGGATTGAGACACTTACAGTGCCTTTGTGATGACTCCTTTATCCTTCATCCTTTATCAGACGTATAGCCCATTTGTATGCGCGCTGTAGACTCTGAGCCTTTGCCTTGGCAATAAAGGATGATTTTGCAACGTGATCTAGACCGTATGCGCTAGTTTATTATTGGAGCATCCGAACCTGCACCAGCTAGCATAACAACTACCATATCGCCTATCCAATGAATCTAATAAACATTCAATTCTCACCAATGGTGTCCTAACTGCGTAGCAACCATGACCTCGATTTCTTGCACGGTTTGACCATATGTGGAGGACCGCGGAGCGCTAGCAATGGGAGACTGTGTTGGCCGTCCGTCATTTGAAAAGCCTAGGAGCAATAACCGGCCTTCAGCAAATGGCAGCATATCGGCCCTTGCATCCGCGAGACTCTCGAGGTGTTCGGGTTCTTCTTCGTATTGCCAGCTTTCTCCGTTCGCCGTCCCATCTGCGTCATCGACAAGGCTGTCACCACCATCAATATCAGAGTGGGTTTCGAGCTGATGTACATCTTCTTCCTTATTCCCCCAATGGCACGCCATTGACTCAAGGTTGACGATTTCTCCATCGTAAAGACACATCTGAGGGTCTTCCTCCCACCTGGAATGGTCGATCACAGAGAACTGTGCCACATCTTCGAACGCCCTGAAATCCCCATGTTCCGTGCCGACGCGCCCAATATCGAGCTTTGTATCATTCTCATATTGATATTGTTCATAACCAAGTTGTTCAGACCCCATTGCCCCTTGTTCCATGTCACACTCCTGTGCACATCCCTCGTTGTACCTTGTTGGCACTGACTCCCATTTGTGTAATTTATTCTCGTTTTTGATAAAAAGATGGCCATGTAGCTTGTCTTCGGCGTCATATTCGTAGAGAAGCCGATCGAGCGAATTAGCGGGTGACGGCTCCCGGATAGGCATTGCCTGAGGTCCTTCAACCAGTGTGTCCCTGCACTCAGATACTGGTGGATAGGTCGGTGTATCTCGAAGGTCTGTATTTTGAGTACGACAGTCAACATACCCGGAGAAAGCGACCGCTTTCCGGACGTGCTCTGGAATAGGGATGAGGGGAGAAAAACAAATGTGTGAACGATTCGGAACAGTGTCATCCTGAGCCGTTGCCACATTGGACTGTTCCTTCTCGTCGGTGTCTTGCACAATCCCCGGACTGTCCATATTCGTAGTTTCAAAGCGCCCAAAAGCACTTTGAGGGTCCCCAAAATTCCAGGGTGTGTCTATTGCTATAATGGCGGGTTCCGAATGAGCTGGCGAAGCCCGAGGGGATTTCTTATCAGCCTGTGCGTTGCAGGTATGTTTGCATGGGGAGAAGGGGATCGAATGCACGCTAGAAGCAATAGGTGGAAGGCAAGAGCCAATTCCCCAGGACTCTGAATAAGCACGGCCGTCGTTATCTATCTCTTTCTCCGTGCTTATACACACCGCCCTAGGGAAGGGTCCTTTGGGGTGTCTATGTGTGCTACGCTTGCATGATTCTGAATCATGCTCGAGTGCGGAACCGAACTCTACACTTGAAGTTCCTGTCACGCTCTGAACGGAGCTTGGCCGTTTCTTGGTCCGTTCGTGAGGCGAATCCTCCTTCTCTGGTGATTTTAATATACGCTTTGAATAGGTTTCGAGTGGATTTGGATTCGACTTTGGCACCCAGGGGGTCGATTTCTTGTTCTTTGTTGCTACCACGGGTTTGACGTTTTCTTTGGGGTATTCAGGTGCAGATGTGTGGTTTCCATTAGCTCTATCCTTTATTTCGCCTAGTTTTGCGGCCTCTCCCGATCTTGCTTGCTTGAAGAGGCCGCCAGAGGTTCGCGGTTGGAGCTGGTGTGGAATCACTTCAGTGAGGTTTAAAATCCAAGATACAGAAGGACACATACTGTCAGCCTCGTCTTTTTGACATTATTCGCCGTGAAAGTCTCCATGAGCCCGATGGCCTGAACCTCCCTTTTCCTCCCCTTCGGTTTTCTAATTGTCAACTCGGTTTCAGGTTGCTGCTCCGCATTCTCTGCACTCGGTTTCTTTGGTTTATCGCCTGGTGTTTCTTCTTCTTTTGGATCTCCATCACTGGCTCGTTCGGCAGCTACGATTTCCGTGGGTTTGATTATTTCTCGTCGAGCACGCTTGCGGTCACGACGCGCTTTGAGACCTTGAAACACTGTTCAGAATTGTTGATATGTGTATATAAACTCGGACAAACTCACGCGCTGAACGTTCCTCATCGTCGCTGGGTGAACGGGCCCTTTTGGTTCTACCAGATGTTTTCTGGCTTCCCTTCCTAAGCACCTCCCCCTCTCTGGCGTGGGTAAAGCTTTTGAAGAGTTCCTTTGGATTCGGGATGGAAGAAGGACCGTCTGCGTCCACTGAGGTCACGTGCCCCATCTCGAGACGGGATTTCAAGAGAGGGCTCGGTGGCAATAAGTTTGATTCTTGTTTCTTTTTAACTTCTTTGCTGGTCTTCACGAGAGGCCGTTCAACTGAAAACAATACCTCCTCTGCTGCATAGAATCGCGCATTCCGTCGTTGCTCACTAACGAAGGCATCCACAAACCTAGCATTCTTTGGGAGGGTTTGTAAGTTCTCCAGAGTCAATGGCAGGCGGGGGGGTAGTGTCCCATATGTGGCAGGAGACGACACCATTGAGTGATTGGGCGAGGCCCACTGGCTACCATCGCTAAAGCTTTTTTTTTTTTCAAGTTCAAAGGAATTACAGACAGAAAATATCATACAGAAGATCCGTCCTCTATATAGGAGTGAGTATTCATGGGAATTGTGATCCATCGATTCTTGCGCGACAGAGCGATGCGGGGACCTATCACACCTGTTCCTCGTAGACATCCGTGTATCCAAACATTCTTGGCTCGGCGTTGAAAACATTTTCCCATAGTCCCTCCGCCCGCATCTGTCCTGAGGGGACAAAGCCTTGTATGAGGCTAAGATCATCAAAGGGAATGAACTCAGTACCCCCAAGCGATGTCATCTGTACTCCAGAGTTACCCCAGGCCGTATGCGCGGATGTTTGAGCACTATAATATAGTTCATTCGACGCGATACCGCCGTTGAAGCCGTGTCCTGCCGAGAAGTCTTGCGACTGGCTGAAGATCCGAGGATCGTTCAGGTAAGTCATCGTCGGTGGACTTGGTAGACGCGGGTTTGCACCATTGAATACGTTCTGAGATAGCAGAGGTGAAAAGTGTTGTTCTTGCATCTGCGGTCCAAACTCAGGGCTCGCTGGCTGACTACGCTTCAGGATCGAGGTGTTATTGTCGTGGATAGTCAGTGGACGCCCAATCACCGTTTCATCTTGCGCACGCTTGACGGGGGACATATAAATTAGCGGCGGAGATGGAGTCGAGTGAGTTGTGGCGTTGAGGCTGTACATGTCATTGGCAAGTAAATGCAGCTGTCCGCCATTCAGTGTCGGGGAGACCTTAATCTTGTTGTCTTGGGACTTTGGAGGAGTGTTCTGCTTCTCGTGATTGGATCTAGTCGGAGAAGGGAGCTGAACGGAATTCTGGGGGGTGTGGCCAGACTTAGGCTTGTTGCCCTTGCCCAGATTTTCCTTGGCTTGTTGAACAAGTTCCATCAGGAGTTCCTTGCATTTAGAGGCTCCTGGCCACATGCTTTCCAGGGTCTGCAATACATCGACGCAATTGCCCACTTCAGACATAGCTATGTCCGCCGCTTTCCTCTCGGTTGCATGCATTACAACGAGGAGGATTATGATCTACCGTGATAGACATGAGAGTGCCGCAAGAAGAGCTACGGGGGACCTACAGCTGAGGAGAACAAAGATTGAACGAAGATCGCAAGGTGGTGAGAAGGCGGGATGACCGGGTTCATCGAGGTGGCAAAGTATATGCACGATCGACTAGCACAAACGGCTTTGGGAACCGATGCTGAACCGGCGTGTTGCATGAAGTTGCGCCGGGTTGGAAGAAAGTTGCGGTGGAGGGTGATAAGAACCGCATAGTAAGTGGAACACAAAACGGCACTCATAGAAATCTTTAAAATAAGGTTAGACTGCACCTATTGAATCAAAGTGACCAACCATTTGCGGGGTAGTAGGCGACTGTGTTAGATTGGGAGGCAGATCATCGCCCCACTTGGCCAGTTGCGAGTCCAGTTTGTCAACCACCTTATGTAACTCGGCTGCTTTGTCAGCGGGGACATTCCCCTTGAGCTTATCGATCGCATAGACGTGTTCTAAAACTTTGCCTGAGAGTATATCAGAACCATTGCAGGGTTATTAACCGCCTACTCACTGGCAATCTTGTATAGGGCAGTAAGCGCAACAAAGCCTTGCATGAGGGACGGTTCCTCGCGCTCAGGCAAATTTCCCTCGTAATAGAGTGGGAGGTCAACGTCATCAACTGGGACGGGCATATCCACATCGATGTCATTGTCGTCCATTCCAAGTGGTCTCCCCAATTCTGAGAAAGTTTATTTGAGCGGTGCAAAATTTTGCTTGGCCGGACTTACGGATGGACAAACAGCGATCTAGGCCATAGACGCACCACCACACCTTTCTTCGCAATTCTTTCTCCACTTTGGATATGTTTAGAGGCCTTGGAGAACGATGTAGCCCCAAATCTTGAGCCGTTCTGATGGCCTGGCCGACCAACAGCCATGCCTGCGGCAGCCGATTGAGACTGGCCAAGAACGTGGACAGCAAAGCAAAGCATTGAACGTGAGCGAATTGGGTGTATGTGTGGTCAATGATGTATAACATCATCGACCTATATGGAAAGGGTCAGATGATATCACTCGGACCTAGACACGAAGAGCGCACCTTTCATAGAAAATCATAGCCGTGCTGCGAGAATCCCTGTAGTGAGTTGCTTGAATTCTCGGATCATCTAGGAACCTGGCTGCACAGGCAAAAACGGCAAAAACAACGGCGACAAATCCTGGTTTTTCACCCTCCCCTTCATTGTCCATGAGGCGTCGGTAGCGCACCAAAAAGGAAGGCCTGTCCAACACAGGAAGGAGGAAATGAACGCGTTCGAAATATGCATCGACCTGGTGGTGTCGTGTTAGGAGGCCGGAATGGAACATGGCTCATCATGTGAGCCTGCTGAAGGAAGAACGCTCACCAGTTTGTCAGCGAGGTCTCTGTCCGGATATTCAACTTCCTTTGCTAATGGGAGCGCTTTTAGTTTACCGAAACCGAGGCCAGTGGGGAAGTAAAGCATGTTCTGGGCTTCTGACTGATCGGATGAGGGTGTGGCCCTAAAGTCTTCATCGTCGGCGGTTTCATTCCGGAAAGTCTCGATTAGCGTCATGGTTGAAGAACCCCCGATCCAACTGAAAAGGGAGGTGTAAGTGAATCGCATTCTGTGGGTGTAGATAGGTACAAGGGACGCACTGGTGGTGGCCCTCCGCATCAATGGCCATCTGACCGAAATGATCCGCAAGATTATTTTCATCTTCGTGCTTGACCCGTCCGAGGACGTCGAGGTCTTCGTCGAGTTGTGCGTCGGATTCTGGGCGCGTTGCTGATGGAAACGGAGAGAGAGCAGGAATATTCTTCGCCATCTCAGGAGGTAATCCCGACCCTTCCTTGGGGAATACCTCGACATCTGGGGCATACTGTTTGAAGAGTTGTTCCATATAGAGTAGCCGGGTTTCGAGCTCCTGCACGTAGCTCGATGATTGTGAATAAGGGGACGACAGAAAAGTGAGATGATAAGAGCTCACTGTCTGCTGAGAGCAGCTCTATCCCTTGTCTGACTCCATGTACACTTGGCGTTTGTCGTCCCGCACTGACTACAAACTGGCCTGTGGCATTTTCAGAAAACCATGGGAAGGGGTCCCAGGGATCCGGTAACGTACTCTCTGCTATCGCATTTCACCTTTTTGCGACGACACTCTTCGCAGGCTGCAATGTCTCAGCGTCAGTCGCGAACGGCAGAGCGTGGAAAGCTACTGACCACGCCAGACTCTTCGGCGTTGAAGTGGTATCGGTTTGGAACCATCCAGGTTTGGACGATCTTCATCTAACCTTGGCCTCTTGGTCATAGAAGGTGGCGGGGATGTTCAAGAGAGAGTGACTGCCCAGGTTTCTGGACCCCCGGCACTCAGGCCATTCTTCAAATTTTGTTGCCGGCTGCTCCTGCCTCAAAAATGACGGACACAGCAACAAACATTCCCAATGTCTCACTGGACGATGATGACAGAGTGAGTCATAGGCCCGTTCATTGGCACAATCGCTCATTCTATCGCTCTCTTTGCGTTTAGGAGATTGAAGAAATGCGTCGCCAGGTCTTAGAAATGGAGCAGGACCTTGCACGAGAGAATGAAGTCGTTGGAATAGCCGCCCTTACTAGTCAACCGGGCGAAGCCCTCTCCAAAAACTCGAATGGGCAACCGCTGGGGTCAGCTGGTCCACAAGCGGGTGCTCAATTTGCGAGAGATGCATCTACAATAGCTGATGGAATGGCTGACGACGACGCGGACGGCAGGAGTATTTACGTTGGAAACGTGAGCTTCGACTCGACATTGCACAAGAGTCCGGGCGCTGAACAGATTCCAAGGTCGATTACGGATCTACTCCCGAAGAAATACAGGCCCATTTCGCGTCCTGTGGCACAATAAACCGTGTTACGATCTTGCTAGACAAATTCACAGGTCATCCGAAAGGGTACATTTTCTCTCTCAAATCATGGCTACCAATCTAACAGATCGTCTAACAGGTACGCGTACGTGGAGTTTGCACAACCGGCAGCGGTTGAAGCTGCCCTTGTCTTGAATGAATCCCTCTTTAGAGGGCGGCTCATCAAAGTGAGTCGACTAATGCATCGCAGATTATATAACCCTAATATGATATACCGTAGGTCGTTGCAAAGCGTACAAACATTCCTGCTCATTTACGCGGAGGAGCTAGGGGTCGTCGAGGGGGATCCTATCGCGGTGGACGAGGCCCTCATGCTTATGGATACTCACCATATGGTGGAAGACCTCGAGGCCGGTGAGTAGCATTTCACAGGCTTGCAACGCTTTACTCAAACCTCATCGAAGCGGACGAGGTCGGGGATATTGAAAAAGTCCGACGTATGGACCCATTGCTCGTTTTGATCAGCCCAACTAGTATTCTACGCGCTTATGCTTGTTTTATCTCGACCGACTTACTTGCTTCAACTCCACACCCTTCTTTTTTCGTGTGCTTTGTGGCCTTGGTCCGCCATTTCGTATGAAAGATATTGACCATGTCTTGGTTCCAGCCATCCCTCTGGCCATATAGGGATTTATATAATTATCGGTGATTCTTAATAGGGTCTTGTCTTTAGATATTTTCCTCCCAGACGGCCTAGCCCGACGGGGGCGTCCTCTTAGAGTAGGGCATGGAGAGTGGACAACTGGTCGGGAGACAGGCTGCTAGTCATCACCAGAACTAAGGAAAAAGATGGATTTATTCGAAACTTGAACGAGTCTCGTTTCCTGTCGTTTTGGTATTTGGACGACTGTGATTGGCCAGTGAGAAATGTGTTGGGGCGCACTTTTCTCTGAAATTAAAGCAACCGTCGTCCGGTTTTTTGAAGGACCTTGTTCTCCTCCGTGTCGGTCATCCAGTCTCCCTCTCAATAATTCTGTTCCTCTCTCACTCGAAATGTTCGACAAACTCTCTTCTGTGGCCCGCTTCAAGTCGGCTTGTCCGTACTTGGGCAGGACCAAAATCACAACTCTTCGTGCGCTAGCCACGAGCGCCTCTGTGAGGTCAGCACTTCATTTTATTCCTGTCTAGTTCGTCTCTTTGCTGGCCTTTAGCATTCTCTCGCGGCTTGCATAGTCGATTTCGTCCCCCCGCACACAAGAAAACTTACCCATCTCCGGCAATAGGTATCCGGCTATCTCCCAACTCACCGAGAAAGCAACAAAGTGTCCAATCATGGGCCCCGCCCTCGTCATTAGGTCCTCTCAAATGGCGTCCGTGGGCCACGGCAGTGGCTATGCCTCTCTCGCTGGCAAAGCTGAAGTCGACGAAATTCACAAGCAGGAGGGCGTTTACCCAGTCGCAAAGGGTTCTGTTTGCCCCCATGCATCCTCTGCTGCTGCCGCTGCGAAGACGGCAGAGACCGTCTTGGCCGCTCAAAAGGCGGGCTGTCCCGCTCACGCTCATAGGGCAGCTGAGGTTTCGATCGCCACGGCCCCGGACGTGAAGCAAGCTGTGGCCGCAGAGAAGCCGGCCGGTGGCGTTTTTGACTATGAAAGCTTCTATTCCGCCGAACTCGACAAGAAGCACAAGGACAAGTCCTATCGCTATTTCAACAATATCAACCGTCTCGCTGCAAAGTTCCCTGTTGCACACACCATGTCCCATGCCGAACAGGTCGATGTTTGGTGCTCAAATGACTATCTCGGCATGTCCAAAAATCCCGTCGTTCTCGAGACGATGCATCGCACTCTGACGAAGTACGGAGCCGGTGCTGGAGGGACTCGCAACATTGCTGGCAATGGCCAGATGCACCTTGCGCTTGAGGAGGAGTTGGCGACTCTTCATCGCAAGCCAGCGGCGCTCGTGTTCAGCTCTTGCTATGTGGCAAACGATGCCACTCTAGCCACCCTAGGGGCAAAACTTCCTGGTTGCGTTATCTTCTCCGATAGCATGAATCATGCCTCGATGATTCAAGGCATTCGTCATTCCGGTGCACGCAAAGTGATCTTCAAGCACAATGACACCGTCGATCTCGAACAAAAGTTGGCGCAGCTTCCCAAAGAAACCCCGAAAATTATCGCCTTTGAAAGCGTTTACTCCATGTGTGGCTCTGTTGGCCCCATTGAAAAGATTTGTGATCTTGCTGAGAAATATGGGGCCATCACCTTTCTCGACGAGGTTCACGCAGTAGGCATGTATGGACCTAACGGTGCTGGTGTAGCGGAGCACGTCGACTTCGAGGCCCAACAGGCAGCTGGACGTAGTGCACAACCTGTAAAAGGATCAGCCATGGACAGGATCGATATCATCACTGGCACCCTCGGGAAAGCCTATGGCGTGGTGGGCGGCTATATTGCCGCCTCCGCTGATCTGGTCGACACCATTCGCTCATATGCCCCCGGATTTATTTTTACGACTTCTCTTCCTCCGGCGAATGTTGCAGGTGCCCAGGCTAGTATCGCATATCAAAAGGAGTATATGGGCGACAGACGTCTCCAGCAGCTCAATACTCGTAAGCTGAAGGAGAGGTTTGCGACGCTGGACATCCCCGTAGTCCCCGGTCCTTCGCACATCGTCCCCGTTCTTGTTGGCGATGCTGCACTGGCTAAGGCGGCATCCGACTCTCTCCTGGTTGAGCATGGCATCTATGTACAGTCCATTAATTACCCAACCGTTGCCGTCGGAGAAGAACGGCTCCGTATCACCCCCACCCCTGGGCACACCGTCGAGCAAATCGAACATCTGGTGCGCGCCACGACGGAAGTTTTCGACAAGTTGGGTATCAAACGTCGTGCTGAGTGGGTCAAAGAAGGTGGAAGGGCTGGAGTGGGCGCGGAATCTGAGAAAGTTGACCCCATCTGGACTGACAAACAGCTTGGCATCCTCGATGGCACTGCGCCAGAGACATTGAGTTCCGCCAAGGGCGACAAGGCTATCATCGATTTCAAGGCGCTTAGAGAGGCTCAGAAGAGGTTCGACGTGTCGCTCGGGAATGCCAGTTTCAGGTACAGCAACCCCTACGGCGACTATGCGCGCGAGGCCAGACTCTTTCCCCATGAGCAGCAGACGCCATATGTCTCTGCCCAGGCTTGAGAGCGGAACATCTTGATCCGCGTTATGCATTTACCCCTTTCTCCAAAACAGTTGTGAAGTACGTAGCGGGAGAAAACTTATCGTTGTTTATATCGTTGCGTTGGGTGTAAGCCGTTTATATCTTGTAAGCTACACGATTGGCGAGAAGCCAGTAATCCGTTCCAAGGGCCATACCTAACGGACCAAGATCACACTCCGCACAGGCAAGGAGCTTCTTTAATGCGGCTCCGTCACTCGTACTCGATACTGGTTTCGTGAATGATATGTTCTCGAAGGCCATCGGGCTGCCTGAGATATGCCACCATGAACTGGGCGATGAATGCTTGAGAGGGGGTAGTACAGCAGGTAGCGAATGAGAATCTGAGTCAAGCTATCGAATATCAGTCAAATCGTTTGGGAGCGGAGACATTTGTTTACTGGATCCACTGTGTCCTTCACGTTCCACTTTGCCACACCTTTTAGCAGGATGGTGCTACCACAACCATCCCGTGGGCATACCAGGTTGAATTGATTCAATCCCTCAGAGTTTGCGACGTCCGTCTGGCTGGCGAATGTGCTCAATAGCGAACCCGATGGCTGGGCCTTTTTGGACGCGATCAAGGCATCCACCAAGGATGGCTGCAGCTCCTGTGGAGGCTCAGGTTTCTCTTTCAGGTCGTTACTAGACATTGACTTGTGGGAACAACGAGAATGGGCAGAAGTGGCAGGCTTCAAGGCCCAGTACTTATAGTGAGGTCAATAACGAGTGGCAACGGCAACATGACCTCGAGACGGCAAGCGGTTGAGAGATGATGAGTCCTGAATCAATTTAGTATAAATACGCTACATCCGCTTGACGCGAGGATCACCCTTGTCACTTCGTTTCTTCATTTTCTGCTGGCGCTTGCTCATACCCTGAACCGTCGAGTCGTCTTCTGCTGTTCCTTGTGGTGATTTGGAGAAGAGATAGGGTTTTAGGAATACGGAATAGATCTTCCACAGCGCAAAGAGAGGTATCTAGAAGCCAGAAAGCTTTCGTTAGCCTCGACGGGACCATTTCAGGACACGATATATACTGACACAAAGGTACGTCCACCAGAACCATTCTCCCAACGCTGCACTCCCGATTTGGCAAACCCATGTCACATAGATAATATCCCAACACCATTCGGTGACACCAGACATACTTAGATCCTCTCCGCTTCCAATCAATGCTCCCGTTGTTGGGTCACGTCTCGGAGATCCGATGGAGTTCAAATGAGTATACAGCACGAACAGCGGGATGAACGTCAACACATGGATAAAGCTTGACATTTTCGAAGGAAACAGCGAAGACCGGAAGAATAATCGGATAAACAGAGCAGTAAATGGGGCGGCCAACATCCATATTTTCAAGGTTCGAAGTGCGGCTTCATTCTGTGCTGCTGTCCGTTTGGCGGATGCATTGGCCTGTCAGGTCGAGGGGATCGATAACACAACAAATCAGGCGTCAACGTCTACCTCGATATCGGGTGTCACTGACCATGGCTTGATTCGGTTGGCGGAGTTGGCTCCAAGCTTGGAACGGACGAAAGCCATGGACCAAGAGCAAGCCGTGGCCAACGTTGAACAGGCTATTAAATCAAACAAAGAACAAAAAACCAAGTTAATGGGATATATTCAGAGCCTCGAAGCCCAGCTTAAAACGGTTGATGCACTGATCGTAGGTAATCCATCGTGCGCTTCGGCGGCTGAACTCTAGCTGAGAATGCGCCCACTCTTCTCTACAGACTGGTGCGGAAGGTAATATGGATGTCCCCGATGATATGGACAGTGACGAAGAGCTCCCGTACACTGTCTTCGTCCCCGGGGCAATAATGGCAGCACCCCCATTCACAACCGAAGAATTGGAAGACGAAGTAAGCTCATACATGTTCAAGCTGAAGTTTTGCATTGTAACAGACTCCTCAGGACTCTCCTTTCTACGCAGCCGCACAGAGGCATATTCGCCACAACGACTTGACGTCTTCACGAAACTGTCAGTAATGCTCATGAGGGCTATAGGGTGGTGTTTTTAGGCATTGCGGCAGGGACGGAAGCCGAGAACGCAGCACTGAAGGATGCCGTTCAAAGAGAAGCCATGCGCTATCATGCTCTGCAGCTCCAATCGCAGTAAAGGCGTTTTAAATATCCCTCAGTCCTCTATATTCACAGTTTATAGAGGCTTCGATGTCATTGCTGCCTTGCAAGATGTTCCACTCTCAAACTATAGCGAAGCAAAGGAGAACCTCGATTGGACACGTATATCTCGTCATGTACGAGATATCGCCTATCTCTTGCATAAAATGACATCCCATAGGTTCCGAATCGGCTCCCGTCCATGTGCAAAGTTCGTTGGTTGGCATATGAACACCCAGGGGTTCAACGGGGTCCATGGACAGAAGCTGAGCGAATGGACCTCAAGCGAGCCGTTGCTGAGGCTACACGACCTTTGTCTCCCGTTGACACAGAAACCCTGACAGACGAAGAGCGCGAAATCGATTGGGAAGTTGTTGCTGGGTACATGGGGGTGGGTGATAGCCAACACATTTTGAGGTCCGTTGACTGAAGCTATCGGCTAGAACGGGCGAATTGCCGCTGATTGCATGAAGGCGTACCGCTCTTCATTTGGAAAGGCCGTGCCCACTATTTGGACTCCGGAACTAGACGCAGCACTCCTTAGTGCAGTTGCTCGGTGCGGCGAGAAAAACATGACAAACGGTGTGTATGCCCTCCATACACTTCTGCACGCCCGCTCATTGTTCAATATCCAGTGGCAATGGACATGCCCATCGTGCTGAGCCGGGCACAGTGCGCTGCTCGTTACAATACCTTAAAGGCACCAAAGGCATCAGGAAAATGGACGGCAGAGGAAGATCGACAGCTTCAAGAGCTCGCTGAAGAGTTCCCCGAAACGACCAAAAATCGCTGGAATTTGATTAGTAGTAGGATGACCTCCAGAACGGGGAAGCAATGTCGCAATCAGTGCGTACATCTCTCTCTTTTTTTCTCCTCGCACTCCCCAAACGGTTCCAGTTTTTATGAGATACTGGACCAGTCGGTGGAGCGCGGGGAATGGAAGGAAACTGAAGACGAAATTATCAAAGAGGCGATAAGGTCGTCTACGAAGGTAGACTGTAAAAGGCTTGCGGAGCAGCTTAATCGACCGATTACGATGGTACGCGATGTTTTGCAACGCATAAAACGTATGCTGAGTGAGCGGGGTAGCTTCGTAGACGAGTCAATGCTCTGTCCAAAGCCTCGAAGGCGCAGGCCGAGTCCTCGGTGCGGAGTAGAAGATCTGCAACTTCGAACTGGTCCCGAGCGTCCTCAGGCTCTCCGACCAGAACGACGAACGGTGAACCCTCGGGTGAAGACGCCGTACCAGAGAAGCAAACAGGCATAAACAGAGAAGACACAACGATGACAGTTATTGATAGCGGAGGCCCGAACTGAGGTTCAGGGCAGGTGGGG
>Ga0335075_10010489_pt1 | contig 14060 bp, 14 predicted proteins | sample Lox_Sample_24_FD_206723 | JGI IMG/M metagenome (GOLD analysis project Ga0335075, IMG submission 206723) | Soil microbial communities from Loxahatchee National Wildlife Refuge, Florida, United States - Lox_Sample_2.4 | ecosystem: Environmental > Terrestrial > Soil > Wetlands | place: USA...
GATGTAGCGCTTCATCTTCGGGTTCCAGCGCCTCGTCTGGTGGCCGAAGTGAACGCCGCTCTCCAGGAGCTGCTTCATGGTGACGACCGGGGCCATCGCTACGGTCCTTCCTTACAGTGCGCGCGGCATTTTCCGTGCTGCGCGCGGCTCGGTTATCTCCTGGTGCCCGCCGTGTGTGTCCGCACCGTGCGGCCGGCCTCATGGCCGGCGGACCGAGTGGTGCGGTTCCGCGTTTCCCCGGATAATCCCTGCTGGGCGCCGGGGTCGTGCGGGTACGGGCACGCGAATTTTGGCCGCGGCACGCGCCTGGTTGGGGCTCGTGCTTGACGACCGCTACCTAGGATACTGGAAACGCGGGGCGGCTAGGCGCGCGGATGCGCTTGCCGGTAGCTCGCCTTCAGCCGCTCGGCCGACACGTGCGTGTAGATCTGGGTCGTCGCGGGCGACGAGTGGCCCAGCATTTCCTGGACACTGCGCAGGTCAGCGCCGCCTTCGAGCAAGTGGGTGGCGGCAGTGTGCCGGATCGCGTGCGGGCCCGCGTCCCTGACAGATTGGCCTGCGCCCGCGGTCTCTGTGTCTGCCGCCTCACCGGTCAGCATTCTGGCCGAGTCGGCGAGGTTGGCGTCCCGCAGCCGCGCGTGCACGATCTTCCGGGCGGTGCGCGGATCGAGCCGGCCGCCGCGCGCGCCGAGGAACAGCGCGGTCCCGCTCTTTGAGTTGGCCAGCACCGGCCGGCCGAGTTCCTCCCACCTGGCCAGTGCCCGCGCCGCGGGCACCCCGACGGGAACGACCCGCTCCTTGCGGCCCTTGCCGAACACCCGCACGGTCCGCCGCCCGGCGTCCAGTCCGCCGGCGTCCAGCCCGCACAGCTCGCTCACCCGGATCGCCGACGCGTACAGCAGCTCGAGGACGGCGGCGTCGCGCATGGCCAGCGCCGCCTGGCCACGCTGTCCCGCCGCGAGTTCGCGCAGCGCGCGATCCTCGCAGTCCGCCAGCACTGAGTTCATCTCTTCCCTGCGCAGCACTTGCGGCAGCACGCGGTGCGCCTTCGGCGTGCCAAGCTGCGGTCCGGGATCGGCGGCCAGCCACCCCTGCCGGTGCGCGAACGAGGTGAACGCGCGGGCCGCCGCGCCGCGGCGCGCCAGCGTCGCCCGCGCGGCGCCGGCCTGATGCTGGCTGGCCAGCCAGCCTCTTAGGGTGCTCAGGTCGAGCCCGGCGGGCTCGTCGACCCCGGTGGCCCACGCGTAGTCAAGGAGCGCCTGGATATCGCCGTGGTACGCGCGGACCGTGTGCCGCGACAGCGCGCGCTCCGCGTCGAGATGCCGCCTGAACGCTGCCAGCGCGGCGCTCAGTGCCTTCGGCAGCGGCTCTTTGGGGCCGTCCGCGCCGTCGGCACGCGCCTGTGGCGTAGCCATGGCCAAAGTCTGCACCGGACCGGACCAGTTAGGAACAATCTGCGAAAGGTTTTACCGGCCTGTTGCACGCCGGAGCCCGGTGCCTTCACCGTTAGGTCCGGCGGAGGCGCCAGCCGCCTTCGCAGCGTTCGGCGAAACCCGCGGCTGCCAGCGCTCCCAGGCAGCGGAGTACCGTGCCGGGCTCCAGGCCGGCCTGGTGTCCGATCCGGCCCGGGCCCATGCCGCGGCGAGCTGGCAGCGCGTCGAGCACCGCGGCTGTTTCCTGGTCGAGCGCGTCGCGGCCGAGCGCCGCGGGCAGCGCCTGTGCTGACCCGGCGGCGATCGGGGACAGGCATTCGATGACCTCGGCAGCGCTGGTGACCAGCGTGCCTTGCCACTCCCTGATCAGGTAGTGGCACCCCGCGGACAAGTCGGAGGTGACCGGGCCGGGCACCGCCATCAGCCGCCGGTTCAGGTCGCGGGCGTGCCGGGCGGAGTTCAGCGCGCCGCTGCGCTGGCCTGCCTCGATGACGAGCGTTCCCGGCGCCAGCGCCGCGATGACCCGGTTGCGGACGAGAAATCTGAGCCTGGTCGCGTTCGCGCCCGGCGGCCACTCGCTGACCACCAGTCCCTGCGCGGCGATCGCGTCGAGCAGTTCCGTGTGGCCGACCGGATAGGGCACGTCAACTCCGCAGGCGAGCACGGCCACGGTCACGCCGTCCGCGCCGAGCGCACCGCGGTGTGCCGCCGCGTCGACGCCATAGGCGCCGCCGGAGATGACCGCCCAGCCGCGCGCGGCAACCGAGGCGGCGAGCTCGGATGCGACGTACGAGCCGTAGGCGGTCGCCGCCCTGGATCCGACGATCGCCACCGAACGCAGGCAGCTGAACCGCAGATCCGCGCGGCCACGCAGCCACAGCGCGTACGGCTGCCCGTCGCCTAGATCGCTGAGCTGTGCGGGCCATTCCGGGTCGCCGGGGCAGACGAGCCTGATACCGGTGCGGCAAAAGTCGGCCACCTCGTCCGGCGACGGCACTTCAGCCAGCCGCACCCGCCAGCGTCGCATGGCGCGCATCGCGGCGGCGCCGGCCGAGGCGGGATCGGGGAGCTCGCCTGCCTTGATCGCCGCGAGTGTGCTCGCCGCTCCGCAGGCCCGGATCAGGCCGCCCAGCCTGAGGTCTCCCGGTTCGGCGAGGTAGCTGAACGCGGCACGGGCGTAGCTCTCCTCATCAATCGCGGCGCTCACCTGGCCACCCCCAGCCATAGCGCGATCGCGACGTTGACCTCTCCGGCGCCGGGGCATGGCTTGCCCGCCAGGTCGGCGAGGCTCCATGCCACCCGGACGATCTTGTCGGCACCGCGGGCGGACACCTGGCCGAGTTCCATCGCGCGGTCCAGCGACTTCAGCGCGCCGTGCTCGGGTGGGAAGGTCCGGCGCAACTCGGCGCCGGGGATCTCGGCGTTGACCCGCCAGGGTGTCCCGGCTAGCCGCCGGGCGGCGCGGTCGCGGGCGGCGGCGACTCGCTCCGCGACGACCGCGCTCGTTTCCGCGTGCTTGCGGTCATACAGCATCTCCCGCCGACTGACGGGCTCCAGGGTGATCTTGACGTCGACCCGGTCGAGCAGTGGCCCGCTCAGCCGTCCCAGGTACCGTCGGCGGGTCGCCGGGCTGCACTGGCACGCCGTCCCTCCCGGCGTGGCTGCCCTGGCACACGGGCACGGGTTGGCCGCTAGCACCAGGGTGAATCGGGCGGGAAACCGGGCGGTCATCGCCTGGCGGGCGATCACTACCTCGCCTGCCTCTAGCGGCTGGCGCAGCGCGTCGAGCACGTCGCGGCCGAATTCCGGTGCCTCGTCGAGGAACAGCACGCCGCGATGGGCCAGGCTGGCCGCGCCTGGCCTGATGAGCCCGCTGCCGCCGCCGACGATCGCGGCCTTGCTCGCCGTGTGGTGCGGAGCGCAGAACGGCGGCACGGACATCAGTCCCGTTCCTGGCACAAGCGTCCCGGCCACCGAGTGGATCGAGGTCACTTCCAGCGCCGCCGCGGCGTCCAGCCGCGGCAGAATCGTCGGCAGCCTCTCCGCGAGCATTGTCTTGCCCGCGCCCGGCGGGCCGAGCAGGGAGAGGTTGTGCCCGCCCGCGGCGCAGATCTCGGCCGCCATCCTGGCCTCGGTCTGGCCGAGCACATCCGCGAGATCCAGCACTGCCTTGGCCTTGAGCGGCTTGCCGCCAGGACCGCGGGGACGCGGGGAGGGCGCGGGAGCCGGGGGCGGTGTCGGGGCGGGGCCGCCGCGCAGCCAGATGGCTACCTCCGCCAGCGTGGCCGCGCCGATCACCCGGACGCCCGGCACCAGCCTGGCCTCGCCCGCGTTCTCTGCCGCCACGACAACCGTGTCCACACAGGATTCCGCCGTGGCGACCGCCGGAAGGACGCCGGGAACCGGACGCAGCCGCCCGTCGAGGCCGAGCTCCGCGAGAAACATCTTCCCCGCCGGAGCGGGCAGCGGCAGGGCATCGTTAGCGGCCATGATGGCGACCGCGATGGCGAGGTCGAAGCCGCTGCCGCGTTTGGGCAGGCTCGCCGGGGACAAGCCGACGGTGATCTTCTGCTGCGGCCAGTCCTCCCCGCTATTGACGATCGCGGCCCGGATCCGGTCCCGCGCCTCTCGCAGCGCTGTATCGGGCAAGCCGATCAGGATCGTCATCGGCAATCCCTGGGCGATATCCGCCTCAATCTCGATTAGGTGACCTTCGACGCCGACAAGCGCGACAGAATGCGTCCGGGCGAGCGCCATCTAGCCCACCCCCCGGACGTGCTCAACAGTGAACCCGCCGGCGCTATCGCGAAGAAGCCCGACGACGTCTATGCGTATCTGGTCGAACCGGATTCCGTGCGCGGTCAGCCAGCGGACCGCGAGCCTGCGCAGCCTGGCCTGTTTCGCCCGGCCGACCGCTTCGAGCGGGGTGCCGTACCGCGTGCCGGAGCGGGTCTTCACTTCGCAGACGACGAACGTGTGCCGTTCGACCGCGACGATGTCGATTTCCCCGTCGGCGCAGCGCCAGTTGCGGTCAAGGATCCGGAAACCGCGACCCTCAAGGTAGGTAGCCGCCGCCTGCTCGCCGTCCCGGCCGAGCACGTCTTTCGCGCCCATCGTCATCACCTCCAGCAACGACGATGACTCGGCGCGTGAACCCTGCGCAGCCCCGAATTCGCGGCTGTGGACGAATTCTTAAGTCGCGACCCACTGTGGATAAAGCTCGGCCGGAATGTCGTAGGCACCTGTTCTAATACCCGGGGGACCTACGGCGATTTGCGGCAAGGCGAGCGCTAGCTGCGGGGCAATTCATGATCAGATCATGGAAATTACGCGTCCGGGATCATGATCACGGAGGTTAATGGTCGTCATAGCAGCCCGGATCTTCCGTAGTCATGGAAACCCGTTGCGGATCGCGATGGCGGCCACCTGTGAGCGACGAACGAGCAGTGCGGCGGACCCGTACGGCGCGAGCGGGTGGGGAGGGGGCGCGAGCGGGACGCTCGGTGTCGCGGACCGCGATTGCGGCCGCCCGCGGAGAGACGTCAGGGTCCCGGGCCGTCCTCGGCCAGGCGGCTGTGGAGACAGACCAGGAGGCGCGAGACCGCGACGGCTCCCGCCACTGGGAGGCACCGACCCCGGGACCGTCCCCGGCCGGGGAGTCGTGGGGCTCGAGAGGCGGCCGGAGACGTTCTGGATAATGAAGTTAGCGCTGGCTGCGGCGGGAGAGCGGGACCCGGCCGACCGGCTGGGATGGGTTGGGCAGCGGGTCGATCTGCGGGATGTCGACGGTGACCGGATCCGTCCCGAGGGAGATCTGCTGGCCGTGGTGAGTGATCGGCATCGGGTCGCCGTCAAGGAGCGAGTATGTGGCGGCCTTGGGGCGGACTTCCACGTGCACGATGCGGCCGCGGTACCTGAGGCGGAACGACAGCCCGACGATGCCCGGGGGCAGCCGGGGGCTGAATGTGAGGCCACTGGCGCAGCGCATGCCGCCGAATCCGCCGACCAGCGCGGTCCAGGCGCCAGCCAGGGAGGCGATGTGCAGGCCGTCCTTGGTGTTGTGCTCGCGGTCCTGGAGGTCCATGAACGCGGCTTCCGCCAGGTAGTCGTAGGCGAGCTCGAGGTGTCCGACCTCGGCGGCCATCACCGCCTGGGTGCAGGCGGACAGCGACGAGTCCCGGACGGTGAGCGCCTCGTAGTAGTCGAAGTTCCGCCGCTTCTGCTCGGCGGTGAAGGCCTCGCCGCGCATCTGCATCGCGAGCACCAGGTCAGCCTGCTTGACCACCTGCTTGCGGTACAGCTGGAAGTACGGGTAGTGCAGGAGCAGCGGGTAGTTCTCTTCTGGGGTGCCGGCGAAGTCCCACCTGGCGTACTGGGTGAACCCGTCGTGCTGCGGGTGGACCTCGAGCCGGGAGTCGTACGGGATGTGCATGTCGGAGGCGGCGTCGCGCCAGGCGGCCGCCTCCTCGGTCGTGACGCCGAGTTCCCTGGCCTTGTCCTGCAGTTTCTCCGCCAGGTCGGCGGCGCTGGAGAGGTTGTACTGCGCCATCAGGTTGGTGTAGACGTTGTTGTCCTTGACAGCGCTGTATTCGTCTGGCCCCGTCACGCCCTCGATGCGGAACTTTCCCGATGCGTCGTGCTGGCCGAGGGAGCGCCACAGCCGCGCAGTCTCGACGAGCAGGGGCAGGCCGACTTCGCGCTCGAATTCCTCGTCCGCGGTCGCGTCGATGTATTTCATGGCCGCGTACGCGATGTCGGCGTTGATGTGGAACGCCGCTGTCCCGGCGGGCCAGTACCCGGAGGTTTCCTGGCCGCGGATCGTCCGCCACGGGAAGGCGGCCCCCGCCAGGCTGAGCTCCTTCGCGTGCTGCTGAGCAACATCCATCACGAGGTACCGCCAGCGCAGCGCGTCCCCCGCCGCGGCGGGCAAGGTGTACGTCAGGACCGGGAGCACGAACATCTCGGTGTCCCAGAACGTGTGCCCGTCGTACCCGGTCCCGGTCAGCCCTTTCGCCGGGATCGGCCGGTACTCGGCGCGGGCGCCTGCCTGCATGATGTGGAACAGCCCGAACCGCACCGCCTGCTGGATCTCGACGTCGCCGTCGACCTCGACGTCGGCGCCCTCCCAGAACGAGTCCAGGTATTCGCGCTGCTCGCGGAGCATCCCCTCCCAGCCAGTCAGCTGGGCCGCCGCGAGCGCGCCGTGAACCTGGTCGACCAGCGCGGGCCGCGACCGCTGCGACGACCACCCGTAGCCGAGGTACTTCACGAGGCTGAGCTCTTCGCCCCGCTTGACCTGGGCGGCGACCGTCAGCCGGCCGAGGTCGGGGAACGACTCGGTGTTCATCGTCATCAGCTTCGGGCCTTTGACGTCGTGCCCCATCGCGCAGGCCATCCGCAGCTTGCTCATCCGGGTGCTGTGCACGAGAACGGCGCGCGGATGCTTGCCGTCTGATGCATTGTGCCCCTCGCTGACCAGCGGCGACGACAGCACGGCGGCGGCGCGCGGGTCGGCGGCGCTGATCGGCACCTCCTCGTTGGCCACGATCTCCGAGAGCACGACCAGGCGCAGGGTCTCGTCCATCGGCTTGACCGTGTACTTGATCGCGGCGACCGCCCGCTGAGTCAGCGACACCATGCGCACCGATTCGACCTGGACGGTGTGCCCGGCCGGCGAGGTCCACACGACCGTCCTGGTCAGGGTGCCGGCTCGCAGGTCGAGGGTTCTGGTATGCGACTGCACGGACCCGTACCTGATGTCGAACGGCTCGTCGTTCACCAGCAGCCGGATCACCTTGCCGTTGGTGACGTTGATGACCGTCTGGCCCTCTTCAGGGAACCCGTACCCCGCTTCGGCGTACGGCAGCGGCCGGACCTCGTACAGCGAGTTCAGGTAGGTGCCCGGCAGCCCGTACGGTTCACCCTCGTCCAGGTTGCCCCGCAGGCCGATGTGCCCGTTGGACAGGGCGAAAACGGACTCGCTCTGCGCGAGCAGGTCCAGGTCGAGATGCGCTTCGGTGAGAGACCACGGCTCGGCGCCGTAGGGCGCGTCTTTGATCACAGCAGGTCCCCCAGATCCTGGACCACGATGTCCGCCCCGTGCGCCTTGAGCGCGTCCGCCTGCCCGACCCGGTCTACGCCGACGACGAACCCGAAGTGGCCTGCATGCCCCGCCGCGACCCCGGCCAGCGCGTCCTCGTAGACCGTCGCCGCCGACGCCGGGGTGTCCAGCATCCGCGCCGCCTCGAGGAACGTGTCAGGCGCGGGCTTGCCGTGCAGCCCGCGCGCCTTGGCCACCAGAGCGTCGACCCGGACGTCAAACAGGTCGGCGACACCGGCCGCGTCGAGGACGGCCTGGGTGTTCGCGCTCGACGATACGATCGCGGTGCGCAGCCCGGCCGCCCTGGCGGCTTCTATGTACCGGCGGGAGCCCGGGTAGACCTCGACGCCGTCCCGCTTCAGCACCGCGAGGACCATCTCGTTCTTCCGGTTGCTCAGCCCGTGGATCGTGAACGCGCCTGCCGGGTCGTTTTCCGACCCCTCCGGCAGCGAGATCCCCCTGGATTCCAGGAACGACTTCGTGCCCTCGATCCGCGGCTTGCCGTCGACGTACTCGTCATAGTCTTCGGCCGAGAACGGCACGAACGGCGTCCCGTTCTTGCCCGACCACTCCCGCAGGAAGTCGTCGAACATTTCTTTCCACGCCGCCGCGTGCACGACGGCGGTCTTGGTCACGACCCCGTCCATGTCGAAGAGGCAGGCTCTTATCCCGTCCGGCAACCCCAGCATGTCAGGAACGCCGCCTCTCAAGCTCAGCCCGAGAATCCGGGCTTGTCCTCCGGTAGTTCGAGGTCACTCTTAGCCAGCTCCTCGATGTTGACGTCCTTGAAGGTGACTACACGCACATTCTTGACGAACCGCGCCGGGCGGTACATGTCCCACACCCAAGCGTCATGCATTGTTACCTCGAAGAACACCTCACCGGTGTCGGTGCTGCGCACCTGCAAATCGACGTCGTTGGTGAGATAGAAGCGGCGTTCGGTCTCAACGACGTGAGTGAACAGGCCGACTACGTCGCGGTACTCGCGGTAGAGCTGCAGCTCCATCTCCGCTTCGTACTTCTCCAGGTCTTCCGCGCTCATGTCACCTATTCTCCCTCCACCTGCAGTTCTCCCTCCACCTGCAGCTGCCCCTGCTCAGGCACGCACCGGAAGGACCTGCGGTGCTCGGGACAGGGCCCGAACTCCTCCAGGGTCCGCAGATGCTCGACGGTTACATACCCCTTGTGACGGCAAAAGCCATACTCGGGATAACGCTCATCGAGGTCCAGCATCATCCGGTCCCTGGTCACCTTGGCGACGATCGACGCCGCGGCGACGGACGCGGCGACCCGGTCGCCCTTCCAAACCGCCAGCGCAGGCGAGCCGAGGCCGCGCACGGGAAAGCCGTCGGTCAGCACGTAGCCCGGCGCGGTGCGCAGCCCCGCGAACGCCCGCCGCATGCCCTCCACGTTGCACACGTGCAGCCCGAAGCCGTCGATCTCGTTGACCGGGATCGTGACCACGTGCCAGTCCACCGCGTGCACCGCGATGTGCGCGTAGGCGTCCTCGCGCGCGGCCGGGGTGAGCAGCTTGGAGTCGGCTAGCTGCGGCATCCGCCTGATCCCGGCCTGGTCGAGCACGACGGCGGCTACCACGAGCGGCCCCGCGCACGCCCCGCGGCCAGCCTCATCGATGCCCGCGACCGGCGCCAGCCCGGCGCGCGCGAGCACGTTCTCGTAGGCGGCGAGACCGGCGCTGCGCCGCGGTGTGTACCCGTGCTGGACCATTTCACTTGGCAGCGTACGCCAACCGCGCGCCAGTCGCGCCCGCCTCCGCCTGGTGGCGGAAAAGCCGACGGCGCAAGCTAGTCCCGGGCGCCTTGGCGGCGCTTGCGGCGGGCGGAAAGGCGACGGCGGGCGCGGTGCTGCGCCCAGGTCAGCGGGACCGCGCCGGTGAAGCCGAGCGCGAGCGGCAGCCCGGCGGCGAGCGCGCCGGGCTGCCGCAGCGGCGTCCCGTTGTCCATGGCAGCGGCGAGCGCGGCGCTCGAGCTGCTGGACGCCGGGGAGTTGAGCTGCGGCTGCTCGAAGGTCGCGGGGATGTTCAGGATGCCCCACCTGCTTGGCGGCCAGATGATGACGAAGGCCCGGCCGAGGACCGCGCTCTCCGGGATCGTCCCGCCGCCCGGGTCACCGATGTGCCCGCGCGAGTCGTAGGAGATCGCGCGGTGGTCGCCCATCACCCAGAGGCGGCCGGCCGGCACGGTGATACTGAACGGCTGGGCGGACGGCTGGTTGCCCGGGTACAGGTACGACTTCTCGCTGAGCGGGACGCCGTTGACCGTGATCTGGCCCGCGGCGTTGCAGCACACCACATGGTCGCCTGGCAGCCCGATAACCCGCTTGATGTAGATGGACGAGTCGTGGCTGATGCCGACGATGCCCTCGAGATCGCTGGCGAACCTGCTGAGGATGTTCGTGGTGGCCGGCGTGTCAGGATCCCACGACCCGCGGCCGTCGAACACGATGATGTCGCCGCGGTGGATGCCGCGGAAGTCGTAGACGACCTTGTTGATGAGCACCCGGTCGCCGATGTCGAGGGTGTTCTCCATCGAGGCCGACGGGATGAAGAAGGCCTGGATCGCGTACGTCTTGATGATCAGCGCGAGCACGATCGCTATCACGCCGAGCACTAGGAGTTCGACGAGGGCATTGCGGCGCCGGCGGCGCTTACGGGGCCGGCGCGTGGCGGGCTGCTGCTCGTCGTCGCCTCCGGCGCCATCGCCGCCGTCCTTGGGGGGATCGGGGGTCCCCGATCCCGGCGCGCGCTGCTCGGACTGGGGGCCGTCGCCACGGCCGGGAAGCGTGCGGGTGTCGTCCAGTTCGGGCACCGGGTCGGCGGGATCCCACGGCGGCGATCCAAAGCCTCCCCGTGAGCCGGAACCGCTCATCCGCATCCCCCCGTTCCCTCCGGCCAGGCCGCTCCGTCGTCGCTCATCAGGTTGAGCGTATCGCCACTTGTGCAATGGGTGATCGCTCGCATCGCTAAGGATCTCGGCAGTGCCCTAGAACTAGCTGCCAATTTCCCGCGAATCGCCGCTAAGTTACCGCGGGCTCACGGCTTCCGGCGGCGCCGCCAGGCGAGGACGCCGCCGGTCGCGACGGCGGCCGTACCACCCAGGACGGCGGGCGCCGCGGCCGTGGCTTGCAGCGCCGCCTGCTGGAATGTGGCGGGGATGGGCAGGTCTCCGATCCGTGACGGCGGCCAGATGATCACGAACGCGCGGCCGACGACCTCGTTTTCCGGGACGGTGCCGCCGCCCGGGTCGTCGGTGCGGTAGCGGGAGTCGTCGGAGTCCGCGCGGTTGTCCCCCATCACCCACAGTCGCCCGGCAGGCACCACGGCGTCGAACGGCATCGCGGACGGGACGTCCCCCGGATGAATGTACGACTGCTCGTTCAGCGGGACCCCGTTGACAGTGATCCGTCCCTGCGCGTCGCAGCACACCACGTGGTCGCCGGGAACGCCGATCACCCGCTTGATGTAGTCGGTTCCCGGCGCGGTGACCCCGAGCAGGTTCGTGAGGTCGTCCCACAAGTGGAGGAACGGGTTGCTCGGCGGCGGCGGCGCGTCAGGCCCCCACGATCCCTGCCCGCTGAACACGACGACGTCTCCGCGCGAGATGTCGCGGAACCGGTAGACGATCTTGCTGACCAGCACCCGGTCGCCCGGCAGCAGGGTGTTCTCCATCGAACCGCTCGGGATGGAGAACACCTCGACGACGAATGCCTTGAGCAAGATGGTCAAGGCAAGCGCCGCGACGATGATGACGACGAGGTCGCGCCAGAACGGGCGCTTCCGCCGCGACTTCTTCTCGTCCGCGGGCGGCTGCTCCCCAGCCTGGTCGTCCGCTGCCGCGGGGTCCTGGCCGTTCTGCTTTTCCGGTCCGTCGGGAGTCGTCGGCGGATCCTCTTCTGGCACGCCGTCGAAGCCCGGCCTGCTTGGCTCGGGACCCATCGGCGGTCAGCCCGGCAGCCGTGGTCAGCTGGCGGTGGTGTCCCGGCGCTCCTTGATCCTGGCAGCCTTGCCGCGCAGGTCCCGCAGGTAGTAGAGCTTGGCCCGGCGGACACGGCCGCGGGTCACTGGCTCGATCTTCTCGATCGAGGGGCTGTGCACCGGGAAGGTACGCTCGACGCCCACGCCATAGCTCACCTTGCGGACGGTGAACGTCTCCCGCAGGCCGCCGCCCTGGCGCCGGATCACAACACCCTGGAACACCTGGATCCGGGAGCGGTTGCCCTCCTTGACCCGGACGTGCACCTTGATGGTGTCACCGGGGCGGAACTCCGGGACGTCGTCGCGGATCTGGGCCTGCTCAAGCTCGGCGATCGCGGTATGCATGGTGGAAATTTCCTCAGTCAGTCCTGGCCGGATGTGCGCGCGACGCACCTCCGGGGTGTAAGCCTTCTTGCCAGGGAAACACCCCGGCGGAGTCAAAGCCCGAACGGGCAGCGCTCTTCAGTGTGCCATACTTTCGCCGTCAACCGGAAAGCCGGCCTGAATGAGCACCGCCCGGTCGCGCGCATCCAGCCCGTCGCCGGCCGCGAGCCTCCGGATCAGGTCCGGCCGGCGTTCCGCGGTCCGCCGCAGCGCCTCGTCCCGCTGCCACCGCGCAATGGCCCCGTGATCCCCCGACAGCAGCACCGGCGGAACCTCATGCCCCCGCCAGGCCCGCGGCCGGGTGTAGACGGGCCCCTCGAGCAACCCGTGCATCGAGCCGCCCCCGCCCCCGAACGAGTCATCGCTAACCGACCGCTCGTTCCCCAAGACCCCGGGAAGCAGCCGGCACACGGCCTCCACGATCACGACAACAGCGGCCTCTCCGCCGGCGAGCACATAGTCCCCGATGCTCACCTCATCGACGGCCATCCCCCGTACCCGCGCATCCTCCACGACCCGCGCGTCAATCCCCTCATACCTGCCGCAGGCAAACACGAGATGCCGCTCCCCGGCATAGGCAAGCGCCATCTCCTGGCTAAACGGCACCCCGCTAGGCGTAGGCACCACCAGCCTGGCCCCTGTGACGGATGGGATTCCAGGGGCGGCCGAGCTCGCGGAAGGGGCGGAGAGCGAAGACGGCTCGGCGGCCGACAGCGCGGTGGCCTGCTCGGCAGGCGAGCTGGGTGGAACGGCGCCGGGCGGGCTTGCTGGCATGGATGGATCGGTGGCTGCTAGGGGTCTGTCCGACAGGATCGCGTCGAGGGCAGCCCCCCACACGTCGGCCTTCATGACCATCCCTGGCCCGCCGCCAAAGGGCGTGTCATCTGCCGTGTGGTGGATGTCAGTCGCCCATTGCCGCAGGTCATGAATATGAAAACTCACATCTCCCCGTGCGGCCGCCTTCCCGATGAGCGAAACGCCAAGAGGCCCGCCCACACCCGAGGCAGGCCCAAAATACTCAGGAAATATCGTGACGATGTCTATCCGCATGGCAACCCCCCTCGGTGATTTCATGATCACGAAAGAAAATCGTGCGTATAGGAAGATTTTCTTTCGTGATCATGCTGCTTGGGAATAGCGGGGCGCCGACTGGACGCGGTGAACACCACCAAGCCCACGCGACCCACGCTCAGGGCGTTTCCTGGAGGTCTATCAAACCAGGAGGCGGGTCGATGACGAGAACGCCCGACGCCACGTCTACGTCCGTCACGATCGCCTTCACGAACGGAACCAGGATTTCCCTAGCCCCGGCGCGGACCGCGAGCAGGTCCTGGCCGGAGTGCAAGACGTCCTCGACGACGCCGACCTCGGTGCCGTCGACGGTGCGCACAGCCAGCCCGACCAGCTCGTAGTCGTGGAACTCGTCGGGGTCGTCGGACGGGGCGAGCGCGCTGGAGTCGACGATCAGCCAGGTGCCGCGCAGCTCGCCGGCCGCGTCCCGGTCCCTGACGCCCTCGAACCTGACGAGCAGCTCACCGGAGTGCCAGCGTACGGCGGCCACGGTGAGCGGCCCGACGTCCTCGGGATCGGTGTCCAGCCGGGAGCCTGGAGCGAACCTGAGCTCTGGCTCATCCGTCCGGACACCGACCACGACGTCACCGCGAACCCCGTGCGGGCGGCCGATCCTGCCGACGGTTACCTGCATGGACCGTCAGCGGACTTCGCCGGTCTCCAGCAGGTCGATGCGTACGTGCCGGTTCCCCGCCAGGGAGCTGATCACGGTACGCAGCGCCCGGGCGGTGCGCCCGCCTCTGCCGATGACCTTGCCGAGGTCGTCCGGGTGCACGCGAACCTCTAGGACGTTGCCCCGGCGAAGCATCCTGCTGGCCACGCGGACGTCGTCCGGGTGCGTCACGATGCCCCTGACGAGGTGCTCGAGGGCTTCCTCAAGCACCTCAGGCTCCGGAACCGCCATCGGGAGCCTCGGCAGCCGCTTCGGGCGCCGGGCTGGCGTCGGCCTCTGCCTTGGTCTCGGCCTTGGCTTCGGCGGGAGCGGCAGCCTCGGCGGGCTCAGCCTTAGTCTCGGCCTTGGTCTCGGCGGGGGCGGCAGCCGCGGCGGGCTCGGCCTTAACCTCGGCCTTAGTCTCGG
>Ga0335075_10010490_pt1 | contig 14058 bp, 13 predicted proteins | sample Lox_Sample_24_FD_206723 | JGI IMG/M metagenome (GOLD analysis project Ga0335075, IMG submission 206723) | Soil microbial communities from Loxahatchee National Wildlife Refuge, Florida, United States - Lox_Sample_2.4 | ecosystem: Environmental > Terrestrial > Soil > Wetlands | place: USA...
GCGCAGCGAAGCAGCCGCCCGCAGTGTAGTGGCCGCCGACCTGAAGCTGCTGGCCCTGGTAGAGGAGCTGACCGAATCTTTCGCAAGACTCGATGAGCAGGTACGTCGGAGTGTATCCGGCGACCTAGTCGCGGCCCGCGCACTGACTCAGGCGGCGCGGACTATACAGATCGAGAATATCGAGGAATTGAGCTCAAAGGGACATGAACGGTAGCTGCGCCGGCGACAGAAGATTCCAGGCGGCAGGCAGTGGTCCAGGTTGCCGCTCATGCTCGGCCCGCATAAAAAAGCCCCGCCGATCTTGCGACAGGCGGGGCCGAATTAGCGAGTCTGCTGTCAGTTCGTTGACGTTCTACCCAACGCTCGAGATTCTGTCGGTGGGAGTCTCGAGCCCGGGGCGGATGGCGCCCCGTCTACCCGCACTTCGAATCGCCGCAATTCAGGCATGTCATGCAGCCATCCATCATGACTACCGCGGCGGTACTGCACTTTCCGCAGAGCTGCGCACCTTCGGGAAAGTGCGATTTTGAGAAGGCGTCCGTCTGTTTCGCGCGGGCTTCGAACTCGGCGCGCTTCTCGTCGACCAATTTCTGCTGGTGCTCATCCAGCGTTGGCTTGCGCATGAGGCCGATCATCTGCAGGTGGCGCTCGATGACATGGCCGAGCTCCGCGATGATCGACGGCATGAATTTCCCACCCGGCTGCCAGTAGCCGCCGCGGGGGTCGAACACGGCCTTCAGCTCATCGACCAGGAAGGTGACGTCGCCGCCTTTGCGGAACACCGCGGAAATAATCCGGGTGAGCGCGACGATCCACTGGAAGTGGTCGAGGTTTTTGGAGTTGATGAAGATCTCGAACGGCCGGCGCTGCTCGTACTGGGTGCCTTCGTTCAGCACGATGTCGTTGATGGTCACGTACATCGCGTGGTCCGAGATCGGGGTTTTGATTTTGTAGGTCGAGCCGATCAGCATCTCCGGACGCTCGAGCTTCTCGTGCATCCGGATGACTTTCGCCGTCTTGCCGTTCTTGTCGCGGACGAACTCGTCCTCGCCGGAGGAGCTCATCGGCAGCGGCACCGCCTTTTCGGCGGCCGGCTTGTCGTCGGGCTTCTGGACCCGGTACTTGACGATCTTGCGATCGATCCTGGTGCTCATTGCTGCAATTCCTCGTGGGAAATGTTCTGCCTCGGGTGGGTTGCGCTAGAACTTCCCGTAATAGCCTTCCTTCAAGGCGTCGAATAGGTTCGCGGCGCTGTGCTTCTCGCCGTCGTACTCGATTTCCTCATCGCCCTTCACTTCGACTTCGCTGCCGTCATCGAGGGTGAACACGTAGGTTGTGTTCTTGAGGTCGGCCTCTTTTACCAACACGCCCTGGAAGGCCTCGGGGTTGAAGCGGAAGGTCGTACAGCCCTTCAGGCCCTGCTCGTGAGCGTAGAGGTAGATGTCCTTGAACTTGTCGTAGTTGTAGTTGGTCGGAACGTTCGCCGTCTTGGAAATCGACGAGTCCACCCACTTCTGCGCGGCCGCCTGGATGTCGACGTGCTGCTGCGGAGTCACTTCGTCCGCCACCGTGAAGTATTCCGGGAGCTTCTCGCCCGGCGCGGTCGCGTTGGGGAAGGCTTTGTTGTTGACCAACTCGCGGTAGGCCAGCAATTCGAACGAGAAGACATCCACCTTCTCCTTCGTCTTACGGCCCGGGACGATCACGTTACGGAAATAATGATGCGCGAACGAGGGCTCGATGCCGTTCGAGGCATTGTTCGCCAGCGATAGGGAGATCGTGCCCGTCGGGGCGATCGAAGAGTGATGCGTGAAGCGCGCGCCCGTTTCAGCGAGATCGTGCACGAGTTGCGGAGCGACCTGCGCAACACGCTGCATGTAGCGGCTGTACTTCGCATGCAGCACACGGCCTGCGATCTTCGCGCCCGGCTTCCAGCCGTCGCGGGCCATCTCGGGACGCTTTCTCAACATCTCCCTGGTGACCGTGAACTCCTCGTTCATGATCGGTGCGGGGCCTTTCTCGCGCGCGAGATCCAGCGCGGCTTCACAACCGGCCACAGCCATCTCACGCGAGACATCCTCAGTGAACTTCACCGACTCCGGCGAGCCGTATTTCATGCCGAGGCAGGTGATCGTGCTACCGAGGCCGAGGAAACCCATGCCATGGCGGCGCTTGCGCAGGATCTCCTCGCGCTGCTTGTCGAGCGGCAGTCCGTTCACCTCGACGACATTGTCGAGCATGCGGGTGAAGACCCTGACGACCTCGCGATACTCGTTCCAGTCGAATTCCGAGAACTCGCTGAACGGGTGCTTCACGAAGCGCGTCAGATTCACCGATCCCAACAGGCAGGAGCCATACGGCGGTAACGGCTGCTCGCCGCAGTTGCCTGTCACCAGCCCGTTGAATATCAGGTTGTTTTTGTCTGGCTGAGTTGTATCAAACACCGCCTCGCGGCCGGCATGTTGGATACTGGACACGGCGCTGCGGAAATCCTGAGCCCGCGCGGTGCCGCGCTGTGCACGCCATTGCTCGTACTTGCCTGTCTTGGCAGCCGTCAGGAACCCGATTTCCTCCATGAACCGATCGCGCGATTGGGAGCCGATGATCAACTCGTAATCGGCTTTGCAATCATATAGGCGCTTCCCACCTTTGCCGTCCGGCAGGAGCCGCTGTCCGGGCTCCCGGCGGCGCAGAATCCGGCAAAAGATCCCGAAATTCGCCAGCAGCACCTGTACGTCCTTCAACAAGGACTCCTGGCTCGAGGCGAGGCGGATCGTGCAACAGGCATTTTCGTCGTCGCGCTGCACGGTGCCGTCAGACTGGAACAGTCCGCGCAGATAACCCTTGACGCAATCCTCGCTGCCACGCCAGACGATTTCAGGTACTTGCGTCTTTACCTGCGCGCTGAGGCCGTATTTCTGCTTCAACACATCGAGGAGAATGACAGAGCGGATCATCACCAGATTCCGCTCCGGGACCGCCACCGCGCTAACGCGATAGTCGCGCGGCGCCAAGGAGAAACCTGCGATCATATCGTTGACGAGGGCGACGAGCTCGTCAGCCAGCTCCCGGTCGAGCCCCCACAGGTTTACAACAGCCGCCTGCTGGTCCTTGCCGCGATTGGTGAAATGCCCATCCCCGGTAAGCAATCCCAACAATACACCCAACTCGGCGCTCCCCTTGCAGCCGAACTGTCCCTTGCCGGACTGGATCAGCAGCTCATCTCCGGGCCGCAGGTCCTTGAGCTTGATCTTGCCGCGAGTGGTGTAGAAGTCGTGCCATTCGGTGGCCTTGATCTCGTAGCCGTCCTGGGTCACGACGCGGTAGACGTCGGCGGACGGAGCCGTCATGAATGCGGGGACCGCAGGCCGAACGGTCACGCCATGTTCCGACTCGCCCAGCGCGCGCCGGTCCACGGTCGCTTGAATATCGACACGCGCGTCGTACAGATCACCGATACGCACCATGCCAAATTGCGTCGCAAGGCGGGTATCCGCGGTAACGCACGGGTTGGTGGCGCGGATGTTTTCGCACCACCAGTTGTTGTTCATCTCATTCACGCGGTCAATGAGAATGAAGCCCGGCTCCGCGAAATCGTACGTGGAGGTCATGATGACATCCCACATGCGCCGCGCCGGCAGCGTCTTGTAGATCTTGCAGGCGGCCAGGCCTTCCTCGTTCACGACATAGTTGTCGTGAATCGGCCATTCGCGCCAGACGAATTTCGTGGCATCCGCCAGGTCGACGGGCTCGCTTTCGTATTCCGCCTTCAGCAGCGGGAAAGCGAGCTTCCACTCGCGGTCCTCACGCACCGCCTGCATGAACTCGTCGGTGATGAGCAGCGAGAGGTTGAATTGCCGCAGGCGCCCGTTCTCGCGCTTTGAGCGGATGAACTCCATGGCGTCCGGGTGGCCGACATCGAACGTGCCCATCTGCGCCCCGCGCCGGCCGCCGGCGGAGGACACCGTGAAGCACATCTTGTCGTATATATCCATGAACGACAGCGGGCCGGAAGTGTAAGCGCCGGCTCCCGACACATAGGCGCCACGCGGGCGCAGCGTCGAGAACTCGTAGCCGATGCCGCACCCCGCCTTCAGCGTGAGCCCCGCCTCGTGGACCTTCTTCAGGATGTCGTCCATCGAGTCGCGGATCGTGCCCGAGACGGTGCAGTTAATAGTGGAGGTCGCGGGCTTGTGCTCCAGTGCGCCGGCGTTCGAGGTCACTCGGCCGGCCGGGATCGCGCCACGGCGCAGCGCCCAGAGAAAGCGCTCGTACCATTGCTCGCGCACTTCCTCGCGCTCCACGTCGGCGAGCGCTCGCGCGACGCGCTTATAAGTGTCGTCCATCGACTTGTCGATGGGAGTGCCATCCTTCGCGGTCAGACGGTATTTTTTATCCCATATGTCCAGCGACGCGTCCTGGAATGGAACGGCATCGATGTCCTTGGGTTCGATCTTGACGACGGTATTCATGGATCGGCGGCGCTCCGACTTTCTATTCGCCTGTTGCATGCCCATTTCCACGGAACGGCTCCAGACCGGGCGCGCATTGCCTCGCGTCCGTGACTTCCCGTGAAAACTCCCCCGACCGCGCGATATTGGATCGCGTTCTGCGAAACACAAGATCTTGTGTCGGGGTCAAAAGAGTAGTGACGCGTGCGGCACTCGTCAATATGTCCGTATTGATTCTGTCACACTGTATTTTTTTATTATTATCAACTAGTTATAGCGTTATGGGCCGCCATACCCCCAGATCGGCCGGCGAAATTACGCTGCCGGTGACCGAAGCGTGCACCCCAATATCTTGTGCCCAGGCGACGCACAGCTTGTGCACAGCCTTCTCACAAGCCGAGCTTCCGGCTCCGTTCAGGCGTCTCGTTGCCGCGGCTCAATAAGCACTGCCAAACGGGGAATCTGGCGTGGCGGAAGATACCTCTAAAGAGGGGCGCCGCAACATGGGGCCCCGTAACCCGATTGCAAGGTGCGCCTTGGAACTACCGTCCCGGGCGCGCGAGGGCACGGTCGACAGGGGACACAATGTTGTCTCGCGTCGCGCCCTTGGCGCTTCTCGGGATTCCCTCCGCTGCGCTCCGGTTGGAATCTTCAGCGGCCAACACTTGAAACCCAACGGGTCCAACCGCAAATCCAGTGCCATGCGCAGTTGGCGCAATTCACTCCAAAACTGGAATCGGCACTAGGAGGCCTTAACTATGACACTCGTGAGCTACGAGCCCTGGGCGCTCGTCAATCGCCTGCATCGCCAGCTCGATCAGGTTTTCAACAAGACTTCTGACACCGCGGAAACCGCAAGCGCGCCCAGCGTCTCGTGGATCCCGCGTGTGGACGTTTACGAGGAGGCCGAGCGCTTCGTCGTACTCGCTGATGTCCCCGGCGTCGAGGCGAAGGACATCGACATCACCGCCGACAAGGGTGTGTTGACGATCCGCGGCGAGCGCCATGTCGAGAAGAAGGATGCTGACAAGAACGGTTACGAGCGCATCGAGCGCACGTCCGGCTCTTTCCTGCGTCGCTTCACCCTGCCGGACACTGCCAACACGGAGAGCATCACCGCGAAGCAGGCCAACGGCGTGCTGGAAGTCAGCATTCCGAAGCACCCGCAGGTTCAGCCGCGCCGCATCTCCGTCAACGCTGCCTGAGCTGAAGCGTCCAGAAAGCGGCGCAGGCCGGCCGGGCACCCAACAGCCGGCCTCGCCCGCCGCCGCAGCGACTCCGATTGCGCCCTCGTAGAGCGCAGTCGGGGTCGGTCTTTGTTTATCGGTGCGATTAGCGCTCGCATGCCTACGACCGCAGTCGGAGACTGCCCGCACGGCTGCCCAGGGCTGGGCTGTATCTACCTCCCTCACGAACCGCGCGCCGGTCACCCCGGAATGCGTCGCTCCGCACAGCATTCTCAGCCCGGGACCACTGTAGAATCGGTATAGCTGCGGAATCTCTCCCGGCATCGCCGCCCGGAATCACTATGAAACGTGCTGACCTCGCTCTCGCCGCGCTGCTCACTGTCGCGGTGATAGCTCCGCCCGCTCCCGCCGCCATGCCGGCTATGGTGGGCGATACGCCGGTCCCTTCCTTGTCGCCTATCGTCAAGAAGGTGTCTCCCGCTGTAGTGAACATCGCCACGCGGGGCACGATCCGTGACCGCGGACCGCAGAATCCGCTGCTCGACGATCCTTTCTTCCGCCGCTTCTTCGACGTGCCGCCCGACAGCAACGGGCCGAGAGAACGCCCGTTTCAGAGCGCGGGCTCCGGTGTCATTTTTGACGCCAAGGCGGGCTACATCGTCACCAACGCTCACGTGGTCGAAAACGCGAGCGAAATCACCGTCACGCTGCAGGACGGCCGGGACCTCAAGGCGGAAGTCGTTGGTAGCGACGAGCCCTCCGATGTCGCCGTATTGAAGGTCAAGAGCGACGGCACTCTCGTGCAGATCGGCCTCGGCGACTCGGCCAAGGTCGAGGTGGGCGATTTCGTGCTGGCGATCGGCAATCCGTTCGGTCTGCAACACACCGTCACTTCGGGAATCATCAGCGGCCTGTCCCGCTCGGGCATCAACCCCGATGGCTACGAGGATTTCATTCAGACCGATGCCTCCATCAACCCGGGCAACTCGGGAGGCGCGCTCGTCAATCTGCGGGGCGAGCTCATCGGAATCAACACCGCGATTCTGTCGCGCAGCGGCGGCAACATCGGCATCGGGTTCGCGATCCCGGTGAACATGGCCCACAGTGTCATGGACCAGCTCATCAAGTATGGCTCGGTGAAACGTGGCCAGCTCGGCGTGAGCATGTACACCGTGACGCCTGACATCGCCCACTCTCTGGGCCTCGCCAACGCTATGGGAGCGTTGGTCTCACAGGTCGTCGAAGGCTCACCGGCGGAGAAGGCCGGCATTCGTACCGGCGACGTGATTACGTCCGTGAACGGGACGGCGGTGAAATCCAACAGTGAGCTGCGCAACAGCATCGGCCTCATGCGCGTCGGCGATAAGGTCGAAATCGGCCTGTTGCGCGATGGTAAGCCGCTGAAGGTAACGGCCGTCATTGCGGACACGACAGCAACCGCTCAGGCCGGGCCGGCCGAGAGCATTCACAAGGCCTTCGAGGGTGCCACGCTGGCCGATGCGCCGGAAGGCGGCGGCGCGCTCGTAAAGAGTGTCGAGCCAGGCAGCGCGGCGGCGCAGTCCGGCCTACGCAATAACGACATCATCATGGGAGCCAACCGCGGCCGCGTCACGAACGTTCAGCAGCTGCGCGAACGCGCCAAGGGCGCCGCCGTGCTGGTGTTGGAAGTGCGGCGCGGCAACTCGGTGATCATCATCCCGCTGCGGTAGTCGATTGGAAAAACCGGCCGGCGGCCGTTTTTCGGACATCAGCGGCGTTTCCGCCGGCAAAAAGCGTGGTTTTTGCCGGCTGCGCCGTGTCATCCTCATACCTCCAAGTCCGGCAAGCACCTGGCAGCGAGATGCTCGCCGCCACGACGGCGGCGAGGTTCCTAACTGAGCACGCCGGCGCCGATCATCCCCAACAAGGCGAGGCCCAACGCGATCCGGTACCACGCGAACACCGTGAACCGATGCGATTGCACGTAGCGCAGCAGCCATTTGACGGCAATGAACGCGACGATGCCGGAGATGACGAATCCGATCGCGATGGCGGTCCAGTCTTCCGGAGGGCCGCCGGCGTGCCGGGCCTTGACATATAACAGACCTGTGGCCGCAAACATCGTGGGAATCCCCACGAGAAAAGCAAACTCGGTCGCCGCGGGACGTAACGTGAGACCGGCCACCATCGCGGCAAAGATCGTCGCCGCCGAGCGCGAAGTGCCTGGAAAGACTCCGGACAGGAACTGGCAGATGCCCACCCAGATCGCAACATTCCAGGTCACCGTTGCACTGACCGGTTTTTTGGCGATGTAGGCTTCGATGATGAGAATCAGGATGCCGCCGACGAGCTCCGCTATGGCTATCGGCAGAACCTTCTCCGGCAGCTTGAAGCCGAGTTTGTTGACGGCGACGAACCCACCGATCCCGGTAATCACGAAGCAGACGATCAGCTTGAACAGGTAGTCGCGCTTGGCCGGGTCGTTGAACCCGGTGAACAGGCCCAGGATGCGCTTCCAGTAAATAAAGAAGATGGCGAGGATGGCGCCGGCCTGGATGGCGACATTGAACAGCTCCGAGCGGGCCCCCAACCATTGCTCCGCGATCAGCAGGTGCCCCGTGCTGGAGATCGGCAGGAACTCGGTGATGCCCTCAATGATCCCTAAAGCAATCGTATTGATTGTGTCAGACACGTGAAGCCTCGCTCGAAAGGTCCGCGAAAGTGTGGGAGCCTATCTCAATAATGGTCGTCTACCGCGGCCGCTGCGACGCCCATCATTGAGACAGGCGGCTCCAGCCAAAACGCCCGGTATGGTATCGCTTGCGTCACAATGAGTGGCGCAGATCTTGAAGCGTAAATCCCGTGAGCGCCGCGTCGTAGTCGCGCGTCAGCGCCATCGCTTTGAAGGCCTCTCCCATTTCCCCAGGCATCAGCAACCGGCGCGCCTCACCGGCCAGGCGTGTCTGCTCCACGATATCCCCCGACTCGGAAACGGCGAGCCGCTCGATGCCCATAGCCAGGAGAAACGCCGCCTGGGTGCTGAAGCCCGCCACGTCCAGGCCCGAAGCAACCGCCGCTTCCGCCACGCGCGTGAAGTCGACCCAGGCAGTGATGTCTTGTACGCCGACGTTGATATATGGGTCGTCATGCGCGCGCTGTTTGAAATGACAGCGTAAAGTGCCGGTGACGCGCTGCGGATGATAGTAGTGCGACCGGGGCAAACCATAGTCAAACAGCAGAATGAGCCCGCGCTCGAGGCACTCACCAACACTGGCGATCCAGGGCTCGAGGCGCAAGCACACCTCTGAGGTGTAGCCAGGCGACAGGGGTTGAGGCAGGCCAGACAGTAACGTTTCGCAGGCACGAGCCAACGCCTCGTCAGGCGGCGCCGGGCGCTCGACAAAGCGCTCGCCGTCCACGCAAACACCGACTTCGGCAATTGAACGCGCCGGACCCGACGCAATGCTGAGCGGACCGCGGCCGCCTTCTCTCAGCGAGTCGACGCCGGCTTCTCCTCGAAGGGCCGCTGCGGGTCGCACCGCGCCCGCAGCAGACTTTCCATCATCGGTCGCCGCGGGCTGCACCGCATCGACACCACCCGCTGTAACCACAAACCTCTGACATGGCAGCGCGTCGAGCACTTCATTAGCCAACACGGCGCCACGAATGGGCCGCTCGGGCAGCCGCTCGAGCCAGACCACCCGCTCGCGCAACCCCGCGGGCAACGAGCTCAATCGCTCGCGCTGTCGCCCGGCGAGATCGCCGCTGACTTCGAGAATCGAGTACCGCTCCGGTAAAACACCCTCGGCCGCGAGCGACTCGAGCACCGTCGCCGCCATGCGACCTGTTCCCGCACCGAGCTCGAGAATCTCCCCGCCCGTAACGGACAACACCTCGGCAACCTGCCGGGCCACACACCGGCTGAAGAGGTCGGAGACCTCGGGAGCCGTCACAAAGTCGCCGCCCGCGCCGAGCTTCGTGCTCCCGGCACTGTAATAACCCAGTCCCGGCGCATACAGCGTCAAGTCCATGAACCGCTCGAAAGGCACCCAACCGCCGGCGGCGGCGATAGCCTCGCGCAAAAGGGAAGTAACGGCGGTCGAGTGCTGTTGCTCATCCGAGGTTAGCGTCATAATCCCTCGCCATGGCAAACGACGAATCCGAGCTTCGAGAACACAACTCGCCGTCGGGACGGCCGGAGTACAGCGGAGGGAATCCCGAGAAGCACCAACGGCGCGACGCCGGGCAACCGGACACCCGTCTGTCCGGGAAAACCGCACTCATCACCGGAGCCGCGAGACGGGTAGGCGCGACCATCGCCCGTATTCTGCACGGAGCCGGCGCGAACATCGTGCTGCATTACCGAAGCTCCGCGGATGACGCGGAAGAGGTCGCCCGGGAGCTCAACACAGCGCGACCGGACTCCGCGCGCCTCGTCAGTGGCGACCTTCTGGAGATCGACAAGCTCCCCGCTCTCGCGCACGCGGCCGCCGAGGCGTTCGGCGGCCTCGACATTCTCGTCAACAATGCTTCGTCGTTCTATCCAACGCCGGTGGGCGATATCACCGAAATCGACTGGGACGATCTCATCGGCACCAACCTGAAGGCGCCCCTGTTTCTCACGCAAGCCGCGGCTCCGGCGCTGCACGCCAGCCACGGCCTGGTGCTCAATCTTGCTGACATTCACGGGATGCGTCCCTTGCGACGGCACCCCGTGTACAGCATCGCGAAGGCCGGTCTGATCATGCTGACGCGCTCCCTGGCGCGTGAGCTCGGACCGCATGTCAGAGTGAACGCCATCGCGCCCGGTCCGGTGATGTGGCCGGAGGATGGCATGGATTCGGCGCTGCAGGCCGAAATCGTCGACCGCACGGCACTCAAGCGGACCGGCTCTGCCGCCGATGTCGCCCGTGCCGCGCTGTTTTTTGCAGCAGAAGCGCCATACATCACCGGGCAGATCCTCGCTGTCGATGGCGGCCGCAGCATCGGTTGGTAGGAAACTTCACGAGCTGACTGCAACCAACGGATGCGCCGCCCGGTCGAAACGCTGCCAGAGCTCGGCGATCGTCACCTTCTCGACCGGGTGCACCAGGCCAGGCGCAAGTGCCGCCAGCGGCCCTAGCATGAACGCGCGCTTCAACAGATCTGGGCGCGGCAGCTTCAAACGCGGCTCATCGCACACCATGTCTCCATAGAGAAGGATGTCGAGATCCATTGAGCGGGGCGCCCAACGAGGCGCCTCGCGTGGCCGCCCGCATAGCGACTCGATCGCCTGCAGTCGGGAGACCACCTCGTGTACCGGCAACATCGTGGTGAATCCGGCGGCCAGGTTGATGAAATCCGCCCCCTCGAAGCCGACCGCACGATTGCGATACCAGGGTGAAAAGCGGACATCCGGGAATTCCCGACGCAACTCGCTCGTGGCGAGCGCGAGATTGCGCTCGGGCTCGACATTACTTCCAACGGCGACGTAGACGGGCGGCACTCGAGCTCACAGCCTGCCGGCAGCAGCCGGGGTGAGGTCGGCGCGGCTGCGCTCGATCCTGACACCGACATCGCGGGAGTTGCGGATCGCACCGGGCTTGTTGACTTCCAGCCGGAGCCACTCGAGGCCGAACTCCTCCAGGAGCGTCATCGCGAGGCGATGCGCGAGGGTCTCGACGAGCTTGAACTCGGAAGCCTCAATGAAGGCCAACACGCGCTTGGCGACTTTCTTATAGTCGACCGTATCGGCCACCTCGTCGGTTGCTGCGGCGCGGGCACAGTCAACAGGCACTTCCAGGTCGATCACCACGGTTTGCCGGACTCGGCGCTCCCAGTCGATGAAGCCGATGATGCACTCGGCCGTGAGGCCACGCAGAAAAACGCGATCGCCGCAATACAACGGTTCAGTCAAGGGAGCTCCTGTGAGGTGCGCAAAACGGCGTCAGTGGGCGCTGGAGTGTAGTTGGATCGAGCGGTGGATCAATGGCCAGGAGGCGACGGGCAGCAGCTAAGGCGCGACGGGTTGGAGCGACTCCAGGGGCCAGCGCGCCCGCGCTTCGATGGCCAGACCGTCGTGCTGCCCTGCTTTCAGCCGCGCGAGGCCGGCGACCGCGATCATCGCCGCATTGTCGGTGCAAAACTCAATTCGCGGATAGTACACGCGAGCACCCTCGCGGCGCGCTGCCTCTGCTAACCGTTCTCGCAAGAACCGGTTAGCGCTGACGCCGCCGGACACGACGAGCGTGTCGAGCCCGGTCTCTTCGAGAGCCCGCAACGCCTTGATAGTGAGGGTCTCGACGATCGAGAGCTGCACGCCTTCGGCCACGTCCGCGCGCAGCGTCTCCGTCATCTCCTGGCCGCGAATGGCGTGCACAACCGCAGTTTTGAGGCCGGAGAAGCTGAACTCGAGCCCCGGGCGATCCACCATCGGACGCGGGAAATGGAAAGCCCCGGGTCGGCCGCGCTCGGCAAGGCGGGCCAGCTCCGGACCGCCCGGATAAGGCAAGCCCAGCAGCTTCGCCGTCTTGTCGAAGGCCTCCCCAGCGGCATCGTCGCGGGTCTCTCCCAGAAGGTGATAGCTACCGATGGCCCGGACCTCGATGAGCATCGTGTGCCCGCCCGAAACGAGCAACGCCACGTGCGGAAAAGGAGGCGGGTCGGGCTCGAGCAACGGCGCCAGCAGATGGCCTTCGAGGTGATGGACACCCAGGGCCGGTACCTTCCAGGCATAAGCCAGGCTCCGGGCGAGCGACGCCCCGGTCAGCAGGGCGCCGATCAGTCCCGGGCCTGCTGTATAGGCGACTCCGCTCAAGTCCCGAGGTTCGGTGCCGGCCGCCCCCATGACACTGCGAACCAGGGGCAGCAGGCGACGAACATGGTCCCGGGAGGCCAGCTCCGGCACCACGCCGCCAAAAACCCGGTGCAGCTCGATCTGGCTGAAGATTTCGTGCGCCATGAGGCCCCGGCTGTCGTCCAAAACCGCTGCCGCACTCTCATCGCACGATGATTCAATTGCCAGAATTCGCATGTCGCCTTAGAATCCCCGCCCCCCGTCCCAATAGGGCCCTTGTGGGTGCGGGCACTTTCCCTTCCCGATCAGTGAGTTGAGGTTTCGATGCCGAGCGTTCGTGTTCGTGAGAACGAGTATTTCGATGCCGCCTTGCGGCGTTTCAAACGCGCTTGCGAGAAGGCCGGGATTCTCACTGAGCTGCGCCGGCGCGAATTCTACGAGAAGCCCACCCAGGAGCGGAAACGCAAAAAGGCCGCCGCGGTGAAGCGCCACATGAAGCGCTTGTCTCGCGACGTGATGCGGGCTCCCCGGTAGAAAAGCCATGACTCTCAAGGAGCGCATCACCGAGGACATGAAGGGTGCGATGCGAGCCGGTGAGAAAGAGCGGCTTGGCACGATCCGGCTGGTATTGGCCGCGATCAAGCAACGCGAAGTCGACGAGCGCATCACCCTGGACGATACCCAGGTGTTGGCGGTGCTCGAGAAGATGATCAAGCAACGCAGGGAAGCCATCACGCAGTTCGAAAGCGGCGGCCGCGCCGACCTGGTCGCGAAAGAGCAGGCCGAGCTCACCGTACTGCAAGCCTACCTTCCCGCGCAGCTGAGCGAGGCGGAAATCGACGCCCTGATCGCCGAGGCGATCGCTTCCACGGGCGCCGCCACGATCAAGGACATGGGCAAGGTCATGGGCATCGTCAAGGCGAAGGCCCAGGGCAAAGCCGACATGGGCGCGGTCAGCGCCCGGATCAAACAGAAGTTGAGTTAGGACCGGGGGCGAGCCTGCGTGCCGGCTCTCCGAATGGCGCGTCCTCGCGCCGCTGAATTTGCGGGGTTCGCCCAAGCGCGAACCTCGTTGAACCCTGCGCGCAGCGCATGAAAGGTCTGATCTCGGCGGCGGCGCTCATTGCGATAGCACTCGCCTGCCTCACGGTCACCCGTAAGCTCGAGCGCGAGCGGCGCCTTCTGCGGAAGCTGCGTAAGCGCGGGGCGGTCGAGCCGGGCTGGGCGCTTCCCCTCGAAGAGCTGTCGGAAGACGAGCGAGACGCCGCCGCATCGCTCACCGCCACCGGCGTGCTCGAGATCCGCCGGCAGCGCGTCTACATAAAGACCACGGAGGTGGGAGGTTTCCGCCGCAAACGCCTGCGCCTGGTGGTCATGGGTGGATTCGGCGCCCTGCTGCTGGCCGTGCTCGTGGCAGTGTTGATTCTGCGACGGTGATCGCTCATATCTACGGCAGGCACCGAAGGCTTCTCCTTTAAATGGGACTCATCCCTCAAAGCTTCATCGACGAATTGATCGCCCGCGCGGACATCGTCGAGATCATCGGCTTGCGGGTGCCGCTGAAGAAGGCCGGCCGTGAGTACAAGGCCTGCTGCCCGTTTCACGGCGAGAAAACTCCGTCCTTCTGGGTGAGTCCCGAGAAGCAGTTTTATCACTGCTTCGGCTG
>Ga0335075_10010491_pt1 | contig 14057 bp, 8 predicted proteins | sample Lox_Sample_24_FD_206723 | JGI IMG/M metagenome (GOLD analysis project Ga0335075, IMG submission 206723) | Soil microbial communities from Loxahatchee National Wildlife Refuge, Florida, United States - Lox_Sample_2.4 | ecosystem: Environmental > Terrestrial > Soil > Wetlands | place: USA: Florida...
TGTCGTGGTCGGCTACCAAATGATCGCCTTCTATATAGGTACCGACCGGCGGAATTCTTTCTTCGGGATCTTCTTTGTCCGTGTTGATTCCTGCCGGCTCTGTGTGGAGACAGACAAACGGTGTCTGCGAAACGGCGAATTTCATCCAGGTTCCGCCGCTCCAATCCTCTGCCCAGGATTCAAGAAAATCTAACTGACGCTGGCCGAGAAGTTGCGCGTCCGGCGCGTTGCTTTGTGTTGCCGCATCCCAGGACGGGTTCAGCGCAAAGCCATTCACAATATCTGCTCCAGGTAATTGCACTTTCGGCGCAGACTTCCACTTACGGTCTTCCAGGATCGCGAAGCTGATGCCTCCCCACTGCAGATCTGTGTAGTAGACACTGATGTCTTGAAGCACCGGCGCTGCCTCAAATGGATCAGGCAAATGCGCCGTTTGCGCGCGCTGCACCATGTTGACCCAGCGAGGTGGCATCTTATATCCGCCAGAATCCTGTCCAGCATAACCACGCTCGGGGAGGGCGGGGTTGGTTGGCCGCCCACCGCAACCCCAGATGTTGCCGTGATACATGTCGTGATCGTCGGTCATGCAAACAGCTGGAATATTGCGCGTGAGGACGCCCGTTGCCCATCCAAAGATGAACCACTTGCGCAGGAAATCCAGCATTGCAGGCTCGAGAGCGTCCGGAGCTCGGCTTTCGATCACTCCATAGCCACCCACGGGTTCGTAGATCTGATCGCCAGTCCAGAAAAGTATTTCGAGCTTGTGATACGCGAGGTGGTTGGTGAAGTCGGTGTGTGGAAAGCCGAAATCCCAGATGCACGTTAGTAAGCCAACTGTGATGTCCTGCGAATCCGTTGGTTCTTTGCGAATCGTGCCGCCGTATGAATATTGCTTGAACCTCCCACTTCCGTCTCGCAAGGAGTAGAGAACGCGATACTCCTGCTCGCGTGTAGCGTCCCATTCCGGTATCCGGAAAGTAGCGTTCCATGCGTCCTTGTCGAGGTTCGCATTGGCGATCGAAGTCCAGGCGCCATTCTTATCGCGAACCTGCAACGCGGCAGGACTGGATGTATTGTCAAGCGGAGGGAATTGTGCTGAAAGCTTGAGAATTCCTCGGCTCACCGTATACAGCGTGAACAATATCGGACCGTAGGCACGATCGTCGTGTTGATCAACTTTGCTGCCACCCACGGACCAGTCGGCAAACCAGAAACGCATGTTGCCACCCAGCTTCTGTTGCGGTGGATAGAAGCTGAAATCCTTGATTGGCTCTTGCGGAACAGGCGTTGAAGTCACCGGCGCTGAACTGCATACCAGCGCCAATCCACCAGTGAGCCAGTCGGCCGGAACGTCCCGCTTTATTTGCGCGGAGTGCCCACCGTGGATACTTGTCGCGCGAAGTACAACGGTATAACCGCTCGCCGATGGCCGTGCGTCGAATTCCAGATGCCAATCTTTGGAAGGATCGACTTTAGGAGCCGAGTCTGCAAGTTCGCCGATAAACAGTCGACCATCGGCATGAATTCCGGCATTCATTCCGCGCCCGTAAATTGCGGCAGCGCGATAGTCATTCATCGGCGATTTGATTCCAACACGAAAGCCGGCAAATCCGCGGTCGAGTGGCACGGGATCAATTTGCCCAAGCCGCACGCTCATCGTTAGTCTTCCGTTTCGTTGTGCAACTTCGCGAGTAAGGAGTGCAACATTCCGATCGCCACCTGCAGTAATACACTCCAGCCGACCGTTATGAATTCTCCAATCCTGCAGAGGATTAGACCAATACTCCGGCCCGGGCCACGGGCGAGTTATGTTGCGAGACCAATCGCTCTGGAACGAGATCGCGCTTTCTGGTTCGGCCTCGAGGATCGGCCGCGACAGCGTGAGTGCGGTTGCTCCCAAAGCGGTACTGCCGGCCTTCTTGAGAAACGACCGTCGATCCAACCTCTTCGCCATACTTTTCCCTTTTCATGATGGGTGATGACCATCAGCCTCCACAGAAATCAGGAAGCAATCTAGTTGACTTTAGAACTCCAAGCGCAGAGCCAATTGCAATACGCGCGGAGCACTGCTGGTGTTTAGACTCGTAATCCTGCCAAAGGACGATGACGAGACAGTCGACACCGGAATTCCGAAGTTGGTGTGGTTGAAAACGTTGAAAGCTTCTCCGCGGAAAAGCGTCTGGATTTTGTCCGAGGTATACAGAGTTTTCGATACAGAACAATCCAGGTTCTCAATTCCTGGTCCAATCAGCGAGTTCCGTCCACTATCCCCGAATGTTCCCAGAGTATTCACGGTGTAGGCCTTTGTGTTGAAATACTCAGAAACTTCAGCAGACTTGGATGGATGGCTAATGTGCGGATTGCCCACAATATCTGCGAGGTCCGCGCCGACTCCGCTCTTGGAATTGTCCACGCCGGAGACAACTGTAAATGGAGTGCCGCGTTGTAGCGTCAAAATGCCTGTTGCCTGCCATCCATTCGCCAATGTCTTTACAAGGTAGTTGCCATTGGAGAAGTTAGGCAACTGCCAAATGACGGAAGCTACAAATGACTGCGGAATGTCGTAGTCTGAAAGACCGCGGTTCGAGGCAATATTGAACGGATCGAAGGGGCTGCTGGTGTCGGAGGAACCGTTGTCGATCGACTTACTCCATGTGTAATTAGCCAGCACGGTTAGCCCCTTGCTGAGACGTCGGTTCGCAGAAACTTGCAGCGCGTTGTAACTGGAATGTCCGCCGCTGAACTGGGATGTAATCGAGCCGAAGTCGGGAGCATAAACCCGCCGCGCCTGGGTGGTGTTGCCTGGCTTTCCATAGACTGCCGGATTTTGTTGGTACTGCAGAAAAAGGTGCTCGCCGGTGCTGCCGACATAGGCAAGCGTGAAGACCCAGTTCGAAAATTGCTGCTGCACATTTACGTTCCATTGATGCACCCTTCCGTTCCGAAAAGAGGGCGACCATACCGTCAGGGTCAATGGAAGTTTGAACGCATAGTTCAGCTTTTCCTCTGGCGTTGTAGGAGGGACATACGGAAACGGATTACCGGTGTCCGAATATGGGTTGGCCATCCCGCCCGCCGGCTGCGTTGTGCTGATAACAGTGCCGAAAGGTTGGTTTGAAGATTGGTTGTTGAGAGCCTGGGTTCGAACGAAGGTGTAGAAGATTCCGTAGCCCACACGAAGACTGGTCTTTCCGTTTCCAAATACATCGTAGGCAAACCCTACGCGAGGCGCGAAGTCATGCAAGCGATTGGCGACTGTAGCCTTCGAAACTCCCGCGTCTCCCGGAAAGACATATCCAGTGGGAGCCGTCGGGTAGATTGTGGACTGCTCGCCCGGGATGAATGTAGACAACGCATTCAGTTGGTCCGTATAGGCAACCCAAGGATTCCAGCGTAAGCCAAGATTTGCCGTCAGGCGACTGTTCAATCTCCAGTCATCTTGCACGTAAAGATCTGGAGTCAGGTTGACCGGCTCTCCTGCGTTATAGGAATCTTGCGTGAACGTGTAAACATTTCCTGTCTCAAAATCTGCAAGTGCGTTGCCGGTGTAGTCAGCATTAAAGATGAATTGTCCGTCCGTAAGAAAGTTCTGGTATTGGTGCGTGTAAGAGCGACGAAGATCGCCGCCGAGGTAGATTGTTTGTGAACCGTGCGTCCAACTCGCCATGTCTGAGTATTGATATTCGTGCCGGTATTGCCATAACGGCCAGCGAGTTTCTGCGGTGAAATACGGCGAAACTTCTGTGTCATATCCGATTGGGCCGCCCGGGACTGCGCGAACAACACCGGCGCCGAAATCTCCCCAGGACTTCTGACTTGGAAGCAGTGGGGTCTGGACTCGCTGGATATCGCTCCAACCGAAAGTAAATTGATTGAGCAAATTCGGCGAAAAGATATGGGTTTCATTGACCGCTAAGTTCCAATTGAGATAGTTGATGTTTGCCACGAACCCGGGCAGGTCGTTGGCTGACGGAACCTGATCATTGACATTTAGATCATTGAGGATTCGACCGGATAGATGATCCCTTGATGAAAGTGATGTATCCAGTCGGCCGATGTATTGATCGTCATTCATGACGCTATTCGCGGCGTACGAATATAGATTGTTGGGTCCGTTCGGCAAGGGCACAAAGGTAGTCAGGAAGTTCAGAGCCGGTTGATATAAATCCGTTGAGGCGTACACGTTTCCCGGCACCGGAGTCGTTGTTCCTGGATAAGTGAGCTGCTTCGTAACTTCAGAGAAGTTGCCCGATCTTTCAGCAGCGTCCGGCACGGTCAAAGTTTCAACGCTCGGCGAACTACGCTGTCTCGTGCCCTGATAGGCAAAGAAGAAGAAGACATGATTTTTCCATATCGGACCGCCGACCGTGCCTCCAAATTGATTTTGGTGGAAAGGTGGAACCGACTTGCCGAAGTAGCCGGCAGCATCGAATATCTGATTGCGGACATACTCGAAAAGCGAACCATGGAATGCATTGGCGCCCGACGTGGTAATGGCATTCATCTGTGCGCCCGATCCCAGCCCCTGTTGCGCGCCGTAGTTGCTGGTTTGCAGACTAAATTCTGCGAGTGCATCTGGATTGGGAAAGACCGCGGGAGTAAAGAAGAAAGGATCTTCGTTGTCGGTACCGTCCAGCGTGTAACCGTTCTCCGCTTGCCGCGAACCGTTGATGGAGATAATGTTCTCTTCAGCCTGGCCACCTCCACCCGTGCTAATCGCGCTGGCCCCGGCTACGAGAGCCTGTAACTGCAATGGATTTCGACCATTCAGCGGTAGATTCTTGACACGCGCGGAATCGACAACTTCTGATATGGTGTCTGTCCTGGTCTCGACCTGAACAGCATTGCCGCCCACGACGACGCGTTGGCTCGTTGCGCCCACTTGAAATTGAATCGCGTTCTGCCGATTTTCGCCGACCTGCAGTTTGATTCCGCTCTCCAAATACTTCTTGAAACCTTGCGCCTCGGCCGTCAGGCTATAGGCGCCTGGCTCAAGTTGGGGTACAACATAGTCGCCATTGCTGCTTGAAGTGGTTTGACGCATTTCCTGTGTTGCCACGTTCGTCACCGTAATCGTTGCACCCGCAACTGCAGCACCGGAAGGATCGGTGATGGTACCGAAAATCGTGGCTTTGGTCTGAGCATGCGCGCTCGCAGTGATCACCACCAACGCAGCGAGAAAGACAACTAAAGAGCCGATTGCGCGACTGCCAAAAGGTACGTGGATGGCAGGAAATATTCTGTCTTGTCGATAAATCATCGAAGCCCCCATCGAATATCGACGCTAGTCGGCAAATGTCTAAAGTCCCCCTGGTTTTCCAGGACGCGTGCTAGCCCTGGCACGCAAGGATCTCTGCGCGACCGCATCAAATCGCAAGTTAATTATTTTGGGAAAAGAAAATGCCCACCTTCGCGAATGCTGGAAGTGGGCGGGTTGACTCTAAGTCGTTCGATAGAACTGGAGTCTATCGACAACGACCGCGCGGGTTCCAGCAGGATGGGCGACAATAACAACACAAATTATTGTTGGCCACTGTTGAACTCTTCGCGCGATTAATCATCATTGCTGAAGTTTAAGGGTCATTCTTTTTGCTGTCAACTTTCGAGCAATTAGCGGAGTCGCGAATAGCCTATGCGCGATTGCTGCGAGACGGCCTCGCAGCGCATATGCCCGGGCCATGCACCCTTCGTTACCGAAATAATAAAGCCGATCGCACGATTAAGATCGATCCAGCCGATTCGCTCTTGGTCATTAAGTTGGGACGCATACTTCTTTAGCGATCCCAAAGTTTTCGGAGATGTCCAGGCTGTGCTGACGGGTTAGCAGTCCGAGGTACTCCAAGCGGGAGACCGCGTTTCGAGGGTTGATAAACTGCGCCTATGACGGGCCCAAGCTTACAGACGAGTCACAAAAAAAGAAGTACGCCTATTACCGCGGCACACGCATTCGCGACAAGTGCCACCTACCCTGTTTCCGCGAGGACGAAATCGCCGAAACATTGGGATGCCTCCGAATAGCCCTTAGCTTCCACCAGTTCGGACCCAAATTGTGGTATTTTGGCTAGATTCCGGGGTGGAGAATGGTTCGCTCTTGACTTGGTCCACCAATCAGTCTTGCGTCTTCTTAGATTTACGGATTCCAGCCAAAAATCCTCCAACATCCCCGCAAAATGGGCGCCTTTTGCTCCTCAAGGACACAGGAGACGATTCTCCGTGCACTGAAACCTGCGCCTAAACAGAGCCATTCTCTGATTGGGAAATGCCGAGTGTCCTTCGGAAATAGTGATGTCAGGATCGTACAGGCGTGAACATGGTTCGCTTTCGAGCACCATCTAGTCCACTTAGCTAGTAATCATGATCCTTGGCGCGCTCCGCCCGGCACTTCGTCTCCTGGCCGCAACTTCTCGATCTGTTGCTGAACCTGGCTCCGAAACTCGAGTGGATGTGCCATTCTATGGAAAGGCTCGGAGGTACCGCCCGTACCGATCACGACAATCGAGCCGTAGCCCAGCATTCTGCCGAATGCTGGTTCACTAACCTCCACGCTCTCGACTTTGCTAAGCAGCATTTCGATCGTTGTTCGGCTTGCCAGGCCTCTTTTTATGATCACGCGTCGGTTCGTCACCGCCATTTCCGTTGCGCTTCGCCTCAGGTTGCCTACGAGAATGAGGACAAAGCTGCCCACGATCAACACGATGGCCGCGATTTCCATAGTGTAAAGATTGTTGACTCCAATTTCGACGTGTGTCCGTGCGTAATAGAGCAAAAAAAACCCGAGAGCAATCAGCAGAAATCCAAAAATAATGTTCCACAGCATCACGCTCCAATGGAGCTTGGTTTTGTAGATTACCCGTTCCCCTGGAACCAGATTCGCTTCGACGTAGCTCATGTGTGTTCCCTGATGTTTTGCGTCAGCCAAGAAACTTACTGAGTGCAAGTCTCCCACATATTGGTAAGCAGCAGCGGATGTTTTTCTCAAAAGCGAACCGAGTATTTGTCCGCGCGTTCGAACTCTTGCTATGCTCCGATAAAGATGGTTGGGCAATGACTGCAGCGGTAATTCGCATCGACTGGACAGGACGCGTAATCGAGGGGAGATTTACCCTTCTCAAATGGTTAGGAGGTTCTGACCGGAGTGGGGTCTTCCTCACGGAACTTTCCGGCCCTGGGTCGCAAATGGCCGCCATCAAGCTGATTCCAGTTGACCCTCTCGAGGCGGAAGCAATTCTCGCCGGGTGGGCGTTGACAGCAACCCTCTCTCATCCTCGCTTAATGCACTTGCTTCATACCGGACGTTGTCAGACCGAAATCAACTGGCTCGTCTACTCCGTAACAGAGCTTGCTGAGGAAGTTCTTTCCGAGATTATTCCGGAACGACCCCTCTCGCACCGTGAGACCCAGGAGATGCTCACCCCGGTCCTCGACGCGCTTTTCTATCTTCACGGAAAAGGTTTCGTGCATGGTCATCTGAAACCGTCGAACATTATGGTCGTCGGCAATCAGTTGAAAATTTCCGGGGACGCCCTCGAGGTCATGGGCGAGGTTCACAAACAGTTTGGACCTCTCAGTATTTATGACGCGCCCGAGGTCGCCAGCAAGGGGATTTCTTCGCCTGCGGACGTCTGGTCGCTCGGCGTCACCTTGGTCGAAGCGTTGACCCAGCATCCACCCGTATGGGATCGATCAGCAAATCAAGAACCGATTGTGCCAGAATCCATCGCACAACCCTTTGCCGGACTCGCGCAGTGCTGTCTCCAGGTTGACCCAGCGCTCCGCTGCACGCTCGACGATGTCAACCAGGCTCGGTCCGAACCTGCCCGATCGCTGCCGAACCAGCCCGGTAACTCCGACAAAACTGGAACCGTACCTGCCAGGTTTCGCGGGACGGCATTCATTGCCACAATGGTCGCGGTGTTTGCGGCTATCGCCGTTCTGTACTTGCGATCTCACCGAACCCCTCCATCGTTGAGTGACGTAAGGCAGCACCCTGTGACTACCGCAATACCGACACCCAAGCCGGCGACCCCTGAAACGCCGCCTCGGTCTGCAGTTCAGTCTCCAGTTCAGGAGACGCAAACCGAAGGGGCGGTGAATCGTGAAGTCGCGAAGCGAGTTCTGCCCGACGTACCCCGAAGTGCGAGTAGGACCATTCGGGGCACAGTCAGAGTGAGGGTACGAATCACAGTCGATCCGAACGGCGATGTTTCGAATGCCACCCTCGACTCACTCGGGCCAAGTAGATATTTCGCCAACCTGGCACTGCAAGCTGCGCAAGACTGGAAGTTCAAGCCCGCACAGGTTGACGGTCAGTTCGCCCGCAGAGTGTGGATATTGCAATTTGACTTTAGACAAACCGGAACCGAGGTCACTCAAGTCGAAACATCTCCTTGAGGTCCATGTCCCTAAGCTCGCACGGTGATCCGTTTCGCGATCGCTATCGTTATGAGTGAAATCGTTCGACTCAATAGACGAGGAAGCCGGATGAGCATCCGGCGCTTTGCGAATCGCACCAAAAAGATCAGGACCTTGCCGAAGAATCGAATCTCATCTCGCCTCATTGTCCGCATCACCTGAAATGTGACATTGGATCAGTTGGGATCCAAGATTGGGTTTGTCGGCGCGTTTCGGCGGTGGAGAATGGTTCGCTCACGACTTGGTCCACCAATCAGTCTTTCGTCTTCTAAGATTTACAAATTCCAGCTAGCAATCCTCCAATATCCCCGCAATTTGGGTGGATTTTTCTCCTGAAGGACACAGGAGAGGTTTGTCCGCGTGCTGAAATCTGCTCCTAAACCGAGCCATTCTCTAATCGGGAAATGCCGAGTGTCCCTCGGGACGCGATTAGTTCTGGAGATTCTCGGCTTCATGCCGGTATTGGAACGGCGGAGCTTTGCGCGGCTTCCGCGCACCTCCTCGAAGCTGGCGCAAAGCCGACATATCGGGACCAAAGAAAGGCAAGCTATTGTGGTCAATCTCGGTCTGTCATTGGTGTTCCCCGACTTTCCGAGCGAGAAACGTTTTGAGAAAGGCAGCGAATTCCGTTGCCTCGGGCGGCAGCTTCCTTCCCCGGTTGCTAATCTCATAAAAATCCAAGGCCACTTCTGGCTCAAGCTTGGTCACCCTTACCTTGCGATTGCGTGTAGCCATCACACCAAATGAGGGGATGACCGCGACTCCCAGGCCCGCTTCGACTAATCCGAGCTGCGTATCCAAGCCATTCACCGTCTGACCACGCTTACAGACCACTCCCATTTTCTCCAGCTGCTTCTGTGTGAGCTGCTCGTACGGATAGTCCTTGGTTAGCGAGATTAGTGTTTCTCCCTCAAGGTCCGCCCATGAGCTGGTCTGCGAGCGAACAGGCCTGCCGTCCTCAGGTCGAGCAAGCATGAGAGAGAAACGAAAAAATGGCACGCGCCGCATTCCAAGAATACGGTCAAAGATACCCAGCGCGAAGTCCAGCTTATTAGCCTCGACCCGCTTTGTCAGCGCGCCCAGGTTTCCATCGAACAGGCGGATCTCCAGCCCAGAATGCCTGTCACGAAATTCCCGGATCGCTGAAGGCAGTACATGAGCAGCGATCCATGGAGTTGTCCCCACAGTGATGCGCCGGTTCCTCCGCTTGGCAGACTGTTCGATGCGAGATATCCCGTCGTCGAGCATGTTAAGCGCCGGTCGCGTGATATCCAGAAGTTCACTGCCCTGCGCCGTCAACACTACCTGGCGTGTCGTGCGATCGAACAGCCGAAACCCAATCTGACGCTCCAGCTCGCGCACCAGCACACTCAACCCTGACGGCGTAAGAAACAGAGCCTGCGCAGCCCGCGTGAAGTTGCGATGCTCCGCAACGAGGTGAAACGCTCGAAGCTGCCGTGAGCTGAATTCCATTGTTGAGAATCTATCAACAAATTATGAAAATTACGAACTTCTCTTTGAAAGCGGATGGACGTACAACCATACTTGTCAGAGGCCAGAAGGCCATCTGCAAAAGAGGAGATGGACAATGAAGAACTCAAAGGTAAACAACATCGTGTTGGTGCATGGCGGTTTTGTGGACGGTTCGGGTTGGGAGAGCGTCTACGCTATCCTGAAGGGCAAGGGCTTCAATGTTTCTATCGTGCAGAACCCCACCATCTCGCTTGTCGACGATGTCGCAGTAACCAACCGAATCATCAATGCGCAGGACGGTCCGGTTGTTCTCGTAGGCCATTCCTACGGCGGTGCAGTGATCACCGAAGCCGGCAACCACCCTAAGGTCGAGCGCCTTGCATACATCACGGCGTTTGCGCTGGATAAAGGTGAGTCGGTCGGAGGTTTGCTCAAAGACCCGGTCCCGGGCGCTCCGGTCCCTCCGATCATGCCCCCTCAGGACGGCTTCCTCCTCCTCGATCCTAAGAAGTTTGCGGATTCCTTCGCAGCCGATGTCGAACCCGGCCTGGCTGACTTCATGGGTGCTTCTCAGGTGCCTTGGGGACTGGACGCACTCAACGGCGCGGTGAGCAATGCCTCGTGGAAGAACAAGCCGACCTGGTACCTCGTTGCTACCGATGACAAGATGATTCCTCCCGATGCACAGCGCTCCATGGCGAAGCGCGCCGGAGCGACGGTTGCCGAAGCGAAGGGCAGTCACGCGATCTACGTTTCGCAACCAGAGGCGGTGGCGGATCTCATCGCACAGGCTGCGGCGGGCGGACGCTGAGAGTGCGGCCCGATGGTGGGCTGTCATCAGGGCAGGTGCAAGGGGAAACCAAGTGGTTTCCCCTTGCACCTGCCACGTTAGTAACGGGAAACACGCTTCTAGTCGCTAATGCCAAATGGTCGTCAACTGCGTCGCTGATAAATCGACAATGCGCTCATTGACATATTCTGTCCGCATAACTGGCGATGGGAGATGCGGCTCTATGCTCTGCTCCTTAAACCGATAATTATAATTGTAGTTGTTATTGGTGTACTATGACTCTGATTGCTGGAGGTTGGTGATCATGCCGAATCCTAAAATAGCGGCTCTGACTCGAATGGACATTATCCAAATGGCCAAGTTGTTCAAGGCCAGCCGGCGCATGCCGAAGTGGACAGCGATTGTTGAGGGGAGGGAGCTACCCGCAAGACCGCTTGTCCTTGAAGCTGCTGGAGTGGCACCCAACGACTCGACTAATTCACATCAGGCTGTCGCGATACTTAAGGATCTCGGGTTTGAGACCCGCTACGAAGGGAGATCGGTTTGACATCGCGCGCCTCGTAGAGTTTCATTACATAGAGAACAAAAGGCGAAGAAGCGCATGATGGTCTGAAAGTTAGCATGATGAGTAGGAGCACCATGAGACCTATCTTCCGGTTGCGGCAACTTGCCACGCGGCACTTGGTTCCGATTCTCCGTAGGGATGAGTGGGTATGAGCATCTCCGCGAACAACGAGTGGCGAAACGAATTCGGCCTCGCCTCCGCCGGTCCGATGGATTTCTTTGCTAGCGTGGCCGAACTCAACACGCCCGGCGTGAGCGCGTCACAGGGCCACGTTTTGCGGCGTGCTTTTAATCTGCTGAAGCTTGACGGAGTCTTCTGCACCGAGAACACTCCTCTCGTCTACTTCAAGAAGGTAAACCGTATTGAGCCCCGCGAAGTCACGAGGCTTCACAGGACGTTCTGGAATCATGGCGGGGCGCCAATTCTCGTTCTCCTCGCACCAGACCAAGTTCAGATTTATTCCGGCTTAGTGCGGCCACTCCCGCAAGCTGACGCCACCGGAGCTATTCCGGCATTGGTGCAGGTTCTGGAACGAGCTTCTACTGCAATCAAAGAGTTTCTACCAAGCGTCGAATCTGGGGAGTTCTTCCACCGCAATGAAAGGTCATTTAACCCCGCTCACAGAGTGGACCGAGATCTACTGAACAACCTTCAAGCCACGAGGCAGGCGTTGATCACGATCTCGCCAGGCAGGCTCGACACTCGTGTGCTCGATGCATTGCTCTGCCGATTGGTATTTGCGTGCTACCTATTTGACAGAGAAGTCGTCGGAGAAGCTTATTTGCGCAGTCTCGGAATTCGAAATGCGCGTCACCTCCGGGATGTGCTTGGTCAACAGCCAAGATCAAAGGCAAAGCAGCTGCTCTATGGCCTGTTTCGCAAACTTGGAAAAGACTTCAACGGCGATTTATTTAGCGACAACCTTGATGCGGAGGAGAGACAGGTTTCCGCCTCATATATCGATCCCTTGGATGAATTCTTCCGCGCAACACAAGTCACCAGCGGTCAGACCTCATTCTGGCCTTATGATTTCGCCGCTATCCCAATCGAAGCCATTAGTGCGATCTATGAGCGATTTCTGAAGAGTTCCGACAAGCTTGAGGGTGCGTTCTATACGCCTCGCTTTCTCGCCGAGCTTGTCCTGGATATGGCACTATCCAGTTCGCGTTCTTTGCTGGACCTTCGATGCCTCGATCCCGCGTGCGGCTCGGGCATTTTCCTCGTGGGGATCTTCAACCGGACGGCTGAGGAGTGGAAAGCGGCGAACCCCCGCGCACGAAATGACCGGCGCGCGAGAGAATTGCGCAAGGTTCTTTGCAACCTCCAAGGCGTGGACGTTAACCCCACGGCATGCAGAATCACTGCTTTCAGCCTTTACCTGGCCTATTTGGATCAACTTTCCCCGCGAGACATCCAAGAATTGCGGCAAGGCGGACACAAGCTGCCGAGGCTTATCCACGATTCGAGAAGCATTGGCCCGGGCAAGGTTGAAGGCAATATCTGGTGTGCAGATTTTTTCGCTGACGATGGGAACCATATTGTGAATGCTGATCTCGTTGTTGGGAACCCACCATGGGGAAGCATCGCATTGCCAGACACACCGGCTGCCGAGTGGTGTGCCAACCACAAATGCCCCATTCCCGACAGACAAGTCTCAGCAGCCTTCGTTTGGAAGGCTGCACAACACGCCGCGGACAGCGGGCGGATTTGTTTGATACTTCCGCATGGCACCATCTTCAATCACAGTACAACTGCTTTGGATTTTCAGCGGACCCTGTTTAGCCGACACGCTGTAGACCGTGTTCTTAACCTCGCGGACTACCAGTTCTTTCTGTTCGAGGAAGCGCGCCATCCGGCAATCGTGATGAGTTACCGAAAACAGGCGCCCGAAAGCAGCCGACATGTCGTCGATTACTGGGGACCGAAAACCGACTGGCTGGTTACTCGCGCGGAAGTGATTGCCGTACTGCCTGAGGACCGGTCTACTCTGACAAACCGTGAGGTACTAGATGACCTTGAAGGCGCGGACGCTCCCCAAATCTGGAAACAGCAATACTGGGCTACGGCGAGAGACCGAAGGTTGATTGATCGACTTTCACTTTATCCGCGACTGCGCGACCATGTTCGGCAAACCAGAGAACGGTCATCCGCTAAACCGTGGCTGATTGCCGAGGGCTTTCAGCCAATGGGCGAGAATGATGATCCCAAGAAGGCAAAGAAGCTGTGTATGACATCGAAGCGGTTCATCGAAGCGACATCGGCTCACCTTGATTTGTTCCTTTCTTCGGACGACTGCTCGGAGCTCCCCACCAAGGAGTTAAGCGTTAGGAGAACTTCGAATCCCGCGATTTTCCGAGCCCCTCACGTATTAGTCACCAAGGGATTCACGCGGGTGGCGTATGCCGATTTTGACGTCTCGTTTCGGCATGCCCTACGTGGAATTAGCGGCCCCAAACAAGATCGCGACCTTCTTATTTTTCTCGCGGCGTATCTTCGTTCAGCGCTCGCAAGATATTTCTTGTTTCAGACTTCTTCTAATTGGGGTGTGAGCCGACAGGAGGTCCACGTCGAAGAATTGCTCCGGCTGCCCTTTCCGTTACCAGAAACGATGCCGCTCCCCAAGCGCGCATGGGAAATCGTCAAGCAAGTCAGTCAAATAGTGACTGCCTTGTCTTCCGAAGCAAGGGAACTCCTTGCCAACCGTGATGATATTATCCACGCCGCCAGCGCCCCGGTTGAGGCTCTGATCGAGGAATACTTTGACATTCTTGCGCAGGAGCGAATCCTGATTGGTGACACAGTGCGCGTGATCATACC
>Ga0335075_10010492_pt1 | contig 14056 bp, 14 predicted proteins | sample Lox_Sample_24_FD_206723 | JGI IMG/M metagenome (GOLD analysis project Ga0335075, IMG submission 206723) | Soil microbial communities from Loxahatchee National Wildlife Refuge, Florida, United States - Lox_Sample_2.4 | ecosystem: Environmental > Terrestrial > Soil > Wetlands | place: USA...
AATGGACAGGAACCACTGACTTTGAAAGGACCGGGATGGGAATCAACGAAATAGTGGCAGCTCTCGACGACGAGATCAGCCGACTGCAGCAGGTGCGCAGTCTGCTGACAGGCACCAAAGGCAATCTTACACACGCGGCGACTTCATTCGCATTCGGTGCGAACGAGGGAAAGCCACGCAAACGCCGCCACCTCAGCGCCGAGGCCAGAGAGCGAATCGCCGCCGCGCAGAGGAAACGCTGGGCGGCTCAAAAGAAAGCTGACAAGAAATAGTGTCGTTGCACCAGGGCCAGTCTATTTGTGGCGGGACGACATACAAGAGCCAGCTTCAATTACGAAGCGCTCCAACACGCGTCAGGAGCAGCCACTCGTCCCGCCGCAGTTCCTGCACACATAGCAATTTCCATTTGGACTCATCAGGGCGCCGCAGGAGCGGCAGGCAGGCGCATCGCCAGCTTCAGGTCCATGTGACGAAAACGGCACGACTTTCCCCGGATCAGCCGCAAGCCTGTTGTGATTGCCGGAGGCAGAAAATAGGGCCAGTTGCGTTCCGGAGAGAAAGCGGAGTTCGAGCCACCGGAATAGGTAGTCCATGATGGACTTCGCGTAACCCAGTTCCGCGCTTCCCGTCCAGCCCGAAGGTTCAAAGCGAGTGTGCGACAGCTTGTCGCAAAGCACCCGCAAGGGCACACCATGCTGCAGGCTAACTGATACAACCGTCCCGAAGCACTCCATCAGGCCGGCAATGGTCGATCCCTCCTTGGCCATCCGGATGAAGATCTCGCCAGGCTGACCGTTGGGGTAGAGACCGACCGTCAGATAGCCTTCATGCCCTCCAACCGCGAAGTGATGAGTAATCGCTGGACGCTCGTCGGGAAGACGATGGCGGTTGGCGGCCGGCGGGCCGGGGAAAGTCGTTGGCTCCGAGTCAGAGGTCGCTTCAGAGCGAATCTGACAATCGTCGCCCAGCCTTCCTCCACTGCTATTCACTTCCCGGATAGTACTTGCCAGGTCCGGCATTTCTGAACTCCCTTCTGGATGACTCTCCAAGAGCTGCCGTCGCCGTTTCAATAGCCGTTCCACCGCGTTGTAGCCGCGATCGGAAATCCAGTCAAACGTTGCCGAAGGCCCGCTCGGTACTTCGGGCGAGGTCAGCAAAATCGCCCGGAAGGTCTATGTTCTGCGGAGATTAGGGTCAACAACTAAGTGTTGGCCTGCATCTTGTTTCGCGGTGGACTTGACTCTGGAGTCTACTCCAGGGTGTACGCTCCACATGAAGAGGGATCGTATGGGCGCCTTCCTCCAGATTGGCGATGTGGCAAGCCAAACCGGCCTGAGTGCGGACACGATCCGCTTTTACGAGCGGGAGCGGCTGCTGCAACGGCCAACTCGGTCCACTGGTGGATTCCGCCTCTACTCAAAATCGGATATTGCGGACCTCGATTTCATCCGCAACGCACAGAATCTTGGCTTCTCGCTTCAGGAGATCCGCGATCTTGTGGCTCTCAGGAACTCACGGCATCCCGACTGCGGACAGGTGGAAAAGATGCTTGAGCACAAAATCGCCTCTGTCCGGGGGAAGATCGACGCGTTGCACAAGCTGGAACGTGAACTCCAGCGCACGATGATCCGCTGCCAGGCGAATCTGCGCAACGCGGAGGAGGGCAAAGCGGAAGATTGTCCGGCACTGAGCGAAATCTCTCAGACGAAGGGGAGGAAGAAGAAATGACCCTCGAACTGCTGTACCTCGACGGATGCCCAAGTCACGACGCAACAGCGGACCTTGTGCACAGCGTGCTGGACGCGGAAGGTATTCCCGCCGAAGTGCGACAAATTCTGATTCGGAGCCATGAAGACGCAGAGGCGCACGGCTTTCCCGGATCGCCCACCGTGAGAGTGAACGGCCGGGACATTGAGAACCTTCCGTCCGATCTTTTCGGGATCGGCTTTGCCTGCAGAACTTACGTTGTGGAAGGCAAACCCCAGGGTGTGCCGCCACGCTCTCTGTTGGAAACCGCGGTTCGAGCCGCTAGAAAACAGGATGGCAATCGATGAAAGGACTGCGAGCGACATCTGCGCTGACTCCCGTCGCCGCCGTGATAAGCGCGCTGGCAGCACTTGCTTGCTGCCTGCCGTGGGGCCTTGCCGCGGCAGCTGGTGCGCTGGGCCTGAGCGCCTTTTTCACCAGATTTCAGGCGGAATTCCTCGTTCTCGCTCTCGTTTTGCTTGCCGTTGGCCTGATCCAGATCCTGCGCAGAGGGCGAAGCTGTCGCCGCCGCAGCCGTACCGAAATAACGCTCTGGGCGATCGCGGCGGTGATCGTGCTCGTGGTAGCTCTCTTCCCCCAATGGGTGGCAAGCTTTCTCGCTCATCAGCCTTAGATTGAAAGGAGGACAAAGATGGCAAAAAGATACTGGGTCGTCAGCGCGATCATGGTGGTTGCGGGTCTGCTGATCGTTCGCTATTTTGCGGTCGGGCATCAGACTCCATCTGGGCAGCCGAATCTCCGGGCCATTACTCCGCAGACGCTGCCTCAGTTCGAAGCGGACTTCAATGGATCGGCCGGCGTCGAACGGGTGGTGCTCCTCATGTCGCCGACCTGCCCTGTCTGTCTCGAAGGAAGCTCCAGTGTCGACGCCATTTTGAAGCGCCACCCCGAAAGCAAAATCCGCATCTTCGCGGTCTGGGAGCCCATGCTCCCGACGGACTGGGGCCGACCCAGCACCCACGTGATGGCCCGGCTATCTGATCCACGTGTCACGCAATTTTGGGACAGGAATCATTTGATCGCCGGCCTCGTTGAGATGGGTGCGGACGGCCGTCGACCGGCGTGCTGCACGAGGAATGGCCATTGGTGGGACGTGATCGCAGCTTATCCACCTGTATCGAAATGGACGTCCGTCGCTCCGGTGCCGGAACTTCTCAACGGCACGATTGTCCAGACCGCGTCACAACTGGGTGCTCAGTTAAACCAGCATTCCTGACCGGCAATATCAGGCCGTTTGCCTAGGCAAGACGCTGGATTCTTCCTAACGCAACTCCGGAGAGTTTGAACATGCCCTCTGAAACTCCTGAACCCAATCCGATCTCCTGCACGCTCTCGTCGCCGGACTTTCAGACGCGCCTCGAATGGATTGCGCGGCTCAATGCCGATGCGCTTCGCGAGCAGCATCGGAATGGTCTGCACCTTGAACTCATCTACTCGTCCGACGCGACCGAGAGGGTACGCGAGATGGTCGAGCGCGAGCGCCAGTGCTGCGCCTTCCTGAATTTCGCGCTTCGAGAATCGCGGGATTCTTTGGCCGTTACGATCGAGGTCCCGGAAAGCGGGCGCAAGGTCGCGGAGGTTGTATTTGAATCCTTTCTGGCCGGAAGCTCCACACTTTAGAGGAGTCCGCCGTGCACGCGTAATTGATACCTGCGCTGAAGAGAAATAGGGTTGGTCTCTCACAAGCGCCCATTATGCCGCGTCCTTAAGTTCTCTCAATTTGCGGTAGAAGGTCGTCTTGCCAATGCCCAACAGACGCGCGGCCTCCACCGGCCTTCGATTGGACTTCCTGTACGCGGCCAGGATCATCGCTCGCTCCATCTCGTCGAGCGTTGGGAATGTCTCGACGGTCGAGAGCGAATTCAGGCGCACTGGCAGTCTCTGCTGGGCGGTGGATTCTTCCAGTCTCGCCGCCGTGGCGGAGATCAGTTTCGAGGCTTCCTGGAGGTTCTGAATGCATTGGGAGTCCTGCTGAAATACGACTCTCTCCACCACGCGCTCAACGACGTTCACGATGGGCGCGGGCATGGCCTGGCCGCAGCGACGGCAGTTCGCATGATTCGCCCACTGCACCAGTTCGCACTGGACACAACGAATCTTTGCGCGCTCCTCGCACATCGGTTCACCTCTCAAACTTGTTGATTGTTGCTTTAGCCGAACAGGCCGAGCTGGATCGGCTGATCGGTCGTCGCCGTGGCTGGCCACGGTGGCGCATCCGGCCGCCTCTTCTCTCTTACCGGCTGAGCCAGATGGATACTGTGCTCGCGGCCAAGTTCCGGCGCATCGATGGGAAGCAGCGCGTCGTCCTCTGCGCCCGTTCCGATTTCCTGTGGAGTTGGCCCTATCTGCTTCGATCGTTCCCTGTCGAGCTGACGCCAGACCTGGTCGGCACTCTCGCCGACCCCGGCCTTCTCGACCAGCTCCCGCGCCATCGCGGACATCAGATCCTCGTCAGCATCGAGCGACTGGAGGCCTTCGCCTGAGAACTTGCCCTCCATCATCAGCGCCACGAGCATCTTCTTGCCCATCAGCCGCAGGCAGACCTCCTGCATGGTCCCCTTGTAGGTGAGGAACTTCACCCGTACAGGGTGCCTTTGCCCGATCCGCCAGGACCGCCGACTGGCCTGCCGGAGTGTATGGAGCGAATAGCCGGTCTGGTAGAAGTAGAGCGTCGGAAACGCCAGCAGATCGAGGCCCGTCTCCACCAGCTTCGGATGGCAGACGACCACCTCGACGCCGGACTCGAGCTGCCGGTCGTACCACTCTTCCCGCTTTTGCGTCGGGACTGAAGCGCGCAGGACGGCAACACGCAATCCCGCGGCCGACAACACATGTTCCAGCCTTGCGTTAACGTCTTTTTCGCCCGTGTAGGTCGCATAGACCTGACAGCGGCGGCCCTGTTTCAGTTCATTCCGCACGTCCTCGATCAGCGAGGATTCCTTTGGATACAGGTCCTCTCGACCCAGTTCTCGCGGCCGCGCGACGAGAAACTTGTAGTACTCCTTCGTGGCCGGATCGAGCGCCCGAGCCCAGATTTCATCGAAATCGTAGGGATGATCGGGATAAAGCAGGAGCGTATTCAGAAGCACACTCATCAGGCTCTTGTTGCCGCGATGTTCCGCCATGGCATTGCGCAGCGCCTTTTCCAGTTCCTCGTAAGCCTCCGCAAGCTCTTTATTCATCTCACAGGAGAGGACGCTCTCCGTGTACGGCGGCAGGTTGTCCGCGATATCTTCAAGCGCCAGAAAAGCGGTCGTCGACATGAGGAACTTGCCAAACAGCAGAGGTGAGGCGCCCGGCTTCCTGACTACCTGCACAGTCTTCTTCGAGGCGCGCGAGCAGGCATTATCTTCTTCGCGGATCTTCTCGATGGTTTCGAGAACCCCGTACTGCTCCTGAAAACTCCGCCTTCCCTCACCTCCATACGCAAAACCGTCTCCCGCAATCATGTGCGGTTCCATGCGGTAGAAGACGTTGAAGAGATCGTCGGCATAGCCGCCCATCAGCGTTCCCGTGAGAGCGAGGAGTCGCCGGCCGGCCCGTGCCAGCACGCCGAGGGCATTGCCTTGCGCCGTATCACCGGCCAACTGGTGCAGCTCGTCGGCAATCGCCAGATCAAACCACCCTTTCATGTAGCGCCCAATGAACTCGACCGGCGCCATCCTCTGGATCTTCTTGCCATCCGCCTGCCACAGGGGCGAGAACAGCGCCGTTCCGTCCTTCGCCCGCTCAATTTGTTCACTGATCTTCAACTGGTCGAAATCCATCCGCGTGCGGCGCCCGCCTTCCGGATTTTCGATCGAGCAGCCTGTATCCGGGTTGATAACGCCGCCAAGTTCCGGGCCGCATTTTGCGGTCAGGAAGGCGTGCCGCCAGAAATAGGACAACTTGCCCTTGTCCTTGGGAATGATGAACACCGAGCAGTGCGGGCAGCGCTGTCTCCACCCGTTTCGTCCCAGCTCCCGGAGTTCGGCAAGAGACAATTGCATCCCTTCGTAAACGATCCTGCCCTTGCACAGGCGAACTTCGCAGACCCCATGGGCCTGCTTGGGATCGCCGCCATTTCGCATGTCTTCGATCAGGAAGGTCCGCGCAAAAGGAATGGTCTTAATCGCCTCGCGCGCCCACTTCTTCGCGATATGCGAAGGGCACATCACCAGGATCAACCGCGCCTTGAGCACGTGTGCGACTCCCAATGCCATGAACGTTTTGCCCGCGCCGCACTCGGCTACGATACGGGCCGCACGCCCAGACTTAAGATGTTTCACAAGCCCGCTGATGGCGATTGCTTGGGCGGTAAGAGGAGCCCTCAGCAACGTCGAAAGCTCGGCCGGAAGCGCGTCAGTCGTGGTCTGAAGGGGCGGATACATGCTGAGGATTCGATGGCCGAGCTCCCCAGCTTGGGCTCTTAGATATCCATAGATGTCCGTCGGCTCCACAGCGCACCTCCTGGATTGAATCTGTCTTGGAATTGTCGAGCGAGATTGTCGTCTGCGCCGTCTTAGGCCGGCATCATTGAATCATCTGAGTTGAAACTGGGAAAACGGAGAGAGGCAGATAGGACCCGACGTTGACTCAAAATGCCGGAACCGTCATTTGGCGATCTGTCAAAAAACGAGATTCTGCTGTTGTGACCGGCGATTCGTGGAGCCCAGACCGTTTGCCGGGACCTATTCTGCAATCTGTTCGGAAGTCGCACGCAATGAGTGCATTAGCCTGCACACAACAGATGATCATGCGGCTTACAGCAGTTCGTTGGGTCCTGCTTCTCAGCGCCTACGCGATCAAGGCGGGCACAGTCGTCTGAAGAAAGTTCTCGACCGACATGGGAACTCGCCCCGTGAAATTCGTCACGGTAGGGGCGACGATCGCCTGATAGCCGCGCGCCGCTTCCTCATCCAGCTCACGCACACTTCTCGCGGCGAACTGCGGAATGCCGGCAGTTATCAGGCCCTTTTCAACTTCTTCCGGTGGGACATTCACGTGTTGGATGGACTTGCCGGAAAGGCGCGAAAGAAGACTCGCAATCTGTTCGTGCGTAACGGAGGCAGGGCCCGTCACATCGTAGATGGCCTTGCCTGTGGCGTTGAGTAGCGCCGCCGCGGCCGTTCTTGCGCAGTCCCCGCGAGTCACATACGAGCGGCCCTGCGACTGCGTCGCGGAGATCAGTTTCCCGGTCCTAAGGGCGAACTGCGCAAACCTGAGGATGACTTCCGCGTACAGATTATTCCGCAGGATCGTCCAATTTAGTCCGCTCTCAAAGAGCGCAACTTCCGTCCAGAAATGATCGTCCGGGATCGAAGGGCCGTCCGTCGGATGGGCGTTAGGCAGCGATGTATAGACGACGTGCTCCACACCAGCATCCACCGCCGCCTGAATGGCAGCGCGATGCTGTTTGATCCGCACGTCCGGCGCGTGCAGTGAATCGGTGCTGATGAGGAGCAGGCGCTCGACCCCTCGGAATGCTGCCTGTAAGGTTTCCGGCCGATCAAAATCAGCCTCCCGCTCGTCCACACCCAAAGCGGCAAGCACTTGATGCTTCCCCGGAGTACGCGTGGCCGCGATCACTCTCTTCGCTCCGAGTTGCCGAAGCTCCGCCACGACGGCCTTTCCCAGGTTTCCACTGGCGCCCGTGACGAGAAGCTGCTGATCCGAAAAATTCATGTTCTGCATCCAAAGCCACACCTATCCGAGTGTCGATGAGATTTGCGAAAGGGGAGAGCTTACCGCAATTAAGCAACGTCGTGCAGCAGAGACTCCCAATTCTCCGGGACTTTGTCTCTTGGGCCGGGAGCCGGCTGGTCCGCCGGATGGGCGCGCGGTGCAGCAAGCCGGAACCCGCGAAACACCTTGCGTTTCTCGTAGTCGTAGAGCCAGCCCTGCAATGGCTCAAAGCTGGCGACCACGGGATGCCCGGACTCGGCGGCATGCCGCGCAGCATGCTGGCCTGGCGATGTGTCGCAGCAACCGATGTGACCGCACTGCGCACAACGGCGCAGATGGAGCCACCATCCTCCCGAGGCTAGACACTCTTCACATCCGAATCCGGTTGGCTTTGCAGCAGGATCGATCCCGCGATAGGACTTGTTCATGGCGGTCCGCCCCCCGCAGAGCATTGTGAACAAGCTGAGAGGCTTTGGAAATCGCTGGATAGTGCGGCATGTACCCTCCCCCTTTCGGGGGGGTGCCCTTAGTCGTCTGCTCCCTCACAGAGAATCTCTGTAGAGGGGCGTCATTTCGGCTGGGTTCACGCGTGGCAGGGGCGATCTTATGCACCGCTACGCCGCCGAAAGACTGATTGGAAGCCAGGCGGGCTGGAGTAAGCGTGTTTCGCATCCAGGATGATGCGGATTCGAGTGCCTTCGCCCGGAGCGCTCTCGAAGTCGAAAGTGGCGCCGATCCTGTCTGCTCGTTCGGCCATACCGCGCAGCCCGAAGTGACCTCGCTCCTCGGCTTCCTGCAATTTGCCAGCAGTGAAACCCTGGCCGTTGTCGCGGCACAGCACTGCGAACTGTTTTCTCCCGTAGTCCAGAGAGACGGCGATCTCCGCCCCTCCAGAATGAAGGAAGGAGTTTGTCAGTGCCTCTCGCACGATAAAAAGGACTTCCTCGATAACCTCGGGACGGAGCAGCCGTGGCACACCAGTCCTCACCAGAGAGAATTTGCCGTGCGCAAACGAGGCGAGTTCGTCCGCCATCGCTTCGATCGCAGGCTCCAGTTCGGCACTGTTGAGGCGTTGGGAACGGAGCCGGTGGATGCGGTCGCGCCCTTCAAGAATCATGCGATCGGCGGTCGCAAGCGCCTTGTCCAGAGCTCTCTTCGATTCACTCTCCGGCGGTACCTTCGCGGCAGCCGCGTGGAAGCAAAGCAGCAAGCCCTGAATACCTTGCAGGAGCGTGTCGTGGAGCTCTCTGGCGATGCGAACCCGTTCGTTCGCCCTCTCCTCCACTCTCAGTTTGATCTGCGCTGCGACGTATCGGACACGCATCGTCAAGCCGAGCCACAGCAGGAGTCCGGCGAAAACAACACAGATGGTCTCGAACCACCATGTTTGATAAAAGAAAGGCAAAACCGTAAAGCTCGCCGAGACAGGCGCGCTCCACACGCCGTCGCCGTTCGCCGCTTTCACTTCAAAGGAATACCTTCCTGGTCCAAGGTGCGTGTATACAGCTTCAGTGCGTCGGCCCACATTCTGCCAGGTCTCATCCACTCCATGCAGCCAGTACCGGTAAGTCACCTTTTCCGGCGCCCACAGGTTTGCCCCGAAATATGGGATCCGTATCGTGGTGGTACCTGCCTTTACGTGCTTTCCCTGGCCAACCGGTTGTCCATCCTCTTCGATGGTGTGGATAACCAGGGTTGGGGCCAGTGCATTGTGCGGTATATGGTCCGGGTCCACATAAGCGATTACTCCCGATGTATTGAACCAGATTCTCCCGTCTGCGTCGGAGACCGCCGTCGGGAAACCAAAGCTTTGTGCCGGACCGGTTATCTCCGTTTGGGTGTATAACTCTGCTGGAAAAGGCCTCCCGTCCGAGGCTGCCGCCCGAAAGTTAGACGAGGCGATCCGTGCAACTCCGTGAATCCCATTCAGCCAGAGATCTCCATTCCGCGCCTGCGCAATTCCTGTGATACCTGTAATTGCGGTTCGATCGGAACTCTGCAACACTTCGAAGCGGTTTCCGCGAAAGATCGCGATTCCATTCATGCCTCCGCACAGGAATCCTTCGGAAGTTTGGAGAAAACTGTCCACGCTGCCCAGATCCTCGCCACTCCCAACGTTAAAGAGGTAACCGGCAGTTTTATCAATCATGCCGACTTTGCCGCCGACATATCCGATCCAGATTCTGCCCTGTTTGTCGACCGAATAGCTGAGAGGCGCGTCCGTCGGCTGACCAGGCAGTTCTAATTTGGCCCAGGTTCCACGAACAAGCCGGAGAACCCCGTGGGTTCCGATGGATACAGCCACCTCTTCGGGCCTGGTTTCGAAGAACTGCCTGGGGGCCCACGTGGGAACGCCTTTCGGCAACTCCACCCGGGTCAAATGGTTGTGCGTCTCGCGTACGATGCCATCCGAGGTCTCGACCCAAATAACGCCGCGACTATCCGGGAATAAAGTGGTGGTTACATGAGACAGGAGCGGACCGTGTTCCTGCGTTTGGCCTTCATGAACGGAAAGGATTGGCGTGTGCTCGTTCCCGATCCAGATTGTTCCCTGAGCATCGCGGGCGAGCGCTATGTTCAACGGATCAGGCAGCGGTCGGTCCACATATTTGATGAGGACAGGTTCCTGAAATCGCTCGATCCCGTTGGGTGTGCTCAGCCACATGTCTCCGTTTCGATCTTCAAAAATAGCCTCGGTGTGTGGGGATGCAAGGCCTTCGTTCGTCCCGAAGGTCTCACGTGACAATACGTGTCTGGACCCGATCTCCACGGGTGAGAATCGGATTAGTTCGGAACCCGTCACCCACAGCGAATTATCGGAATCGAAAGCTATGTGCCAGACAACGGAAGACAAATGGATTACACCTGGATCGCTCGACCGGTGGCCAGGAACGTCAAGCTGGAGCAGGTCACAGCGTGAAGGGTTTGCGCGCAGAATTGAGATCCATAGTTCGCCGCTTCTGCTTTCAGCGAAGTTGCTGGTGTCGTCCACCTGGCCCAGGTTAGCGCCGGCTGGCAGGAATCTCTGTTGGCCCAATGGGCGATAGTAGATCGATTTCGCAGTAGCAACCCACTGCGTGCCTTCGTGATCAAAAAAGACAGCTCGCACAGCATCGTCGCCTGGGATTCCCCTGATGGTTCCGCCATCTTTCCAACGATTTCCATCGAAGACCATCAGTCGCCCGTGTACCACTGCCCATATGGAATTATCAGCGCCCTCGCTGATCGCCTCCACCGTCAGAGAGGGAAATCCCTGATGTTCATCGAAGAAGCTCACTCGCCCCTGTCGAATTCGAGCGATCCCGTGCAGCAGGGAACCAACCCAGACATCTCCGTTCCGTGCTGCCAGGACGGCCCCATATGCTCCTGCGGGCAATTCCGGACCTCCTGCTGGAGGATGAAATTCGCTGAAGCTCATACCGTCAAATCGATAAAGCCCTCTCGCACCGGCGAGCCACAAGGTTCCATCCCGATCCTGTGCAATCGCCAGGATCGGCGCAGGCGCGCCGTCGCGGGCCGTCCACGCCTTGTGGTCAAGCTGCGTGAGCTGAAGAGGTTCGGATGCCACGGATGGCGCTGGGACAACCAAGCAGAAGCCTGCTATGAGGAACAATAGTCCTGCCAGGAGCCACTCGCGCTTGCCAACATCGTGGTCATGTTGAGGCTGCCGAGCGGGCGGACGTTGGGGCGAGCCTCCGGCTGTGTCCCTGGCCGTTTTGGAGATGGGCGAAGACACTCTGGTGTTGACCGCCCCCATAGTAGGATAATGAAATCGTTTTCGGGACCGATTGTCGACGTTGCCGGTAAAGGAATAACGAGCCCAATGGCGCATATCCCTGGTCCCAGAATCCGCATCCTCGCCGTCGACGACCACCCGGTTCTGCGCGAGGGGCTTGCCGCGATGATTGAGTCCGAAGGCAATATGGAAATGGTGGCGGAAGCCGGTACGGGACGCGAGGCCATCGCGCTTTTCGAGGCGCACTTGCCTGATGTCACACTGATCGACCTCAAACTGCCCGATATTCATGGCATCGAAGTGATGCAGACCTTGCGCGCTCGCCATCCGGAAGCCCGCTTCATCGTGCTGACGACGTACCTTGGTGATGTCCAGGCCCAGCGCGCCATGCAGGCCGGCGCCTCCGGTTTCCTGCTGAAGGCCACCCTTCGCCGCGATCTGATCGACTCGATTCGCGCGGTGCACGCGGGGCAGCGTCTCATCCAGCCCGAAGTCGCGAATGAACTGGCTCTGCACATCTCCGATCACTCTCTCACCGAGCGCGAGATCGATGTGCTGAAGCTGATTGCGAGGGGACACTCCAACAAGCTTGTGGCCGATCGCCTGAAGATCCGCGAGGACACAGTCAAAGGCCATGTGCGCAACATCCTGTATAAGCTGAAGGCCAACGATCGGACGCACGCAGTGACCATTGCTCTGCAGCGCGGCTTCTTCGAGTTGTGACCGGTGTGCTCGCGAGCATACCTTGCCTGCGTTCCTGGATGCCGGTCGGTAGTTACGACTCCGAAGCGCCTGCACGATGCCTCGCTACCCGTTGCCCAGGTGCTTTTCAATGCGGCGATCGGGCAACAACCACATCACGGCCACCAGCACATAGCAGCAGCAGGCAATCCACGGGCGAACGAAAGCGAGAGGGATCGCCAAAAGATATACGGTGACGCTGATCGTGCCCTTGGTGTCACTGCCAATCGAAACTGCCAGTGCGGAATCCTTACCATGGTGGCGGATCAGGCTTTTCGTCAGGATGAAGTAGGCAATGCCGGCAAAAAGCAGAACCGCCCCGTAAAGGGCGACGGGGGCCGGGGCGTTGAAATTCTCGCCCATCCATGCGGTGGCAAAGGGGGCAAGCGACAGCCAGAAGAGCAAGTGAAGATTGGCCCAGAGAATGCCGCCGCTGACGCGCTCGGAGGCGTGTAACAAATGGTGATGGTTGTTCCAGTAAATGCCGACGTAGACGAAGCTGAGAACGTAACTGAGAAAAACGGGGACGACAGTTCGGAGCGCCGCGAACGTAGTCTGCACCGGCACCTTCATATCGAGCACCATGATGGTGATGATGACCGCAAAGACCCCATCGCTGAATGCTTCCAGCCTGCTCTTGGTCACGCAGCACCCTCCGGGGACGCGGCGCAGCTCAATCCGCCATCGATGTGAAGGGACTGGATCGTGCCTTCCTGCTCCAGCGGGATGGCCGAGTGTCCATGCGTGCGAAGTCCACCCTCGATGCGAATGCTCTCCGCCGATCCTCCCGGCTTGATGCTCAGCGCGTTGGCGGCAAGCTGTTTCACGACGCCTTTGACCAGCGAATCCCCAATTGAACCATGAGTTTCGATTCCGCGGCGGAAGATCAGGGTTCCCGCGGGCTGACTGATTTGTACACCGACGGCGCCGTCGCCATGTGTCACGATGCGGTCAAAGTCGGCGGAGCGGACGGTTCCTGTGTACACATTGAATCCGCGGGCGCCCTGGCCGAAGGTTTCGATGGGCGCGGTCACGCGGAGGCTGTTGATGACCCCGAAATTGACGAAGCCCACTCCGCTCGGACCGAAGGTCGTGACCTTTCCACTGCTGATCCACCGGTCGACAACGCCCCAGTTATCCAGTGCCATGTCATTGGGACCGTAGGTCGTCACCGGGCCAGCGTTGTCGACCAGGTCGACGCGAGAGCCGTAGACAACGAAAACGCCGCCTGCGATGATGCCCGCGGTTCCGGCTTCGATTCCGCCGTTGCTGTAGATCGGCCCGGTGCGGAGGATTTGAATTTCCAGACGGCCTCCCGATTCGCCGGCTCCGCCGACAAAAACGCCTGTGCCCCGGACCGGTGCGGCCAGACGCCCTGCCGAAAGACCGGAGAGATTAGCCGTAATGACAACATCCGCGTCCGGCTGCATGTTCCATAGTGTGAACGCACCCTGCAACACATCGACGCCGTAGGCATGCGGTCGATCCTGCGCGCCGCGAGCGTCGGCGAAGACGATGTCGAGATTCTCTGCTTCGACATGGCCACTGCGGATGTTGCCTCGGACGAGAATGCGCACGCGACCGACGGTGTTAACGCTCCGCAGAGTCAATGTTCCCAACGTAGACACGGAGTCATCATTCAAGAGGGCGCAGCGGTCGGCGCCGGCGATCAGATCGAGGTTTGCGACGGTGTTGTTCATCGAAAGACAGAGACCGTCGGTGTCGGGCACGAATCGCAGCGAGGGGCGTTCACTCGCGCTGCCGAGCAGGGTCGTCCCGGGAGCGAGCCGAATGGCGGGGACATCGCGCAAGTCCCCCGTGACAATGATGGTTTGGATATCGGGATCGCCGGCCGCGGCCGCAAGATCTGCGACGGACGCGATTACCTGCTTTTTGCCGGAGCTGATGCTGCTCAACGGATGCGGTGTTTGGGTCATAACGAAAATCCTCCGAGTCGCATCCGGACTTAGCGGCGCATCGAAAAGCTCGAGCCGTCTATCGGGAGTCCGTACGGTCGAGGTTTGCCCGATCCCACCTGGCCAGATCAGCTGCGGCGGAATACGTCTCTTCGAGAAAGGTGAGAACCGTTCCCGATGGATCGGACGCCTTCTGCACTTCGGCGTAGTCGAGCAGGAACTCTCCCATATC
>Ga0335075_10010493_pt1 | contig 14056 bp, 11 predicted proteins | sample Lox_Sample_24_FD_206723 | JGI IMG/M metagenome (GOLD analysis project Ga0335075, IMG submission 206723) | Soil microbial communities from Loxahatchee National Wildlife Refuge, Florida, United States - Lox_Sample_2.4 | ecosystem: Environmental > Terrestrial > Soil > Wetlands | place: USA...
CCTAGCCCCGTAATTCGCACATGGGGTTTCGGTGGGTCAGGTCGCCGGCTGGTGGTCATTTTGCTGTGCGGGCGTGCCAGCCTTCGGCGGTTTCGGCGGCGCGGACGGACGCTGCCTGGAGCTCGGTGACGAGCTCGGCGACGAGCTGCTGCAGGCGGTGGTTGTTGTCGATCCAGGGCCGGTAGCGCTGTTCCTGGTCGGGTGTGAGCTTGCGGGTGGCGGGCTTTCCGCCGGCCTTGCGGATCCAGCTCCGGTAGGGGCCGTGCAGCCGGGGCGGGTCGGCCTGGCAGCGGCAGCCGGGCTTGCCGCAGGCGGTGGCGCGGGTCACGATGCTGCCGGGCAGGGCATAGCCGATGCTCGCCAGCTCGGCGAGGATCTCCCGTGCCCGCGCGGTGTGCGGCGACTCGTCCTTGCTCATGCTCTTGATTAAACCCCGTTCCCGTGAGCCTGGCTGGAGCTCGTTCCGCGGCGTGTCGCTCCCGTTCTTGAATCCGCTTGTGATTCAAGATAGCAGGGTGACCGAACGCAGGACGGCCCGGGCGCGGGCGGACTGGGGCCCGCCGAGCACCGAGCAGGCGCTGGGCGCGCTGCCGGTCGCGGCCGGGTTCTGCCGGCGCCTGGACCTCGCGGGCATCATCGACCGGGCCGCCCCGGTCCGGGACGTGGCGCTGTCCACGCACGGGCAGGTCATCGAGGCGCTGATCGCCAACCGGCTCACCTCCCCCAGGCCGCTGGTGCACATCGGGGAGTGGGCGCGGGAGTTCGCGGCCGGCCCGGTCCTCGGACTCGGCGCGGACGTCCTCAACGACGACCGGATCGGCCGCGCCCTGGACGCCCTGGCGGAGGTCGCCGAGGAGGTGACCGGCTCGGCCGGGGCCGCTGCGATCACCGAGTTCGGCGTCGACGTCGCGCAGGTCCACTGGGACATGACCTCGGTCAGCCTGCACGGCGGCTACCGGCACTGCGACGAGGACTACCCGCAGCCGAAGTACGGCCATCCCAAGGACCGGCGCACCGACCTCAAGCAGGTCCAGGCCGGCGTCGCCGCCTCCGCCGACGGTGCCGTCCCGCTGTTCTTCCGCCCCTACGACGGCGGCGCCGGCGAGGTATCGCAGGTGACCGGCGCGATGGAGGCCCTGCGCCGCCTGGCCGGGCCCCGCCGGTTCCTGATGGTCGGCGACTCCAAACTGCTGTCCTACCCGAACATCGCCGCGCTCACCGAAGCCGAGGTGGACTTCCTCGGCCCGGCGTCCAAGTCGCTGGTGCCCGCCAGCGTGCTGGCCGGCTGCGACTACGACGCCGCCAGCCCGGCCGGCTTCACCGCCGCGCGGGACGCGGCCCGCCGCGCCGGCCAGCGCGGGACCTTCCGCGTCACCGAGGACACCATGACCGTCGCCGGCCCCCGCAAACGAGACCCCTCCTACACGGTGCGGCGGATCTTCGTGCACTCCAGCGCCAGCGCCCAGGGCGCCGCCGCCTCCCGCGACCGGAAACTCGCCCGCGCCGCCGCCGACCTCGGCAAGCTCCAGCGCGCCGCCGGCTCACGCTGCTACAAGACCCCCGAGCAGGTCACCGCCAAGATCACCGCCATCGCCCGCGGCCGGCACGTCGGCGACTACCTCCGCACCGAAGTAACCCGCACCCCGTCCGGGAAACCGGTCCTGGAGTGGCACTTCGACCAGGACGCGATCGGCGCCGAGGCCGCCACCGACGGCTGGTACGCCCTGCTCACCAGCCTCCCGCCGGACGTCACCGCCGCCCGGGTCCTGGCCCGCTACAAGAACCAGCCCGCGATCAGCGAGCGCCGCTACCACGACCTCAAGGGCCCGCTCGCCCTCGCGCCGATGTTCCTGCACGGCAACAAGCGCATCACGGCGATCATCGCCGTCATCTGCCTGGCCCTGCTCGTCTACTGCCTCGCCGAGCGCGAAGCCCGCCGCAACCTCGCCCCCGCCACCACAATCGACGGCCTCTACGCCGGGCGCCCCGCCAGGCCCACCGCCAGCCTCATCTTCAGCGCGCTCGCCACCCTCCGCCTGCGCGCGCGCCCCGACGGCACCCTGGAGATCCCGCAGCCCGACCCGCTCCAGCTCCGCCTGCTCGACCTCCTCAAAATCGACCCCAGGACGATGGTCGACCAATCCTTACCCCATGTGCGAATTACGGGCCTAGCGGACGGTGACGACGAGCTTCGTCGCGGAGACGCCGGCTCGGAGCTGCCGCAGCGCGTCGGGGATGCGCGCGAGCCCGTCGCCGACAACGGCCGCGTCGGGTGCGGCCCGGAAGGCGCCGGTGGCCAGCGCGGTGGGCAGGAAGCCCGCGTAGATCGCCGGTCCGACCCAGGTGGTGCAGAACAAGCCGGCCTACATCGCGGTCGGCGTCGACGCCGAGGGGGCTACCGGGAGCTCGGCTTCGGCCTGGACACGATCGCCGTCATCGTCGATGACCCCGGGTCTACCGGCGGTGACCACTTGCGGCGGCAGCGTCAGCCGCCGGCCGCCCGGATCGCGCGCTGCCAGGCAATGGTCGCGGTCATCGACAAGGAGCTGTCCGTGCGCAAGCTGGGCATCTCCCTTACCCCTCAAGAGCGGCTGGAGAACAGCTAGGCGCGGAGGAAAGGCGTCTGCTGACGGAATACCCCCTTGTCTGCGGCGCCGAGCTAGTGGTCCGCGACCGCGTCGGCGGTGCGCTGGAGGTGGTCGGCCATGATCCGCTGGGCGGACTCACTGTCACCGCGTTCGATGGCGTCGACAAGGGCACGATGCTCCTCGGCACCCTGGTTGCCCTCATGATGCGCCTCGCGCATGGACATCAGAATCGCCTCACGGAAGGACTCCATGATCATGCTGACGGCCGGGTTGTGCGACGCCATCGCGAGCCGCAGGTGGAACCCGAACGACACCGCGACGCTATACGTGCCCTGGTTCCTTGCCTGTTCCTCTTCGTCACACAGGGCTCGCAGCTCCCGCAGGTCGGTCTCAGCCGCCCGTTGGCCGACTAGGGGCAGCACGACACCCAGTTCAAACAGGGTCCTCGCCTCGGTCACATTCACCGCGGACAGCCCCGAAGTGCTGAGCAGGTCCGTGATTCCCTGGCCCGCGCTGCCCGTTGTCGGCGCGGTGACGAACGCGCCGCCATGCGAACCCAGCCGGATTTCGAGGAGCCCGTTGGACTCCAAGGCCCTCAGCGCTTCGCGTAGCGAGAGCCTGCTGACCCCGAGATGTTCGCAGAGCTCACGTTCGGCTGGAAGCCGGCTCCCGATTGGCAGCCGACCACTGCGGATGAGGTTGCGGATCTGACTGACGATCGCGGCCGAGGTCCGCGCCGCGGGCATCGGCTCGAACAGGCCGGTAGGCGCGTTCGGTTCGTCCAGCTCGGCCGCCACTGCCCCCTCTTCCACTCTTCTGCCAACAAAGTCACTTGACACTCTATCCCCCCAATATCTATCGTGAGAATCATTAAACCATTGAACGTATCTTGGCGTGATGGATCGGCGCCTGGAGGACCAGTCATGCGCATCCATGCTTACGTGGGCAGATGTCAGGGCTACGGGAACTGTGCAGCGCTCGACAACGAGCACTTCGATCTCGACGATGACGGACTCGTGGTCGTCCGCCGTGACCGGGTGACAGCCGGGGAGCGCGACACCGTTGCCGAGGCGGTGCGCAGTTGTCCGGCCGAGGCGATATGGCTGGCCGACGATGACGATTGACCGCGTGGTAGTCGTTGGCTCGTCGGTCGCCGGCATACGTGCCGCCCAGGCGCTGCGAGCGGGCGGGTTTGACGGTGAGCTGACGGTGGTTGGCGCGGAATCCGCCGCGCCCTACGACAAACCGCCCCTGTCTAAGCAGCTGCTCACAGGGGAAAGCACGGACGCCGATATCGGCCTGTTGCGCCCCGAGGGCGAGTTCGACCTCCGCCTGGGGGTGGCGGCGACGGGTCTGGATCCTGCCCGCAAGGAGATCGTTCTGGCCGACGGGCAGCCGATCAGCTACGACGCTCTGATCATCGCGACCGGAATGCGGGCCAGGACACTGCCGGGCACAGACGATGAGCTAGTTCGCCCGCTGCGGGAACTGAAGGACGCGGCGGTGCTGCGGACACAGCTGGCAGGTGGCGCTCCGGTCGTGATCATCGGCGGGGGGTTCATCGGCGCCGAGGTTGCTGCGGCAGCGACCGCCGCCGGCTGCCCGGTGACGATCGTTGAGGCACTGGCCGCGCCGTTCTCCCGCGTACTCGGCCCCGACGTCGGCTCGCTGCTCACCGCGTTGCACGTCGCCCGCGGCGTGCGGGTGGTCACCAACGCGACGGTGGCCGGAGTGGAAAGGCTGCCGGGCGATTGCGCGTTGGTCCGGCTGGCCGACGGGCGGACGCTGGAGGCCGGAACGGTCGTGGCCGGGGTGGGCTGCGCGCCGAACACGGAATGGCTGATCCGCTCCGGACTGCCGCTGGGAGACGGCGTGCACACCGACGACCGCTGCGCGGTGCGCGGCGCGGCGGGCGTCTACGCGATCGGCGACGTTGCCCGCTGGTACGACCCGGCGGGCGGGGTCACCCGCCGGGTCGAGCACTGGACGAACGCTGTCGATCAGGCGAACCTGGTCGCGCACCAGATTCTCCGGCCGGACCAGCCGCGGCGCTACGCAAGCGTGCCGTATTTCTGGTCTGACCAGCACGGCGTCAAGATCCAGATGGTCGGACGGGTCGCGCTCGGTGACACCGTCGAGGTGCTGCGCTGCGCCACGCCGGTCGGTGACCGGGACGTCGCGCTGTACTCCCGGGCTGGCCGATTCACCGCAGCCGTCACTTTCGGCTGGCCGAAGGGCAGCGTCACTGCCCGCCAGGCATGGCAGCGCGGCGCCGGAGTCGCCGACGTCCTGGCCGCGCTCGCCAAGCTGTCCGACAGCGTGATCCCCGTCGACTTGGCAGCGGCCGCCCCGCCGACGATCACATCATCGACGGCAGAGAAGGGAAGTTGAAGAATGCACACGATTTCCGACGGGCCGGTCAGCCGGGTCCGCGACCTCGTCGATGTCACGCGGGGGGAAATCAGCCGGGAGATCTTCGTGAACGAGCGCATCCACCGGCTGGAGCTGGAGAACCTGTTCCCGAGGGCATGGTTGTTCGTCGGCCACGCCAGCCAGGTGCCCCGGCCTGGTGACTTCTTCTCCTCGTGGACGGGGTCAGATCCGGTCCTCCTCACCAGGGACGACCGAGGCGAGCTGCACGTGCTCCTGAACTCGTGCCGGCATCGCGGAATGCGCGTGTGCCGTTACGACGAGGGCAACACCATGCAGTTCACCTGCCCTTACCACGCGTGGTCGTACTCGATCGACGGCTCGCTGGTGTCCACGCCCGGTGACCTGCATGGCGTGCCCCAGATGAAGGCCGCCTACAGCGGCAAGCTGCGCAAGGAGAACTGGGGTCTGGTGCGCTGCCCGAAGGTACGCGACTACAAGGGCCTCGTGTTCGCGACGTGGGATGCCGAGGCACCAGAGTTCGACGATTATGTCGGAGACTTCCACTGGTGGCTTGACAACCTGGCCGATGCGTTCGATGGGACGGAGGCAGGCAGCGAGGTCTTCCGTGGCGTGCAGAAGTGGCGGATCCAGTCAAACTGGAAGCTCGTCTCGGAGAACTTCCTCGGTGACACCTATCACGGCGCCTCCACCCACGCATCGGTGGAGGCGGTCGGAATCGGTCCGGGCGGACGCGGCAAGCGCAGGCACGGCGAACGCCAGGACGAGGGGGGCTTCTCCCGCGGCCGCTTGAAGACGTCGTTCCGGCTGGGCCATGGCGCATCGGACAACCTCGACTACGAGCTGGCCTATCCGGAATTCGCCGAACGGCCGCTCAACGATTACTTCACTCGGGCATGGCAGACCCGCAAGGCCAAACTGGAAAAGGAAGGCAGGCCTCTGGGCGGCCGGGGTCCCGCCACCATGTTCCCGAACATGTCCTTCTCGGCCGGATTTCCGCGCACGATCCTGGTGGCCCACCCGCTCAGCGCCACCGAGACCGAGGTCTGGCGCTGGTACCTGGTGGACAAGACTGCCCCGGAGTTCGTGCGGGGCTGGCTGCGCCACTACTACATGCGCTACGCCGGCCCCGGCGGGATGACCGAGCAGGACGACATGGAGAACTGGGATTACGCCACCCAGGCCAGCCGGGGGGTGGTAGCCAGGCGGTACCCCTACAACTACCAGCAGGGCCTGGGCGAGGAGGTGCCCAGCACGCTCGGCGGGGCAGTCCACTCTCATCACTCGATCGCCGGCGAGGTGAATGCGCGCGCCTTCTACCGCAGGTGGAGCGAGTTCGTGGACAACCTGTCGTGGCCGGAGCTGAACGAGCTGGCCGAGGTGGACGAGCGCGCGACCGTACGCACGCAGGGCTGAGGAGACGTCATGGCGATCGATGAGAGTGCCGTGCGGCAGTTGTTGCTGCTGGCCGAGGTCACGGATTTCCTGTACCGGGAGGCCGATCTGCTCGATGAGCGGCGCTACGAGGAGTGGCTCGGCCTGCTGGCGGACGACTATCAGTACGCGGTGCCGTTGCGGATGAACGTCCGCTACGACGACGTCGCCGAGCGTGAGCAGACAAGGGCAGGAGAGGAGATCTGCTGGTTCGACGAGGGCAAGGCGACGACTGAACTGCGGGTGGCGCAGTTGGCGACCGGCCTCCACTGGGCGGAGGAGCCGGTGTCCCGGGTCACGCATCTGGTGACCAACGTTCGGCTGGAGTCTTCCGCGCCGCCTGAGGTGGAAGTGAGCTGCCGGTTCGTCGTCTACCGCAACCGGGTCGCCGACGAGAGCGACTTCCTCGTCGGCCGGCGCAGAGACCGGCTCCGCCGGACCGGAGAAGGCTGGCGGGTATGCCGGCGGCGGCTGCTGCTCGACCAGTCGGTGCTGTTGGCGAAGAACCTGTCGGTCTTCGTCTGAACCGCAATGCCAGCCAACCCGGCCTGCCCGGGCGGCTGGCCGGCCTCGCGTGAAAGGCGACCGTTGTGCAACCAGTTCAGATATCGCGGCAGCGCATTGGCATAATCGGGCTCGGCCCCATGGGCAGGGCCCTGGCAACCAGCCTCCTGGCGGAGGGCTTCCCCGTCTGCTGCCACGACATCAGTCCCGACGCGATGAGGCCGGTATTGGCGCAGGGCGCCGATTACGCGCCGCACCCCATGGCCGTCGCGCGATCGTCCGACCTGGTGATGTCGTTCTTGCCCGGGCCGGCCGAGGTCGCGGACGTGGCCCTGAATGCCGAGCACGGTGTGCTTGCCGGGCTCAGGCCCGATGCGCTCATGCTCGACATGTCGACCTGCGGACCGGACACGGCGACGTTGCTTGGCAACGCGTTCGACCGGGCGGGCCGCCGATTCGTGGACTGCCCGGTCAGCCGCAAAGCGCCCGACATGACGATTCTCGTGGGCGGGACGCCAGGTGTCCTCGGCGACGCGGCGGATGTGCTTGGCCTTGTCTCCCGGACCATGATCTACTGCGGGTTCCGCGGCGCCGGCTACGCCACCAAGCTGCTCAATCAGCACGTCAAGTACGCGTGGTACCTCGCGTCGACCGAGGCGCTGGTGCTGGCGCAGCGGTTCGGCCTCGACCCTGACGTCACGGCGTCGGCGATCGAGCAGTCCAGCGGTGGCGAGTCGGGACTCTCCACCGCCGCGAAGTACTTCCGAGACGATATCGACGGCATGCTCGCACACGCCCCGGCCAGCACCATCGAGAAAGACATGGACCTCGCCGAGGCGATGGCGGCAGCCGCGGGCGTTCGCTGCCGCACCCTCGACGTCACCGCCGACTTCTTCACCGCCGTCGGCACCACCCCGTTCAGGGAGCTGCCCTACCCACGCAGTTGCGAGGTCCTCGCCGACCTGCGCATCGCGCGGCGGCACGTCGGCCAGGACACGGTGACGGGCAGCTGAGCGTGCAGGACGCGTGGCCGCGTCCCGCTGACCGGTCACCCGTCAGCCAGCGCAGCGCCGAGGGCAGCGGTCCAGGCTTGTTGCTGGGTGTCCTGGCTCGTCACGGTGCCAACGCCGAGGTAGCGCTCGATCACCTCGGCATTGCCAAGCAGTTCGGCGCCTGTGCCAGTGAGGGTGACGGAGCCGCGCTCGAGCAGGAAAGCCTGCTGGGCGACGCCGAGCGCGAGGCGCCCGTTCTGCTCCACCAGCAGTATGCCCTTGCCCGCGTCGCGGAGCGCGGTGACGACGTCGAAGATGCGCTCGGTGACCTGCGGCGCCAGCCCCAGTGAGGGCTCGTCGAGGAGCAGGTAGCGGGGGTCGGACATGAGGCCGCGGGCGATGGCGAGCATCTGCTGCTGGCCGCCTGACAGCGATCCCGCATAGTGCCCGAGCCGGGAGGACAGCTCGGGAAAGATGGCGAGCGCCTCGTCGAGGCGCGCCCGGTGGGCGCCATGCCCCCGCGCCGCGGCCGTGCGGACCGCGTAGGCGCCGAGCAGTAGGTTCTCGCGCACGGTCATGTTCGCGAATACCTGCCGGCCTTCCGGCACATGGGCCACGCCCGCCCGGACCGCCCCGTCGGTGGAGCCTCCGGTCAGGTGGCGCCCGTCCACGGTCACCGCGCCGCTGCGGGGCCGTAGCAGCCCCGAGATGACCTTGAGCGTGGTCGACTTGCCCGCCCCGTTGACCCCCACGACGGCCACGATCGTCGCCGGGGGCACCGAGAAGCTCAGCCCGTGGAGTATCTCCTCGGACCCATACCCCGCGCGTATTCCAGTCAGCTCGAGCATCTCAGGTGTTCGCCTCCGCGGCGCCGAAGTAGGCGCTGATCACCAGTGGGTCGTTCTGCACCGCCTGCGGCGGCCCCGCCGCGATGACACTCCCGGCGTCCATCACCACCACCTGGTCGCACACGCCCATGACCAGCGACATGTTGTGCTCCACGACCACGACGGTATGGCCGGTATCCCTGACCGCGCGCAGGATCATCCCCAACTCGGCGGTCTCCGCGTCGTTCATGCCGGCCGCAGGCTCGTCGAACAGCACGACGCTGGGCCGCGCCATCAGCGCCCTGGCCAACTCCAGGTACTTCTGCGCGGCCAACGGGAGCACCGCGGCCCGCTGGTCGGCGCGATCGGCCAGCCCCATCACCTCGAGCAGCCGACCGGCCCGCGCCGCCATCTGCCGTTCCTCCTGCCGACAGCGCCGCAGCCGCAGCGCCTGGGCGAGGTAGCCTGCCCGGCCCAGCCGGTACCCACCGACCAGGACGTTGTCCAGCACCGAGAGCTGAGGGAAGACCCGCGCGGTCTGGAAGGTACGGAACAGGCCGAGCGAGGTGATCCGGTCGGACCGCAGCCCGACGATGGACCGGCCCCGCAGCATCACCTCGCCGCTGTCGGGCCGGTAGAGGTTCGTCACGAGGTTGAACATCGTCGACTTGCCCGCCCCGTTCGGGCCGATCAGGGCGGTGAGCGACCCCTCGGGGACGGCGAAGCTCGCGTCCTGGACCGCTGCCACGCCGCCGAACGACTTCGATAGTCCGCGCACCTCCAGCGCCGGGCCACCGAACGACTTCGATAGTCCCCGCACCTCCAGCGCCGGGCCGCCGAACGACTTCGATAGTCCGCGCACCTCCAGCGCCGGGCCACCGCCGCCGCCCGTGTTTACCTTGGCCCTCGCCACGGGCGCTGGATTCCCGGCGGCGGCAAGCGGGCCAGGGGAACTCCTCCCGTTGGCGCTCCCAGCCGTCCTCGCGGCCAGCGGACCGACCGGGTCCGCAGCCGCGACGGCAACCCCAGCAGGCGTCCCGCCCGCCGAGCGCGGCAAGGGGCCACGCCGGCCGGCCCAGCCGGGCCAGCCCGCCCTGGCACGGTCGACCCCTTCAAGCACCGCGCCCCAGATGCCGGCTGGCAGGTAACGCAGGAACAGCACGAGGAGTACCCCGGTGGCCAGCATGGAGTAGTTGGCGAAGGACTGCGACACCAGCGGCAGGTAAGTGAGCAGGGCCACCCCGACGAGCGGCCCGAACAGCGTCCCCATGCCGCCGATCGCGAGCATCGTGATGAGGGTCAGGGATTGCGCGCTCCCGACCTGATCAGGGGACAGATAACGGAAGTAGCTTGCGTAGAGGCTCCCGGCGACCGAGGCCATGCACGCGCTGATGACGAACACGGCGACCTTGGCCCTGGTGACGTGGAGGCCGAGCGACCGGGCCCCCACCTGGTCGCCGTGCATCGCCCGCAGGATCCGGCCCCGGTTACTGCGCACGAGGTTCACGCTCAGCACCAGCGCCACCGCTACCAGCACCCAGACCAGATAGAACATCCGGGTATCGGTGTCGAAGGAGTAGCCCGCGACCGAGAACGGTGGGATGCCGGCGATCCCCGACGGGCCGCCGGTGATGTTCAGCCCGTTGGCCATCGCCTCGACCAGGATCCCGAACGCCAAGGTGACGATGGCGAGGTACATGCCGCGCAGCCGTCCGCAGACCAGGCCGAGCACGGCCGCCACCAGCGCCGAGGCGCAGGCGCCGGCGACCAGCCCGACCAGGGTGGGGACGCCGTAGTGCACGGCCAGGATGGCGGAGGTGTACCCGCCGATGGCCATGAACCCGGCCTGGCCCAGGCTTACCTGCCCGGCGATACCGGTCAGCAGGTCCAGGCCCACGATCGTCAGGCAGAACAGGCCGGTGATATTCACCGCCCGCATGTCCCCGCCGGGAACTATCTGCGGCAGGAACAACATCACCACGGCCAGCGCGATCCCCGCGCCCGGCAACCAGCCGCGCGGCAGCTTCGGCGGTGCGTAGATGCGGCCCGCGGTCCGCTCGGCGACATCCATCCGGGCGCCGCGCACGCGCCCGAGCAGGCCCTGGGGCCGCACGAAAATGATGCCGATCAGAAGGATCAGGCTGATCGCAGTCGAGAACAGCGAGGACACGTAGCCCGCGACGACCGCCTCGACCACCCCGAGGGCGAGGCCGCCGGCGAGCGCGCCGTAGACCGAACCGAGCCCGCCCAGGCTCACCGCGATGAGCCCCTCGTTCGTGTAGGTTGCCATGCTCGTGTAGTCGAGGGACGTCAGGGGGGCGATGACCGCCCCGCCGATGACCCCCAGGACGGCCGCCGCGATGAACGACAGCAGGACCATCCGGTCCACCGGCACGCCCATCAGCCGCGCGGCGGTCATGTTCTCAGACGTGGCCCGGAGCCCGCGCCCCCAGCGGCTCCGCGCAAGCAGCCAGGCCAGTGCGGCCACCGATGCCAGCATCGCCCCGACCACCCAGAACCCCTGCGTGGGGATGAACAGCTGACCTACTGTCACCGGTTGTGACCCGGAGAACTGGTTGAACGCGAACGGGTTAGCCCCCCAGATGAGATACGCCGCGCCCTCGAACGCGGTGAGCAGCCCGCCCATCATCATCAGCAGGCTGGCGTGCGAGATGCGCGTGACCGCCCGGCGAATGACGACCCACTCGATGATCCCGACGGCGGCTCCGACCACGCACACCGACGCGAGGAACGCCGCCACCACCGGCAGGTGGGCGCTGTTCATGAAGGTGTACATCGTGAGCGCGCCCAAGGCCACGAACGCGCCCTGGGCCAGGTTCAGCGCCCCGCTGACGCTGAACACCAGCGAATAGCCCACTGCCAGCAGGGCGTATATCGACCCGGTGATCAGGCCACCGATAATGATGTTGCCGAGTGTCCACACCTCAGGCGTCCTCCTGCCGCACGTCTTTGTCCAGGCTCCTGCCGGGTACCGCCGGTCTCGGCGGGCGGGTCCTGCGGCCGAGACCGCAGGACCCGCCGGCCGCGCAGATCCTAGGGATTGCCCTTACCAGCCGGGCCGGAGGCCGCCGTCCACTCGTCCTGCGACTTGCTCCACTGGGCGATGTACACCGAGGTGATCGTCAGCCCTCGGTTGTCGGGGATCGACTTATCGGTGAAGTTGTAGGTGCCGTTGATGCCAGCGAAGCTGGTCAGCGAGTCGATGTACTGGTGGATCTGCGACGCCGTCGCGCCCGTTCCGAGCTTCCTCAGCGCGCTGACCAGGATCAGGCCAGGGTCCCAGGCCAGCGCGTCCCCTTCGTCGGGGACCTTCTGCCCAGTGGCCTCCATCGCGGTGTCGAAGGCCTGCACCTCGGTCTTGGTCTGCCCGGTCAGGTCCTGCGGTCCCACCATGAACGGAGCACCGGGGAAGTAGAGCTGCGCGGGCAGTTCGCCCGCCAGTTGCTTCATCTCCGAATAGGACGCGTTGCCGTTCGTGGTCATGGTGGGCAGGGTGTTCATGCCCAGCTGCTGCATGCCGCTGAGCACCGTGCCGAGCGGCGTGCCAGTGGTCCATACGAGCACGGCCTGCGGGTTGGTGGCCTTGATCTTGGAAAGCTGGGTGGTGACGCTGACGGCGGTGGGGTCGAAGGCCTCATGGTCGGTGATCGTCACCGCGCCGTTGCTGCCGGCCACGGCACGCTGGATGTTGGTCCAGCCATCCTGGCCGGAGGAATCGGTCGAGTTGATGACCGCCACCTTCTTCCAGCCCTTGGACTCGGCGAAGTTGATGAACGCCTGGGTCTGGTTGATGGTGGAGTTCGACGAGGAGTACACGTAGCTGCCGAGCGCCGGATGGTCGCCGGGCGACAGGTCGTAGACGACGGGCCCGCCGGAGGTAACCAGGTCATCGACAGGCTTGTCGGTGCTCGTGATGCTGCCCACGAGCAGCACGGGCGCCTGGCCGACCAGGGGCGAGGCGAGCGACACCGAGGTCGAGGCCGTGCTCTGGTTGTCGGAGATCGCGAACGCCAGCGGGTGCCCGTCAATGCCGCCGGTGGCGTTGACATGCTTCGCGAGCGCGTTGAAGGCCGCCGCTTCCTCGACCCCGAGGAAGGACGCGCTGCCTGTTTCCGACACGATGGCGTGAACGGTGTAGGTCGAGCCAGACGCTGAGCCGCCCGATGACGAACCGCCCGCTGACGGGTCCGACGTCCCAGCCGACGAGGAACTGCAGCCGGCCACGGCTGCTGCCGTCAGCACCGCGGCCGAGAGGGCGGTCAGCCGGACCGGCCACCCGCGACTGCCCGGGCGGCGGACGGCCGTCGGCGTCAGTTCATTGTCCGATGCCCATATCCGAACTCTCATATCGAGGCCGTCTCCTTTAACTTGCCTGAACGAGCAGTGCGCTACCGACGCAAGGTCGTGGGAGTGTCGCTGGTGGACGGCCCTGGGAGGCCGGCCGTCCTACCTCGTGGTGCTACTAATGAGTTGTGGCGGGTCGTAGTGGGAACCGGGGAGGCCGGACGGGCCGTCTCGGTGCCTGCAGATTGTGTTAGAGTGGCATAAGGTCATACCATTCTCAATGTTTTGCCCATCACGATCTCGTAACAAACCGTAACAAAGGCCGAGTTTTAACCCGTGACCGCGCTCCCCCGTCGGCGTGCACCACATCACCAGTGGTCCCGCGAGGGCTGAGCACAGCGTGCTATCCGGCCGATCGGACGAGGTACTCCCAGCCCGCCTGGAGCTGGCCGTCGGACCAGACCACGGCGCGCTTGGCCACCGTGTCCTCCTCGTTCCCCCACCGGGCGAGCGGGCCGGCCGCCATGGCGGCGAGCTGGGTCCGGCAGGCCCGGTCCAGCAGGACCGCGGTCATCACCGCGCCCGGGAGGTCCCTGCCCGTCGCGACCAGCCCGTGCTGCGGCATCAGGCAGGCCGGGGCGGAGCCGAGTGCTTCCGCCAGCGCCTGGCCGAGTTCCCGCGTGCTGATCAGCCCCCCGGTCAGCGTGAACCGGGGCACGTCGGGGTAGCAGAAAAGGCTTCCGGCATGGCTCAGCGGCCGCAGGGGCACGTCCAGCGCCGAGAACGCGTTAGCCGCGTCCGAATGGGTGTGCACAACGGCGCCGACGTCAGCGCGACGCGCCATGACCTCGGTGTGGATCGGGTACTCGATGTGCCGCCGCCCGGTGCCGTGCAGCACCTCGCCCTCCGGGGACACGAGCACGATCTTGCCTCGGTCAACCTCCTCGAACCCCCAGCCCGAGCACTTCATCCAGGCGCCGCGGCCCTCCGGGTCACGCACGCTGGCATGCCCCCA
>Ga0335075_10010495_pt1 | contig 14055 bp, 11 predicted proteins | sample Lox_Sample_24_FD_206723 | JGI IMG/M metagenome (GOLD analysis project Ga0335075, IMG submission 206723) | Soil microbial communities from Loxahatchee National Wildlife Refuge, Florida, United States - Lox_Sample_2.4 | ecosystem: Environmental > Terrestrial > Soil > Wetlands | place: USA...
GAGCCGCTTGAAGGGCTGGAAGAGGCGGTCGACCTCCGCGGCCGGGATGACCGGGCCGCTGTTGCGCACCGACACCACCGCCCGGCCGCCGCTTGTCGCCGTCGATATCTCCACCCAGCCAGCTGGCACGTTGTACCGCAGGGCGTTCTCCGCCAGGTTCGCGATCAGGCGCTCGGCGAGTACCGGGTCGCCGCTGCTTTCCGCCGGGGCAAGCCTGGCATCGAGGCGCACCCCCGGGTAGGCGGCGGCGAGCGGCTCGACCGCGCGCCGGGCGAGGTCGGCGAGGTCGAACGGTCCAGCCGCTCGATGCCCCGCTCCCCCGTCGCGAGGGTGAGCAGCGCCTCGATGAGGCGCTCGGTCCGCGCCCCGAGCGCCAGGACCTGCTCGCAGGCCTCGCGCAGGCTCGCGGCGTCCGCGCCGGGATCGGCGAGCGCCACCTGGAGCAGGGTCCGCTCGGCGGTGAGCGGGGTGCGCAGCTCGTGCGAGGCGTTGGCCACGAAGTGCCGCTGGGCGGCGAACGCCGCCTCCAGCCTCGCCAGCAGATCGTTCAGCGTCGCGCCGAGCCGGGTGAACTCGTCGTCGCGGTGGCCGAGCCGGAGCCGGCGGCTCAGGTTGCTCGCGGAGATGTCCCGCGCGGCCGCCGTCATCGTCCGGACCGGCCGCAGCAGCCGGCTCGCGAGCAGCCACCCGAACAGGACCGAAAGGATCACGAGCACCACGAGCGTCGTGATGACGTCGTTCAGCGGGCCGAACGCGTCCTCGAGCGGATGACTGACGACGGGCGGACCTGGGGAGCCGACCTGCTTGACGGAGCTCACGGAGAAGAACGCGATCATCACGATCACCAGGCCGGAGACCAGGAACGCGCCCGAGTAGAGCAGCGCGAACCTCAGCCGGACGCTCACCCCGCACCGATCCGGTAGCCGCCCTCGCGGACGGTGCGGATGACCGGCGGGTCGCCGAGCTTGAGCCGTAGCCGCCTGATCGTGGTCTTCACCGCGGTGGTGAACGGGTCCGCCTCCGCGTCCCACACCCGGTCGAGCAGTTCCTCCGCGGACACCACGCGGCCGCCGGCCGCCAGCAGGCATTCGAGCACGGCGAACTCCTTGGGGCTGAGATCAAGCCGCCGCCCGGCCCGGACGGCGACCCGGCGGGCCGGGTCGAGGGTGAGCTCGCCGGCCGCGAGCACCGGCGGTACCGCGATCGCGGACCGCCGTGCGAGCGCCCTGATCCTGGCGACGAGCTCCGCGAAGTCGAAGGGCTTGGGCAGGTAGTCGTCGGCCCCGAGGCCGAGGCCGTCCACGCGCTCCGCGACCGTGCTCGCGGCCGTCAGCATCAGCACCCGGCTGCCGGAGCCGCCCGACACGATCCGGCGGCACACGTCATCGCCATGGACGCCCGGCAGATCCCTGTCAAGGACGACCACGTCGTACCGGTTGACCGTTAGCGACTCAACCGCGTCTTGCCCGTCAAGCGCGACGTCGACCGCCATGCCCTCGCGGCGCAGCCCGGTGGCGATGGCCCTCGCGAGGACCTCGAAATCCTCGGCGACCAGTACCCGCATACCCCTCACCATGCCACACGGGACGGTGTCAACCAGGTGTCAGTTTCCGGCACCGTGCTGACACCACCGGCCGCGTAGAACGATCGGCATGATCGAAGTCAGCGAGCTACGGAAACGGTACGGACCGGTGCGGGCACTGGACGGGATGACGTTCACCGCCGGCCCCGGCCTGGTCACCGGCTTCGCGGGGCCGAATGGCGCCGGAAAATCCACCACGATGCGCGTCATCCTCGGCCTGGACCGTCCCGATTCGGGAGCCGCCCTCGTCGGCGGGCGACCGTACCGGTCGCTTGAGCACCCGCTGCGGCAGGCGGGGTCACTGCTGGACGCGAGCGCGCTCCAGCCGAGCCGCAGTGCCCGCGCGCACCTGCGCTGGCTCGCCTGCTCGCAGGGGCTGCCCGCGCGACGGGTTGGCGAGGTCCTCGAGCTCACCGGACTCCAGGACGTGGCGGGCCGCCGGGCCGGCGGCTACTCGCTGGGCATGCGGCAGCGGCTCGGCGTCGCGGCGGCGCTGCTTGGCGACCCGCCGGTGCTGATGTTCGACGAGCCGTTCAACGGCATGGACCCCGAGGGCATCGTCTGGCTGCGCGGGTTCCTGCGCGCCCTCGCCGCCCAGGGCCGCACGGTGCTGGTCGCCAGCCACCTCATGAGCGAACTGCAGGAGGCGGCCGACCACGTGGTCATCGTGGGCCGCGGCCGGGTCCTCACCGACACCCCGGTCGCCGAGCTGCTGGCGCGGTGGCGGTCGCTGGAGGACGCCTACCTCACCCTGACCAGGGACGACGTTGACTACCGGGGAAGATCGTGATCGGCGCGGAATGGGTGAAGTTCCGGTCTGTCGCCGGCTGGGTCATCGCCCTGGTGGTCGCGGCGGCCGCGATCGCGGGCCTGTCCGTCGCCAGCGGCGGCCAGGGAAGCTGCTTTGGAAGCTCCTGCACGCAACTGCTCGGACCGGGCGGTGAGGCCGTGTCGGACAGCTTCTATTTCGTGCACCAGCCGCTGACCGGGAACGGTTCGGTGACCGTGCGGGTGACGCCGCTGACGAGCCTGGTGCCGGTGCCACATGGCGGTACCCAGCGGGTGGTCGTGCCCTGGGCGAAGGCCGGGATCATCCTCAAGGCCGGCCTCACCGGCGGTTCCCGGTACGCGGCGATCATGGTCACCGGGAGTCACGGGGTGCGGATGCAGGACGACTTCACCGGGGATATCGCGGGCCCGGTCATGACGGCGGGCTGGCTCAGGCTTGTCCGCTCCGGCTCGACGATCACCGGCTACGCGTCGGCTAACGGGGCGGCCTGGACCACGGTCGGCACCGTGACACTACCCGGGCTGCCGGCGACCGTGCAGGGCGGGCTGTTCGTCACCTCGCCGCAGTACACCCAGATCTCGCTCGGTACCACGTCGGTCAGCGGCAGCCCGAGCCAGTCAACGGCGACCTTCGACCGCGCGGCCCTGACCTGGCCCACCGCCAGCTGGACGGGGACGGATGTGGGCGGCGGCTCCGGCGGCCCGGCGGCGGGCCCGCCCACCGGCTACTCGCGCGCGGACGGGGTGTTCACGATCACCGGATCGGGTGACATCGCGCCGGTCACCAATGGCCCTGCCGGCATCGGCGCAACGCTCTCGCAGGCCCTCGGCGGGGTGTTCGTCGCGCTGATCCTGTTGGCGGTCGTGGGGGCGATGTTCATCACCGCTGAGTACCGCCGCGGGCTGATCAGGGTCACCTTGGCGGCGTGCCCGCGGCGGAGCCGGGTGCTGGCGGCCAAGGCCATCGTGATCGGGCTCGTGACGTTCGCCGCGGGGCTGGCGGGGACCGCGGTCGCCGTCCCGCTCGGACAGGCGGAACTGCGGTCGCACGGCGTGTACCTCCCGCCGCTAACGGCGCTGACGCAGGTGCGGGTGATCGTGGGGACGGCCGCGGCGCTCGCGCTGTGCGCCGTGCTCGCCGTCGCGATCGGCACCCTGACGCGGCGTGGCGGCGCCGCCGTCGCCGCCGTCATCGCGCTCATCGCGGTGCCGTACGTGCTCGCGGTCTCGATCCCGGTGGCGCCGCTCCCGGTGGCCGACTGGCTGATGCGGGTCACCCCGGCCGCGGCGTTCGCCGTCGAGGGAACCGTGGTCCAGTATCCGCAGGTCGCCGACGTCTACGCGCCCGCTTTCGGCTACTTCCCGCTCACGCCGCTGGCCGGTTTGGCGGTGCTCTGCGGCTGGGCGGCCCTGGCTCTGGCACTGGCCGCCGTCGCGCTGAACCGGAGGGACGCGTGACGCGGGCGATCGGCGCGGAGTGGGCGAAGACACGGTCGGATCCGGCCGCGGCGTGGCTGCTCGCCTCGCTCGTCGTGCTGAGCGTGGCGGTCAGCGCCGTGACGATCAGCGTCTCCCGCTGCCCGGCGGCCGGCTGCGGCGCAGACCCAGCCCGGATCAGCCTGGCCGGCCTCTACCTCGGGCAGGCGGTGGCTGCCCTGGCCGGCACGACCGGCATCGCCGCCGAGTACGGCACCGGCATGATCCGGGTTAGCCTGGCCGCGATACCGCACCGGGGCCGGCTGCTCGCCGCCAAGGCGGTGGTGCTCGGCGGCTCGGTGCTCGCGGCGTCCGTTCTCACCGTGGGCGCCGCGATGCTGGCCGGGCGCCTCATCCTGCCCGCCAACGGGTTCACCGCGGGGGACGGATTCGACCTGGACGGCGCCGGGATGTGGCGGGCGGCCTGCTGCGCGGTCCTGTACCTCACGCTGGTCGCGCTGCTCGGCCTCGGCGTGGCCACGGCCGTCCGCGACGCCGTCGTCGCGACCGGGATCACGCTCGGGCTGCTGTACCTGTTCCCGGTCGCCGCCAGCCTGGCGGGCGACCCCGCCGTCGCGCGGCGCCTGGAGCAGATCAGCCCGATGTTCGCGGGCCTCGACAGCCAGTCGACGACCGGGCTGGGCGCCCTGCCGCTAACCCCGTGGCAAGGCCTCGGCGTCGTCGCCTTGTGGGCCGCGGGCGCTCTCCTGATCGGCTGGCTCGTCTTGCGCGAGCGGGACGTTTGATGCTGCCTGCCACTGCTGCGATGCGTAGTGTAACAATCACTCTATGTCTAACACGGGGACGAACGACCAGCCGTCCATGCCGGATCCCGGCTCGCTGACGGCCGAGGAACGGCGGCTGCGGGAGGCGCGCGAGGGCGTACCGTGGCGGGCCTGGGGACCTTACCTAAGCGAACGGCAATGGGGCACGGTCCGCGAGGACTACAGCGAGAGCGGTGACGCCTGGTCGTACTTCAGTCACGACCAGGCGCGGTCTCGCGCCTACCGGTGGGGCGAGGATGGTCTGGCCGGGATCAGCGACGACAAGCAGCGGCTGTGCTTTGCCGTCGCGCTGTGGAATGAGCGGGACCCGATCCTGAAGGAACGCCTGTTCGGCTTGACCAATGCCGAGGGCAACCACGGCGAGGACGTCAAGGAGTACTACTTCTACGTCGATAACGTGCCAACGCACAGCTATCAGCGCCTGCTGTACAAATACCCGCAGCGGGAGTTCCCGTACAACGACCTGGTGGCGGTCAACCGGAATCGGTCACGGTATGAATTTGAGTACGAGCTGCTCGACACGGGTATCTTCGACGGGGGAAACTATTTCGATGTCGAAATAGAGTACGCGAAAGCATCGCCAGAAGACATCATCTGCCGCATCACCGCGCACAACCGCGCCGCGCACGAAGCCGTGCTGCACGTGCTGCCCACGCTCTGGTTCCGCAACAACTGGTCATGGCCTGAGGGCGGGCAAAAGCCCCGGCTCGCACGCGCCGAATCGGTGTATCCCGCCATCCGTGCCGAGCAAAACGCGCACGGCGTTTACCACCTCTATGCCGGGGCGGATGCCGACCTGCTCTTTTGCGAGAATGAAACGAATGTGGCTCGCGTTTTCGGCGCCGAGCCGACCACGCCGTTCCCTAAAGACGGCATAAACGACCACATCGTGCACGCGGCGGATACGGTGAATCCGGATGGCGAGGGGACCAAGGCAGCCGCGCACGTGCGGCTCAGCGTGCCCGGCGGCGGTCAGGCCGCGGTGCTGGTGCGGCTGACCCGGACCGGCCCGCAGCAACTCACGGAGCCGTTCGCCGGGGCGGATGAGCTGATCACGCAACGACGGGCCGAGGCGGACGATTTCTACCAGACCCTGACTCCGCCGCAGCTGACCGCCGACGAGAAGGCGACCATGCGGCAGGCCCTTGCGGGCATGCTCTGGTCCAAGCAGTGCTACTACTTCGACGTGGACAAGTGGCTGCGTGAGCGTCGCTTCCATCCGCTGCGAATGCCCCTGCGGCAGGGCACGCGCAACGAGTCGTGGTTCCACATGTTCAACCACGACGTGGTGTCCATGCCCGACAAGTGGGAGTACCCGTGGTACGCGGCCTGGGACCTCGCCTTTCACTGCATCCCGCTCGCCATGGTCGACCCGGACTTCGCGGAAGACCAGATCGACTTGATGCTCTCCCAGGACTACCTGCACCCGACCGGCCAGATGCCCGCCTACGAGTGGAACTTCGGCGACGTGAACCCCCCGGTGCATGCCTTCGCGGCCCTCTTCCTGGAACACCTGAAGGCCGGCCTTGGCGAGATCGACGTTCCGTTCCTGCAGAAGGTTTTTTCCAGGCTGCTGCTGAACTTCACCTGGTGGGTCAACCGCAAGGACCCGACCGGGCACAACGTTTACGAAGGCGGTTTCCTCGGCCTGGACAATATCGGCGTGTTCGACCGCAGCGCCCCGCTGCCCACCGGCGGGCGGCTTGAGCAAGCCGACGGCACCGCCTGGATGGCGATGTTCAGCCAGAACATGCTCGAGCTGGCCCTCGCCCTGCTGGAGCACGACCCGGGCTACGAGGGCTTCGTGCTCAACTTCGTCGAGCGCTTCTTCTGGATCGCGGTCGCCATGGATCCGGTCGGTCGCCGTCCCGACGATATGTGGGACGAGGAGGACGGCTTCTTCTACGACGTGCTCCGCCTCCCCGACGGCACCGGCACCCGGATCAAGGTGCGCTCCCTGGTGGGCCTGCTTCCGTTGTGCGCGACGACGGTCATCGAGGAGGACCTCTTCGACCGTTATCCGGCGCTGGCCGAGCAGGTGGGCTTCTTCCTGGAGCGCAACCGGGACCTGCTGGCCAACATCGCCGACCCGTATCTGCCCGGCGTGCGGGGTCGCCGCCTGCTGTCGCTGGTGAACGAGGAACGGCTGCGCCGCATCCTGGCCCGCATGCTTGACGAGGAACGCTTCCTCGGCCCGCACGGGATCCGGTCGATATCCCGCTGGCACCTCGAGCATCCCTATGTCTTCAACGTCCACGGTGCCGACTACGAGGTGCGGTACGAGCCTTCGGAGTCGACCACCGGGATGTTCGGCGGCAACTCCAACTGGCGCGGGCCGGTCTGGTTCCCGATCAACCTGTTGCTGATCCGGGCCCTGCTTCAGCACTACCGCTATTACGGCAACGACCTGAAGGTCGAGTGCCCGACCGGCTCAGGCACGATGATGACGCTGTTCGAGGTAGCCCAGGAACTGTCGCGCCGCCTGGTCAGCACGTTCCTGCGGGACGCCGACGGGCACCGGCCCGTCTACGGCGGCACCCGGATGTTCCAGGAGGACCCGCACTGGCGGGACCTCATCTTGTTCTACGAGTACTTCCACGGCGACAACGGAGCCGGGCTCGGCGCCTCGCACCAGACCGGATGGACCGGCCTGGTCGCGAAACTGATCCAGGGCCTCGGCCAGTTCGACCCCGACACGGTCCTCGCTGACCGGCACTGGCCGATGGCCCGCCCCTACCGCCGCCCGGCGACGGGCTAACCCTGCGCGGCCGGCGTCCCGAGATCCGCGGGCGCGCGCGGCGCTCCCCGGTACAGCCCGACCGCGATGAGCGGGTACACCAGGACCGAGAGGACGCCCGCTCCGATCAGCGCGGCGGACGTGGCCGGGAGCATGATCCCGTCTTGCTGACCGATGTCCGCCAGCGCGATGAGCAGCGGCAATGAGGTTGCCGCGATGAACGTCATCTCCACTCGCTGGCGGGCCGGGAGCACTCGCTGGTACACCAGCAGCGAGGGCAGGCCGCGTACGAGCAGCAGCAGCAGGAACAGCACGACCACCCGGAGCGGATCGGCGCTGATCGCTTTCAGGTCGATGGTCATTCCGGACGAGATGAAGAAGATAGGAATGAATATCCCGTAGCCGACCGCGTCGAACTTATGCTCCAGACCGGTGGTGTCGATCTTGAGTCGTTGCGTCCAGGTACGCAGCACGATCCCGGCCAGCATGGCGCCGAGCACGACATCGAGTCCGAACCGGCTGGCCATGGCCAGCAGCAAGAAGAGCAGCACCATCGCCCACCGCAGCGTGATCTGCCCGGTCGCGTCCTGGCCCTCCCTGATGATGCGCTGCACCGCTGGGTTCTTGGCCAGCCAGGGGACCACGCTCAGGACAACCGCGAGGACGCCGACCAGGGCCACCGAGGCCAGCGCCACGAAGTGACCCCGCTTGGTGAGGAACACCGCGATGATCAGGATCGGGAACAGTTCCCCGACGGCGCCCGCGGCGAACACATGCCGGCCGAACTCGCCGCCCAGCATCCCGTTGTCCCGCAGTATCGGCAGCAGCGTGCCCAGCGCCGTGGTGGTAAGCGCGAGCCCGACCGGTACGTAGTCCTTGATGTAGCCGGCCGCGGTGAGCCCGGCCGTCACGCCGACGGCCAGCAGGGCCGACATCAGCCAGCCAAGCATCGCCAGCCGGCCCGGCCGCTGCCGAAGCAGCTTCGGATCCAGCTCGTAACCCGCCAGCAGGAACAGGAAACCGAGGCCGACGTTGGCAAGCAGCTGGATGCTCCCCGACTCGGCGAGACCGAACACGTGCGGGCCGATCAGGATGCCGCCGAGGAGGAAGATGACGACCTGCGGAATGCGCGGACCTGGCAGGACAGCGATGACGAGCGGCGTGAGCGCGGCTACCAGCCCCACCGCCACCAGGTCGTCAAATCCTTGCAGAGAACTCACTCTCGGCCCCCCGACTCGTCATCGCGCGACCGCCGGGGGTCCCGGTAGGCGGCGACCAGCCTGGCGACGAGTGTCGCGAGGAAGACCTGGCCGAAGAGCGCCTCCATCACGGCCACCGCCCTGCCGCCGGAACCGGCCGCGGTGAAGTCGCCGTACCCAAGGGTCGTCAGCGTGGTGAAGCTGAAGTACTGGAATGTCTTGAGGTTGGCCGGCTGCCCGTCGGCGAAGAAGGCGCCACCGCCGAACTGGGAAATCGCGGCGTAGAGCGCCGAGAACATCATTCCGATGATCATGTAGACGCTGATGGCGCCCCAGATGCTCTGCAGCGTGACTTCAGGGTGCAGGCCCAGCACCCGGTACAAGACGAGGACAGCCGCGGCCGCCAGCACGAGCGCCATCAGCACAAATCCCACCCCAGCGCCCGGGCCAGCCGGAAAGGTCACCACCAGGAACAGCGCGACGGCCGAACTGAGCACTGTCGCGGCAAGCGCGAGGAACGCGATCTGGCCGCGGACCCTGGCGGTCCGCACGGCGAGCATCGACGCGGCCAGGAACAGCACTATCTGGACAGTCTTCACCCACGAGCCGGACACGAACGCCGATATCACATAGACCACGACAAGCACGACAAGCAGCAGCCCGAAGCGGTCGCCAGCTGCGCGAGCCTTCACATACCCACTGTCGGGGCTCCGGGCTTGCCCCGCCTCACCCGCCAAGAGTGGTATGGCCGCGGTCGGGCTCGAACCTCTGACCGGCCGACCGGATGACTAGGTTTATGATCTGGAATCACAGTCTTTGACGTGGCACGGCTTCCCCCGGCAGTAGGAGTCCGAATGACGCAGGGTGCCCCGCAGGAAGAGCACGTTGCGGCTGGCCTGTCCCTCGATCCGACCGTTCCGAGCCCAGCCCGGGTCTGGAACTACTGGGTAGGGGGCAAGGATCACTTCGAGGCCGACCGCGTGCTGGCCGAGCGGTTCGGGCAGGTTGTACCTCAGATGCCGCTAATCGCCCGGCTTACCCGGGAGTTCCTTGCCGACATAGTGAGCAAGCTCACCGCCGACGGCATCCGGCAGTTCCTCGACATCGGCACCGGGCTCCCCACCGCCGACAACACGCACGAGGTCGCCCAGCGGATCGCACCCGATGCCCGGATCGTCTATGTGGACAACGACCCGGTCGTGCTCGCCCACGCCCGCGCGCTGCTGACCAGCAGCCCGGAGGGAAAGACGGCATATCTGGACGCAGATCTCCGCGATCCGGTCAAGATCCTGGCCGAGGCTGCCGAGACCCTCGATTTCAGCCAGCCAGTCGCCGTGCTGCTCATTGCGGTCCTGCATTTCGTCCAGGACTCCGACGACCCGTACCGCATCGTGCGGACGCTGATGGACGCGGTGCCGTCGGGCAGCTACCTGGCAATCCTGCACGGCGCCAGCGACGTCGGATCCGACGACATGCCGGAGGCGGAGCGGCGCTATAACGAGCAAGCCTCCGCCCAGTTCCATGCTCGCGATCGCGAACATGTCAGCAGGTTTTTCAACGGCCTGGAGCTGATTGGGCCCGGCCTGGTGAACCTCAGCCGCTGGCCGCAGGGCACGGCAGGCGACAGCGCGCACGCCGATGTCGCGGCCTGGGGCGCCCTCGCCCGCAAGCCGTAACCGCCAGCCGAGCTAGATCTCGCCGATGAATGCAGAGGCGGAGGAGACGGAGGGGGCCGCGGCCGACGTTGCCGTCGCGTCGACGGACTCGCCCTCGGCATCGACCGGGCGCCGAAAGCTCCGCACGGTGGCGGGGCCATGGCTGGTGGTCGGCTGTTACCTCATCGGCGCCGTGGCGCTGACGGTGCGGTTGTGGGCCGATCCGGCTGGCCGGGCGCAGCTGGGTGATGTGCGGGACGTGGACCTGTTTGCGTGGTTCATGCGATACGCGGCGACGGCTGTCGCCCACGGGCATTTGCCTGCGCTGGTAACGGCCGGGATGAACGCACCGCAAGGCATCAACTTGATGTGGAACACGTCATTCCTGCTACCGGGGGTGCTGCTTGCGCCGGTGACGCTGCTGTTTGGCGCGCAGGTCAGCCTGACGCTCGTGCTGACGCTGGGCTTCGCGGGGTCGGCGGCCAGCTTGTTCTGGGTATTGCGGCGGTCGGGCGCGAGTCTCGGCGCGGCCGCGCTGGGCGGAGCCGTCTACGGCTTTTCCCCGGCGCTGGTGGCGTCGGGTGCCGGGCATTACCATCTGCAGTTCGCGGTCCTGCCGCCGCTGATCATCGATGCCGTCGCGCGCCTGGTCACCGGTCGCGGGCGCGGCCTCCGGGTCGGTGCCTGGCTCGGGCTGTTGTGCGCCGCGCAGCTGTTCATCTCCGAAGAACTCCTCGTCTACACGGTGCTCGCGTCCCTGATCCTGACGGCGACGGTCGCGGTGAGCCGGCCAAGGGCCGTGCCGCGGCGGGTCCGGACCGCGGTGACCGGGCTAGCCACCGCAGCCGCGGTGGTCCTGATTGTCGATGGATATGCGCTGTGGGTACAGTTCGCGGGCCCGCTGGCCGAACACAGCAAGCTGACCGTTTCGCAGGTCGGCAACCTCAGCTGGTTTGTCACGCCATCGGCTTCCCTGCTGTTCCACACCCGCGCCAGCGCGGCCGAGGCCGCGGCGACTCAGCAGCTACTCGCCGAGTACGTGAACTACCTGGGCTGGCCACTGATCGCCGTCCTGGTTATCGCCGCGGCGCTGTGCTGGCGGGATCTGCGGGTGCGGGCCGCGGCAGTGACTTGGGCGGTGCTGGAACTGTGCGCGCTCGGCGGCGGCAACCTGAGCGTCGGCGACGTCAGCTGGCCAGGGCGGCTGCTGCCGTGGCACTGGCTCGAAGGCCTTCCCGGGCTTGCCCAGGTCCTGCCGTGGAGGTTTTCCCTCCTCGCCGACGGCGCGGCCGCCGCAGTCCTCGCGTTCTCGCTGGATCGGGCATGGGCGGCTGTGTCCCGAGCCCAGGGCCGGCCAGGCTGGCGGGACTGGCGGGGCTGGTCGCCACGGGCAGCGGTCGCAGCGGTCGCCCTGCTCGCAGTGCTGCCGCTGGTACCGATGCCGTACCAGGCGGGCTCCCCCGCTGCCGTCCCAGCCGGGTGGCAGGCGACCTTCACCAGCCTGCGGCTTCCAGCGGACGCACCGGTCCTGGTCCTGCCGCTCCCTTACGGTGGTCAAACGCAAGTACTGCGCTGGCAGGTGGATACCGGATACCCAAGCTCGATGATCGGCGGCTACTTTCTCGAACCCAGCGCTTCTGGGCAAGCCACGTTCTTCTACCCGGCGCACGACGAGCAGAGCGATGTCGCCAGGTACCTGAACGCGATCTGGCAAAGACGGAATCTGCGAGGCCCGTCCGACGCGGAGGTCCGTGCCGTGATCGATTCCTGGCGGACCGCTGCGATCGTCGCGGTCACCGGCCCGCGGTCACCGCTTGTCCGCCTCCTGACCCGGCTCTTCGGAAAGCCGGCCCTTCACACAGGCGCAGTGATCAGCTGGCGGCTGCGAAGGTGAACGGGGTAGACGGGACAGGCCCCAGGGACAACAGCACCGCCACCATGCCGGAAAGAGCCGGTACCCGGCTGCTGCCCGCCAGGGTCGTTATGCGGGCCCCGCATCCGGTTCTCCAGGGTCTGCTAGCGCTAGCGGTTTACCTGGCGGTCTTCATCATTTGCTACGGCGCCCCACTGCTGAGCCATCTCGACGTGCCCATGCTCGCTCAGGCGTACCCGGACCCGAACTATTACATCTGGAGCTGGCAGTGGTGGCCCTACGCGATCTCGCATGGGCTCAACCCGCTGTACTCCGCGCAGATCGGGGCCCCGGCCGGTTACAACCTCGCGTGGACCACTCCGACCGCGGCGGCGGGCGTGCTCTTTTGTCCCGTCACGGAGCTGTTCGGCCCGATCGTCTCGTTCAACCTGGCGGTGCTGCTAGCCGCGCCCATCTCAGCCTGGGCGGCCTTCCTGGCGGCCCAGCGGCTGACCGGCCGGTTCGGCCCCGCGCTGGCTGCGGGGGCCGTCTACGGATCTTCGTGGTACGAGGTCCACGAGGTGTCGGTCGGGCAGGCGAACGTATGCATCGTCATGCTGCTTCCGCTGATGGTGTACCTGGCGCTGCTGTGGCGGGACGGGGAGCTCCGGTCCCCTGCTTTCGTCGCGTTGCTGGCGGTCGCGATGGCCGCCGAGTTCTACGTATTCAACGAGACTTTCTTCTGGACGACGGTGCTGTGGGCAGCGCTCCTGCTCATCGGCTTCGTGGTCGCGAGGCCCGCACAGCGCCCGGACATCATCCGGCTGGCCAAGCTAGCCGGCCTGGCGTGGGTGGTGAGCGTGGTGCTCGCCTCGCCGTACCTGGTCTACATGCTGCGGCACGCTCCGGCAACCTTCGCTAAGGTGCAGCCGCCCCCCTCCCTGGACCTGCGAGATCTGGTGACGCCGTGGCCGGGAATCGTGCTGCTGGTCATCGCGCTGGCACTGGCCGTGTTCGCCTGGGCAAGCCGGCTCACCCGGCTCCTGGTCATCGGTTTCGTGCTCATCGTGGCGCTGGCCCTCGGCCCAGTGCTTGTGATCGATGGCCGGGCACGCGGCCAGGTCCCCTGGGAACTGCTGTGGCACCTGCCCTTCGTGGTCGACTCCTGGCCGGTGCGGCTCATCACCTTCGCGAATCTGCTGCTCGCGATGATCGTCGCCAGGTGGCTCGCGACACCCGACCGCAACAGGCTGCTGTTGGCATCGCGGTGGATCCTGGGCCTGGTGGCGATAGCGGGCATCGTCGGGCATCTGGCGGCCGGCTCGCCGGACTCGGCAATTCCGCACACGACTGCGACGATCCGGCCGACCCAGGCCCCTCTGCCGACGTTCTTTACCTCCGGTGAATACCGGGACTACTTGCGCCCCGGCGAGACCGTGGTGGTGGTGTCGGATCGAGGGAACGCCGGCCTGCTATTCCAGGCGTATACGGACTTCTACATGCGACTGTCCGGCGGCTACATCAACCTGGCGTTCACCAATCCGAGCGCCCTGCCGGCTCCCGTCGAAGCACTCCAGCACCCGACCCCGGCCAGGGAGCGACAGTTCCTGACATACGCCCGCCAGGCCGGGGTGGGGGCCATCATCGTCGAGCGCGCCTGGGAAGCGCCATGGATGAACATCTTCAGCCAGATGCGGCTGGAAAGCACGCCAGTAGGCGGCGTGATCATCTACCGAACGTGAACTATTACTCAATCGGGCTGGACGCGGGATGAGTACATCCGGGCCATCTGCTCCGGTGGCTACCCGAGGTGCGCCTTATTGGCGGGTGAACACGGCGTGGACGGTGATGGTGTTGTTCAGCGATGCCATGCGCAGCGGGCTGTAGGTCAGGCCGAACTCCGCCCGGTTGACCGGGACCTCCGCGTCCAGCCGGACCTCGCCTGCGGCGGCGGAGACCTTCGCGTCGAAGGAGAGCTGG
>Ga0335075_10010496_pt1 | contig 14055 bp, 18 predicted proteins | sample Lox_Sample_24_FD_206723 | JGI IMG/M metagenome (GOLD analysis project Ga0335075, IMG submission 206723) | Soil microbial communities from Loxahatchee National Wildlife Refuge, Florida, United States - Lox_Sample_2.4 | ecosystem: Environmental > Terrestrial > Soil > Wetlands | place: USA...
TTTGCCTCGCGTACCGCCTGAGGCCTGGTGGGGAACCTCGGGATTTCCCCACGTTCGCACCGGCCGCGGAGGTTCCGTATCCGGTGCCGGCACTGCTCGCGGAGCTTGCGGCATTGCTCCGTGCAGTGGCGTTTGCGGGCGTCGCCTGCCTCATCGGCCAGGTCCCAGCAGAAGATGGTGCCGCACCACTCACACGGCATGACACTCAGGGCTCGCTTCCCCCGCCCGCGCGGCACTGACCCGTCCCTGGGTCACGGCTGGAATCCCGGTGCTGCCGCCCGGTCCAGCCCGGCTGCGCCGAGGGTGAGCAGGGCGAAGGGGTGGTCGCTGCCGCCGCCGTCCGTACGCGCGTACCCCTGGACTGCCCCGGCGTCCCAGATCCCGGCGGTGACATAGAACCGGTCCACCACGGGCGGCAGGCCGGGCGGGTCGCGGCGGGCTGGTTCCAGCCCGGCGGCGGCATCGACCAGGCCGGTCCCGGCCAGGATGTCGTGCACGTCGTGGTTGGCGGCCCACTGGCCGCCGTGCTGGCGCATCCGGGCCGGGCGCAGGTGGGGCGGCATGGCGGCCAGGGCGCCGGGGGTGAATGTGGCCGACGGCGCCCAGCAGTTCCAGTCCCCGGCCGCGATCGTCCTCTCTCCGCGCTGGGAGACCTGACTGGCGAGCCGTTCAGCGTGGATGCGCTGCTCGGTCGCCGACCCGGGAGGCAAGTGGATGCTGTAGACGCTTAGCGTCACCCCGGAGGGGAGCCGCAGCAGCGCCTCGGTCCAGGCCGGGTCATGGCCTGGCTGGCGTGGCGGCGGCCCGGTATCGATGACCGTCAGCTCGGGGCTGACCAGGATCGCGGTGTGGTTGCCGCTCACGCCGCCTTCGGAGCCGAGAACCGGGATCATGCCGAGCGCGTTCGCGGTCGCCTGGAGGTGCTTGCGCAGGCGGAGCGGGTCGCGGCGGGCGGCCATCTCCTGCACGCACACCACATGCGGTTCCCACGCGGCCAGCGCGGCGATGCTGAGCGCCCACCGGGCCGTGCTGCTGTCCTCTTCGATGCCGCCCTCCTCCAGGTTGGCGCTGGCGATGCGGAGGGTGTCGTCCTCGCCGAGGCTCCCATACGGCTGTGGCACTTCTGGTTCTCCTTCCCTGGCAGGGCACGGGTGCCGGAGATGCGGGCGGCTGGTTCACACCCGCAGGACGGTGTTCTTCTTGGTTTCGAGCGCGCTGTCGCGGGGCAGCCGCGCGGCGCCGGTCCGCGAGGGCGTGCCGGTGCCGATCTCGTGGTCGCTCAGCAGCCGGATGACCTCGTACATGGTGCGGGCGGCGTCCTTGGGCTCGCCGTCCTCGGTCAGCTGGACGTCGGCCAGGTCCCAGCCGCGACGGCGCAGCGTGAACGTCAGCGACAGTTCCTTGCGGCCGTTGCCGACAGTGACCATGTACCGGCCAGGCGCGGTTTCCTGTACGTCCGCGGTCACACCCCGGTTCTGCCGGGCGCGGCAGATTGCGGTCAGGTGCGAGATCACCGCCGGGAGCTGGACAGGACTTCCCGGTTCGCGGCTCGCGCTGCCCTGATCCCTGGCCTGGCCGTGAACCGGACCGGTCGCATCGTCCGCGGTCATGGCCGTGTCCTCCCGCGTTGCCGGGTGCCGGTGCCAGGCTGGCCGGTAGCCGCAGGCGGTGCCCAGGGGCTGCGCACTGCACCGGGCCGTTGAGCGGACCGGGCGCCGAGGATCTCGCCGTCCGCGCTGAGCGCCACGGTGATGGCGACGGCGCCAGCGGTGCCCTCAGCCCGCCAGCAGGGCTGCCCGGTGATTTCCGTCCCTGGCCACGCGGCGGGGTCGTCCCAGGTGATGCGGTCCGGGTCGCGGGCCACCGCCAGGACTGCGCCGGTGATCGTGTCAGCATCCCAGTCCGGAGGAAACTCGCTCGTCCCCGCTGGGCCGGTGCGGCAGACGATCATTTCCCGTCGGCCGTCGGGCAGGAAGATGACGCAGGACGCAAGGGCGCGAGCCATATCCCAGGCGGTCCCGCCAGGCCGGGCGTGTGCCCGTTCGTACTGGCCAGCCTCGTCCAGCACGGGGAAGCAGTAAGCGGGGTCACCACCGCAGTCCGCGGCTCCCGTCCGCGGAACGAAAGCACGGCCGCCAGCGCGGGCAAAAGCCGAAGCCGCAGCACGCCGCTGACCGGTCATCAAACGTGATTTTCGCCCGGTCGTCCCCTGCGAAGAGAGAAATCGCAGGTAAGCGGAAGGAACCTCCCCCATGTTCACGGCGCCCAGGCGGATGACGTCACTGCGGGCACTCACGGGCATTCCCTCCTGCTCTGCCTGGCCCGCCCGGCTACCAGGCTGCTGGAGTGCTCTGGCTGCCTCGCGGTGCCGCCGAAGACCAGACCTGAATTCCGGCTCCGGCTGGTCACGGTGCGGGCTCCCCGGGTTCGATCGCGCTGGCTTTGTCCCGGCTGATGATCAGCAGCAGGGCATGATGGTCGCTGCCGCCGGTCTCGGCCTGGATATAGCGTTCGGCCGCTCCGGGCAGGCCGGGGGTCAGGTAGAACCGGTCGATCCGGCCGTTGTCGTAGATGCTGGTCCCGCTCAGGTCCGCGGGGTCGCGGCGCTCCGGCGGCAAGCTGGCGGCGGCGTCGGAGAGCCCGGTGCCGGTCAGGATGTCATCGACGTCGTAACTGGGTTCCAGCTCGATGACGCCGCCGGGGCCGGGCCGGGTGCGCATCCGCGGCGGACGCAGGTGCGGGGGCATATCTTCCAGGTCGCGCAGGGCGGCACCGATGCGGGGGAAGCTGTTCCAGTCACCTCCGGCGATAGCGATCTCGCCTTTCTGCGCGATCACCGACGCGAGCCGCTGGGCCTGGGACCGCTGCTCATCTGCGGAGCGGGCGGGCAGGTGGACGCTGTAGACCGCGACCGGGTGGGGTATGCCGGGCACGCGCAGCAGGGCGTGACACCAGGACGGGAACGGCCCGCCGCCGCTGGGCCATAGCGGCGGCCCCGCGTCCAGGATGGTCAGCCCGCCGCTGGTCCTGACCAGGATGGCCGGGTGGTTGCCGGTGACTGACAGCGGGCCGGGCGGGCCGAGCAGCGGGGTCATGCCCAGTTCGTTGGCTGTGCGCCACAGGTGGGCGTGCAGCCCGGCGATGACACCGGACGGCGCGGCCATCTCCTGGAGCAGGACCACATCAGGGTCCCAGCCGCGCAGCGTGGTCATGCTGGCTTGCCAGCGGGAGTCGTCGCCGTTTCGGACGCCAGCGTAATTTGAGGTTGCAGCTGGCGACGCGGAACTGGCCGTCCTGCGCCGGGCTGGCGGTGTTCATGCCTGTTCCTCCGAGTGGATGCTGGTGCGGATGCGGATACCGGAGTGCTGCTGGCCGTCGGCATGACCGGTATGCCTGGCCGGGGCGTGCCTGCGATAACCGAGGCGACCGCAAGGGAAACCGGTACGGTCGTAGGCACTCGCAGTGGCCTGCTCGTCGGCCTGTGCCTGCTCGCGCAGAGCCGCGCTATGAGCGGCGAGGATGGCTTTCACGCGCTGGCCAGATCTCATGCCGGACACCTTCCGGCGTGAGCCGATCGTCCATTTCCCGGGCGCACCGCAGGTCATTGGCATTCCTGCGGGTCTTCGTCCGGGGCGAAAAGGCCGGGCCAGTGATCCCATAGCCTCAGATCGCTGCGGGCCAGGCCAAGAGCCACGTCCGGCTCGTAACCCTGCGAGACGTAGTGGACGGTCTGCGCCAGCAGATGCTCGTCATCCGGCATGCTCATGGCCGGTTCCTCCCGGGCAGGTGGTCACGATCAGTCCGCCGGTCCCAGGTGATCCCCAGGCGTCCGGGGGTGTGGCCCGATCCGAGGTGAAGCGTGCCTGCCCGGTGGGCCATGCGCTGCTCGCCGGGCCAGCTGGCCAGGCCTGGCCCAGTGCTGGTGCGGCGGGTACCCCGCTGCGGATCTCCGGGCCGCTGGTCAGGAACGGAAGCGCGGACCCCGGCGGCGAGCACATCATCCTCTGCCGGCACGACGCCGACCAGAACTTCACCTTCCGCGGCTCCTGGCCAGCGGGGGAGAACAAGGTCACCAGCAAGACCAGCAGCGGTAGCTGTAACACCAGACATCCCGGCCGCCTCCCCGCCCACCCGGCAAAGAGAAACGGCAGATAAGCGGGAAGGACGAGGCTCAGGTTGCAGCTGACGATACGGAACTGGCCGGCGCGCGGCCCGGGTGCGGTGCTCATCGCGGCTCCCGGCGCCGGGCGGCGGGCTCGGCAGAGTCTGCCGGCGGCGCGGCGGGGGCAGGTGCGCGCAAGCCGCAGGATGGCGGCCTGTGTCCGGAGCAGCCGGACAGCAGGTGCCGGACCCGGCCGGCCATCGGGATCGGTACCGCTGTCGGTCCAGTAGCTGAGCTGGAGGAACCAGTCACCGGGATCGGGAGCCTGCCTGACCAGGCTGACTTCCGCGTACTGTCCGGTGGCGGGATCGCGGGCACCGATATATCCGGTGGCGGGATCGCCTGGATGCGGTTTTTCGCCGCCCGGGCCGGTCACGGCAAGACCGTGCCGTCTCAGTTCCGCGGCCATGGTCTCCAGCCGGTTATCGACGGCCACATCATTAGCCAATGGATTCTCCGGTTCCGGTTCACGTATTTCACCTGGACTGGGCGGCTGACCGCGTGTCCGGCACGCGGGATGCTGCCGCGGCAGGGGGCCGGCACGATGCCGGTCTCGCAGGGCAAGCGAGGGACGGCGGGTACCGGCCGTGCTGGCGGCGAGGCTGTCTGGGGTCTGCTCATCCGCCCGCGGAGCGGGGGAGCGGCGAACCGCAGCGCCCCGCGCCGCCAGCACGACCAGACGCGGCGGGTCTGCCCTCACCGGGGAGGATGGTGGCTCCAGCCCGCTGCGCGTTACCCCGCCTAGCCGCTCCCGGCACGCGGCTGGCGGGTCATCGGGAACATGCTGGGGCCGTCCGGCAGCTGGATCGGGCTGTCGTAGTCGGCATAGCCGTGCCGCAGGTAGATGCCTCGGTTTCGTTCGTCGGATGCTTCCAGGTAGGCGACGATGCCGTCCTTGTCGAGCACGGCGTGGTGTGCATCCAGCAGCGCGGTGCCGGTACCCCGGCCCTGCCGGTCCGGGCGGACGGCGAGGATGGCCAGGTGGTGGTGCGGGACGCCGTCTAGGTGGTGGGTGTCCAGTTCCCCGTCGAAGACCACGAACCGTTCGGCCCACTGGCCGGTGACCTCGGCCAGTTCCTCGTCATACCCCTCGGGCGGCGTGGCCGGCCCGGTCCGGGGAATCCACAGCGCGGCGGCGATGCGATCCGGGGTGGTGTACACCAGCCCGTCCGCGATGGCGTGCACGACGTACATCCGGAAGAAACGGGGGAAGATCTCGCGGCGGGCCGAGCGGTCGCCGATCAGCCACTGGCACGGCGCGAGGTCGAGGAACGCATCGGCGATGACCTGGCTCAGCACGTCGATGTCGGCCTCGCCGACGCGGACCAGGCCATCGGCCGGGCTGCCGCCCGCTGCGGGCTGGTGGCGGGTGGTCATGACGCTGCTCCCCGGGCGGGTACGGCCTGGACCGCGTGGTGGCCGAGCCCGATCGTGGCGTACACGCCGGGCCGTCGTTTCTTCAGCACGGTGCCCCAGGCCAGCCCTGCTGCGGCGGCGACGCCGTAGGCGGAGGGGAGCAGCCAGGCGGCGGGGTTGCCGGGAGCGGTGTCAAGCAGGGTGCCGTAGTGCATGATGGCGAGCACGACGGCGCCGGCCAGCAGGAGCGCGGACAGGGCGGGCGCGGTCATCCGGGTCCACACGCTCTCCATGCCCGGGTTGCGGTCGAAGTAGCGGATGATGCCTGCCGAGGTGATGGCCAGCAGGATCATCACGCCCAGCCCGCCGGTCGCGCCGCCGCCGAAGAACAGCCCGGTCATCGGGGGCCAGCCGAAGATCGCGAACAGGCCGATGACCACCAGCCCGCTGGCGCTCTGGGTGACCGACGCGGCGCGGGGGATGCTGTTGCGGCTGGTCCGCGAGAGGAAGGCGAACAGGACCCCCTCACGGGACAGGGAGAACATGTACCGCCACGTCACGTTGTGATACGACAGGGCGGCGGCGAACAGCGAGGTCATGAACAGCAGCTGGGCGGTCTGGGCCAGGGCGCCGCTGGAGGTGAGGGTGTACAGCAGCCCCGGCCCCTGCGCGACCGCGGCGGCGGCCACGTGGGCGCGGCCGGCGTGCACTTCCATCGCCCACGCGGCGGCGGCGTACAGCAGCCCGGCGGCGGCCACCGCGATATAGGTGGCGGCCGGGATGGTCCGCCGCGGGTTCCGCGCCTCCTCACTGAGCACGCAGGTCTGCTCGAAGCCGACGAACCCGGTCAGCGCGATCACGGCACCCACGCCAACTGCGCCGGCCCCGGCGGCGGTCAGGGTCGACGGGGACAGCGCCCCGAAGTCCAGGTGCCCGCCTGCCGGGCGGGCCAGCCCGCAGATGGTCTCGGCCAGGACGATGATGATCTCCGCGGCAGTGAGTACGGCCAGCACCCGGCCGGCGACCTCGACCCGGGCCAGGCCCAGGACGGTGACGAGCACCCAGAAGATCAGCGCCCATGCCCACCACGGCCAGTTCACATGCAGGTGGGCGGCGGCTTCGGCCTGGGCGGTGACACCAAGCGCGCCGTAGGCCGCCACCTGGAAGGACTCATAGGCGAACAGGGCCATCAGCGCGGCGCCGACACCGGGCACCTTGCCCAGCCCGGCGGTCACGAATGAGTAGAAAGCGCCGGCGTTGCGGATGCGCCTGCTCATCGCCATGTACCCGGGGCAGAACAGGGCCAGGATCACCGCGACCGCGATGAACGCAAACGGGATGCCGGTCAGGCCGGTGACCGCGTACGCGGTCGGGATCACCCCGGCGCACACCGTCATCGCCGCGATGCTGGCAAGGACAAAGGCGAGCACGGACGGGACGCCGAGCCGGTCCCGGGCCAGCGCCCGGGATACCGTGCCTATGCGGGCGACCGGAGCGGTTCTGGACATCGGTAACAGCCTCCTGTTCGGGGAGATTTAGGTCACATGCCGCGGGAGAGGACCGAGCTGTCGGCTGCGGCCTGCGTCTGGGCGATCAGCTCGCGGAGGCCGGGCGGGAGCGGCCGGGTCGCCTCCGTGATGTTCCGGGAGGGGCCATGTACTGGTCGATGCGGAACTGAAGTCCGCAGGCGGCGGTCAGCCCCGCGAGCACTGTGTCGTGGGCGGAGAAGGGCCGGGACGGGTCCAGCGCCGAGCGGACGCGCAGCAGCGGCGTGTACGCCCAGTCCGGGTCGACCGGGACCCACCGGGGCCGGCGCCAGGGCAGGCGGTGCCTGACCTGCGCCAGGTACCCGGCTTGCCCGAGCCGGCGGGCTACGTCGTCTGGGGCGGTCAGGGCCAGGAACCCCAGCCAGTCCCGCACGGCAAGCGGCTGCTCGGCCGCGATCAGGCCGTGTACCCGCTGCGCCAGCTCATCCGCTGGCCAGGCACGGCCCGCCGCCACCGTGCCATCGAGTTGCAGGCCGGCGCTGCGGCCCAGCATCAGCTCGGCGAGCAGCCCGCCGGCCAGGCCCAGGGCCAGGGCGCGCGTTTCCAGCAGCGGCTTGCCGGTCCGGTCGTGGTGGGCCATCAGGTACAAGTCATCAGCGACGCGGCCGGTGCCGCTCAGCCTGCTGTCCAGCGGACCGGGAGGATACCCGTAACGACCCCCGGGCTGGACCGGGTGCCGGTCATACATCGCGTCCCCCGCTTCCGCCACGGCAGGAGGGGACACGATTGCGGCTGCTCCCCGCGCCCCAGGGAGCCAGCACGGCCCCCGCGCGGGTACCAGCCGGCCCGGGAGCGGCGTGGCGCATTAAGGTCAGCGTCACAGCGTCCACCCGGTCCCGCCTTCGCCGCGGGTCATCGAGCCACGCGACGGCAACGGCGGAATGGTGACCGCGGCCGCTTCGCGAGAGCTGCTCAGGGCACGGCATCTAAAGCTCCAGCCGTGCCCACACGACGCGTCCTGCCGCGCCTGCCTGGCCGATGTCCTCCACGCCCCACGCGCTGGATAGCGCAGCTACGAGCTGGAGGCCGTGGCCTCGCTCGCCGTCAGGAGCCTGTACGCGCCAGGGGCCTCCGGCGTCTTCGACTTCCAGCCAGATGTAGTCATCACCGTGGATCTCGATGCGGACAGTGAACTCGCCGCCGCTTCTCGACTGGCTGTGCAGCACAGAATTCGACGCCAGTTCCGAGACGATCAGCAGCGCCTCATCCCTGACCGGGCAGCTGGCCAGCAGCCGGCCGGCCGCGTGCCGGGCGGCGGAGACCTCGCCCGGGATGGCGCCGAAGGAATCCTCGAACCAGCGCGTAGCCGGCACCGGCCGGATGGTGGCTATGTCACGCCGGTTCACTGATGCTCCCCCCGATCCTCCGGGCATCCCTCACGGCGGGAGGCAGTGGCCCGGACCTCGCTGACTGCGCAGCGCGACCTCGCCTGCCCCAGGACACCCATCCGCCGCTGCCCGCGCCGCGGATCGCGCACGCCCGGGCCGATCCGCGGACACGCGGAAGGACCACCCACGCATCCACCTCGCCGCCTGAGCCCGGCGGCACCCGAAGCGGCGCCGGCGTCCGGGCGCTGGCCACCTTCAGGCAGGGCCGCGAGATCGCCTTGGCTGCTTCAGCTGCGGACGCCCCGGAGTCCGGCGCCTGAGCGAGGCGTGCCCGATTACCCCGCGTGTGCCGGCCGTCCGCCCGCTGCACGTCCCAGGTGGCTGTGTCCCCGGCGAGATTGAGGATGGCGGCGGCTTGCTCCGTTGCGGCAGACGGGAAATGGCTGGCTGGCTGTATGCGGGTCTGGCCGCATTGTGATCTGGCTGCCATTTCGTCCGTCCTTGTTCAGCGGGACTGACCGGCGTGAATACTCGTCAGCCGCATCGGGGTGCTGCGCCGGTCAGTGATCGTGCCGCCGCACTGTGGAGCCGCGGGCACTGGTCATCGTGGCCGGCTGCTTCCCAGTGCTGGAAGGGGTCAGCGGCGACGATGCGCAAGCCGGCTGGCTGGTCACTGACAACGAAGTGTTGCGGCGACATGTTGCGGCCGGGGACCGGGAAGGCTCACGCTGGCCTGGGAAGCACCAGCGGCCAGATGCGGAGGGGCGCGTGGAGTACAGCCCGACCGTCCGGGGAAGGCGCCTGATCCGGGAGATCGAGCGGCTGCGCCATGGCAGCGGCCTGTCGATGGAGGCCGCCGCGCAGCGGCTGGGCTGGAGCGCCAGCAAGATGTACCGGCTGGAGAACGGCCGGTCCCGGATCACCACCGACGACCTGGCGGACATGCTCGACCTGTACGCCGTCCGCTCCCCGCAGCGGGAGGCTCTGATTCAGCTCGGCCGTGATGCCCGCAGGCGGGGCTGGTGGACCGCCTACAGCGACGTGTTCACCGGCAGCTATATCGCCATGGAAGCGGAGGCAGCCAGCATCCGCATCAACGCCCACCTGATGCCCGGGATTTTCCAGACACCCGGCTACGCCCACGAGATGATCACGCGGACCCGCCCGGCCATCAGCGCAGCGGACGCCGAACGGCGGGTGGCGGCGCGTACCGCCCGGCAGGACGCCCTGTTCAGCAGGGATGACCCGCCGCAGATCCACGTGATCATCGATGAAGCGGCGCTGCACCGCCAGGTCGGCGGCCCGGCCGTGACCGGCCAGCAGCTCACCGCGCTCGCCGAGATCACGACCTGGCCGGACGTTACCGTCCAGGTGCTCCCGTTCACCGCCGGCGCCAGCGCGGGCATGGACGGCCACTTCGTCATCCTCGCCTTCCCCGACCCCGAGGACCCGCCGGTTGCCTACGTCGAGGGGCTGATGGGTGATGTGTACGTGGAAGCCGATGAGGAGGTGGACCGGTTCACCCTGGCCTGGACCCACCTGGTCACCCAGGCTCTCGACCCGGCCGGATCGGCCGAGATGATCCGCGTGCTAGCGAAGGAGCAGCAATGACGACCCCGGAGGACCCGGTACTGACCAGGCCATGGCGTAAGGCCAGCAAGTGCACAGGTGGCAACGACTGCGTCGAGGTCGCCCAGACCGCAGTAAGCTGCCTGGTCCGCGACTCGACGAACCCGGACGGTGCCCGCCTCGCCGTCAGGCCGTCGGCATGGGCCGCGTTCATCCATGACATCAAGCACGGCGCGCACAGCGCTTAACCCTGCTGCTACCGGGTTCCCGGCGTAGCCGGGAACCCGGCTTGCTGCCTGCTGCGGCCCGCCGGGCCTTCGGGCATCAGCCTGTCGGCTGGCATTGGGTGGCGACCTGTGCCGTGCTTAATGCCGGGATGTGAGTTCTGGTGTCTGGTGCGTTTTCTCCGGGCAGGCGGTACGAGGCGGTCAGTGTCTGCTCGACCGTGTCGAAGCGGTCGCAGAAGTCTTGTGCCCCGGCCGTGGTCCCGGCTGCCTGGCGGATGATGCGGAGCCTGTTCAGGCACCGCATTGACGTCACTCCGCCTTCGAGCACGGGCAGGACGTCGGTCGCGGCGGCGACCGCGTCCTGGCGGGCGCCCTGCTTCAGCAGTGCGTCCGCCAGTCCCGCGCCGTAGCTGGCCCGGTTGCGGGTGCTCAGCCCGGCCGCCAGCACCTGCCGGTACAGCCGTGCGCTGCGCTGCGCGTCGCCCAGGTTCAGCCACCCTCTGGCCTCCACCCCGGTGATCTCGCTCTCATCGACGAACCGGAGCCATTCGGGCGGGTCGCCGTCGCGGGGGCCGCGGCCCAGTTCATGGCGTGCCTGGCTGATCCCGCCCTGGAACGCGGCCTTGTCGCCCAGCAGCGAGGCCGCGCTCGCGTGCCGCAGGGCGATCAGGGCGTGCAGCCGGGGCATCGGGATGTAGCGGCCTTCGCTGGCGGCCTGGTAGGCGAGCTGGAGCGCGTGCCTGGCCGGCTCTCGGCTCGGGCCGGTGCGTGCCATCTCCGCGTACAGCATCGACTGGTTCGTCAGCACATGCACCGTCAGCACCGCATCCCCGGCGCCAGCGGCCAGTTCCCGTGCTTCCTCGTACAAGGGCCTAGCTAGCGGCATGCGCCCGCTGTCCAATGCGATCCAGCCCGTGCACAGCGCGAGTTCCCCGGCCACGGTGAGGAACGGGCGGCCGGTCTCGCCGGCAGCGCCGTCCTTCAGCGCCAGCCGGACGCGCTGCCACTGCTGGAGTGCAGATGAAAGCAAGACGGTCCCGCCGACGGCACGGTCCCGGGCATACAGCACGTCGGTGCACGCCTGCCAGTACCGGACGTGCGAGCTGCTGACCGCCCGCGGAACGCTCGCAGACGGCACGACAGCAGCCATGCTGGCCGCGGCGGCCAGGCCACCGAAATCGCGCCGGCTCAGCTCCATGCCCGTCCCATCCTCGGTACCGGCCGCCGGGTCGGCCAGTACCAGCGGCAGCAGCGCCGCACGCGGCATGCCCACCGCGTCCGCGAATTGCAGGGCAGTACGGATGTCGAACATGCCGTCACGCACGCCGCGTTCGTAATAGCTTAGAGCGGCCGGGCTCCAGCCCACTATCGCGGCGAGGTCCCGCTGCGACAAACCGCACGCCGCCCGCACGATCGCCGGGACCGCAGACAGGTTCACCTCCGCCAGGGCCTGGCGCAGCAGCGGGGAGTCAAACAGCCACAACGGCCGGGATGACAGCTCCCGGGAAGCCTTCATACAGGTCGGGCACAACGGGTCACCCCGCCGGGCCAGCACACCCGACCCGCACGCAGGACACGCCAGGACTGTCGGCACCCCTCACCTCCCTCCTCGCTCGCTGATGACCCGCCGATCCTGAGCCGCAGGAGCTGAGGTCGCCACCTTGCCAGTGACGCCGTTCACGCCGCACCAGCGGCGTTCGCGGGCTGCTCCTGCCGTGCGATCGCCTCCCGGAGCCCCGCAGCGTCATCGGCGTCGATCGTCATCGCCCACCATTCGGGAGGATCGGCGGGCGATTCGCCCTTCCGCGTGGCCCAGCAGCGCCCTTCGCTGGACAGCCACGGGTGCCAGCCCGGGAAGTCCCGTTCTATACAGGACAGTTCTTCGGCTGACACGCGGCGAGCCCATGCCATGATCTCTCCCCGGAGACTTCCATGAACGACAGGATTAAGCCACTTGACAAACTGGCTCAAGCCACATACTCCACGCGTCCAGTACAGCACAGTCCTGTCAACTGGCTCAAGCCTGTCTGGTGAATGGACTAGACCATGGCGTATTCTTTGGACGTCATGACACATGCACACACCAGCCAGCCGGGTACGGCCGGCGCGGGGGCACCGCTTCCGAGCCGCCGCATCGCCGCCGACCTGCGGACGGCGATCGAAGCGGGCGAGCTGACCGCAGGACAGAAGCTGCCGTCCGAGCGCGACCTCGCCGCACGGTACGGCACGGCCCGCAATACCGCCCGCGAGGCGATCCGGCTCCTGGAAGCGGCAGGACTGGTCGACGTCGAGCAAGGACGCGGCGTATTCGTCCACCGTCCGGCACCCCTGATCCGGCTCGGCAGCGACCGCTACTCCCGCGAATACCGCAACTCCGGCCTCTCGCCGTTCCTGCTGGAATGCGCCAGGCAAGGCAAAATCGGCAAGTTCGAGGTGCTCAGCATCAGCCGCGGGCAGCCGCCGCAGCATGTCGCCGGCACGCTGCGCGTCCCGGAAGACCAGGACTCGGTGCTGGTCCGGGAGAACATCTTCTGGGCCGGCAACGACCCCGTGCACCGGGTCACCACCTACATCCCATGGCAGATCGCTGACGGGACCAGCCTCCTGGATGAGGAGATCCCGCATCCCTACGGCATCCACGGCATCCTCGAAGACCGCGGCCACGTCATGGCCCGCTACGCGGAAAGCGTGAAGGCCCGCCCCGCAACCGCAGACGAAGAACAGCACCTGCGGCTGCGGCCCGGCATCTGGGTGCTCGATGTGTGGCACACCAGCCTCGACCACGACGGTGTCCCCTATGAGCTGACCCGGTTCGTGATGCGGGCGGACATGACAGGACTGGACTTCGCCATGCCAGCCGGCTGACCACCTAGGATCACCATGACCAGCAGCGACCGAACGCAAGCCCACTACGGCCGGCTGGCCGCCAGCTACGACCAGAACTGGGCCTACAGCCCGGCCTACATCGGCTGGATGACCAGATGCATCCTCGGCCGTGCCGCTCTCCAGCCCGGACAGGTCGTCGCTGACATCGGCTGCGGCACCGGTCTCTACTCCCGCGGCCTGGCCGCAGCCGGCGCGACGGTCATCTGCGCCGACCCGTCTCAGGCCATGCTCGACCAGCTGCCCGGCAGCCCGGCGCTCCTGCCCGTGCGGGCCTCCGCGCAGGACATCGCGGCCCGCCGCGCCACGCTCCCGGCTGACCTGATGGACGTGATCGTGATCAAGGAGGCCATCCACCACGTACCCGCCAGCGACCGGGCAGCGGTCATCGGCGGGCTCGCGGGACTTCTCGCCCCCGGCGGGCGGATCGTGATCGTCATGCTGCCCGCACGCATCGGGTACCCGCTGTTCACCGCCGCCCTGCAACGGTTCGAGCACCTCCAGCCCGACCCTGCCGCCATCGAAGCCATGTTCTCCGCCGCCGGGCTGGAAACCGAGCTGACCTACGACAGCTACCCGCTCAGCTTCGGGAAAGACCAGTACCTGGCCATGGTCCGCAACCGGTACATGTCGCTGCTGGCCAGCTTCACCGACGCCGAACTGGAAGACGGCATCGATGAAATTCAGGAACGCTACCCGGGCGATCGCCTGGAGTTCGCTGACCGGTTCGCCTTCATCCGCGGGGTCGATGCGTAGGCCCAGCGCAGTAAGCTGTCGGACAGCGACGGCGAGGTCCGAGCCCGGACAGGAGATTACGCTCCCTCCTGACGGATACGGCTCTCCGCTCCCACTCCACATGACCGTCCTGATGCTGTACCAACCAGACCTTCGCCGAGGGGTAACGCTCACGCAGCACGTCCCGCATGGCGTCGGCATCTGTGCCTGCCGGTGTCCGCGTTCTCAGCATTCGCCCGAGATTCTGC
>Ga0335075_10010497_pt1 | contig 14055 bp, 17 predicted proteins | sample Lox_Sample_24_FD_206723 | JGI IMG/M metagenome (GOLD analysis project Ga0335075, IMG submission 206723) | Soil microbial communities from Loxahatchee National Wildlife Refuge, Florida, United States - Lox_Sample_2.4 | ecosystem: Environmental > Terrestrial > Soil > Wetlands | place: USA...
CAGGTGACGCTGGCCAATCTCGGCGTGGTGGCGCTCAAGTGCTTGCCACGCCTTACGCTCACGAAGCGGCGGGACGGCGATCATTGACATCTCCTTCGGTGGCCGCCGGCCAGGTTTAGCACCAGCAACGCTCAACGCCGGCACGGTCTAATCCCAGCACGGCCGGCGGGGCGGATGCTGGCCGGCCCGGCATGCTGCGGGCAGCGGTTCCGATGCTGCTATGTCGGGGCAGGTCAGTGAGGGCCAGCGGGCGCTCGTTTGGTGAACTTATGCCGGCGCCTTGCCGTGGTAAGGGTTATGAGCACAGTCACGAACGGGGCAAGCACTATGACCGGGCGACAGGCGCGGGGTGCGCAGTGGTCCCTGCTCCGGCTTGCCGGGGCCGGCCTGCTGTTCGCCACGGCGGGCGTTCACCTGGACCTCTACCTGACCGGCTACCGCACAATCCCGACAATCGGCTGGCTGTTCCTGCTGCAGGTTATCGCTGGTTTCCTGGTTGGCGTGGCCGTGCTGGTCACGCCCAGCAGGCTGGTGGCGGCGGTCGGAGCGGTGCTGGCGCTGAGCACGCTCGGCGGCTACCTGCTGACGGTCCAATTCGGGCTATTCGGATTTCGTGAAGTCCGGACTACTGCCGGGATCGTTGCCGGAATCATCGAGGTTGCGGCATTCGCCGCGCTTGCGGTCTATGCGGCAGCCGCGGACTTGGCCGGGCGGGCCACTGCGGTGCGGGACTCAGGCGGGTCCAGGGTGAGCGTTGCTGGCCTGCCGAGCGTGGGCTGGCGGCAAGCGTGCCTCGGTGCGGCGGTGGTAGCTATCGTTGCTTTCGGGCTGCTCGGCGGGGCTGTGGCCGGTGCGGGCGGTCCGGGTGGCCCGGCAGGCTCCGCGGGCGGGGGGCTTCGAACCACCACGATCGGCGGAGTAACGGTGCTCACCAACGCCGCCGGCCGCACGCTCTACTGGTTCGCGCCTGATACGCCGGCGAAGTCGGTCTGCAATGGCTCGTGCGCGGTCTACTGGCCGCCGGTGCACGGGCCGCTCACCGCGGGCGCGGGCGTGCCCGGACAGTTGAGCACGATCAAGCGGGCCGACGGCACGACTCAGGAGACCTACGACGGGCATCCGCTCTATACCTATGTCGGCGACTCCGCCCCTGGCCAGGCGCGCGGGAACAACCTGAACCTGAACGGCGGCCTGTGGCACGAAGTGACCGTCAGCGGCCACTGACCAGCTAGGGCGGTCTGCCCGGCGGACGTGGGGGGCCGCTGGGCAGACTAGCCCGTATCGCGAGCACCGGGTCGTAACGGCTTAGTACCCAAGAGCGGGGTCGCCGAGGTCGAAATGCCTGCAGGCTCTAGCGGTAATTGACGTATTGCAGGGCTATGTCCAGGTCCTTGCCTTTGAGCAGGGCCTGGACTTCCTGCAGTTCGTCCTTCTTCTTCGACGAGACGCGCAACTCGTCGCCCTGGACCTGCGCCCGCACGCCCTTGGGGCCCTCATCGCGGATGATCTTGGAGATCTTCCTCGCGTCGTCCTGGGAGATGCCCTCCTTGAGCCCGACGTGCAGCCGGTACTCCTTACCCGACAGCTTGGGCTCGCCGGAGTCCAGTACCTTGAGCGAGACCTGCCGCTTGATCAGCTTCTCTTTAAACACGTCGAGGACGGCGCTAGCTCGTTCTTCGCTGTTCGCCTTGATCTCCAGCGCTTCCTTGCCTGACCACGCTATTGACGCGCCCACGCCGCGGAAGTCGAATCGCGTGCCGACCTCTTTGACGGTCTGGTTCAAGGCGTTGTCGACTTCCTGATGGTTGATCTTCGAGACGATGTCGAAGGAGGATTCGGCTGCCACGCCATCAGGTTATCGCTGCGGCCTGGGCTTGCGCCCGCCCATAGTCCGTGGCGGATGACCGAGACCACCGCGGTGCGGTGGTGAAGTAGCGGGCAGGTTCCGCTATCCTTCACAGTGCCCGTTCTGCGAGACGGCGCACGGCAGGTTGCCCGAGTGGCCAAAGGGAGCGGTCTGTAAAACCGTCGGCTCAGCCTACGTTGGTTCGAACCCAACACCTGCCACCACCAGCATAAACGGCCCGTGGCCTGGGGAAACCAGGGCTCGTGAGCGTTTTTGGTCTCGTCCCATCACGTGTCATGGAGTGCTGCGGCAGGGCATCGTGTAGCGGTGGTTACGGACGTATGGCGGACGCGCTCTGGGTCGGCCTGGCTCCAGCCCGGGCGTGGCCGCCTCCGCGGGCACGATTCCGGGCCGTTTCTTAGCTATCCCAGCGTGTGTCCCCTTCTGGCGCTGTAGAAGGCGCGCTGCGGGGTCCACGGACACGTATCTGACCGGACGTAGCCGCTCGATGAGTGCGGCTGCCCGGCCAGCGCGCGCTCACTTCCCGGAGGTCCAGTCACCCGACCCTGACTGTGTGAGATAGATGGGATAGCCATCGGGATCGAGAACCGCGGCGTCGCGTTCCCCCCATGGCTCATCGGTTGCTTCGCGCAGGACCGGGACGCCCTTGTCCCGCAGCTCGCCCAAAGCCGCGTCGACGTCTAGCACGCCGAGATACAGCTCTGTCCGGCCGTGCCTGGCGGTCGTCACGTCCTCGCTGTCCAGCTCTGATGGGTGAAGCAGAAGGCGAGCCTCCCCAAGTTGCATGGCAATACGGCCACGATGCTCATACACCCTGGGCAGACCGAGCGCCAGCTCATAGAAGGATGCCGCTCTGGCAACGTCGGCGACATGGAGCACGACGGTTCGGATCCCTTGAACACTGACTGCCACGCCCAGCACCTCACTTCAAGTCTAGAACTTACTTCAATTTATGAAGTATGCTGCCATTGCAGAAGGAGCGCAAGATGCAGAGGCCGGACTATCAGCGGTCGCTTGGCAAGGCAACGGCCCTGCTTGGGCGGCCCTGGACTCTGCTGATCCTCGACGCCCTAGCCGACTCGCCATGCCGGTTCACCGAGCTTGCTGGCCGGCTACCCGGCATCTCCACCAATCTGCTCACCGAGCGTCTAAGGCAGCTGCAGGTCTTCGAGATCGTCGAGCGCGACACTGGCTCGATGCCGCAGTTCGTTATCACCTACCGGCTTTCGAAGCTTGGCGCACAACTCGAACCGATCATCGGGGAGATAGCAGCCTGGGGATCACGGCTTCCGTGACACCGTGTCAGCATGTCGTCCCCGCGGGTCGTTGAGCGGGAAGCTAACGGACCATCCCATGCGCGCAGCGATCAGCGAGATGCCGAGGCCGGTGCAGCGCACATCACGCAGCCTACGTGAAGAAGTTCCTTGAAATGGCACCTGACTTGGCGGCCACGTCCGCGCACGCCCACGACGGCTCGATTTGGCTGTGTGCGTCGAAGACAAGGAGGTTGCTGTATCGATAGGTGATCTTCTTGTCGTGCTGTGCGGATGATCGCCGACCGCGTCGCGCAGACCGTGGCCGCGAACCGGATCGGGACCGTGACGGAGAAGTTCTTCCACGCGGACTCGTACGGTTACCGGCCAGGGCGCGGGGCGCATGACGCGCTCGCCGTCGCGCGGAAGCGCTGCTGGGATTGCGACTGGGTGGTCGAGTTCGACATCCGGAAGTTCTTCGACAGCGTGCCGCGCGATCTCGTAGTCAGGGCCGTGGAAGGGCTGCTCCTTCCCGCCTGGGTGCTCCTTTACGTGAGAAGGTGGCTCACCGCGCCGGTCATCGTTCCGGACGGTGAGGCCAGGCCGAGGGACAGGGGGACTCCGCAGGGATCTGCGGTCAGCCCCGTGCTGGCGAACCTGTTCCTGCACTGGGCGTTCGATGTGTGGATGGGCCGGGAGTTCCCGGACTGCCCCTTCGAGCGCTACGCCGACGACGGCCTGATCCACTGCAAGAGCCAGGCACGCGCCCGCCAGGTGCTGGCCGCGCTGGAGCATCGGCTGAGGGAAGTCGGCCTGGAACTGCACCCGGACAAGACCAGGATCATCTACTGCAGGGACTCCAGCCGCCGCGAGCCATGGGACGGGGGCCGGTGTCCTTCGACTTCCTGGGATATGCCTTCCGGCCCCGCGACACCATGGGGAAGAACGGCAGGTTCACCGGGTTCGACCTGGCAGTCAGCCCGACGGCGGTCAAGCGGATGAGCAAGATCGTCTGCGGGTGGCGGCTTCACCGGCTCACGGACCTCACCTGGGGGCAGCTCACTGGCCTGATCGGCCCGGTCATCCGAGGATGGATGGCCTACTACGGCCGGTTCCGCCACTCCGGGCTGCACCCGCTGCTGGCCAGGATCAACTACCACGTCCAGAAATGGATCCGGGCCAAATAAAGGCGGCTACGGCCCCACAAGGCCATGAAGCGCGCCTGGGACCGGATCACCGCCCAGACCCCGGGGCTGCTGCCCCACTGGCGCTGGGAAACCGGGGCGCGGTATTAGCCAGCTACAAGGCGAGAGCGAGAGGAGCCTGGTGACGGGAGACTGTCACGCCAGGATCTGTGGGAGCCCAGGGGTGAAATTCCCCTGGGCCACCCGACCCAACCAAGTGTCTTGCCGGACCTCGCCGCTGATCGAGTTCCTGACACGTGACGCCGTTTCCGGGCGGCGAGGCATGTCAGGCCGATGCAGGGCGAACGGACTTACGCTATGGCCTCACTGGTCGCCAAGTGCTGTGGCGATGTCGGTGTTGCTGAAATCATCGCCTTTGAACAGGAGCTGTTCGCCGGTCTCCTTGGCCAGGGCATAGGCGAAGCAGTCCCCGAAATTGAGCGAAGCCTTGTGCCCCGAGCCCTTCCCGTAGTCGCGGTAAGCCTCCCGGGCGATGCGAGCCTGGGACAGCGTCACGGGCTCCACGCGGATGTCGGCTTCTGCGATGAACTGGTCGAAGCGGCGTGACGCTACGGGGTCGCGCGCACTGTCGACGACAATGGCCGCCTCCAGGTGGTTGGCCGCTGACATCCGCAGCGACTCCGCCGCGTCGATAGCGTCAAGGTAGGTGTCCGCGCCCGTTTCCTGGCGCAAAATCGCGATGACTGCAGACGAGTCGACCACCGTCATGCCGGCAGGCCGCGTTCGTCATACAGATAACTACCGAGGTCGGTGCTGTCGCTGATTGCGGCCAACCGCGGCGCGGTGTCCTGGGCGATCGCCAGCAGCCGATCTCTGCGGCCGCGCCGCACTCTGGCTTCCCTGTAGTCCAGCCGTTCCAGCCGTTCCTTGACTGCCACCTTGACCGCGGCAACCTGAGTCTCCCCTGTCCGGCGTGCGAGTTCCCGAATGAGGTGATCGGTGTCTGGATCCTTGATGCTGACCGCCATATCCGTCAACCTTTCTAGCTGCCTTAGCTAGCATTCTAGACACTGCTGATCCGGCGGTGCAAACCGCGGCGTCGCCGGATCAGCACTGAACCCTGGTCTGCATGCAAGCGGCGTCGCAGACGTGACGATAGTTGGATGATCTTGTCGCCAGGCTAAGTCGTGCGGAAGTGACGCTCGCCAGCTCACTACGCTCCGCTGGACATACTCGCCCGCATCTGCATCAAGCCACTGGCGGGACGCCCGTCCCGTGAGCCTGGCGGACGACACGCAGAGCCGTGCAGCGAGCCGGCCGGGCCCCGGTCGACCGGTGTGTGTCGCGCTGCTCGCTGGTGGCAGGAGACGGCAGCTGATCCCCCGTGGGCACAGTTGGAACGCGGCGAGACGCGCTGGGACATGATCAGTTGTGTCGGAAGCTGTGACCTGCGCTACTCGGAGAGCACGGACGCCGGGCGGACGCAACGCAGGTCATGCGCGGCGTCCTAGGAAGAAAGCGCCAGGTCAGCGCCTTCCGATGGTCTGGGAGAAACGGTCTGTAAAACCGTCGGCTCAGCCTACGTTGGTTCGAACCCAACACCTGCCACCAGCAGCATAAACGCCCTGTGACCTGGGTATTCTCAGGTTTACGGGCGATCTTGTGTGGTGGACTTGCAGTGCTTGCAAATCCCAATGAAGCCCACTGGGTCCTGTTCTCGACAGCTGTCCACGGACATATAGCGGACAGCGCCGGCGATCACGACTGGGCAGAGCGCTCGGCCTGCGGTAGCTGGCGGGTGAGAGCCGCGCCCACGCAGCCGCTTGATGAGTGCGACTGCCAGGGCCCGCCCGCGCTCACTTCCCGGAGGTCCAGTCACCCGACTCTGACTGCGTCAAGTAGATGGGATAGCCATCGGGATCGAGAACTGCGGCGTCGCGTTCTCCCCATGGCTCATCCATTGCTTCCTGCAGGACCGGGACGCCCTTGTCTCGCAGCTCGCCCAGAGCCTCGTCCACGTCCAGCACGCCTAGATGCAGCTCTGTGCGGCCGTGCCTGGCGGACGCCACGTCCTCGCTGAGAAGGAGCGCAAGATGCAGAGGCAGGAGTATCAGCTGTCACTTGGCAAGGCAACGACCTTACTCGGGCGGCCCTGGACTCTGCTGATCCTCGACGCCCTAGCCGACTCGCCATGCCGGTTCACCGAGCTCGCTGGCCGGCTACCCGGTATCTCCACCAATCTCCTCACCGAGCGTCTACGGCAACTGCAGGTCTTCGAGATTGTCGAGCGCGACACTGGCTCGATGCCGCACTTCGTCATCACTTACCGGCTTTCGAAGCTTGGTGCACAACTCGAACCAATCATCGGCGAGACAGCAGCTTGGGGATCGCGGCTTCCGTGAGACCGTATCGCCATGACGTCCTCGCGGGGGTCGTTGCTGTGGCGGCGGCCACTATTCCGCTCGCCGCTCTGGCATTAGGATCGCCGCCGGCCAAGCCGCCGCCGGTGCTCTGGCACTACCCAGGTATGACTGTGGTAACCTGCTGGTATGACCACGAAGCTAGCCGTGAGCCTGCCGGACGAACTGGCTGAACAGGCACGGCGGGCCGTGCGCGAAGGCCGGGCCGCATCCGTTTCTGCTTATATCGCGGATGCCATGGCCCAGTCGGCGCGGACTAGATCGATCACCGCCCTGGTGGCGGACATGCGGGCCGAGGACGGGCAGCCGAGCGACGAAGACTACGCGTGGGCTCGGCGGGCCCTAGGCGTCGAGTGACCAGCGCGATAACGTTCGATGCTGGTGCACTGATCGCGATAGAGCGCCGCAGCAGGCGAATGCAGGCATTGCTCGAGGAGATCGACAGGCGAGACTGGCGGGTCGCGGTGCCCGCCGGTGCCGTTGCGCAGGCCTGGCGCGGCGGACCGCGCCAGGCGCGGATCGCCGCGCTGCTTAGCGATGAGCGCACGGAGGTCGTCGCCCTGGACGACCCAGTCGCGCGGGCTGTCGGCTTGCTGTGCGGTAGGTCGGGCCACGCCGATGTGGTCGATGTGTCGGTTGCCTTCTGCGCGCGGCAGCGGAATCAGCATGTCGTTACCTCCGACCCCGAGGATCTGCGAGCCGTCGACGACACCCTCATCCTCCACGTGCCATGAAGGCGCCGCCGGGCACGGTGAGACGCAGCGGAACCCAGTGGGAACAGGGTCCAACTCACGCCCGGCCCTGACCAGCCCTTCTCCGTCCGCACGGACGCATGACGGACGTGCCCGGTTGGTTCGAACCCAACACCTGCCACCACCTGCGGAGATGGGCAGTGGCCTGCGCGTATGCGCGGGAGCGGCCCGTTGTGCTACGGGCTGTAGGCTGTCGTAGTCCCTGGGTGTCTCTGTGAGTCCGGTTGTTTCCCGCTGTGCACGGACAGATAGCGGACAGCGTCCGCGATCAGTTATCCCGGGCTTGAGATCTACGTCGTAGTCATGGCCGACATATACGAGTCCTCGCACGGGGTGCTCGCCCCTGGCCGGCTCCGTTCTGGAGCATCCATGCCGTTGCCCTCGTCATGACCGTTGCTGCCAGCAGCACGGGCCAGCGGGGGGAAGCTCGCTCGGGGGCGCTGCTGGAGCAGCCTGGGCAGGCCGCCGAGGCCGGTCTGGATGATCCCTCCCGCGTCAACTTGATATGCGCGCGACTCCACGAGTTGCACGGAGCGCTTGAGGGCCTGGTCGGTCCGCACGTCTCCGGTGGCGAGCCGGTCGAGGATCACGCCGCGCAACACGGTGCTCGCCGGTGTGGCGGCTGATTCGGGAAGGTGACGCATGAGGCATGTCGGCCGCGGCCGGGGGTTGTGCGTTAGGTAGGTGTGAGAAACCAGCGACCGGACTTCACCGAGTTCTACCAGCGGTCCAGGGATGGATGTCTGCGTGCGGTCCTGGTTAGTGTCGGCGACCAGGACATGGCGCAGGACATCGTGGACGAGGCCTTTGCCCGTGCGTGGGCGTCGTGGGGGACGGTCAGCAGGCATCCAGCGCCGGCAGCGTGGGTGGTCCGCACCGCGCTGAACGCGAACATCTCGCGGTGGCGGCGGCGGCGCCGGGAGGTGCCGGTGCCGGACCCCGGGCTGGTTGCGGACCTGCCTGCTGACCCCTGGGCATCCCACGGTCGCGGTGATCCGGGGATCAGGGCGGCGTTGATGCGGCTGCCGGTTCGGCAGCGTCCGGCGGTGAGCGGGCGCTGGTCGCCTCGGTTCCGTTGTTCGCCGCAGCATCGTCTCACTACAAGTCGGCGGGCAACCGCTACGCGCCCCGGCTCATCGCCCTGGACGAGGCCTTTGCCGGAGTCGATGACGACGCCCGGGCGAAGTGCCTTGGGCTGCTCGCCACCTTCGACATGGATGTGGTCATGACCAGTGAGCGGGAGTGGGGGTGCTACCCGCAGGTTCCAGGGCTCGCCATCTGCCAGCTCTCCCGGCAGGACGGTGTCGACGCGGTCCTGGTGACGCCCTGGCAGTGGGACGGCCGGGAACGCCGCCGGATGGAGGCGGCGGTATGACATCCCGGCCGCAGCCGACTACGCAGGCCGACCCGGGCAGTGTCGATCCGGCCGACGCCAAGCTGCAGCGCCTGCTCGGCGGCGAGCCGGTTGCCTGGCTGCTGCGGCGGGCACGGGAGCGGCTGGAAGCGGGCCGTCCGCTGACCGGGTCGGTTACATTGCCTGCCGCGACGCCCGCGCAGCGGCAGGCTGTCGAACGACTGACCGGGCGACTCGCCCGTTCCGGTACGTCGCTGTCGGTGTCGCTCACGGAGGTTGACCGGATCCTGCGGGAGAGCGGTGCCGCGCCGGGCGGTCTGACCGAGGCGGTGACGCGCCTGACCGGTCCCGTCCGGGACCGGAGCCGAGAGCGGGTCGAGCTGGCTCGCGCATGGGACGTCGCTTACGCCGTCCTGGACACAGCCACCGCTGACCGCGCCGAGCTGGCGCGGTGGCGGGGGTGGCTGGACGCGACCGGCGTGGTGCGCCGCCTGGCCGGCAGCCCCGATGCGGCGCGGGTCCTGCTCGCCCAGGTCGCGGCAGCACTCGGCCAGCTGCCCTCGCGCGGCGTTCCCATCGGCCGGCTGGCCGCGGAGTGCTGCGGCGATGCTCACGCCCTCGACGACGGTCAGCCCGTCGGCACGCTGGTGCTGTCGGCGGTCCGTGCGCTGTCGGGCTTGCCGTTCGCGGCAGAGGGAACCGCCGACTCCCGCCGTGCCGCCTGGGCCCTTGTCGGAGTCCATCTCGACGATGTCTCGTCACTCGTACTCTGCGTCGGCCTGCCTGGCGACACGCACACGGCGCTCGGCAGAGTGCTGGCGGCGAATCACGAAGCGGGTCAGCCAGCGATGCTCACGCTTCGTCAGCTGCGCTGCCATGACGAGCCGCTACGCGCCGTCCGCGTGCGGATATGCGAAAACCCGGTGGTCGTTGCCGCGGCAGCCGACGCACTGGGTCGCGGGTGCCAGCCTCTGGTTTGCGTGGGCGGTCAGCCGTCTGCCGCCGGGTGGCGGCTGCTCGACCTCATCGCCGCTGGTGGCGCGGAGTTCGGCTACCACGGCGACTTCGACTGGGGCGGCGCCCGCATCGCCGAAGCCGTGCGTCGCCGGGTCAACTGGCAGCCTTGGCGGTATAACCGCCTGGCCTACGCGGCCGCGATATCGGCGCCGCCGCCGCCGACCCCGCACGGCAGGCTCAAGGGTGACCCGGCGCCGACGCCGTGGGATCCGGAACTTGCAGCCGAGATGCTCCGCCACCGCATCCGCATCGAGGAGGAACTCACCCTCGACGCACTGCTGGATGATCTCAGTCTTAGCTGACGGCGAAGCGACCGCCGCAACGCGAGCTAAGGGCGGCCTGCTAAGCAGCCAGACCTGACATCTGCCACGCTCATGATGGTGCAGTCATCAGCCCGCAGAGTACGGTCCTGGGCATGCTCACGGTGAGGGTCGGCACGTACGACACCAGCTGACCCGGCTGCTGACCGCCCCCGGCGTAACCACGGCGAAACGTGGCCCTCGTTTGCCTGCTTGCCCGCCAGCGCTTCATGGACGGGGCCGGAGCTTGAAGATCAGAATGCCGAGGTACTTGTTCATCCACGCCTGCTTGTGCGGGTAGTGGCGTCGGGCGTCCTCGGATAGTTGAGGCTCGATCGCGGTTTCAATCCACAGCCCGGCCGCACTGAACACGTTGATCAGGTCGGAGATGGTGTAACTGCGTTTTGTGAGAGCAACCTGGTCGTTCCAGCCGGTGCGGTAGGTATAAGGGGCGGCGGAGAAGTACTCCTCGCCCAGGGAGGTCCCATTCTGCTCGGCCCGTTCGACGGCATACCGGATCGGCTGGGTCCTGGTCAGCAGGATGAATCCGTCGTCGGCCAGCATCGCTCGCGCTGCCTGCAGGGTGCGGACTGGATCCTTCGCGTAGCCGAAAGACTGCAGGAACAAGATCCGGTCGAAGGTCCGGCCGGCAATCCCGGGCACCGAATCCAGATCGGAGAGATCGCCTCGGATGAATTCCAGGTCGGGTGGCTGGGCGGTGAGGAAGTTGCCACTGATATCGACACCGACAGAGGTGGTTGCGCCGTCTCGAACCAGCTCAGTGAGCTTGCCGCCGTTGCCGCAACCGGCATCGAGTACCGACAGCCCGGTGACATCACCCAGAAGGTCTCGCTGGGCCGGCCACTCGACTAGCCGATCCAGGGAATCCTCCCTGGCTCGGGCCCGCTCGTAGTCCGGAGCGAGTCCTAGCCAGGCCTGACTCGAATCCGCGCCGTCGGCCCCGTGAGAGCTCGTCGCCTCCTGAGAGTCGTTTGATCGCGCCACGGAACAGAACATAGTCGCGCAGCAGCCTCCGGAGCCATGTACGGGCGTCACGCAAACCGCACTCGCCGCCGACTTACAGCGCCCGGCGCGAAAGCAGGCAGCCACGGGCCCGTAAGTCCTGGTGAGAGCCGCGCCATCAGCCGAATGGCTGATCGGCCGATCCTCCGGGCCGTGCGGTAATGACCGCTGTACAGCCGATGCGCCCGCGACTGCCCGACGGCGACCCTGGAGTCATCACGCCGGCCAGCGAACCAGATGCCGTCCGGCCAGCAGGCACCGGGGAAGGACACGCAGACAATGCCTCCGGCCATCGAGGTAGTGAACCTACGCAAGCGCTACGCCGGCACCGTCGCCGTCCGGGACGTGTCGTTCAGCGTCGAGCAGGGCGAGATTTTCGGCATTGTCGGCCCGAACGGGGCCGGCAAGACCACCACCGTCGAGTGCATCGAGGGCCTGCGCCACGCCGACGGCGGCACCATCACCGTCCTCGGTCTCAGCCCCGGCCGCGAGCACGACCGCAACCAGCTGCGCCAGCGCCTTGGTGTCCAGCTTCAGGACAGCGGGCTGCCCGAGCGCCTCCGCGTGGGCGAGGCTCTCCGGCTCTACAGCTCGTTCTACGACAATCCGGCCGACTGGCGCGAGCTCATGAGCGTCCTTGGCCTTACCGACTCCGAGAGCAAGCGCTTCGGCAAGCTGTCTGGCGGCCAGCGCCAGCGGCTGTCCATCGCGCTGTCGCTGGTCGGCCGGCCCGATGTTGTCGTACTCGACGAGCTGACGACCGGACTGGACCCGCAGGCACGCCGCGACACCTGGGCGCTGATCGAGGGCGTCCGCGCCCGCGGGACGACGGTGCTGCTCGTCACGCACTTCATGGAGGAGGCCGAGCGCCTGTGCGACCGCGTCGCGGTTATCGACGCCGGCCGGGTCGTCGCCCTCGACACCCCCGCAGCCCTCGCTGCGGCCGCCGACACCGAGCAGCGGATCCGGTTCCGCCCCGCCACCGCGTTCGACGACAGCCTGCTGACCAGCCTGCCGGACGTCACGCGGCTCGAGCGGCACGGCGAGATGGTGACCGTCACCGGCACTGACAACGTGGTCAACGCCGTCACGTCCGTCCTGGCCAGCCACGGCATCGTCGCCGAGCAGCTGCGGGTCGACCAGGCCAGCCTCGAGGACGCATTCGTCGCCCTGGTCGGCCGTCTTTCTAACATTCAGGAGGGAACGCCAGATGTCCGCTGAGATCACCGCTGTCACTGCGCGGCCGGCCGCCGGCCGCAAGAGCCCGCTCCGCACGCTCACCCAGACCGAGTTCGTGCTGTTCGTGCGGGAGCGGACCGGCCCTGCCTGGGCCGTCGGGTTCCCGGTTCTGCTGCTGATTATCTTCGGCGCGATCCCGGGCTTCCGTAAGCCGGTCATCGCCGCCGATCCGCAGCTGTCGGTGCTCGACTCCTACGTGCCGATCCTGCTGGCCTTCGCGCTCGCGATGATCTCGCTGAACGTGGTGCCGCCGGTGCTGGCCGGCTACCGGGAGAAGGGCGTGCTGCGACGGCTGGCCACTACGCCGGTCGGGCCGTTTCGCGTGGTCGCAGCCCAGCTCCTCGTCGACGCGGCGCTCGCCGCGGTGTCGATGATCATCGTGCTGCTAGTCGCCCGGCTTGGCTACAGCGTGCCCTTCCCGAGGCAGGCGGGCGGGTTCGTGCTCGCGATCGTGCTCGGCGGGGTCGCATTGCTGGGTCTCGGCCTGCTGCTGGCCTCGGTCGCCACGACCAGCCGGGCTGCCAACGCGGCCGGAGCGATCCTGTTCTTCCCGATGATGTTCTTCGCCGGGCTCTGGCTGCCGATCGCGGCGATGCCGAAGGTACTGCAGCACATCAGCCACATCACGCCGCTCGGCGCGGCCGTCCAGGCCATGACCGACGCCTGGCAGGGGACGTTCCCGCACCCGCTGCAGATCGTCGCGCTGGCCTGCTACGCGGTGGCATTGCCGGTCGCCGCGGCTAAGTTGTTCAGGTGGGAGTGAACTCGGAACTGGCAGCCGGGCCGGTGCCCGCCGAGGAGGCGGACGACCAGCTGGCCCGGCTAGACCGCATCGGCCGGCTCGAGCAGCCCCTTATGGCCCTGCTGCCGTACGTGATGCTGGTTATCTCCGTCCTGCTGACCATCGCGGCGCCACCGTCCCCGTCGGCGCTGCCGGTCGCGCTGATCCTGTCCGCAACTACGGCCGCATGGATCTTCTGGATCTACACGCTGCATCCGAGCTGGCGGCAGCGCAGCGGGATCATGTCCGTTTTCGTCGTCGTGCTGCTGACGCTGACCGGGGTGCTGGTGTCCATCGACGGGGCGTTCGGGTTCTTCTCCTTCACTGGCTACTTCTTCGCGTACTTCGTCGCGCGGGGCCGGTGGCGGGCAGCGGTGGTCATCGTGGTCGCGATCCTGACCGGCACGGCGCAGAACGGCGGTCTGCCCGACGTCGGCGTCAACCACGGACCGCCACTGGTGTGGGCTCTGATCGTGCTGGTCAACGTCGGGGTCGGCGGCACGTTCTTTCTCTTCGGCTCGGTCAGCGACCGGCAGAACGCGCGTCGCCAGGAACTGCTCGCGGAGCTGAGCGAGGCGAATCAGAAGCTAGAGGCAAGCCTCAGGGAGAACGCCGGCCTGCAGGCTCAGCTCGTGGCCCAGGCCCGCGAGGCCGGAGTGGCGGACGAGCGGCAGCGCATGGCACGGGAGATCCACGACACTGTCGCCCAGGGGCTGACCGGGATCATCACCCAGTTGCAAGCCGCGGAGCGAGCCGAGCAGGCCGGACCCGACTCGGAACGGCAGCGGCACCTGGCGGCGGCCGCCGAGCTGGCGCGGGACAGCCTGACCGAGGCCCGGCGGGCGGTCCACGAGCTGCGGCCCGAGGCGCTGCAGCCGGGCGGACTTGAGGACGCGCTCCGGCAT
>Ga0335075_10010498_pt1 | contig 14054 bp, 11 predicted proteins | sample Lox_Sample_24_FD_206723 | JGI IMG/M metagenome (GOLD analysis project Ga0335075, IMG submission 206723) | Soil microbial communities from Loxahatchee National Wildlife Refuge, Florida, United States - Lox_Sample_2.4 | ecosystem: Environmental > Terrestrial > Soil > Wetlands | place: USA...
GATGGACAGCTGGGCCGCGATCTCGGCGTTGGTGCGGCCCTGGGCGATCAGGGTGACCAGCTCCCGCTCCCGCTCGGTCAGCTCGCCGCCACCCGCCGCCTCAGGGGCCGGCGCCTGCGCCTGCGCCGGCACCTGAGGCATGGTCAGCATGGTGACGAACTCGGCGGCTGCGGCAAGCGTCATCCGGGCCCCTCGGCCTTCCGCCTCGCGCAGCTGGGCGGGATCGAGAATGGCCTCGATGCGCCGCATCCATTCCAGGCGCTGGCTGTATTCTACGGGGGAATAATTCCTGATGACGCCGACGCGTTTCGCGTATGCCTCTTGGGCCGACCAGAGCGTCACGGCCCCGGCCCACTGCTCCGTGGCGACGCACAGGTTGCCGCCCAGCATGACGCAGTTGCTCAGATTCAGGTAATCGCCGCTCCGGGAGGCGACCTCGACCGCCTCGCGCAGGTACGTCCTCATCTGCGCTGTATTTCCCGCCACGTCCTCTATGCGCGCCCCCGCCATCAGCAGCCTGGTCAGGCCTATGAGGTCGCCGGCTTCGCGGCACCGGGCCAGCCCGGCAACGCAGGCCTCACGGGCGGAGTCAGGATCGCCGGCGTCGGCGAGCGTGACCGCCGCGATCAAGCGGCACAGCCGTACCGTCAGGCCCGGAACGTCTGCCGTCAGCGATTCCTGAGCCTGCTGGATCCAGGCCACTGCCTCCGGCATATTGCCGCTGGTGTAGGCGATGATGCTGAGATGCGTCAGCGCGTACGTCTCGACTGCCCGGTAGCCCGACCGGCGTGCCAGCGTGAGCGCCTGGCGGGCATCGCTGGTGCCCTCCTCGACGTGGCCCAGGAACGCCTGGCCTATCGCCCGGCCCGCCAGGGCGAGGATGGCGTCTTGCGGCGGCCGGCTCCCGGCGGCTGCCTCGTAGGCCGCCGTGTGGTGAGCCACGTTCCTGGCGTGATCGCCCGAATGACTAGACAGGTCTCCGAGCCAGCGCTGTCCCCTGGCCCACGCCCGGGAACCCGGGATGGCCTGCTCAGTGGCGGCGGCCAGCTGCATGTAGCCCTCGGTCAGGCGCCCGCGCCGCAGCCACCAGGGCGCCAGGCCGGTGGCCAGGCCGAGGGCGGTGCCGGGATCGTGGTCCAGGGCCCAGCTCAGCGCGGCGCTCAGCGTGGTCTCCTCGGCGTCCAGCCAGCGCAGCGCGGCGAGCTCCCGGCCTCGGTCGCCCGTCGCCAGCCCGGCCTCCGCCTGCCTGGCCACAGACAGCGCGAACCCGGCCAGCGCCGCCTCGGTTTGGAGCTCCTCACCCGCCGCCAGCCGGCCAAGGCCATAGGACCGCAGGGTCTGCAGCATCGCGTACCGGGCCCGCCCGTCCGGCCCGGGCCTCGGCGGCACCAGCAGCGAGCAGTCCACCAGCCGCAGCACCATCGGCCCGGTGTCAGGCCCGGCTACCGCCTCGGCGGCCTCCAGCGTGAACGGCCCGGGGAATGCCGCCAGCCGCCGGAATACTCCCTGCTCCGGCCCGGACAAGAGCTGGTAGCTCCAGTCCGCGACCGCGGCCAGCGATCTGTGCCGGGCCACCCGCACGCCCCGGTCCTGCAAGAGCCTCAGCGCGTCATCGATGCCATCCGCCAGCCCGGCCAGCCCTAGGGCCTCCACCCGCGCCGCCGCCAGTTCGATCGCCAGCGGGATCCCGTCCAGCCGCGCCACCACCCGCGCCATCACCGTCGCATGCTGCGGGCCGAAAGCGAACCCAGGGTCGGCGCGCCGGGCGCGCTCGGCGAACAAGGCCACCGCCTCGGACCGGCCGATCTCCTCGGGATCATCCGACCCGGGCAGCTCAAGTGGCGGCAACCGGTACCGCGCCTCCCCGCCCACCCATAGCTGCTCCCGGCTCGTCGCCAGGATCCGCACGTCATCAGCCGCCTTCAGCAGGGCTCCGCACAGCTCCGCGACCGCATCCAGCACGTGCTCGCAGTTGTCCAGGACGAGCAGCAGCCGCTGCGGCCCCAGCGCCTGCGCCAGTACCTCCCCGGCCGCCAGGCCCGGTACCTCCCCCACCCCCATGGCCGCCGCCACCTCCCCGGCCACCCGCGCCGGATCAGTCACCGCACCCAGCCCGACCACGTGGACGCCGTCCGGGAACTGGCCCGCCGCCGTACGCGCCACTTCGATCGCCAGCCGCGTCTTGCCCACCCCGCCGGGCCCCGTCACCGTCACCAGCCGGTGCTCCCGCAGGAGCCCGGCCAGCACACCAGCCTCTCGTCCCCGCCCGACGAGACTCGTTAGCGGCGACCAAGCTCCCGGCACGCCCGCATCCTCGGCCCGTCCCACGGACCAAGGCTAACCCGACGTTGCCGGGCCATGCTCGCCCAAGAGCACGGCTGCCCGCCGGCCGACGGGCAGCCGACGCCGGCCTGCTGAGAAACCCGGCTCACGCCTGCTCGCTGACTGGCTCGGCGGGCGAGATCTCGTCGGCGACGACGAACACCCGGCCCGTCTCCGGCAGTCGCCTCGGATGCCGGGCGTACAGGTACCGAGCACCACCACCCCGATCGCGAACCAGGTCCCGATGATGGGACCGGTCAGGCTAGACGGGTAGCGCAGCGGCGTCACCCATTTCAGCACCGATCCCCAGAGGCCCATAGCGGTGAACCACGCGGGCAGGAACACCAGGATGCCGAGCACCGGGATCACGCCGTGTAGCAGCCAGTTGAACTCGGCCCGCGCCCGCCGCGCGTAGAACAGCAGGCACGACAGGTTGAACACGACGTAAATGACGATCATCACGGCGGACAGGACCGTGGCGAGGAGGACGAAGACCGTCGTCGGGCCGTAGTGCAGCGCCAGCGGCAGCCCGACCGCGAGCGTCGCGATGAACTGCACTAGCACGCCAACGTATGGCGACTTCCAGCGCGGGTGGGTGCGCGCGAGCGCCCCGGGCAGCACCCCGATCCTGGCCATCGCGTACCAGGTCCGGGTGGTGGCCAGCGTGCCTGCGTTCGCGTTGGCGAAGCCCGAGTTGACGATGGCGAGGAACGCCACCACCCAGCCCAGGCCCCAGGCATCGCGGGCCAGCGCGATCCACGGGCTCCCGCCGCCCAGAGCGCCAAACGACACGTACCGCGACGGCCCGAAGAACACGTCCCCCGGCGTACGTGGTGAACACGTAGAAGACGCCGATCACCAGGCACGATGCCACTACTCCGACCGCGATGGTGCGCCTGGGGTTCCGTGCCTCCTCGGCCAGCGGTGCGGACGCCTCAAAGCCGACGAACGCCAGGATCGTGTAGACCGACCCGGCGGCGATCCCGGAGAACCCCTGAAAGCCCTTGACCGTCGCGTAGTGCAGCGTGAAGACCGACAGCATGTTCCCGGAGCCCGCCTTCACCACCAGCCACACGGCGAGAACGGCGAACACTGCGATCTCGAGCGCGGCAAGGACGGCACCGACTCGCGCGCTGACCCCGATGCCCAGGTAGTTCAGCGCCGCTACCAGGACCGCCACCACGATCACGACGATGACCCAGGTGGCGGTGAACGGCCAGTTGAACTCGGCCTGCGTTACGGAGGCCACCAGGTAGCCGACGAGGAGGCTGCACACCGGCCCGATCAGCGCCTCGACCAGCGCGTACCCCCAGCCGACCAGGAACCCCAGGGCAGGGTGAATGGCCTGCGCCGGGTAGGTGTAGACCGCCCCGGCGGATGGCAGGTGCCTGGCCAGTTGCCCGATCGACGACGCCACCAGCAGGCACCCGACGAGAGCCAGCAGGACGGCCAGCGGCAACGCTCCGCCCGCGTAGGTGGCCCCCACTGCGATGGTCAGCGCAACGGCTCCGGCCGGTGCCATTGACGTCACTGACTGGAAGAGCACTTCCGGTAGCCCGATGGTGCCCCTGGCGAGGCCGGGCGATTGGTCTTTCATCACGAGTTCCCCTTGACTTCCCTCCGTGGCTCCCAGGACTACCGGGGTCTTCACCATCGTCTGGCGCCGCGATCAACATCCGCAGAGCGTGTTGTCAATGCGGCGTGGCACCAGCCACGGGCGTGCGCTCGTTATCCACCGGGATCACTACAAAAGCGGGCGAACTGCCCCGTCGGCTAGGCTGCCGGTGTGACATGGGCTGGGCGTGAGCAGGCCGGACGTCGCGCGGGGAACATCTGGGTGCCGCTGACGAGCTTGGTAGGCCGGGCGGATGACGCCGCCGAGCTCACTAGGGTACTTGATAGCTACCGGCTGGTGACCGTAACAGGCCCAGGCGGGGTGGGCAAGACGCGGCTGGCGGCTGAGGTGGCGCGGCGGGTCGCGGACCGGTTCCCTGACGGGGTGTGGCTCGTCGAGCTCAGCACCGTCACGGACCCTGTGCAGGTGCCGACGGAAGTGATGTCGGCGCTAGGCGTACCGCAGGATCCTGGCCGGCCGCCGCTTGAGGTGCTCGCGGAGGTGCTGGCACCCAGGCGGCTGCTGCTCGTCCTGGACAACTGCGAGCACGTGCTTTCGGCTGTGGCGGGCCTCTGCGGAGTCTTGCTCGGCAGCGCCGACGAGGTGCGCGTGCTGGCGACCAGCCGTGAGCAGTTCGGGATGAGCGGGGAGGCGCGCTACCTGCTGGCACCGCTTGAGCTGCCGGACTCGGGCGAGCCCGAGGCAGTGAGCAAGTCGGCGGCGGCGCTTTTCATCGGGCGCGCCCGTCAGGCCGACCCCCGGTTCGCCGTCAGCCCGGAGCATGCCCCGCTGATAGCGCGGGTGGTAACGCGGCTGGACGGGATGCCGCTGGCCATCGAACTGGCGGCGGCCCGGGTCGAGGCGCTGAGCCTGGCCGGGCTCGCGGACCGGATCGACGACGCGCTGCGGCTGCTGACCGGCAAGGGCCAGCTCGCCGTGGACCGGCACCGGTCCCTGGCCGCCGTGGCCGACTGGAGCTACCGGCTGCTGACCGGGCCAGAGCAGCGGGTGTTCCGGCGGCTTGCGGCGTTCCCCGGCGCGTTCACGCTGGAGGCCGCCGAGGCCGTGGCCGGGCCGGACGCGAGTCCCGTCGTGCTGCGGCTGGTGGACCGCTCGCTGCTGGTGCCGCCGAGGCCCGGCGCCGACCAGCGGCCCAGGTACACCATGCTGCAGACCCTGCACGACTATGCCCTGACCCGGCTCAGGGAGGCCGGCGACGAAGAGGAAGCCACCGAGGCACTGGCCGCCTTCGCGTGGTCGGTGGCCGAGCAGGCCGCCGAGGGACTCGCGACCCGCGACGGCGAGCTCCGCGCCGCGCGCTGGCTGGATGCCGAGGACGCCACATTGAGCCGCGCGCTGGGCTGGGCTCTTGAGCACGACCCCGATGGTGCCTTGCGACTGGCCGCCGCGCTGGTCCCGTGGCTGCGCCTGCGGGGCCGCCTCGTTGAGGCCCGGACGAGGCTAACCACCGCCGTCGCGGGCTCATCCGTAACCGGCGAGACCTGGGCCAGGGCACAGCTCTGGCTCGGGTACCTGTCGTCGGATTTCGGCGATTCGGCCGGCGCCGCGGACCACCACGCGGCGGTCATCGAAGCTTACACAGACAGGGGACCGTCACCCGTGCTGGTAGAGGCCCTGGCAGCCGGCCGGGCCGCGGAACGGCTGAACCGGGGCGACATTGCCGGAGCGGCTGACGATGCCCGCCGCGCCCTGGTGCTGGCACGCGACCTGGGCGATGCCGCGAGCGAGCTCCTCGCGCTGACCGGCCTCAGTGCCGCCGCCTATTACGGGGGCAACGTGACGGAGGCGCTGGACTGGACCCGGCAGGCGCAAGAGCTCCTGCCGTCGGATATCCCCGGCGATTCGACTCGCTGGTGCCATTATGTCCTCGCGATGGTACTGACCGAGATCGGCGAGCTTGACTCCGCGCGTCGCGTGTGCGCGGCAGGGCTGACGCTAGCCCGGCAGGTGGATGACCAGGCGATGCTGGTGCCACTGACCGGCGTGATGGGGGATATCGAGCGGCTGACAGGCAACCTGGCCGCTGCCGGGGTACACCTGCGAGAAGGGGTCGCGCTCGCTTCCCGGATCGGCCATAGCCTGAGCCTGGACAACCTTGTCGAGCAGTCCGGGCTACTGTGCGCCGAGGCAGGGCGCTGGGTTGACGCCGTCACGCTCTGGGCGGCAGTGGACGCGGACCGCAAACGCCATGGACGGCCAAGCGGACCCGTTCACGATGGTCCCCGCGCGAGCTACCTGCACCAGATGGAGCGGGCACTCGCGCCTGACCGGCGGCGCGAGGCCGAGGAGCGCGGCGCGAGGATGCCCGTTCCCGCCGCCGTCGAGCTCGCGATCATGGCCACGACCGCAGCTGGACAGGCGTCCCGGGAGCCCGCTCCCGGCAAGCTGCTGACTCCCCGGGAGCGGGAGCTCGTCACCCTGGTCGCCCAGGGCTGCACCAACGCGGACATCGCCGCCCGGCTGTACATCAGCGCCCGGACCGTGGCCTCCCACCTGGACAGGATCCGGGACAAGACCGGCTACCGCCGATGCGCTGACCTCACCCGCCTCGCCGTTGAGGAGAGCCTGATCTAGGCGTCGGTGATCGCCGCCACGGGTTAGGGGCCGTCGTCCACCAGGTGTTGACCTGGCTCGTCTTTCCTGGTTGCCGTAAGCACACGCCCGCGCAACCAGAGAAGGCTCACGCGATGACTAACCAAGCACGTTCCAATTATCTCCCGGATAATTCTCGCGCCGCGCAGGCCGAGCTAACCACTCGCCCGACAACCACGCCCGCCTATTACCTGGGGCGGCCGGCAACGTTCTGGCTGGCCATCTTCCGGAAATCGATGCCGCGCGGTAAGAGAGGCTGACCCCAGCGCCCGCCCCGGGAATCACCCTTTAGTTACATTCAGTAGTCGATACCCGACAGTCCGCACCCGGCAGTCCGCACCCAACGGCACCACTGAAGCCGCGCCCGGCCAGAAGGGGTTCTTTGACCCCTGCCCGCACCGGGCTTCGCACGGCAGGCTAGATCGCGATAGACGGGAAGAGTCTGAAGCTGATCGGGGAGTCGCAGATGTTCCGTGGGTTGCGGTTCGAGGTTCTCGGGCCAGTACGTGGATTTACGGGAGAGACGGAGCTGCACCTGGGCTCACCGCAGCAGCGGGGAGTCCTGGCGATGCTCCTGCTCGCCCGTGGCAGGCAGGTCTCGATGAACGGCCTGATCGATGGATTGTGGGGAGCGGGCGTGCCGCGGGCGGGGGTCGGCACCGTCCGCACCTACATATCGCGCCTGCGCGGTCGCCTCGCCTCGGACGCGGGACGCGGCGAGCTGATCGAGTCGATCGGTGACGGCTACCTGGTGCCGCAGGGCGCGGCCGTCCTCGACCTGGATCAATTCGAGGAGTCGCTGAGCAAGGCGCGTACCGCCTGCCAGTGCCAGGCGACCACGCGAGCCCGCAGCGTTCTCGGGGACGCACTCGGGCTGTGGCGGGGCACGGCGCTGGCCGGGATCCCCGGCCCGTACGCCGAGTCCCGCCGCGTGCGCCTGGCGGAGCTGCGCGTGGTCGCGATGGAGGAGAAGCTGGCCATGGACATCGCGATCGGCCGGCACGGGGAAGCGATTGCCGAGCTGCGCGAGCTGCTGGCCGAGCATCCCTTCCGGGAAGGGCTCAGCGAGCTGCTGATGCTCGCGCTCTACCGGTCCGGCCGCCAGGCCGAGGCGCTCGCCGTCTTCAACGCTGTCCGGCAACAGCTCGGGGCAGAGCTGGGAATCGATCCGGGACTAGGGCTGCGGGAGATGCACCAGCGTGTCTTGCAGGCCGACGATCGTCTCATGGACGTGGCGGTGTAGCCCGGCCTGGGAAGAACAGGCTAGATCAGGCCCTCGTTCAGGGCTAGCCGGGTCAGGTCCGCGCGGCGGCGGGAGCCGGTCTTGTCCCGGATGCGGTCAAGGTGGGAGCCAACGGTCCGGATGCTGATGTACAGCTCAGCCGCGATCTCCGCGTTGGTCCGCCCCTGGGCGACGAGGGTGACCAGTTCCCGCTCTCGCTCGGTGAGCCCGCTCGCGGCGGCGGATGCCCCGGCCTCCCCGGACTCCGCGGTCGCCTGCTGCTCGGTCAGCATGAGCATGAACTCGACGGCGGCGGCCAGGGTCATCCGCGCGCCGCGCGCCTCGGCCAGGCGTGCCTCTTCGGCCGGGAGCCCCTCGGTAGCCTGCCGCTTGAGGTCCCGGTCATCCGCGCCCGGCACCACGGCGATCCCGGCGCGCTGCTGCTCCGCCTCCAGGGCGGCCCACAGCGTAACGGCCTCCGCCTGGTTCCCCGTTGCGGCGCACGCCATCGCCCGCTCGTCCATGAAGTGATGCAAGACCGAATGGTCGCCGATCCGGAAGGCGATGTCCGCCGCCTCGCGGACGTGCGCCCGGACATCGGCCATGTCGCCGGCTAGCCATCCGATGCGGGCCGCGTACGACAAGAGGTCGACCACGGCGGTCAGGTCACCGGCCGCCCGGGCCCGGGCCAGTTCCCCGGCGCAGGCACTGCGGGCAGCGGCAAGGTCACCCACCTGGATCAGCACATCGGTGAACACCACGCCGCACCATCGGGCCAGCCAGCCCGGGGTATCCGCGGACAAGGAGTCCCGCGCCTGCGCCACCTTGGCGATCGCGTCCGCCTCGAAGCCCGGGCGCCGTGCGGTGGCGGACAAGACGGCCAGGACGGTGAGGGCCTGTGCCCGTCCCGTCGGATAGCTGGCCTCGGTTGCCAGGGCCAGCGCGCGCCGGCATCGCTGTCCGCATCAGTGGCCAGGCCGTGGCTCAGCTGCCGGAACGCGCGGCCAGCCAGGGCGTTCACCGCTTCCCTGGGGTCCCCGGACTCGGTGACGGCCGTGTAGTGCGCCAGGCTGCCGGCCAGGTCCCCGTACCGGGACAGGTAGCCGACCCACAGCTGGGCCCGGGCCCAGCCCGGGCTCGCCGGCGTCGCCCGCGCGACGGCGGCCGTCAGCCGTTCGTAGCCCTCGACCATGCGGCAGTGGCAGCGCCACCACGGCCCCAGCACGCTCGCCATCCGCAAGGCCTCGTCAGGGGAGTGTTCCAGTGCCCAGCTCAGCGCCCAGTTCACGGTGCATCCTCGGCATCCAGCGAGTGCAGGGCGTCGATGTCGCCGTCACTGGTCTGCAGGCCGGCCCCGGCATCCTCGGCCACGGACAGCGCGAACCTGACAACGCCCGCCGTGGCCTCGTCCGCCTCGCCGACCTTCACCAGCTGGCCTCGTGCGTAGGCGCGCAGCGTCTCCAGCATGGCGTACCGCATCCGCTTGTCCGGGCCCGGCCGAGGCGGCGTTACCAGGGAGCAGTCCACCAGTCGCAGCACGACCGGTCCCGCATCGGGTCCCGCTACCGCCTCGGCGGCTTCCAGGGTGAACGGGCCGGGGAACATCGACAGTCGCCGGAAGGCCCGCTGCTCGGGCTCCGAGAGCAGCCGGTAGCTCCAGTCCGCCACCGCGACCAGCGACTGGTGCCGCGCAGCCGCCGTGGAATCCCTGGTGTTCAGCAACCGTAGTGCGTCATCAATGCGCTGCGCGAGCCCGGCCATCCCGAGCGCCTCGACGCGCGCCGCCGCTAGCTCGATCGCCAGTGGCATCCCGTCTAGCCGGGCCACCACGTGCGCGGCGAGCGGACTCGCCTGCGCGGTGAGGGTGAACGTGGGGTCGGCCTGCCGCGCGCGCTCCGCGAACAAGGCGACAGCCGCGGACTCGCCTATCTCCGAGGAGTCAGCGGACGCCGGCAGCGCGAGCGGCCCCAGCCGGTACCGCGCCTCGCCGTCCACCCAGAGCTGCTCCCGGCTCGTCGCCAGTATGCAAATGTCGTCGGCGGCGCGCAGCAGGCTCCCGCAGAGCCGCGCGGTCACCGGGAGGACATGCTCGCAGTTGTCCAGCACGAGCAGCAGCCGCCGGGTCGCCAGCACCTCCGCGAGGACAGTCTCCGCCGATCTGCCGTGCGCCTGCTGAATCCCCAGGCAAGCAGCCACCTCGTCCGGTACCCGCGCCGCGTCGCTCACCGCGCCAATGCCGACGAAGTAGACCCCGTCAGGGAAGTCACCGGCGGCCTTCCGCGCCACCTCAGTCGCCAGCCGGGTCTTGCCCACCCCGCCCGGTCCGATCACGGTGACCAGCCGGTACTCACGCAGCATGCTCGCCAGGTCTGCCGCCTCATGGTCCCGGCCCACAAAGCTCGTTAGGGACGCCCAGGTTGGTCCCCCCGCCCCAGGCTCTACCCGTGCCATAAAACAGCAGCCTAACGCGGCGGCCCTTCCGTAGGAGGGCTACGGAAGGGCCGCGCGGTAGGGGGCGCTACTTGCGCAGGACGCCAAGCAGGCCGTTCTGCTCGCCGTTGATGCCGGCGGTGAACCAGACCACGTTGGTGCCGCCGGTCGTGGCGGTACCGGGCACCAGGGCCCACAGCCCCGGCTCCGCGAACGGCTTGCCGGTGGACGTGAGCAGGGTCGTCCCGGTCGCCTGGCTCGCGAACCCGAAGCCCTGCCTGGCGAAGACGTTGATGCGCCCGTCGCCGAAGTTCCCGATCAGCAGCGAGCCGGCCACGTTACGCCAGGCCGGCGGCGCGATGGCCAGGCCCCACGGGGCGTTCAGCGCGCCGCCGGTGGCGATGCGGGCGATGAGCCGCCCGCTGGTGCTGAACTCATCCACGACGCCGATGCCCGCACCGGTGGCTTCACGATGAGTGACCGGGTCGATCTTGTCGTAGGTCACGAAGATGCGGCCGTCGAGCGCCTGCGTGTTGAACGGGACGTACCCCTCGGGGAGCCCGTGGTCCGTGAACTGCCAGGGAGCGAGGCTGACCTGCTGGAACGCGGAGTTGAAGACATCGACGATGCCCTTGCCGAAGTCGGCCGCGAACAGCTCCTCGCCGTGCGCGGTGGCGGCGATGGCAAGCCCGGTGTACGCGGCGCCGGGGACGGTCGCCACGTCATCGGCGGCGCCGTTGAGCGGATCGACCTTGGGACTCCACGCCTCGATGTGGCCGTCGAGGGTATCGAAGATGAACGCGGCCGGGGCACTGACCGTGCCGTTGATCAGGACGAACCCGGCGCTCGTGTTCGCCACCTGCCCGCTTGGCCCGAGGACCGAGCCCGGCAGGGTCACGCGCACCGCCGCGGACTTGGCCACGGTGTCCGACCCAGCGGCGAGCGAGTAGACGGTGGCGCTGTCGGTGCCCTGGTTGGCGACCCACAGGGGGGAGGTCGAGGCCAGCGCGGCACCCCACGGGTTGACCAGGTCCGGGTCGAGCAGCGGCGCGAGGCCGGGCACGTCGGAGGCCAGGTTGACCTGGGTTACGAGCGGGTCGTGCACGCTATCCGACCGGGGCGGCTGACCATGGCCCGGGCTTGCGAGTGCCGCGGCCGGGACGGCGATAGCGAGCGCCGCAGCGACTGCGGCAATGAGCGCCGAGCGGCGAGAGACTGAGTACAAGATCACACCTTCACCTGAGGTTGCGGTTCCCGCCAGTCGCGGGCAACCGGGCCCGCGACGGATCGCGCGGAACCACGCCTCAATTCACCAGGTTGCGGTCAACGCCCGAGCGACGCTTTATCGATGATCACGGTCATCAGGTCGAAGGGGTCACCGGCGCGCACCCGGCCCGCCGCCTGGGCCCGGGCGATGTCCTTGAGCTTCGGCTCGTGACCGGAGTCGGACAGCCGGTCCGCCGGGCACCGCTGCAGCCGGAGCCAGGCCATGGGGCGGACCAGCTCGGGATGGCGCAGGTTCTGGTCGTAGATCCGGACGGCGCAGCCCGGCAGGTCGTCCGCGTCGAACGCGATGGCGCTCATGATGCGGTCGGCGTGGTCGGCGATGACCGCGTCGAACAGGCCCTCTCTGCTGCCGAAGTAGCCGTAGAGCTGGGCCTTGTTGGTGCGCGCCGGCATCACCGTGTGGGAGCCCATGCGGGCCGCCGGGACCGGGCCGGGCAGCCGCGTCGCCGTGGCCGGCCTGGGCGGGCTCGGGCACCTCGCGGTCAAGTTCGCCACCGCCCTCGGCGCCGAGGCCACCGTGCTCAGCCGCACCCCGGCCAAGGCCGACGACGCCCGCAAGCTCGGCGCCACCGACCTCCTCCTCCTCACCACCGACGACAAGCAGCTGGCCCAGGCTCGCGCCGGTTCACTGCGAGGACGCCGAGGAGGATGAAGGGCGGTCAGCATGAAACGGATCGTGGTCAGGCTCACCCCGTCGGCACCAATCGTCACCGCGCTCTTCTGGCACGCTACGGACCGTAATAAGCGCAGGCAGAAACCTCGCCCAGGAGCTGGCTCCGCCCTGGGCGTGCGGGAGGCGAGGCGAGAGCGGTCCCTGGCCTGGTTACTGCTGACGTGAATCAGCTGTCTCCCGCAGAGATCGGCGTCCAAACCGATGTGGCGGTGCGGTACAGCGCGGCTGCTGAGATCAACCGGCGGCACGGCGCAGGCAGCGTGAATATGCCCTTTCCTCGTTGGCGGGTGCCGCCGCACCAGCTCGGCGAACTCATCAACGCCATCCTCGCAACGCTCACCTGCCGGCGCATCTGCTCGGCGGCCCTGCTCTAGACCTGGCAGATGACAGTGACCACCGCGAGCAGGTCGGGAGCTGGCTCATCCAGATTGCCCTCGACGGAGGCTTCACGGGCGTGGAGCAGGTCCTTCAGCGTTTCAACCGCCGGCAATCCGCAGCCACACTCCATGTAAGGCCTCAAGCTACCGCCAGTCCACACGCAGGACCCTCGGCTTGCGCAGTCCAGGGTGCGACGTTCCTTAGTCCCTCCATAGCAGTCGACATACGATCTTGCAGCGTGCCTCGACGACGGAACCTTCAACCGTCAGGTCAACCGGAGGTACCGGCGCCCGCCGGCAGGCCGGCCAGCCTCCAGGCCTGCTCCCTGATGGCGGCGCCCACGGCCTCGCGTAGCGCGGCGTTTAACAAACGTCAACGCCCCCCGGAGATTATTCAACCGACGAATAATTTCTGCGAAGGGGGCGCCATGGCGAGCCAACAGGGGACTGTCGAGGACGCCGGGGAACGCAGCGCGGTCCGGGGGCGGCGCTTGCGCGGACATCCTGGCCTCACCCTGCTATCGGCCTCGCTCGGGCCGGTGATGGTGTACCTGGACAGCACCATCGTGGCGGTCGCGAACCCGGTCGTCGGTACCCGCTTCCACGCCAGCTTTTCCGGCTTGCAGTGGGTGACCAACGCGTACCTGCTGGCCTTGGCGGTGGGCATGATCACCGGCGGCAAGCTGGGAGACCACTTCGGGCGCAAGCGGATCTTCCTCATCGGCACCGCCGGCTTTGCGTTGTCGTCCCTGGCGTGCGGCCTGTCGCCGTCCCTGGGGGCGCTCATCGGGTTCCGGGCGGCGCAGGGGGCGTTCGGGGCGCTGATGCTGCCCCAGTCGCTGGCCATCCTGCGGGCTACGTTCCCGCTGGAGCGGCTGGCCGCCGCGGTCGGCACCTGGGGGCTTACCGTGTCGATCGGCACCGCGTCGGGGCCGCTTCTCGGCGGAGTCCTGATCGGCGCGCTGAGCTGGCGGTGGGTCTTCTTCGTCAACCTGCCGATCGGGGCGGCGTCGCTGGCGGTCGGCGCCGTCGTCATCCGCGAGTCCAGGGACGAGCGGGCGGACCGGCGGCTCGATCCGGGCGGGATCGGCCTGCTCTCGGCGACTCTGTTCTGCCTGGTGTGGGGGCTGGTGCAGGCCGAGCAGCACGGTTGGGCGCGCGCCGGGACGCTGGGATGGCTTGCCGGAGCGGCCATCGCGGCGGCCGGATTCATCGCCTGGGAACGGCGTGAAGGCCGCGTCCGCATGCCGCATATCCCCTTGCGGCTCTTCAAGTCCGCTCAGCTCGACGCCGGCCTTGCCATGATCGTCTCGGCCATTTTCGGGATCTACGGCGTGCTCTTCTTCATCACGCTCTACCTGCAGCGCGTTCAGGGGTACTCGGCGATCGGGGCCGGGGTACGGCTGCTCGCGTTCACCGGTGTCATGGGCGTCAGCGCGGTTATCGCGGGCAAGGCGGTGACCAGGATCGGCCCGGGGATTCCCCTCCTCATCGGCTCGCTCGTGATCAGCGGCG
>Ga0335075_10010499_pt1 | contig 14053 bp, 12 predicted proteins | sample Lox_Sample_24_FD_206723 | JGI IMG/M metagenome (GOLD analysis project Ga0335075, IMG submission 206723) | Soil microbial communities from Loxahatchee National Wildlife Refuge, Florida, United States - Lox_Sample_2.4 | ecosystem: Environmental > Terrestrial > Soil > Wetlands | place: USA...
TGATCTCGTTCGAGAGCGTGTCGTCCCCCACCACCTGGCGCTACTTCTCGGACGGGCACGAGGTCGCCGTATCTCTCAGATCGCGTCTCAGCGTCAGCACCATCGACGCGGCGATCAATGCGGGCCTAGCCGGCGCAGGGGTAATCAGGGCCAATTCCTACCAGGTTGCCGACTATGTGCGCGACGACCTGCTATTGCTCCTGCTCGAAACCTACGAGCCCACGCCCCGGCCGGTTCACTTGATCTACGACAAGCGAAACCGCCTGCCGCTCAAACTGCGCGCCTTCGTCGATTTCGTCGTTCCGCGTCTTCGGGACCGGCTGAGGGTCGCTGCGATCTAGGAGCCTGTCCGAGTAAAAGCTTGCCCGACGCGAATCGGGTATGATTCGCTGCGGCCATAACGAAGACCTTCCGACCCTGGAATGTAGATCAGCGGTGGCTGTTGCCGCCGTCGGTTGATGAGTTCGTGCCGGCCGGCCACGTGGCGCACTTCATCCGCGACACCGTGCGTGAGGCGCTGGACCTGTCGGCGATCCTGGCGACCTACACCGAAGAACGCGGCTCCCCGCCGTATCACCCGGGGATGCTGGTGGCACTGCTGCTGTATGGCTACAGCCGGGGCGTCTATTCGTCGCGGCAACTGGCGCGGGCGTGCGAGGAGCGGGTGGACTTCATGGCGGTGACGGGCCTCAATCGGCCGGACTTCCGCACCATCAGTGACTTCCGCAAGCGCCACCTGGAGGCGTTGGGCGGGTTGTTCGTCCAGGTGCTGCTTCTGTGCCGGGCGGCCGGGCTGGTGAAGCTCGGGCATGTGGCGGTGGATGGCACCAAGCTTCGCGCCAACGCCTCGCGGCACAAGGCGATGAGCTATGGGCGCATGAAGCAGGCCGAACCGAAGCTGGCGGCCGAGGTTGCGGGCTGGCTGACGCAGGCGCAGGCCACCGATGATGCCGAGGACGCGCAGCACGGTGCCGACCGCCGCGGCGACGAGATGCCGGATTGGGTGGCGAACAAGCAGCAGCGGCTGGAGCGCATCCACGCTGCCCGCGCCGCCCTGGAAGCAGAGGCCCGGCAGGAGCCGGACGCGCTCGATCCCGACGGCCCCGGCCCATCTTCGGGCATGCAGGACCACGGCAAGCCGCAACGGGCGGCGGATGGCGGCCCGCCGGACCGGGCGCAGCGCAACTTCACCGATCCGGACAGCCGCATCCTGCCGACACGGGATGGCTTCATCCAGGGCTACAACGCCCAGATCGCAGTGGATGCCGCGCACCAGATCATCGTCTCGCAGCGCCTGGTCACCACCGCGGCCGACTATGGCGGCCTGGTTCCGCTGGTCGTGGCGGCCCACGCCACCCTCAAGCGCAAGCCGCGGGAAGTCTCCGCCGATACAGGCTTCGCCACCGAGGCGAACCTGGCGGCGATGGCGGAGCGGCGGATCACCGCCTACCTGCCGCCCGGCCGCAGCCGCCACGGCAGTGGTCATGCCGCCGAACATCGTAACCTCAAGCAATGTCCGCGGATGATCGCCATGGCGAGCAAGGGGACTGCCGCAGAACTGGGGGTGGCGACAGCTTTGGGCCAGACTTGGCGTCTGTCCAATGCCGGGAGTGAATGCGTGGCCTGGATCGTGAGGCTGGTAAAAGTCGGTGTAGAGGGTGAGACGCGCTACAACGATGTGATGGCATTCGAGCGACCCGCTGGGCTCCGCACCATGGCGGACCTTGGGTTGACCCTGGCCGAGGCGAAGCAGTTGTTGGCTGCCGTCCAGCAACAGGTCGTTGCCGAGCAGGCCGCGGATCATAGCGCCCATCTGCCGACCTGTCCGGAGTGCGGCAGCTGCTGCCGCGTCAAGGACTATCGACCGCGTGCTGTCGCGACGTTGTTCGGCCAGGTCATGATACGTTTGCCGCGATTTCGCTGCGTGGCCTGCCGCAAGATCGAGGCGGGCATTCGCTGGCCGGCGCATTGTCGTTCGACGCCGGAATTGGAGCAGCTTCAGGCGCATCTGTCCGCTCTCATGACGTACAGAACTGCCGCCGACCTGCTGGTGCAGATGTTCCCCATCGATGCCGGCAAGGATCCCGCGACACTCCGGCGTCGCGTGCTGAAAGCAGGAGCAGCACTTGAAGCTCGAGCTGCGCCCGCAACCGCAGCACCCGCCGCGGCGATTTCGGTGACCCTGGATGGGACGTTTGTACGAAGCTGCGAGCCGGGGGAACGACATCTGGAAGTCCGGGTTGGTAATGTCGAGACATCAACCGGTGCCAGGCAGGTGTTCGCTGCAGTTGTCGGAGCCGACACAGATATCGCGGCGTTAATCCGTGGTAATCTCACCGCGGTCGGGCATGCCGCGGACACGACATTGACTGCTTTCACCGATGGCTGTCCCGGGCTGAGGAACATTCTTGCGGACGCCGGGATCAGAACCTCCCCGATGCTTGATTGGTTTCACATTGCGATGCGATTGAACCATCTGAAGCAAATTGCGGACGCCATATCAACGACAAATACGGAGCAGGAGAAGGCAAAGGCGGCGATCGTCGACGAAGTCGAACGATTGCGTTGGCGGCTGTGGAACGGCAGAGCCACGAATGCACGGGTCAGTATCGACCGCATCCATGCGGTGATGTACCGCTTTCGAGGTGAGCATGGTCGAAAAAATCATGCCGCGTCGGCGGGCAAGTTGTGGGCAGCATTGCACGCGCTGGACAAATACCTGGTTGGACAGAACGAATGGCTGGTCAACTACGCCGCGCGACACCGCGCCGGTCTGCGGGTTGGCACTTCGATTACGGAAGGCACAGCCAACTTTCTGGTGAACCGCCGCATGAACAAGCGGCAGCAGATGCGATGGTCACGTCGTGGCGCGGACCTTCTATTGCAGGTTCGTTGTGCGGTCTACAACGGCGCGTTTGGTTCAGCCTACGGCCGGAGATTCTACCCGGCCAACGATACGACTCCTCTTACCGCCAAGGCTGGGTGACCCCCAGTTCTGCGGCAGTCCCCCTCGGTCATGGCGAAGTTGCTGACATCGCACGGCGTTCCGTCCGCTCGCATCCTGTTGGAGGAGACCGGCGCAGACACGTGCTCCTCGGCTCGTGCGGTAGCGCGGCTGCTGCGGGCAGAAGGACTTTCGGCGCCGGTCTATGCAGCCAGCAGCGCTTACCATCTGCTGCGCTGCGTGATGTTGCTGCGCGCATTCGGAGTGCGCGCGCATGGCGCGGGTCCGCCCTGGGTGCCGGCCGGATCGCGTATGGCGACGCGCTGTTACTGGTGGCTGCGGGAGTTGGCCGCGCTGGTCTACGACGGTGTGCTGGCGTTGCTGTTACGAATGGGACTTTGGGAATGAGGCATGTCGCTCAGCTCGCCGACTCTGGCACCAGCGCGACATCCGCCGCCGCCTCGCCCTCCAAATCGGCATCCGTCATCATGCGCCAGGTCCCGCCGATCAGGATCTCGCTCGGCCGGAACCGCGCCTTGTACGCCATCTTCCTGCTCTCCGGCACCCAATAGCCAAGGTACACATACGGCAGTCCGGCACCCAGAGCCCGCTCGATCAGCCACAGGATCGTGTAGGTCCCGATCGACCGCTTCTCCATTCCAGGCGCGAAGAAGCTGTACACCGCCGACAGCCCATCCCCCAGCTTGTCGGCCAGGCATGCACCCACAAGCCGATCGTCGGGATCGCGAAACTCGACGATGAAGGTCTCTATCGGTGTGTCCTCCACCATTGCCCGGTAGTCGTAAAAGCTCATGGTCGCCATGTCGCCTTCGCCATGGCGGGCCACCTGGTAGCGCTGGAATAATTGGAATTGCTCTGCGGTGGCGCGGGCGGGCACCTCGAACCCCTCCACGACTGCATTGGCACGGGCAATGCGGCGCAGCGTGCGGTCCGGCTGGAACGTCGCGACGGGGATACGGATCGGTACGCAGGCCTGGCAGGACGGGCAGACCGGCGCATAGGCGATATTATGGCTGCGGCGGAACCCGGCTCGCGACAGCCGGTCGTGCAGGGCATCGGCGTCCGGGCCGGTGATTTCGGTCACCACCTTGCGCTCGGTCCGCCCCGGCAGATAGGGGCAGGGCAGAGGTGCCGTCGTGTAGAAGAATTGCGGCCGTCGTGGTGGTTTGTAGCTCATGCGTACGGTGACCCGCCGGGGATGTTCCCGTAGCCGTAGGGTGGGGTCAATGGCTGCACTGCGTTGATGCGCACCACCACCAATCCGCTGATCAAATCGTGCAGCGTCCGGTGCCGGACCGTGATCAGTGCGATCAGCAGCAGCAGGCCGGACGTCGCGAGTGTCAGATAGAACACCAGCGTCGAGATCACCGCCTGCAACGCCGTCGGACGCGCGAAGCTGTCGTTCTGTAGCACGACCAAGCCTAGCCAGTGCTGCCCAGGTGTGGCGCAAAGCGGGCTGACCAGCGAGATAAAATGGTAGCAGAACGGCACGAACGGCAGGATCCCCAACGTCCCGAACCCGAGCCCCAGCGTCAGGAAGCCGAACAGCATCAGGGTTACCCACAGGCTGACAACGATCACGCCGATCAGGATCACGTCGATGAACCAAGCGGCCACGCGGCGCGACATCACGCCGTGCGTCAGAGAATCATCGTCCGGAAATGGGGCGCGGTAGATCATGGCGTCAGAGATAATGTGGCAGTGACGGTCTCGGGTCTCGGGCCAAGCATGATGGTAGCGCCATTGCGCCATCGCGTCATGAAGTTCCGGCTGTATCGGCTGAGCGGGTTCCCCGATTGCCCCGGCGTGATTACAAACAGTGAACGGTCCAGGTCCGAGAGGTCGTAAACGCCGCGATAGGCTGCGCCGTGCACGGAACTGAAGTCGTTGAAGCGCGGCCCGCCGCGGTCGATGGTGGTGTCGTCGCCCGGACTGGAAATGCAGGCGGTGGTCAAAGCGCCCAGCACCGGGATCGCGCGCAGGACTGGATGGGCGAACACTGCCTGGTGCGCCGTGCCCCAGCGCCAGGCCGCCGGATCGGCACCAAAACGTGCGGAAAGTTCGCCGACGGCCGTCTTCAGAGCCTCGGCCAGCGGCGCGTTGCAGTCGCCGTTGCACCAATGCGCGCCGGCCGTTGTCAGGACGAAGGCGACGAAGTCCGGGACTGGGCCGCCATCCGACAGCGGGATGTCGTGCTGGCGCAGCAGCAGCGCGTAGAAGCGGTTGATCCACGCGTTGAAGATCAGCGGCTGCGGCGAGTCCGTTGTCATGGCCCCGTCCCACCCCTTCAACAGCGCCTGCGCCTGGCCCACTGCGCCAGGCTGCTGCGGCACCGCCAGTAACGCCGGCAACACCTGCTCGGCGAACGTGCTGACCACGTCCACCTGCATGCGGGCAAAGTCCGCTGTCGTCAGGTGGTTGTTGTCGTCCAGAAGCTGCCGCACGCGCCGGGCACGCCAGTCGCCAAACCAGTCGCGTCCCATGAATACCGGGAAATCAGGCGGTGCGATGCGTTCGTTCGTGTTCACCAGCCGGCCGCTCGCGGGCGATACGTAGTGCGGTAACTGGCTTCCTGACGCCCAGCCCACCCAGTCATACGCGCCATTGCCTGGCACGGGTGCGAATCCATCCCCTGCACGTCGGATCGGAACCCGGCCGGTGACGTACAGCCCGATTGTGTGTGCATCTGCCACCAGGAGGTTCTGCACCGGGGCGGTGATCTCCGCCGCCGCTTCGCCCGCTTGCTCCACCGTCTGCGCGTGGTTCAGAGCAAACAAGCCGGTGGCGGCGGTGTTGCCGGGCGCGAGATTGGCCATTTCCACCGCCAGGATCGGCCCGCCCTTCCGGCCCAGCAGGTCGCTGATCACCGGTCCATGGCGCGTGGAGCGGACCTTCAGCATCACATCGGGCTGGCCACGGACCTTGATATGCTCTTCCCGAACTGTGAAGGGTTTGGGGCCATCCGGAGTTTCGCACTCGTCCGCGCCCACCGGCGTTTCGATGAATATGTCCTGGGTATCCGCCCCGGTGGTCGTGAAGGTCCAGGCGATATGACGGTTGCGACCGATGACCAGGCCAGGAATACCCGGGGCGGTGGCGCCAGCCAGTGTGTTGTCCGGCGTATCGATCCGGGCCAGGTACCAGATGGCCGGGAAGCCGAATGCCAGATGCGGATCGCCGGCCAGCAGCGGCGCGCCCGTGGCGGTATGGCGCCCGTCTACTGCCCATTCATTGGACGCGGTACGCGGCAGCGTGAACGGCGACGGGAAGTCAGGCAGCACCTTCTCCAGTCCCGCTACTGCGTCGGCGAACTGACGCCGTAGCGTCAGCGCGGCTTCCGGCCGGCCGGGCCCGCTCTCATCGGGCCACAGCTCGTCGATGAGTTGTTGCGGCACTTTGCCGGCCAGCGCCTGGCGGGACAGCTCCTGCCGCCAGTTCATTGACAGCCACAGGCCCATTGTCTCGCCCCAGAGCAAGGAATCGACTGGCGTCCAGAGTTTGGGGCGGCCAAGGACAAGGAACTCCGGGGCGGCAAACCGGCCGCGCAACGCGATCCAGGCGTTCACGCCATTCGCATAGGCCTGCAACACCGCACGCGTGGCCGGAGGCAGTGCGGCGTAATCGGCTTCCGCGGCCTGTCGCAGACCCAGCGTGCGCATCAGCCGGTCGAGCGGCAGCGTCACCGGCCCGGCGATCTCCGACAGCCGGCCTGACGCGTTGCGCCGCATCAGGTCCATCTCGAACATCCGGTCACGGGCATGGACAAAACCGAGTGCCGTAGCGGCGTCCAGATCGTTCGCTGCGCGGATGCGCGGCACGCCGTCCTGGTCGAAGGTGATGTCCACCGGGGCGGAGAGGCCCGGGATGCGTGCGGCTTGGTTCGTGCGCGGCAGAGTCAGCCACAACGCGCCGCTGACCAGTGCGACGAGCAATAGGATAACGAAGCCGATGGCAGAGAGCATGTGGGCAAGGCCGCGAAGAACAGTACGCATGCCGCGGAGAGTGCCGCGTGGCAGGGGCAGAGGGAAAGCTTTGAAGAATGACAAGGCAGTGGTGGCCCGGGCAATCGGTGGACGGCTTTACTTTACCGCAACCGGTACAGGCATCGCGTGATGATCCGCAAGCCAGCGGCCCAGTCCGATCCCAAGTGCGATTGCCCTGGTGGGTGGTCACTCTTGACTTGTCCAGATAGATGGTACGCCATACATTTGAATGACATTAATAGGGGTGCCATGAAACCGGGCCAGCGGCGGCTTCAGGAAGGCTTTGGCTCGCTGATCGCCCGTGCCGCACGGCAGTGGCGGCGCGCCTTGGACCGCCGTCTGCAGCCGTTCGGCCTGACCGAAGCGACCTGGCTACCCTTGATCTACCTGGCGCGTGCTCCCGAGCCGATGCGACAAAAGGACCTCGCTGCAGCACTGGCGCTCGACGGATCGTCGGTCGTGCGCCTGCTGGATGCCCTGGAAGCGGCAGGTTTCATCGAGCGCCACGGCGAAGACCGCGACCGGCGGGCCAAGATCATCGTGCCCACGGCGCGCGGCCTGGCGATCGCCGAGCAAATCGAAACCGTCTCGCGCGAGGTGCGCAGGTCAACCCTGACCGGCCTTTCTGGCGAACAACTGGAGATCGCGACGCAGATCCTTGAACGCATCTGCCAGAACCTCGCGGCGCAGTACGGCAGGGACGGGTGAGCGAACCGGACGATCTGCGCCAGAAGGAACGCGCGGACGCACCGGCGCCCTCGCTGCCGGAACCGGCGCTGCCGAGCAATGGCGTGCGCCTGCTGGTGACCATCTGCACCATCCTGGCGACGCTGATGCAATCGCTGGACAGCACCATCGCCAATGTGGCGCTGCCCTATATGCAGGGCACGATGTCGGCGAGCCAGGACGAGATCAACTGGGTGCTGACCAGCTACATCGTCGCCGCCGCGATCATGACCGCGCCCACCGGCTTCCTCGCCGCCCGCTTCGGCCGCACGCGGTTGTTCGTCACCGCAGTGGCAGGCTTCACGGTCGCCTCCGCGCTGTGCGGCGTCGCGGAATCACTCGGCGAGATCGTATTGTTCCGCGTCATGCAGGGCATGTTCGGCGCCGCCCTGGTGCCGTTGTCGCAATCGGTGATGTACGAACTCTATCCGCCGGAGCAACGCGCCAAGGCGATGGGCCTGTGGACAATGGGCGTCATGATGGGCCCGATCTGCGGCCCCATCCTGGGCGGCTGGCTGACCGAGAATTACAGTTGGCGCTGGGTTTTCTACATCAACGTTCCGTTCGGCATTGTCACTGCGATCGGTCTGCTGACCTTCCTGAAGGAAACGACATACGGCCGGTCGGCGAAGCTGGACTGGCTCGGCTTTGGCGCATTGAGTCTCGCCATCGGCGCATTCCAGATGATGCTGGACCGTGGCGAAACGCTGGACTGGTTCAGCTCGCGCGAGATCATCCTGGAAGCCTGTATCGCTGGCATTTGCTTCTACATTTTCCTGGTGCAGTTCTTCCTTGCGCCGCGGCCATTCCTGTCGCCGCGCTTGTTCAAGGATACCAACTTCGCGGTTGGCGGCCTCCTGTATGCCATCATGGGCCTGATCATGTACGCATCGCTGGCCTTGCTCGCGCCCTATTTGCAGACGCTGATGAACTATCCGGTGATGACCGCCGGCATCGTGCTGGCCCCGCGCGGCGCCGGGCTGATGCTGGCCGCACTGATCTGCGGGCGCGTGATCGGCCGTACCAGCGCGCGTTTGCTGGTGGGATTCGGCTTCGTCGTCGGTGCCTATGTGCTGTACCAGATGACGCTATGGACCCCAGACATCTCCGAATGGAGCGTGATCAGCGTCGGCTTCACCCAGGGGATCAGTATCGGGTTCCTGGCGATCCCGATCAACATCATCGCCTTCGCAACGCTGCCGGCGGCGATCCGCACCGAGGGCACAAGCATTTACAGCTTGATGCGCAACCTGGGCAGCGCCCTAGGCATTTCTATCACGGGCGCACTGCTGGAGACCAATACGCAGGTAAACCACGCGATCATGGCGGACGACGTGACGCCGTTCAATCGCGCGTTGCAAACGGGTGCACCGGCGCGGTTCTGGAATCCCGACACCATGCACGGGCTCGTCATGCTGAACCAGGAGGTGACACGGCAGGCCAGGGTCATTGCCTACATGGACGATTTCAAATTGATGCTGGTCCTGGCGATCATCGTGATCCCGCTGCTGCTGTTCACGCGGCGCTCGGCGGTGAGCTGATGTCATTGCGAGGACCGCGAGCGAAGCGAGGCGAGACGAACCAACCTCGGTCACTTGGGGGCACCGGCGCCAGCCACGACACGACCGGGGTTGCTTTGTCCCGCCACGCTTCGCTCGCGCTCCTCGCAATGACATGTACGGGCTATGCATAGGGCCGCTGGTATAAGTCCGAGGTATCGGCTGCGCTTGCAAGCCAGGTGGTAATGGTACAAGTGCGTATCCTTCGCTGCCATCAATCGGAGCTTCTTCATGTCCCAATGGCGCATCGGCGACGTGACCGTGACGAAAATCGTCGAGTTGGAAGTGACCGGCGGCAGCCGCTTCCTGCTGCCCCAGGCGACGCCGGATGTGATCGAGCCGATCGCCTGGCTACAGCCGCATTTCGCCGACGAGAACGGCCGACTGCGGATGAGCATTCACAGCTTCATTGTGGAAACGCTGGGGCGGCGCATCATCGTCGACACCTGCCTCGGCAACGACAAGCAGAAACGCCGCATTCCGCATTGGAACGACCGGCAGGGACCATTCCTGGCAGATCTGGCAGCAGCAGGTTTCCTGCCCGAATCGATCGATACCGTCCTGTGCACCCATCTGCACGTCGACCATGTCGGGTGGAATACGAAACGTGAAAACGGCCGCTGGGTGCCGACCTTCCCGCGCGCCCACTACCTGATGGGCCGCACGGAATACCAGCACTGGCGCGACAGCACGATGCGAGAGGACATGAAGCACGTTCTGTCGGATTCGGTGACACCGATCCTGGACGCCGGCCTCGCCGAACTGGTGGAGACCGATCACCGCATCTGCGACGAGCTCAGCCTGATCCCAACCGTCGGGCACACACCAGGCCATGTCAGTGTGCGGATCATCTCGCGCGGCGAGGAAGCGCTGATCACCGGCGACTTCATGCACCATCCCTGTCAGATCGCACACCCCGATTGGGACACCACGGCGGACAGCAATCCGGCACAGGGCATCCGCACCCGGTGGGAAATGTTTGAGAAACTCGCCGGCACGCCCGTGCTGGTGATCGGCACGCATTTTGCCGGCGCGACAGCGGGGCGGATTGTGCGCGACGGCGCGACGTTCCGGCTGGACGTTGATTGAAGATTGCGCCCCCGCGCCCGAGCGAAGCGGGGCCGCTGGTGACCTCTTTGCCTAAATTTGTGCTCGTACAGGTCAGCGTTGCCACCTGATAACCGCGTGGGAGGCCGAATGCTATGAAAGAGGCATCGGAACACCGCGATGCGATGAAGGATTGGTCCAAGTGGATCTGACCTATCGCAATCGCGGCCGGATCGATCGGTCCCGCATGGGTAAGCACCAGTCGCGTGACCCCGCGGAATTCGGCTCGCCCATAACCGAAGGGGACCTCGCGGCCACCCTGGCGCTGATCGAGAAGCAGAAGCGCCATCGCATCCGCAAGACACGGTAATGCTTCGCTGGCAATTCCCTGCTCGAGGCCCGCTCGCACGGACCGGTTTGGCCGTCGGGCATCGGACGCGCTAGGGTCCGTGGCAATCCAGACATGGGACCGACACCATGACCGATTATCTTCGCAGCGGTATCTTCCTCGCGCCTTTCCACGACCTGTCGCAGAACCCGACGCTCGCGATGGAGCGCGACATGGAGTTGCTGCAGCATCTCGATCGCCTGAACTATCACGAAGCCTGGATCGGCGAGCATCATTCCGGCGGCTTCGAAATCATCGCCTGCCCTGAGATGTTCATCGCCGCCGCGGCGGAGCGCACGCGCCATATCCGTCTCGGCACCGGCGTCGTATCGCTGCCCTATCACAATCCCTTCATGCTCGCCGACCGCATGGTGCAGCTCGATCACATGACGCGCGGCCGCGCGATGTTCGGCGTCGGCCCCGGTTCGCTGGTGCATGACGCGAAGAAGATCGGCATCGATCCCTCCGACCAGCGCCGCCGTATGAACGAGTCACTCGACATCCAGGTCGCGCTGATGCGGGGCGAGGCAGTCACGCGCAAGAGCGATTGGTTCGATCTGCAAGACGCGCGCTTGCAGCTTCCGTGTTATTCACAACCGATGATGGAACTCGCGGTGGCCGCGGCGCGCTCGCCATCCGGTGCGCTGGCGGCCGGGAGGCACGGCATCGGCATGCTGTCGATCGGCGGCACCAGCAATGACGCGATGGATCACCATGTCGAGAACTGGGCGATCTACGAGGAGCAAGCGCGACTGAACAGCAAGGTCGCCGACCGGCGCAACTGGCGCCTCGTTTCCCTGTTCCACATTGCAGAAACGCGCGAGAAGGCACGCCAGAATGTCGAATTCGGCCTGGTGAAGTTCCGCGACTACTTCGACGATGTCGCCACCTTCCCCATCGTCCCAGCCGGCATCACCGACCCCTTCGCGTGGTTCATGGACAGCGGCGCCGCCTGCATCGGCACGCCGGACGACGCCATCGCCTTCATCGATCGCCTGCTGAAAGGCACTGGCGGCTTCGGCGTGATCATGGAGCTGGCGCATAACTGGGCGGATTGGGAAGCGACGACGCAGCATTATGAACTGATGGCGCGCTATGTGCACCCGCATTTCCAGCGCTCGCGCGAATGGCGCCGCGAAAGCTACGATTATGCGAAGTCACACCACGCCGAATTCACCGGCCAATCGCAGGCGGCGGTGCAGGCGGAAATCGACCGGCGGAAGGCGAAGCAGGCGGCGGAGTAACCGGCCATGGACCTGCAAGCCCTGGAAGACCGGTTAGCGATCCACGATCTATTCGTGCGCTACGCCACCGCGCTGGATGCCGGCGACGTCGATACGATCGTAAGCTGCTTTGCCGAGGATGGGGTGTTGGAAAGCCCCATCGTCGGTGTCTACAAGGGCCACGACGGTATCCGCGAATTTGCCACGCGCTTCGCCGCGTTACGAGAGCGAGGCACGCAATTGCGGCACATGCTGACCAACCTCGCGGTGCATCTTGATGGCGACCGAGCTCACGCCACCTGCTACTTGCTCACCGTCATGACACGCGACAACGCCAGCACCATGCGCCCGCCCGGGCGTTACGAATGCGAGTTGGTGCGCGTAAGCGGCAAATGGGTGTTCCACTACCGGCTTGTGCTGGAAGACGCGAAGGCGCCGCTCGCCGTCTGAGGCGCCCCATGTCATTGCGAAGCGCATGGCGCCGAAGCGACCCCGGTCATTGCGCATTCGAACGTCCGTGCGCCTGCTGCCCGAGGTCCCTTCGCCGCAACACTCCTCGCGATGACACGGAAAATCTACCCCGCCAATTCCCGCCGTACGATCGCAGCCCCCTCCGCCAGCGCCCTCAACTTCCCAAATGCCGTCTCGCGGGGCAGGTACTTCATCCCGCAATCCGGCGCCGGCACCAGCCGTTCCGGTGCGACAAATGCAATCCCCGCCCGAATGCGTGCGGCCACCGCCTCGGCGGTTTCCACGCCCGGATCGCCCAGATCCAGCACGCCCAGCATGATCGTCTTGCCCGAAAGCTCCCGCAGCACTCCCAGATCCAACTTTGGCTGCGCCGCCTCGATGGAAATCTGCTGTGCCACGGTATCGGCAAGCTGCGGCAGGAACGCATAGCCGCTCGGCTTGCTTTCCCCAGGAACCACCGCGGCATATCCGAAGCAGAGATGCACCACGGTCGGCCCTTCGATCCCCTCCAGCGCCCGATTGATCGCGCGCACGCCGTAGCGAGTCGCTTTCTCCGGCGAGGTGCGCACCCAGGGCTCATCAAGCTGTACCACGTCCACGCCGGTAGCCTTCAACGCCCGCAACTCCTCATTCACCGCAACCGCGTAATCCATCGCCATCTCTTCCTCGTCGTCGTAGAACGCATTCTGCGCCTGCTGTGACAACGTGAACGGCCCAGGCAGCGTGATTTTTGTTGCGAACCTGGTATTGCGAAGCAGGAACTCCACGTCGCGCACTTCCACGGCGCCGCGGCGACGGATCTTGCCCACGACGCGCGGCACCGGCGTCGTCCGCCCACCACGCGCCGGCACTGCCCCCGGGTGCTCTGCATCGATCCCGTCCAGGGCCAGCGCGAAGCGATTGGAATAACTTTCGCGGCGTTCCTCGCCATCGGTGATGATGTCGATGCCGGCTTGCTCCATCGCGCGGATCGCCAGCAGCGTCGCATCATCTTGCGCTTGCTCCAGCCAGGGGTCCGCGACGCGCCACATATCGTGCGCATGCACGCGCGGCACGCCGTGTCCGAGCAATGTGGAGCGGTCCACCAGCCAGTCGGGCTGCGGGTAGCTGCCAACCACCGTGGTGGGCAGAAGATGCGTGGGATAGGGCATGGGCGTCGCCTCCTGAGCCGACCGGTGAGGCAACAGTATCGCATTCGGCGGGCGCCCTGAACCGCTGCCCTGGCCCAACATATCGCGTGCCAAATGGCACCAAACATCTAACTCTTGCGGGGGGCCCGCCCCGCGCGGTCTAATGCGGCGCGAATCGGCGCGGGACGGAACGGAATGGACGGCAGTCTGTCGAGACACGGCGACCAGATCACCCTACCCGGCCTCGACGGTGGTGGCCCTGGGCCGGATAGTGCCGAGGCCTGGGCCAACCGACTGCGAACCGCCCTCGCCGCCCGCGATCCGCAGGCGCCGGCTTTCGCCGAACAAGCAATGCGCGCTGTGCCGGAAGATCACGACGTGCCATTGCTCGCCGTGCTGACCATGCTGGTCGCCCGGCAGCCGGATCGCGCACTGGCCTGGCTCAAGCGCCGCGAGAAGCTCTGGGTGCCGGGCAAGCGCAGCGAGCTGCTGACCGCGCTGGCCCTGGCGCAACAGGGCCATATCGCGCGCGCTGGCATATTGCTGGAAACGGCGGGGCTG
>Ga0335075_10010500_pt1 | contig 14051 bp, 10 predicted proteins | sample Lox_Sample_24_FD_206723 | JGI IMG/M metagenome (GOLD analysis project Ga0335075, IMG submission 206723) | Soil microbial communities from Loxahatchee National Wildlife Refuge, Florida, United States - Lox_Sample_2.4 | ecosystem: Environmental > Terrestrial > Soil > Wetlands | place: USA...
GCGCCGGTTGCGACCGAGGGCATGCGTCCGTGGACGCTGTTGAAGCTGTGGGCGCGCGACAGGAAATACGCGGGGCTCTTCGAGGAGCAGCCGATGCCGGAGAGCTTCATGAGGCGCTCGGGCTGGACACCCATTTCGTAGAGGGCATCGATGATGCGCTCGGAGATGGCGTTGTGGCCGCATCCGGCGCAGAGGGTGGTTTTGCCGCCGCGATAATCGAGGACCTGCAGGCCGAGGCGGTTGACCTTGGGATTCGGTTTTGTAACCGTTGCGGTTGCCATTTAGATCTCCTCCTCGAGAACCAGCGCATCGGTGACCGACCGGGCATCGATCGGCAGGCCGTTGAAGTGGCGGACGCTGCGTAACTTGACGGCGTCTTCGGCGGGCAGGTCGAGTTTAAGCAGGCTCAGCATCTGCGCGTCGCGGTTCTGCTCCACGACGTAGACGCGGTCGTGCGAGGCGACGAAGTCGTGGATTTCGTGGGTGAAGGGGAAGGCACGAATGCGGAGATAGTCGGTCTCGACACCGTATTCCTTCTTGAGCTGGTCGCGGCTTTCGGTGATGGCGAAGTCAGAGGTGCCGAAGGCGATCAGTCCAATCCTGGATTTGCCGGTCTGCACGACGACGGGCTTGGGAACGAGGGTGCGGGCGGTCTCAAACTTGCGAGCGAGCCGCTCCATCAGATTCTGATAGTCGTCGGGGCGCTCGGTGTAGAGGGCCTTCTCGTTGTGTCCGCTGCCGCGGGTGAAGTAGGCGGCCTGGGGATGGTCGGTTCCGGGCAGGGTGCGGTAGGGGATGGCGTCGCCGTCGACATCCTTGTAGCGGGCGAAACCACCGAGCCGGGTAAGATCTTCGGCGTTGAGCACCTTGCCGCGATTCAGCGGCTTTTCGGGGTAGTCGAAGGGCTCGGACATCCAGTTGTTCATACCGAGATCGAGATCGGAGACGACGAAGACCGGAGTCTGCAGCTGCTCGGTCAGATCGAATGCTGCGATTCCGAACTCGAAGCATTCCTTGACGCTGCCGGGCAGGAGCATGACGTGCTTGGTGTCGCCGTGCGAGAGATAGGCGATGGAGAGCAGGTCGGCCTGCGCGGTGCGGGTGGGAAGGCCGGTGGATGGGCCGACGCGCTGAATGTCGAAGATGACTCCGGGGAGCTCGGCGAAGTATCCCAGGCCGGCGAATTCGGCCATGAGGGAGATGCCGGGGCCGGAGGTCGCGGTCATGGAGCGGGCGCCAGCCCAGCCGGCACCGAGAACCATGCCGACGGCGGCAAGCTCGTCCTCGGCCTGAACCACGGCGAAGGTGGCTTTGCCGTCGGGCTCGACGCGGTACTTCTTGAGGAAGTCGATGAGCTGCTCGACGACCGACGACGAGGGCGTGATGGGATACCAGGTGACGACGGTGACGCCTGCGAACATCGCGCCTAGCGCGGCCGCAGCGTTGCCATCGATGATGATCTTGCCTTCGGTCGCGTGCATGCGCTCGAGGACGAAGGGATCGTGCTTGGTAAGCGACTCGCTCGCGTACTTGTAGCCGGCTTCGACGGCGGCCCAGTTCAGGTCGGCGGCCTTCTGCTTCTTGGCGAACTGGCGGCGCAGAGCGGTTTCGACGGCCTTCATGTCGAGCGAGATGAGCCTGGCCACCACGCCGACGTAGACCATGTTCTTAACGAGCTTGCGCAGCTTCGCTTCCGGACAAACCGCAGCCGTAATCTTGTCGAACGGCACCGGATAACAGACGACGTCGTCGCGATACTGCTGCAGGTTCTGCGAATCCTCGTAGATTGCGGCGGCGCCCGACGGGAGCGAGAGGATGTCTTCCTTCGCTGTCTCGGCGTTCATCGCGACCAGGATGTCGATTTCCTTTTTTCGGGCGATGTAGCCGTGCTTGCTGGCGCGGATGGTGTACCAGGTGGGCAGGCCGGCAATATTCGACGGGAAGAGGTTTTTGCCGCTGACCGGTATCCCCATGCCGAAAATGCTGCGCAGCAGGACGCTGTTCGCGGACTGCGATCCTGAGCCGTTTACAGTTGCTACCTGGATGCTGAAATCGTTGATGACCGGTTTCTGAGAAGTTCCGGATGTATCTGCCTTTGTGCCTGGGGCGGGCTGAGCGGCCTCAACGCCCGCATTGCCCAAGGCAACATCACCTGTCGCCATCTGGCGGGATTCCCTTCGAATTGAATATGGAAAGAGAGCGTTTCTTTCCAACTACTTCATTATAGACGCCGTGGGCGCAGTTAGCCGTGCTACAGGACTCAATGGAGTAATTCGCATTCAGGAGGCGCAAATCGGGCGCTGAATGGCAGTGCGCCGTTCAGTTCCGCAGGTCGGCCATGATGCGCGCGACCTCGCCGCGATGCTCGGCGTCGAGAGGCAGCAGGGGGATGCGGGGGTTGCCGCCGTAGTATCCGTTGAGGTCGCAGGCGTATTTGATGGCGGGTATGCCGAGGTTGCCGGCGACCAGTGTCGACGCTTCCATGACACGCTGCTGCTTTTCGCGCGCGAGCGCGGGGTCGTTGTCCTTCCAGGCCAGATAAATCTCCTGGCAGGCCTGCGGAGCGCAGGCGGCGAGGGCGAGGACTCCGCCGGATGCTCCGGCCTCGATGGAGTCGAGGAGGGTGTGGGCGGCTCCGCAAAGGACCTGGAAGCCGACTTGCTTTTTGCGCATGACCATCGCTTTGGGTAGCGGCGGTGCGACGGCGACGGCGGCTTCGCCTCCCAGGGCCTCGGCGGAGACGAAGTTTTCCGGAGGCGGGGCCATGGACAGCATCATGCGATTGGTGAAGGCGGTGAAGGTATGGGTAACGGGAACCTCGCGCTGCGCGGCGTCGCGGGTGGCGGCGACGACGGCGGCGATGCGCTTGACGCTGCCGCTCGAATCTTTCAGGCCGATGATGTTGGGGTGCTGCGCCAGATCGGCGATGACCTCGGCAGGGAGCTCGTAATGAGTGAATTTCGGAATATTGTAGAGCACCACGGGAAGCGGTGAGCGATCGGCCAGCGTGCGGTAGTAGGTGAGCATCTCGGTGTGGCCCATCTGCGGTCCATAGAAGTGGGGCGTGCGCACGAGGACGGCATCGTAATGCTGGTCGGCGGCGAACTCGGCGAGGCGCAGCGTCTCGATCATGGATTCGCGCGCGACGCCGGCGAGCAGGACCTTCTCCCGTGCGGCGGCCTCGCTTGCGGTGCGCAGGATGGTGCGCGATTCCTCGTCGCTGAGCATCACGGCTTCGCCTGTCGAGCCGAGGACGACCAGCCCCGCCACGGGCGTTCGCGAATAGCGCTCGACATTGTGCTCGAGCTTGCGGAGATAGAGACGCCCATCGGAATAAAAAGGCGTGGTGAGGGCGGGGAAAATTCCTTCCAGAAGCATAGGTCGATTGTAAGTGATTGGCTGCGGAGGGACGGTTTCGGTGCCGCGCGTTTGGCCGGGCAGTGATAATGGTTTTCGAGTGGCACATAAGACGCAAATCCAACTGGCGATCGAGGGTGGTCAACCCGTGCGCGAGAGGCCATTTGCTCTATGGCCATCTTTCGCGGAGGAAGAGATTGCGGCGGCAGCTCGGGTTCTTGAGTCCGGGAGGGTGAATTACTGGACCGGCGACGAGGGCAGACAGTTTGAAACAGAGTTTGCTGCATTTACCGGATGCAGGCATGCGGTTGCGCTGGCTAGCGGGACGGTCACGCTCGAGCTTGCGCTGCAGGTGCTGGGGATAGGGCCGGGGGATGAGGTCGTTGTTCCGAGCCGCACCTTTATTGCGTCGGCGAGTTGCGTTTTCGTGCGCGGAGCGGTGCCGGTGGTGGCCGATGTCGACAGAGATTCGCAGACGATTACTGCGGGGACGATCCGGGATGTGTTGACTGCGCGGACGCGGGCGATTATCGCGGTTCACCTTGCGGGATGGCCGTGCGAGATGGATCCGATTCTGGAACTGGCTCGCGAACATGATCTGAAGGTGATCGAGGATTGCGCGCAGGCGCAGGGGGCTACGTATAAAGGCCGGCCGGTGGGCTCGGTGGGCGACGCCGGCGCCTTCTCATTCTGCCAGGACAAGATCATGACTACGGGCGGTGAAGGCGGGATGCTGACGACCAATGACGCGAATCTGTGGTCGCGGGCGTGGGCGTTCAAAGATCATGGGAAGAGTTACGATGCCGTCTATCATCGGCAGCATCCACCGGGATATCAGTGGCTGCATGAAAGCGTTGGAACGAACTGGCGGATGACGGAGATGCAAAGCGCGATTGGCCGGGTGATGCTCGGAAAGCTGCCGAGATTTGTCGAGCAGAGGCGGCATCTCGCCGGCTTGCTGAGCGAGCGCTTTTCCAGGATGCCGGCGTTGCGCGTGACCACGCCACCCGATCATCTGATGCACGCCTATTACAAGTACATTGTCTTTCTCAGGCCAGAGCAATTGAGGGATGGATGGGACCGGCAACGAGTACTGGATGCCATCGATGCCGAAGGTGTGCCGTGTTTTGTGGGTGGGTGCAGCGAAATCTATCTGGAGAAGATGTTTCCCGCCAAGCTGCGGCCGGCGAGAAGACTGCCGGTTGCGAAAGAACTGGGTGAGACGGCGTTGATGTTTCTTGTGCATCCGACGCTCAGCGAAGGCGACATGAAAGACACGGCTGATGCCGTGGAGAAGGTGCTGGAAGTCGCGATGAGGTAGTTGCTGCCTTCAAATGGAGTAGCTGCCGATGGGATACGATCCGAGATTGTTACGTATCCACTCTATGGTCCGCGAGAGGCCTTCGCGCAAGGGGATTTTTGGCTCCCATCCGGTGAGTTGATTCAGCTGCCGGCTGCTCGCGCAGAGACGTTCCACCTCGCTGGATGGCGGGCGGAGGCGCTGCTCGTCGGTTTCTACCGGGCACGTTACACCGATCAGGTCGAAGATAAGATCCGTCAATCCACGAATGGAGGTCTCAACGCCGCTTCCGATGTTCAGCGTCTTTCCAATGGTTTCCGGAGCTTCTGCGATCGCGATGAAGGCGTCAACAGTGTCGGAGACGAAGGTGAAATCGCGAGTGGTGGAGGTGTTGCCCAATTTCACCGTGGACTGCGCGAGCGCCTGGGTGACGGTCGCCGGTATGACGGCGCGTGCGGATTGACGCGGACCGTAGGCGTTAAACGGGCGGGCGATGGAGACAGGCAGTCCGAAGGCGAGATGGTATGACTCGGCGATTTTGTCGGCGCCAATTTTGGTTGCCGCATACGGCGACTGGCCTTGCAGGGGATGTTTCTCGTCGATCGGAATGTAGAGTGCCGAACCGTAGACTTCGCTCGTGGATGTGCAGATGAGGCGCCCGGTGCCGGACTGCCGTGCTGCCTCGAGGATATTCAGCGTACCTTCGATATTGGTCTGAAGATAGGAGCGGGGTGCGTGATATGAGTAGGGAATGCCGACCAGGGCAGCGAGATGAAAGATGACATCCACATCTTTCGCCGCGTGACGCAGCCGCTCGCAGTCGCGAATATCGCCGTGAATGATTTCCATCTCCGAGCGCAGCGGCGAGGCGGCCAACCATCCCAACGATCCGTGCGACGTGTAGTGAAGGAAGCAGCGGGTGCGGGCGCCAAGTTGCGCGAGGCGCTCAGCGAGATGACTCCCGATGAAGCCGCCCGCTCCGGTGACGAGCACCCGCCGGTCTTTCCATGAGAATGGATTACCCGGCGGCATAGAGCCATCTTAGGTGACGGCGCAGGAGGACGGAACGCGCACCCCTTAGGAATTTTTTAACCGCATTGTGACGGGCGTCACAACTAAAGGGAAAAGCGCCGCTGTATTCTTCGGCGCATAGAAGTGGGCGCTCGGGAATCGAGAAGCCGCTCTCAAGACGATTTGGCCCGCCAATCCTGTGTCTGGGAGACGTGATGAGACGTGTACTCCTTACTGTGACACTCGCCCTGCTGCTGGCGCCGGGGCTCTGGAAAGTCACGCGGGTGGATGCGGGAGCACAGGATCAGCAACAGCATGTTACTTCGTCGCCGGCGGCAGTGCATCCGCCGGGATATGCCGGATCGGAGGCCTGCGCAACGTGCCACCAGGAGGTGGTGGACAAATTCTCCGACAATCCTCATACCAAGATGGCCTTGATGCACGAGGACAAGGGGATAACGTGCGAAAACTGCCATGGGCCGGGCCAGGCGCACATCGACGGAGGCGGGGATGTTGCGAAGATCTTTCAGTTCTCCAAGGCGAGCGCCAGGCAGATCGATGACAAGTGCCTGAGCTGCCATGCTTCTGCGCATCCGAATTTTACGCACTCGGCGCACGGGGAAGCGGAAGTGAGCTGCATCGGTTGCCACAGCATACACAAGTCTGGGAGCGAGGATAACCTTCTCAAGGTGTCGCAGCCCAAACTTTGCTACACCTGCCACAGCGACATCAAGGCCGCCTTCGCGCAGCCCTTCCATCACAAGGTCGATGAAGGGTTGATGAACTGCTCCGATTGCCACGATCCTCACGGCACCTTCCGCGGCACATTGCAGAAGCCCGATACCATGCTGCACTCCGGCCCGGGCGGTGATGCAGGTTGCGTGAAGTGCCACAGCGAAACCGCCGGACCCTGGGTCTATCCGCATGCTCCGATCCAGACAGAAGGATGCACGAGCTGTCATTATCCGCACGGGTCGCCAAACCCAAGGCTGCTGACTCGCAGCAATGTCAACTCGCTGTGCCTGCAGTGTCACACGGCTTCCATGAACTTCACCGCTCCGGGGGTTCCGTCGTTTCACAATCAGGCGAACCAATACCAGGCGTGCACGGTCTGCCACTCGCAAATACACGGCTCAAATAGCGACCCCGTGTTCTTCAAGTAAGGACGGCCACGTATGACGAGCAAATACTCATTCGGGTTGCGAGCAATGAGCTATCGGCGTGGCGGTTGGCGGCTTGGCCTTTGCGCTTTTGTCCTGGCGGCGTTTGGGGTAGTCCACGCCCAGAATAGTGCGCAGTCGAGCGGGAGCCCGCCGGACAAAACTTCGTCGGACAAGGTTGTCGGCGGGTACGTGATCCATCAATCCATCGATGTCGGCGGCCACATTACCGAAAAGTCGGGCAGTGACGCCATGTACGCGACGCTGGTCAATATTCAGTCCGGGGCGCGCGTTCTCGATCAGTCTTTGACCATGCGTGCTGTCGATTCATCGCGCGCGATCGTCTTCGACCGGCTGTCGTCGTACAGCTACGGCTACGGCGGCGATCCCATCAATGTTACCTACCTGAATATGTCGAAGGGACGGCTTTACGATTTTCACGCGAGTTATCGCCGGTATCGTCAATACTTCGATTACGACCTGCTGGCAAATCCGCTGATTCCGCCGGCGTCGACCCCTTACGTGCCCTTGCTCGATAGTCCGCACCTCTATAACACCCTGCGCCAGATGACCGATTATCAGCTGACTCTTTTTCCGTTGTCGCACGTGAGTGTGCGCTTCGGATACAACCACAACATCAACCAGGGGCCGTCCTACAGTTCGACGCATCTCGGCAATGATCCCCTGCTGTACCAGAATTGGAGAAACTCCACCGATACCTGGACAGGAACCGTTGACTGGAAGCCGGACCCGAAGACAACCATCAGCTACGACCAGTTTGTGACCCACTACAAGGGCAATACGATCTGGACTCTGGCAGGTCTGAATAACGTGTTGTCCAACGGCCAGCCGGTGGCGCTGGGAGTCGATCTGTCGTCTGTGTGGGGCGCCCCGTGCTCGGCTCCGTTCAACCCGAATGGAACCGTCAACCCTACCTGCAATGCGGCCCTGGCCTACTCCCGGGTTCAACCTACACGCACCCTCTTTCCCACTGAACAGGTACGCCTCCAGAGCTGGGAGATCCCCCACCTGACGCTGAATGGCCGTCTCTCATACACGGGCGCGAACAGTACGCTCAACGGCTACAACGAATACTTCAACGGGCTTATCTCCAGAGGGTCGGAGCGCGGGTACCTGCAGACGGGATCGGCAAGAGTGCAGCACGTCAATGTCAACGGTGACTTTGCGCTGGAGTGGGAGATTACGCCGAAAATCAGGGCCTCGGATGTTTACGACTTCTGGTATTTCCGCGATCCCGGCATCAATACGTTTACCACAACGACTTATAGCGGCAGTTCGCTGCTGCTGCCGCCCACCGGGTCGACGACTGCAACGGCGTCCGACCAGCAATATCTGAATCAGAAAACCAGCACGAATACGACTGTCCTGGCCTGGGATGTAGCGCCGAAGGCGACGTTATCGTTCGGCTATCGCTATCGCGCCCGTGAGATCGCAGATTCGGGAGGCGATGTTATCCCGATTCATGAGAACTGGGGACTCTTCGGGGCAGCGCTTCGACCGCTGCCAGAGCTGCGTATCAACTTCAACTTCGCCGGCATGTCTGCCGACAGAGCTTTCACCCGCATCGACCCGCGCCAACTGTACCAGTACATCCTGCGCACATCGTACAAACCGCGCCCCTGGCTCTCGGTCTCAGGCACGATAAATATCTTCAACTCCCAGGACAACGTAGACACGGTCAATCATAAGGAACACAACCGGAATTATTCGTTCGGCACATCCATCATCCCGAGCGATAAGTGGTCGATTGATATGAGCTACTCCTATAACGACGTGTACTCGACCACTCTCCTCTGCTACCCGTCTACGCCGGCGCCGCCCACCGCCGGAACGGCTCCTCCGGTCTGCACTGAAGCCGGGACGCCGTACTCGAGTAACGGCTATTACACTGCGCCGACGAACTTCGGCTACATCGGTTTTACCCTCAGCCCGATCAGCCGCCTTCATGCGAAGGCCGGCTATCGCATCAGCAGTGTGGACGGCAGCACGCAGACGATCAACATCCGCCAGGTGCCCGGATCGCTCCAGTCGCAGTGGCAATCTCCATACGGCGGCCTTTATTTCCAGATCGCTCCTAAGTGGACATGGAAGGGCGATTACAACTACTACAGCTACGGGGAGGGGACGCCGATTGGACCTACATCGCCGAGAAGTTTCCGCGGGAATGTTTACACGTTAGCTGTGAATTATTCCTTTTAGACCTATCTATTCCGGGCTATGATTGGCCCGCTCATCAGGAGGAGCAACTGAGATGCTGAAACAAATCACCCACACCTGTTTCATAAGCCTGCTTGTCGCCGGAACCGTAAGCTATGCTCAGTCCGGGGCAGATCTCTACAAATCCAAGTGCCAGATGTGTCACGGGGCCGACGGTACCGGCAACACGCCGGCAGGGAAGTCGACCAAGGTACGTTCGTTTAGCTCAGACGACGTGAAGAAGATGTCCGACGACGACCTGATCGCAGTAACAACCAACGGCAAGAATAAGATGCCGGCGTATAAAGGCAAGCTGACCGACGATCAGATCAAGAGCCTCATCGCCTATATCCACACGCTGCAGAAATAATAGCTGCAGGAAGAAGGGTTAATGACTCCTCAGGGGGGATTCAGGGAAAACTGGGTTCGGCCGTTTCTCTTTCTGGGAAATAACCCGATAAGTCTCATCGGCGGCGCGCTGACCACGGCGTCGGCGATGATCCTGATTGGCTTCTGGGTTGTGGATGTTGTTGCCCGAAGCGGTCCTGCGAGCCCCTACGTTGGCATTGTCGTCGACTTATGCCTGCCGGGGCTCTTTGTTCTCGGGCTCGTTCTGATCCCTGTCGGCATGTTGCTGCGGCGCAGACGTCTCAAGGCCACCGGGCAGCTGCCCGCCGAATATCCGAAGGTTGACTTCGGCAGTCCTGTCTTTCGCCGCGGCCTGGATTTTGTCGTCATCGCCACTTTCATCAACTTTGTCATTGTGGGCACGGCAAGCTATCGCGGCGTCGCCTATATGGACACGCCAAACTTCTGCGGCCAGACCTGTCACGTGATGCACCCGGAGTGGGCTGCCTATAAGGTTTCACAACACCACACCCACGTCGCCTGTACGGAGTGTCACATCGCGGCAGGCGTCGCTGGATTCGTGGATGCAAAGATCAACGGCACCAAGCAGCTTATAGAGGTGGTCTTTCATAGTTATCCGCGCCCTATCATGCCGGAGAACAGGATTCCTGCCGCCGCCAAAACATGTCTGCATTGTCATAACCCCGAGCAGTATATTGGCGACAAACTTCTGGTGAGCGCCTCTTACGGCGACGATGAGAAGAACTCCATAACCCATTCGCTTGTGCTTCTCCATGTTGGAGGCCGAAACATGTACGGCAGTGTGAGCGGGATCCACGGTGCGCACCTTGGCGGTATCGAATACATCGCTACCGACACAACCAACCAGACCATACCCTGGGTGGCAAAAGAAAACTCTGACGGGTCGATGACGGAGTATCAGTCATCCGACGTAAAGGGATCTGTCTCCGGACAAAAGCGCCTGATGGATTGCATCGACTGCCATAATCGGGCTGCACATTCGTTCGATACGCCGGAAGACGCGCTCAACCGTGCGATGGCCGCCGGGAGCCCTAACGCCGCATTGCCGTTCGTTCACAAGGAAGGACTGGCGCTGATCAAAGCCGAGTACACATCGCAGGCCGACGCGGAGGCAAAGATCACTTCCGGCCTCGAAGATTTCTATCGCACGCAACACCCGGAGGTCTGGAGCCAGCAACGCTCTCAGGTCGATGAAGCTGCGAAAGCGCTCGTTGCAATTTATGGAGCGAATGTTTTCTCCTTTATGAAGGTCACCTGGGGGACCCACCCAAACAATCTGGGGCACAGTGACTTTCCCGGATGCTTCCGGTGCCACGACGGCAGCCATAACACAGCAGATGGCAAGAAGAGCATCACCAATGACTGTTCGGTTTGTCACAATCTGCTGGCGGTAGACGAAGCGAATCCTAAGCAGCTCGCGGAGCTGGGTCTGCAGTAAAGACTTTCCATTTGCACCGCGATCGCAGCGCACGGGTGAAGACGCACGATCAACGCAGAGTCAGAATGCCTGCCAGCGGGATGCGTACCCAGGTTCGCCGGTTGTTGAGCTCATAAAGTAACTCATACAGTGCTTTTTCGAGGAGATAGGCATCGAGCAGCATTTGTGACTGTGACGGCTGGGGAATCAGGTGCGGCTGGGTTGCGTCGATGGTGGTTCTGTAAGCGCGCAGAAATTCCGTAGACACGGCGTTCTGCCAGAGAACAGCCCAGAGCTCGAGATTTTTTGCTTCGTCGGGCGGTCGCTCGCCCAGGGCATTGAGCGCGGCGTAGGCTGCGTAGCCGAAGGAGCGAAGCATTCCGGCGACATCTTTGAGCGGAGACTGCCTGGTGCGGCGCTCGGCGAGGGTTTTGGCGGGCTCGCCTTCGAAGTCAAGGATGACGAAGTCGTCGTGAGAGCGGAGGATCTGGCCGAGATGGTAATCGCCATGGATACGAATTCGTTCTCCGAAGTCAGCGGGTTTGGCGGAGGCAATGGCGCGCGCGCGTGAGAGAAAATCATCGCGGCGGCTGAGCGCCAAGGCGGCGTTGTGGGCAGTCATGCCGGTGAAATCCGGCAAGCCGCGCTCTAATGCGCTCGCCGAGAGAAGTAATTGGCGTTCGATACGGCCGGCATCCGCGGAGAGATCTTCGGCGGTGAAGGGCTCAGCCTGAAAGGCGGGATTGGCGGCCGGGGTTGCCAGGGCCAGATGCATTTCGGCGGTGCGGCGGCCGAGCAGGGCAGCGGCGTCGAGATATGGGCCGGCGTGTTCGCGAGCGGGCGCGGGCGGCGGCTGCGGCGATACGAAGCTGGCATACGTTCCGATGGACTGTGGCGACGGCAGGCCGGCAACGCGGCGGTAGTAGTCGGAGAGCTGATCGAGTGTCCACTGCCAGCCGTCGCCTTCGTTTTCGACGAGGCCTTGCAGCATGGCCACGGTTGTCGGCGCACCGTTCGGGGATTCGAGGATGATGTCGCCGAGGAAGGGAGCGATGCGCGGGAAGTGGGCAGTCTCGGTGAGGAAGCGGCCAATCTCGGTGTCGGGATTCTCGCCGGGCTGAAGGCGCCGGAAGAGCTTCAGGATGAGCTTGCGACCGTAGAGGATCGATGTGTTGGATTGCTCGGCCGATCCGGTGCGGGCGGGCAGAGGATCGGAGCCGCGTGCGGCTGCGAAGGCGCTGCTTTTGTGTCCACGAAGAGAACCGGACTGAGCCGGGAGATCCCCGCTGGTCTCGATGAGGGCAAGGATTGCCTGGCGGACGTCTTCGTCCGCCGATGCGTCGTATACGGTCGCGGTGCCGGTGGGAGTATTGAACGTCGCGATGACGGCGGAGGGATTGCCCATGTGCTTCCTAGTGGTCAGAGCGAGCGGTAGTTGATAGATGTCGGTACTGCCGTCATCGTAGGCGATTTGAAGGTAGAGGATTGCGGCATCGATGGCGGGAAATTTGGCCGAATCGAGAAGGTGAACGGCCTGGATCGTGCGTGACTTGGCGCCGAACCATCGCTGTTGCGGCAGGTAGGAGATGAGGCGCTGCTGGAGGAACTCGAGGCCGGGGCGGCCAAGGAGATCTTCTATCCGGGTTATCGGAAGCGCGGGGTCGGCGGGATTGCGGGCTGCGTTCACTTAATATTCCTTCGCATTTGATTCCAAAGTCTGCGTCGTGGTGACGCTCATGAGGCTACCCCTTTTCGACGGGGATTGCCGGAAGAGCCGCGGAGCTTGATGTCTATCACTCGATTTGGAAGGAGTGCAACCTTTCGGGGTTGCAAGAAATCGCAGATAATTCATGAGGTTGCACCGCGGCACATTAGCCAATACACTTTGCGCGGAACGAGGGCGACTCTGCCCGCAGCAGCGGACTTGAATGCACGATCGATTTCACCGGAGGCAGCACATGCGGGTGGGCTTATTTACGCGAGAATTTCCTCCTCTAGTGTATGGGGGCGCGGGCGTTCACGTTGATTATCTGAGCCGCGAGCTCTCGCGGAAGATCGAGGTGGAGGTGCACTGCTGGGGACCGCAGCAGGCGGATGAGGGGAATCTGCATGTTCGCGGCGCGGAGCCCTGGGCCGAGATTTCGAATGGAACGGAAGGGAAATTCAAAGGAGCGCTTGAGGCTCTCAGCCTGAACCTGACGCAGATCAAGGCTCTTCGCGATATCGATATTGTCCATACCCATACCTGGTATGTCTCGATGGCGGGCTTTCTTGCAAAGAAGCTCTACGGCGTTCCGTTTGTGCTGACGACTCACTCGCTGGAACCGCTGCGCGCGTGGAAGGCAGAGCAACTGGGCAGCGGTTACGCGATGAGCTCCTGGATGGAGCGCACGGCAATTCTGGATGCGGACGCCATTGTTGCGGTATCGAACGGGACCAAGGCGGACATTCTTCGTGCTTATCCGGATGTCGAAGCGGATCGCATTCACGTGATCTACAACGGCATCGATCTGAACGAGTATCAGAAGACGGCGGAGACGAAGGCTCTGCTGGACAACGGAGTCGATCCGGCAGTGCCATATGTTTTGTTTGTAGGCCGGATCACGCGCCAGAAGGGTGTGACCCATCTGGTCGATGCGATCCGCTATCTGCCGCGCGAGACGCAGGTTGTGCTGTGCGCGGGAGCGCCGGATACTCCGGAGATTGCTGAGGAGCTGCGGCAGAAGGTGGGAGAGGCGCGGCGCGATCATCCGCGGATTGTCTGGATCGAGAAGATGGTCAACAGGCAGGAAGTGATCCAGCTTTACAGCCACGCCCGCGTTTTCTGCTGTCCGTCGGTTTACGAGCCCTTCGGCATTATCAACCTCGAAGCCATGGCCTGCCGGGCTCCGGTGGTTGCGAGCGCGACGGGAGGCATCAAGGAAGTGGTGGTTGACGGGGTGACGGGCTACCTGGTGCCGTTCGGTCAGGACCCGGTGACGAGTTTCCCAACGGATCCGGAGAAGTTTGCGCGCGATCTTGCGGAGGGCATCAATCGCCTTCTTCAAGATCCGGAAAAGTGCAAAGAGTTCGGCGATGCGGGGCGAAAGCGGGTGGAAGAGATGTTCAGCTGGACGGCGATCGCACAACAGACGATTGATCTCTACGAAGAATTGATCGGGCAGCGGAAGACAGGCACGCGCACGTGATGCAGACTGGC
>Ga0335075_10010501_pt1 | contig 14051 bp, 13 predicted proteins | sample Lox_Sample_24_FD_206723 | JGI IMG/M metagenome (GOLD analysis project Ga0335075, IMG submission 206723) | Soil microbial communities from Loxahatchee National Wildlife Refuge, Florida, United States - Lox_Sample_2.4 | ecosystem: Environmental > Terrestrial > Soil > Wetlands | place: USA...
ACAGACGCAGCCCGATCGGGATCGGGGTGGAGGGCTGCGGCCGGGGCGGTGTCGCTGGCGGTGTCGGGCATGGAAGGCATATAAGCACAACATAGGAGAGAAGTCAACGGATTTTTTGGGATTGAGGGGAAGTTTGCCTGGCGGCGTGCCTGCGTGAGACGGCTCGGGGTCCGCGAGGCGGGCAGTCGCGTAACCATGGCTCACGGCGCTGCCATGGGCGCGGATTTGAACCAGACGCCCGAAAGGATGACACTCTGCCGGCGTCGCGGGCGTGCCGGAACTGGCAGGAGATGGCCGGCACGGGGCCACGGCTGTCCAGTTTAATTTCTGGCGGCGCCGGAGGGTCATGTCCTCCACCCCGCCGCAAAGGAAAGAGGTTCAACCGCAGATGCACGCGGATGGACGCAGATGTTCCGGTGCGGCTTACAGGCCGTTGGCCACGCGTTCAGCCGTGGTTTGGCGAAATTCAAGCCGCAGGCGGGTGGCTTTGCCCAGGTGGTGGGCAGCCGCACGGCGCCGGTTTCCTTTTCGTGTCCCGATTCGTTGGCAGACGGTCGGAGCCGAGCCGAATCGGCATTGCGCGCTTCGTCCAGTGAAAATAAACCGGACAGCCGTGGCACAAGGCCCGCCATCACGCGTGGGCCGCGGTGCGGGAGAGGCGATCGTTCGACCGCCTGGACCTACACCACAGTGGGACACGATCGCGCGTGAATCCTCAGCCTTCCGTGGAATGCGATCCAGTCCAGGTTCGCCCCAGGTCAATGTTTCGGCTGCTTTGTAGCGATAGCAACTGCATATTGGGTTTCAAAGCGATCGGTTGCCGCTTCGTCGGCCATCAGGATCGCATTCAGCAACGCCAGTTCCGTCTCGCTTCGATAGTTCTGGATTGTATTACAGAGCGCGATAGCGTAGGCCGCGCCTCCGGTTTTTATGATTTGCGCGTTTGGAAAGATCGACTGCACGGATGACAGGATCGACCCGCTGTCGGCGCATTCAGACGGGTCCACGCGGGCCATGTCTTCCGCCGGCACGACGCCGATCACGGCGGGCAAAACATCCACGCCGTTCCAGTGGCGGCGCAGATACTCCGGAAGCATGCCCAGCAAACGAGTGCCCCATGCAACCAGCTCCGGTGAGTGTTGCATACGCGTATTGCCGACATAATCGTCCATTGCAAAGATACCGCCGTCGCGAAGATGATCCCGACTCCATTCAATCGCGGCGCGAGTGTCCATCATATGGTGAAGCGCGTTGTTCCAGTAAACAAGATCGAAATTGAGCGTGATTTCAAAGGAAAATGGATCTCCATGGTGGAAGGTGATCTTTTCCGACACACCGTGGGCCACCGCCACTTCCTGTCCGGCGCGGATTGCGTCCGCGCTGACGTCGTAGCAATCGAATGTGTCGACTACACCCGCTGCCAGGGCATCCATCTCCTTGGTCCCGATCCCGCAACCCACGGATAATGCACGGCGTGGGCGAGGGGCGTCCGCCATAGCCCGGCCGATCAGCCGATGAAAGCCGGCATGAAGGCCATCGATCGATTCTCCGCAGACGACGCGGTTGATATGGCGAATTACGACGGGCGCGAGCCACCATGTGCTGTTGCACGGTACCTGCACCAATTCCTTGACCGCTTTGTCCCAGTGCCGCTCGACAGTGGCCTTGATGCCATCCGCCGCGTCGCTTGCGGGATTTTCCGCAACAGCGCCGTTATGGCAAAGAGCAACCAATTGCTGCTCGACGCAGCCAAGCCGCGCCTTCAGCGCATCTCTCTCCGCGGCGATTGAGTCGCGCTGGTAAAATGGCCTCCGCACCAGCGGGATGCGCCGATGGAGTTGGAACGGAATCATGCTGGGACGCCCGCAAGGCAATGGCGCCGGCAACCTAGTACTCCGTTCGCGAGTTGTCGACTGGAATCAGGCACCCTTCCCCGACGAGACGGAAGTGGTTTGGCGGTTGGCTGCCGAACCAGAAGGAGCCTATACGCGCGAGGAGAAGTGAACGGAGGTCACGGTCAAGGTGACACGGAGTTACACCGAGGCCCGACGGAGTTGCACAGAGGTGAATTTATGCAGCTTCGCGCGGGTGGTTGGTTGAACTGTCTCGAACTGGAATTTCTGTGAATGTCCCCTATCGGGTTAGCGGAGGGATGACCGCTGCGGGTTGTGTGGCTGGGTTCGCTCTTGCCCGTGGACTTTGGTAATCCTTCGCCGTATGTCCGCGACATGAGAAGTACCTCGACACCGCTCTGAATCGAGACAGCAAAGACTCTTGCAGTTGATCCCTCTGCGCGGGTTCTTTGTCCCAAGTGTCGAAAAGCATACTTGAACACCCGAGATAGCCAGCCTTTTGGCGACCGTAAGGAACACACCTTATTTTGTGAAGGGTGTGGGGCGCAAAACTTTATGCGAATGAAAGCCTGAGTTTCTACGCAAGCTGCCCGGCGCAGCAGAAAGCCGTCCAGTTGTGGACGATCGGCATGTTCCCTGCGTTAACCGGAAGGGGAAATCCGTGGAACTCCGTCAGGCCTCGGTGTAACTCCGTGTGACCTTGACCGTGACCTCCGGTACGCTCCGTTCGCGATTTGGCGCCTCCGACGCCTCGCCCGTGCGGCCGGCGGCGCCGGATCAGGCGTGCCCAGCCGAACCGGACAACAGCAGCGGGTCGATCTTCATCGTGGCCAGGGCACGGCGCCATTTTGTTTCGTGCTCGGCGCCGAAGACCAGATGCTCCTGCGCGGGCAGCGACAGCCAGGCGTTCTGGTGGATCTCGGCCTCGAGCTGTCCGGGGCCCCAGCCGGCATAGCCGAGCGCGAGAATACCCTCACGCGGGCCGCCGCCTTCGGCGAGCGCCTTCAGCACGTCGAGGCTGGCGGTCAGCGCCAGCGCATCATTGACCTTCAGGCTACCTTCGCCAGTCCAGTCGGTGGTGTGGAGGACGAAGCCGCGTGCGTTGTCGACTGGGCCACCCACACACAGCCGGATGCGGCGGGCCGGCGGCAACGGCTCGATCTCGAGCTGGCGCAGCAGGTCATCGAAGCTCGGCTTCGCGAGCGGACGGTTTACCACGAGTCCCATCGCGCCATCGGGCGTGTGGGCGCAGACGTAGATGACGCTTTGGGCGAAGCGTGGGTCAGTCATCACCGGCATGGCAATGAGAAGCTGGCCGGTGAGGAACTGATCGGCGGACGGCGGAGCCGGGTGTGGTGCGCGTGCCATGCACTCCATCTTGGTCCGTCCAGTGGTGGCTGCAAGCCATGGGCGGCCGGCGTGACTCGGGCGCCGGGCGGCGCTAGGAGGGGTCGGCTGGCAAAGCTCCACAACAAGCGAGGCAATCCATGACGATCAAGGTCGGCGACACGATCCCGTCGATGAAGCTGATGATGGCGACAGCGGAGGGGCCGAAGGAGACCTCGACCGATGAGATCTTCAAGGGCAAGAAGGTGGTGCTGTTCGCGGTGCCGGGCGCGTTCACGCCGACCTGCAGCAACCGGCACCTGCCGGGGTTCGTGGAGAATGCGGAGGTGTTCCGGGCGAAGGGTGTGGACACCATCGCCTGCATCGCGGTGAACGATGTGTTCGTGATGGGCGCGTGGGGCAGGCAGCAGGGCGCGGACGGCAAGCTGACGATGCTGGCCGACGGGTCGGGTGCGTTCGCCAAGGCGATGGGACTGGAACTCGACCTGGTCGGGCGCGGCATGGGCGTGCGCAGCCAGCGCTATGCGCTGATCGCGCAGGACGGGAAGGTGACGTATCTGGCGATCGAGCAGCCTGGCGGGTTCGAGGTCAGCAAGGCGGAGGAGATCCTGGCGCATCTCTGAGCGGGACGAGGAAGGAACAGAAGAAGTCCGACCGCAGAGGCGCAGAGGGCGCAGAGGCAGGTTCCGCCGGCGCGGCAGTAGAGGCGACTGGGAAGCCCGGTCATGGTTCGTTCCCTCGCTGAGCGGGACTGGAAGGAGCTGCGGGCGTTGCATCCGATCGCGCTGGACCGGTTCTGCAAGCGCGTGCTTGCGGAGATCGTTGGTGCCGCATCCGATACGTCGCGCGGGAACCACGAACGGTATCTGGCGATATGCAAGCTGATCGAGGATCGCGACCGCCAGGTTCAGCATGCGTTCGACGACATGCGCCGGTCGACGGCCGTCATGCAGCTTGGCCATATTTGCGTACTCGGCTTGGTCACGGAGGACGAGTTCGCCCGGTTCAGCGATGATATGCGCGGCGTGGTCGAGACACTCGTTGGGCGGTTTCCCTATTACAGCGGCTAGAGTGACCTGGGCTGGCGGATGCCGGCGATGAACAGGAGGTCACCGTCAGCCCCGATCTGCCACGCTGTGCAGCGCCCTACGACGCCTGACCTCTGCCGCAAGCGGGAGGGGTTGGTTTGCGCATTGACGCTGCCGTGACGGCTGGCGCTGCATGGGGTCGGCGCCTATTGTCGCAGCCCACTTTGCCCGCCCGGGTATCCGTCTGGTACAGAGGTTTCTTCGGGTTGAGGCTTCACATGGGAGGCTAGCCGTTTGATCCGCTTACGTGCTGCGCTGATCGCTGCGGCGTGCCTTTTGTGTTGCCTCTTGCCGCTCGCGAGCGGCGTCGCCGCGCCGGCCGCCGCGCCCCCAGCGGGCGCGGCTCAGCCGACCACGCTGCCCACCGTGGCCGCTGCCAGCCCGGTGCCGGCCGGAGGGACGATCGCTGCGATCCAGGTGGAGGGCAATCGCCGCATCGACGTCGGCACCATCGAGTCGTATATGGTGGTGCATCCCGGTGATCCGTTCGCGCCCGGTCCGATCAACGAGAGCCTCAAGACCCTGTACGCGACTGGCCTTTTCCAGGACGTCAGCATGACCCGGGAGGGCGACACGCTGGTGGTCCACGTGGCTGAGAACCCGCTGGTCAACGAGGTGGTATTCGAGGGAAACCATGAGCTGACGGACACACAGATCAACGGTCAGATCCAGCTTCGTGCGCGCTCGGTGTTCACCCCGGCCGCCGCCGACACCGCCCGCCAGGTCATCCTGAATATGTATGCGTCGAAAGGCTACTACGATGCCACCGTGGTACCGGAGATCATCCGTCTGCCGGAGAACCGGGTCAACGTCGTGTTCGAGATCAACGACGGGCCGGAGACGCTGATCAGCCGGATATCGTTCGTGGGCAACAAGGCTTTCAGCTCCGGTCGGCTTGCCGAGGTGATCAACAGCCGCGAGGAGGCGTGGTGGCGGTTCCTCTCGACCGCCGACCAGTACAGCCCGGAGCGACTGAGCTTCGACAGGGAGTTGCTGCGCCGGTTCTACCTGCACCAGGGGTACGTGGATTTCGAGTTGATCGATGCCTCGGCCGAGCTGTCGCCGGACCGCCGGTCGTTCTTCGTGACTTTCACGGTGAGCGAGGGCGCGCGTTACCGGGTGGCCAAGGTTTCCATCCATTCGCAACTGAAGGGGATCACCGACCAGGCTCTGGCGGGGCAGCTCCAGTTCGCCTCTGGCGACTGGTATGACGGCGATGCGGTCGGGCGGACGGCCGACCTGATGGAGGACTATGTCCGCAGCCACGGCTACGCGTTCGTGCAGGTGACGCCGCGGGTTCTTCGCCACCCGAAGACGCACACCGTCGATATCACCTACGACGTAACCGAAGGGCCGCGAGTTTATGTCGAACGCATCGACATCGTCGGCAATCTGCGGACCGAGGACCGCGTGATCCGGCGGCAATTCCACCTCGCCGAAGGCGATGCCTACGATGCGGGCTCGATTCGCCGCACCCGACAGCGGCTGACCGACCTGGGCTATTTCCAGAACGTCGAGATCACCACGGCACCGGGCTCGGCGCCGGACAAGGCGGTGATCACCACCACGGTCCAGGAGAAGGCGACCGGCGAGGTGACGATCGGCGCGGGCTATTCGACCGACGCCGGGGCGCTGATCGACGCCGGTCTGCACGAAAACAACCTGATCGGCACCGGTATCGACGCGGGGATCAACGGCATTCTGGCAACCAAGCAGAGCTCGATCGACCTGTCGGTGACCAACCCCTACTTCCTTGACCGCAACCTGCTGGTCGGCGGCGACCTGTTCCTGGTGCAGACCAATAATCTCGGCACCGAGCCGTATGACGAGAAGCGGGTCGGGTTCGCGGTCCGCACCGGCTACGACTTCACCGACCACCTGCGCCAAGTGTGGAGCTATTCGCTGGTGGATCGCGATGTGTACGACGTCGTGGAGGGATCAAGCTATTACATCACCAGCCAGGAAGGCTATACGCTGCTGTCGCAGATCAGCCAGCTCACCACGCTCGACTACCGCGACAGCACCACCGATCCGCACTCGGGGTTCATCTCGACGTTCGGCACGGATTTCGCCGGGGCGGGGGGCAGCGCGCATTTTGTGCGGATGCGTGGAGATGCGGGGTACTACATCCCGCTCGATCGTTTCACTGGCAACAGTGACTGGACGATCGCGCTGACCGCCGGAGCGGGCTATTTGTTCAATCTCGGCTATCAGGAATCGGTGATCGACCGGTTCTACCTGGGCGGCGACAACCTGCGCGGCTTCGAGACCGGCGGCGCCGGCCCGCACGACGAGAGTACGGGCGATTCGCTGGGCGGGCGGTTCATATGGACCGAATCGCAACAACTCAATTTCCCGCTGCCGTATGTCTCGACCGAATTCGGCCTGTCCGGACATGCGTTCGTGGATGTCGGCGGGCTGACCGGGGGCACGTTCGAGTCTGGCGTCTGTCCGAATTCCAACCTCCCCACCACCGGCGGCAGCCAGTGCCCGGCGGTGAGCAATTTCTCCGCACCTCGGGTCGGCGCCGGGGTGGGTGTGACCTGGCGGTCGGGATTTGGGCTGATCAATGTTGACCTGACGCCCTTCGTCGTGAAACAGCCCTACGATCAGACGCAGCTCTTCCGATTCGGCTTCGGCACGAGGTTCTAGTGTTCCAACAACGTCTTCTCGCAGCGGCGGGCCTCGCTTTGGCGGTCCTGTTGTTCTCCGGCCACCCCGCCGAAACCCAGCAGATGGTGGCACAAGCTCAAGGGCAGAACTGGTTCATCCCGAACCAGCCCCGCCCGGCGCCGGAACGGCGAGCCCCGGCGCGCGCGCCCGCTGCTCAATCGCCGCCGCTGGCGGAGGCGGCGCCGCCCGAGGAGGCGGGCCCTGCCGCCGCTCAAGAGCAGATCCAGGTCCAACTTCCGCCGGCTCCGCCGGTTCCGGATGTGCCGCACGGCGCGCTGCCTCCCGCTTCGGTGATCGGGGTCCTGTCGGTGCCCGACGTGCTGCGTGCCTCGGTGGCGTATCAGGCGGCGGACAAGACGATTGGCCAGCGGCGCCAGAAACTGAATGACGATGCGGAGCAGGAGCAGGTGAAGCTGCGCGACATGGGCCAGGCACTGGCCAACGATCGTGTCAAGCTGAGCCCCGAACAGATTCGGGCGAAGGAGAAGGAGCTGCAGGACCGCATATCCGACTCGCGGCGCAGCTTTACCGAGCGTAACCGGATCATCCAGGAGCAGGGGCAGTATGCGCTGCTGCAGATCCAGCGGACCTTGAGCGAGGTGGTGCAGAAGGTCGCCGTCAGCCGTGGGATGAATCTGGTCTTGCAGCGCGCCGAAGTGGCGGTGAACATTCCCGAGTTCGACATCACGCCGGAAGTGACCGAGATCCTGAACAAGGCGCTGCCGTCGGTGGTGATCCCTCCGGAGGGTGTCTCCCCGGTCAGCACCCATCCGGTCGCCGCCGCGGCGTCACCGACCAAGGCGGCCGCATCGAGCCCGCAGAAGCGCCCCTGACGGGTGAACGGGGCGCAGACGAACGGGGCGAAGCAAGCGGTACCGGAGATCGCGGGCGATCCGCGGTTCTTTGCGCGCAGCGGGCCGCATAGTCTGGCGGCGGTGGCCGCCGCGGCCGGGCTGGATGCGCCGGGGGTTACGCTGCTGCTGAGCGGCGTCGCGCCGTTGCAGACCGCCGGGCCTGACCAGGTCAGCTTCCTGGACAATCGCCGCTATGCGCCGGCGCTGGCTGCCACGCGCGCCGGCGCGGTGCTGGTGCATCCAGACATGATGCCGCGCGTCCCGGCCGGGACCGTGGCGCTGGCGACGCCAGAACCCTATGCCGCCTGGGCGCTGGTGGCGGCGCTCTTCCATCCGCCGCCGCCGCCGTGCCCCGGGATCCATCCGACCGCAGTGGTGGCGGCGGACGCTCGAGTGGACCCCACCGTCGAGATCGGCCCGCTGGCAGTGATCGGCGCACGGGCGGAGATCGGCCCGCGCTGCCGCATCGGTCCGGGCGCGGTGATCGGCGAGGGCGTGGTGTTGGGCCCGGAGTGCCGGATCGGCGCGCTGGCGAGCCTGAGCCATGCGTTGCTGGGCGCCCGTGTGGCGGTCTATCCGGGGGCGCGCATCGGCCAGGAGGGGTTCGGCTTCGCGGTGACACCGGAAGGGTTCCGGTCGGTGCCGCAACTCGGGCGCGTGGTGCTGGGGGACGACGTCGAAGTCGGAGCGAACACGACGATCGACCGGGGCAGCCTGCATGATACCGTGATCGGGGCCGGGTCGCGCCTCGACAACCTGGTGCAGATCGGGCACAACGTGCGTCTTGGCTGCGGCTGCGTCATCGTCGCGCAGGTCGGCATCTCCGGGTCCACGATTCTGGAAGACCAAGTCATGATCGGCGGGCAGGCCGGTTTGATCGGACATCTCCGGATCGGCAAGCGCGCTCGCATCGGGGCGCAGGCCGGGGTGATGTCGGACGTGGCCGCGGGGACCGAGGTGATCGGCAGCCCGGCTATGGCGGTTCGCGAGTTCTTCCGCCAGGTGGCTGTGCTGCGCCGGCTGGCCCGCAAGCCGAAGCCGGTGACCGGGGACAAGGATACGGACTGACCGCGATGGACGTGGGCCGCAGCGAGCGAACCGCGAAGGTGATCGAAGCGGGTACCGGCGAGGCGGTCGCTTTGGTCGATATCGCCGGGATCATGCGGGCGATCCCGCACCGGTACCCGTTCCTGATGATCGATCGGGTGGTCGATCTGGTGCGCGACAGATCGGCGGTCGGGATCAAGAACCTGTCGATCGACGAGTCGTTCTTCCAGGGGCACTTTCCGAACCACCCGGTGATGCCGGGCGTGTTGATCATCGAGAGCATGGCGCAGACCGCGGCGGTGCTGGTGGTCGAGACCCTCGGGCCGGAGTCGGCCGGCAAGGTGGTGTATTTCATGTCGATCGAGGGTGCGAAGTTTCGCCGCCCGGTGGTGCCCGGCGACCAGCTTCGGATTCACGTGGTCAAGGAGCGCAACCGCGGGAATGTGTGGAAGTTTCACGCGATCGCGAGGGTGGACGGTGTCTCGGTGGCGGAAGCGACCTATGCGGCGATGATCATGGAACGCGCCGCGGGACCTGACGGGACGTCGGAATAGTTTGGCGAAACAATCAGTTACACCGCTTTCAAGTGAAATGTGCGGCAATAATGATTGAGTTGGCGGCTCGGCTGCGGCGCTTCTAGCCTGCCTACCGGTGCGTTAAGGATTATCCAGGCATGGATGCAATCGCCGCGACTCTCGAGCCGACCAGGGAAGGGACGCAGATCCATCCGAGCGCCATTGTCTCTCGTCGGGCGCAGGTCGGGATGGATGTGGTGATCGGGCCGTTCTGCAGCATCGGTCCCGAGGTGACGATCGAGGACAGCGCGCGGCTGATTTCCCATGTCGTGGTGGATGGACGCACGCGGATCGGTCCCGAGGCGGTGCTTTACCCGTTCTGCACCGTGGGCCTGGAGCCGCAGGACCTGAAATACCGCGGCGAGGCGACACGCTGCGACATCGGCGCCCGCACGCAGATCCGCGAGCACTGCACGATCCATCGCGGCAGCGTCGGGGCGAATGGCATCACCCGGGTCGGCGCCGACTGCATGCTGATGGCGGTGGCGCATGTGGCGCATGATTGCACATTGGGCGATCATGTGATCGTCGCCAACAACGCGGTGATGGGCGGGCACGTGTCGATCGGCGCCCATGCGGTGATCGGCGGCGGCGCGGCGATTCACCAGTTCGTGCGGATCGGGCGAGCGGCGATGGTGGGCGGCGTATCGGGCGTGGAGGCGGACGTGATCCCGTTCGGGAGCGTGATCGGCAACCGCGCGCGGCTGGTCGGGTTGAACGTGATCGGGTTGAAGCGGCGCGGCTTCGACAAAGCGCAGATCATGCGTTTGCGGGCGGCATTCGCGGAGCTGTTCAGCGGCACCGGTGTGTTTGCCGAGCGGCTGGCGGAGGTAAGGGCGCGCTGCAGTGACGATCCGCTGGTAGCGGAAGTGTTGGCGTTCATCGATGCGCCGAGTCATCGTGGGCTGATCCGGGCGGCTGCGGCAGGGGAGTGAGGGGGCCTCGCGGGCTCGCGAACACCTCCGCCATCTGGCGAACCACGTCGACCGATGAAGCCTGATCTTTCATCCGCGCCGACAGCAGCCCCTCTGCCTCCAGCATGACGAGCCCGTGGAGCGTGGACCAGACCCAGACGGCCATTGCGTGGACTTTCTCGGGCGGCACGCGATGCGCGAGGCCATCGACGAGGAAATTGAATGCCGCGGCGGCCGCCTGCCCGAGTGGACCGTCTCCGGACGTCGGCACCAGGCGAGAGGCGAACATCAGCCGATAAACGCCCATATTGGCGCGGCCGAACGCGAGATAGGCGAGGCAGCAGGCTTCGAATTTCCCGCCATCCGGTGCATTGGCCGCGGCCTGGGCCAGTTGCGTACGAAACCGCTCGAACCCGTCGGCCGCTACGGCGGCCAGCAGCGCCTCACGGCTGTGGAAGTGACGGTAAGGCGCGGGCTGCGATACGCCGAGCCGGGCAGCCAGGGACTTCAGCGTGATCGCTTCCGGCGGCATCGTCTCCAACGCTTCGCGCGCGGCCACGATCAGCGCCGCGCGCAGGTCGCCATGGTGGTATGCGTCGGCTGCCTTCACGCTGGGGGCGGCCGGTGCCCCGGCAGGCGGATTTGGCGTCATGTAATTCGCTATAACTTTTTCCTTGACGGGCGCCCGGCGCCATGATGTGATCCATTATCACATTCAGGGACGACTGCGCCGTGCCCACTTCCGAAGTGCTTGAAACATCGGCCTCCCGGGGCGCCGGGAACCCTTACCTGGAGGGCAATTTCGCGCCGGTTGTCGCGGAGACGACCGCCATCGACCTGCCGGTGAGCGGACGGATTCCGGAGGAGCTGGAAGGGCGCCTGGTGCGGATCGGCCCCAACCCGCTTGGGCCGGTCGATGCGGAAACCTACCACTGGTTCCTGGGCTCCGGCCTGGTCCACGGGTTGAGGCTCAAAGGCGGGAAGGCCGAGTGGTATCGCAGCCGGTTCGTGGTCTCCGACCGCATTGCGCTAGCGCTCGGGCGGGCCGCCTTGCCCGGACCGCGCAATGGCCCCGGCGCCAATAACGCCAACACCAACGTGATCGACATGGGTGGGCGGACGTACGCGATTGTCGAAGCTGGCGGCTTGCCCGTGGAGCTGACTTATAACCTTGAAAGCGTTGCCCGGTCCGACCTCGGCGGCACGCTGGTCCACGGCTTCTCGGCCCACCCGAGGTTCGATCCGGCCACGGGCGAATTTCACGTCCTGACCTATCAGCCGGGCCTTGAGGCGCTGAGCTATCTGGTTGTGGACGGTGGCGGCCGCTCGCGGGGTGTCGCTGACATTCCCGCGCCACATTGCCCCATGGTCCATGATGTCGCCTTTACCGCGACATGGGTCATCGTGCTGGACCTGCCGGTGACTTTCGACAGGGCCGCGGTCGGGAAGGGCTTTCCCTTTGCCTGGAATAACGAGCGCACGCCGCGCATCGGTCTGTTGCCGCGCAACGGCGACCTTTCGGGGTTGCGCTGGATCGAGGCGCCGTCCTGCTACGTCTTCCATGTGATGAATGCTTTCGACGAGGACGGCGCGGTGGTGCTCGACGTGGTTCGCCATCCGCGCATGTTCGATCGGGAGCGGCGCGGGCCCAACGAGGGCGATGCTCAGCTTGTGCGCTGGCGGATCGACCTGTCAGAGGGCCGGTTGAGCCAGTCGTTGCTGGAGGAACGGGGTTGCGAATTTCCGCGGTTCAACGATGCCTTTGGCGGTCGGGCCTACCGGTACGGCTACACAGTTTCGGCAGGAAACGTTCAGGAGTTCGGTCCGACCTTCAAGCACGACGTGACGACCGGACGGACTGAAGTCCATGACTATGGCTCCGGCCGGTCGGCTCTTGAACCGGTTTTCATTGCGCGGTCGGGAGCGATGGCCGAGGACGACGGTTGGGTGATGTCCTATGTCTATGATGTCGGGCGGAACGCAACGGATGTAGTGATCCTTGACGCGCAATGCTTCTCGGACCGCGCGGTCGCCACAATCTCGCTGCCGGTGCGGGTGCCGTTCGGGTTCCACGGCAATTGGCTGCCCGATCCCGTCTGATCGGCGCATTCCATTCGAGTTTCACTATGATTGCAAAAGAGACAGTCGTGGGCGGCTTCGGCTATACGCTGCGCTATTTTGCCGGCGACCTCGTCCCAATGATGCTGTTCCTTGGGACCTTCCTGATCACTGGGAACATTCTGCTCGCCATGGGACTTGGGGTCGCCGCGAGCCTCGTCCAGGTGACGTGGGCCCTGGTCGGTCGAACACCAATCGGCGCCCTGCAATGGGCGGCGATTGGGCTCCTTGTTGTGCTCGGCGGGGCGACGCTTGCGACCCGCGACGCGCGCTTCATCATGCTGAAGCCAACCGTGATCCATCTGATACTCGGCGCCGTGATGCTGAAGCCGGGGTGGATGGAACGCTATGTCCCGGTTGAGGTGCGCGAGGCGGCGCGGCCAATGCTGACGATGTTCGGCTTCGTCTGGGCCGGATTGATGTTCCTGACCGCGGGCGTGAATGCAGTTTTGGTTGCGTTCTCCGATCCGATGACCTGGGCAAAGTTTAACGCTTTGTTCCCGCCGATCTCGATGCTCGGCCTCTTCCTGCTGCAGAACGCCTATATGCGGGCGCGCGCACGCGTGATGTTACGGAGCTTCCGACTGAGCAGCCAATCGCAGTACGAGGCGAGCCTGATGAAGGTTCACTTCCAGGGTCCTCGATGAAGCGACGCGATCTTCTTCGTGCCGGTGTCGGCGTGGGTGCTGCCACTGCGCTTGGCGTTCCGCGGGCGTCGGCGAACGGGACGAGCCGGGTGAAAACCGGGCATGCCCGGAAGGCCCACCGATGCCGACTGGGCAAGCCTCAGCCAAGCGGTGGGCGGCCGTCTGTCGCCGGTACGTCTGCCCGATCTCGACGACCCAACTGTCCACAGGCTGCTTAGACTCGCCGGCGCATCTGCTGGGGCGATCGAGGCCGTGCGAGACACCGCCATGAATCCCAACGTGCTGGACGCCTTCGCGCTTGCGATTATCACCATGCCTGGCCCGTCGGCCTTCCCGGGCTTTCCCGCGCCTGACCTTGTCGTTGCCGTCGCCCTCCGTTCCCGCGTCCAAGCGGCGATGGCCGCGCTGCGCGTCGCTGCGCCGGGGACCGGCGTTTATGTGAACGAATGCGACTATTTCCAGACGGATTGGCAGAACGCGTTCGGGGCGCGAACTACCCACGGCTTGCCCGTATCAAGCGTCAATACGACCCGGACGGTCTCTTTGTCGTTCATCACGGCGTCGGCAGCGAAGCCTATACCGGCCACCATGACCGATGATCGCTCCCTTAACGAGAGCGGCTAGTCCGCTATGGAATGAAAAGACGCGGATAGCGGACATTTAGCCTAGGAACCGCCTGCGCGGCAAGAAGCTATCGAAATCAGAAGAAAAGGTTGAGCCTGACCGATGTTTTTAGAGTTTCTATCATATCTTTTGAAAGCCGCAACCTATTGATAACATTGGTTCGAACTCAGCTCGCAGAAGTCTTGCAGACCGTGTGAAAACGCCTTTCCGGGCGGAGACGAACGAGAGCCAGTGACCTAAGCGCCTCGAGCAGTCCCACATGACCTGGAGATGCTGTAATAAGTCGCTCGCGGTGGCCCCCTTCTGATGCG
>Ga0335075_10010502_pt1 | contig 14049 bp, 11 predicted proteins | sample Lox_Sample_24_FD_206723 | JGI IMG/M metagenome (GOLD analysis project Ga0335075, IMG submission 206723) | Soil microbial communities from Loxahatchee National Wildlife Refuge, Florida, United States - Lox_Sample_2.4 | ecosystem: Environmental > Terrestrial > Soil > Wetlands | place: USA...
ATTGCGCAATGCTTGACAAGCAAAATGCAAAGACGGATGATGCAGGCAAGTAAAAGTCGCGCTGGTGATGAAGTCCACCATTAACCGCCTTCATGGCTGATGACTCCTACCCGAAGAGGGAGTCCTGCCATGAAGAAATGCCGGTACCGCGCACAGCCCCTCCGCCAGAAGCCCTCCCCCGCTGGTTCATCCCTCCTGAACTCCAGGAGGGATTCGTGATCCTCTCGAATGTGGTTCTGCAGATCCTCCAGGTACTGTGCGTTCTGCTGCTCGCTCCGCTGCTGCAGGGATTCATTCTGAAGGCGGAGGAACGCGTACAGCGGAGCCGCGGCCCGAGCCTCTTTCAGCCGTATCGCGATCTCTGGAAGTTGTTTCATAAAGAATGTGTCTTCCCCGATTCCGCATCGTGGGTGTACTGGATGGCTCCCTTCGTGGCGTTCACCGCCATGCTGATCGTGCCGATTCTGATTCCGGTGCTGACGGATCGCCCGCTGCCGCTCTCTGACATGGGGGACATGCTGGGCGGCGGGATGGTGCTGACGCTGGGCTCCTTCGCGATCATTCTCGCCGGCCTCGACACGGGCAACGTCTATGGCGGCATCGGATCGAGCCGTGCGGTCATGCTCGGGATTCTGGCCGAGCCAACACTGATCCTCGTGCTGGTCGGCATCAGTTTGCTGGCGAAAGCGATGCTGCCCTTCGTCGTGAATCATCTGTTGCTCGGCAGCCTCTCGGTCTACTGGAGTCCTGCTTGTTCAAAAGCACAAAGAGCGCCTTGCCCGCATTCCGGATTCGTTCCAGAATCCGATGCTCCTCTTCGGAGATCGGGCTTTCGTAGCCGGTTACCAGAATGAAGGCGTCTGCCTGGGGCAGGAATCGTTCTGTCGTGAGCGTGTTTTCAATGATCGGAGAGCCGAGGCCGGGTGTGTCGACAAAATGGAATCCCCGCCGCAGTATTTCGACGGGCAACTGAATTTCCGCCCACGCGATCTTCTTTGCATTGCCGGGATTGCCTCTCTGCGTCACATATTCCTCCAGCTGCGAAAGCGGAACTTCACGATTTAATCCCGAGTCACGGAAATGCAGCACGACCTGTGGCCGGCTGCCGTACCGAACCGTGGTGATCACCGACGTGAGCGGCACAATCTCGGTTGGCAGGTAATCGCCGCCCAGAATCGCATTGATCAATGTCGACTTGCCGCGGCTGAAGCGGCCGACCACCATCAGATTGAACTGGTCTTCCGCCAGGCGTGCCAGCAATTCGCGGCAATTTCCATTCAATTCCGTGTTCTTCGTATCGATCGCCTGCGCTGAGCGAATGATCTCCGCGAGATGAAATTTCCTTTGCTCATATTCCTTCAGGTGCATCGCCTGTTGCCATCCTGTCTGAATGCCTTGCGGCTATGACTTTGAAATGTCGCCGGGACCATTCATGGAAAAATGCCGGAGAATTCGCCATCGGGGATTGAGCCAGTTCGGTTGCTCGTCTCTGCCCCCCGCCTCATCGTGCAACCGACGAGCGATCGCTCGCGTCTGCTCGAGATGCAATTCCAGCATTCGGATCACATCGTCTTCCTGTGCCCAGTTCAAATGCGGAGAGATTCCGAACAGCGCGCCGATGATGTGTTCGCAATCTTCCATGAGCCCCAGCGAGAATCCGATCCCGGCGACGGCGATCACCGAATCGGGATCCGGATCCTCCAGGTATTCGCGGAGAAATGGCCAGTCCTCCGCATCCGCAGCCAATTCATGCAGGAGCTGGAGAACCGACCGCCGTTCGCGCAGTGAAGAAGCAAATCGAAGCGAATCCGGATAAGTCCCCCGCAGGAGGAGACTTGCGAAAGAGCGGGATTCGGTCGGTATCATCCGCAAAGCGGCCCGCGCTTCTTCGCGGCAGAGGTCATCATCAAGCGCGGTAAAGTAGACAGGAATACTCTTTGCTTGTCTGAACTCGCTCAGAGCGCGGATCAGGCCGCCTGTAACACGATCCCTGGCCGCATCCAGAAGCACTTCATAAACCTCATCGCACTTGTGTTTCGCCAGCTCTTCTGCAACCGCGCTTCTTACCGCGTCCTCCGCGAGGCGCACTGCGGCGTCTTCCGGACGGTGATGTTGCCGGAAATAGGCAAAGAGTGATCCCTGTGCGCCAAGCTCGCCCAGAGCATGAACTGCCCGGCAGCGTGGCAAGGCCACGGTTCGCGCAGGCCCCTGCAAGAGGAAGCGCTCCAGCCAGGGAATAGCCGCCGGTCCGGCGGCGATCAAACGTTCCGCCGCCGCTGCACCATCCACCAGGGATTCCAACGCCGAGATGAGACTCTCCATTTCGGCTGCCTGAATCAGCGATGGAGGTGCATCGGTCATCGGCTGGCCTCGCGCTCTGAAGCTGAGTTCGCAGGTAAGGCTCCGGTCTCAAGTACCGCAATCAGCGCATTTTGATCTGCCTCGGTGATCGACATCTTCCGAATGTCTGCGATCGTTTCCGCGACTGGGTAGCTGTACTCGTGCAGAGAAACGGCGCCGCCCTCCCAGATCGCATAGCAGGCGTCGGGGCGCCCTGTTTTGGGCTGACCCAGGCTGCCAGGGTTCACGATTGTCGTGTTTGCCACTCTCCGGACAAATGGAGTGTGCGTATGCCCGACGATCAGCACATCGGCGTCGACTCCTCCTGCCTCGGGCGTCCAGCTGGCGGAACCTCCCGGGCAATAGGCGAACAACGGATCGCTGGGTGTGGCATGAACGATATAGAAGCGCGTTGAACCCAGAACCCTCTGCTGGACTCTGGGCAATCCTCTCAGAAACTGCAGTTCATCTTCCGAGCAGACCTCACGGGTGTATCGCAGCGTCTCGGCGGCCAGCCGGCGGTACGGAACCGAGCACCGCGGGTCCTTCCCATACCCAGCCGCATAGTCATGATTGCCGGAAACTATCAGGTTGGTGCGACGTCGGATTTCCTCCACGACTTCGTGGGGCCGAGGGCCGTAATCCACTAAATCTCCCGCACACCAGAGTTCATCAAAATCTCGTTCAGGAAACGAGCGCAGCGCAGCCAAAGTGGCGTGAATGTCAGAGATGATGGCGATTTTCATGGAAGCCCCGGCGCACCTCTGCGCAGCAGTCGATCATTTACGTGCTTGCGAGGCTTGCCGGAGGATCAGGAGACGCCCCGACGAAACCTCGCCAGGGGTCATCATCCGTCCATCCGATCAGGCAGGAAAAGACAGCGGTTTCGGCGAACCCCTTCGCCGTGTGGACCGAATGCCCGGGCCACACTTGAAGTTTACCAGGTTATTCCGGAGTTGGGTCTGCATCAACAGAACACGATATTCACGAATTAACTGAACCTCCATGCGTGGTCTCAGGGAGTCCCGCCGAAGCGGCCCTATTCCGCCGGGGACAGCAGCCAGACCGCCAGAGGCGTTAGCGAGCATCCAAAGTATGACGCTATTTCGCTGTAACGTGAATCATCAGGCCGGATAATGATGGCCGGGTCTCGGAGCGGAGGCATTAATCGTGAGCACGGATGATCCACGCCGTATCCGCTCGATAGCAGCTGGATATTTAGGCCATGCCTCATCAAGTTGCCGGCGCGCTACCTGCTGTCCGGCAGGAACGGGTGGACTGCCGCGTAATCGTACTTTTCTTTCCACAGTACCCATCCTTCGTCCGGCGATGCGTTGTTCTTCACCGCAGTGTCGTAAAAGTCGAGAAGTTTTGGGCTCAAGTCCTCAACCTGAACGCTAAACAGGGAGTTGGGCACTCTCGGCGAATTCTTTGCCGCAGCAACCAGAGCCGCGGCATTCAGAACGAACCCAAGGAAAAACTGTGCTCGCACGTCACGAGAATCTCTCTGCCGGAAGAGGGTTAGCATGAGTCTTCTCCCAATGATTACTTACTCCTGGCGCAGAACCTGGACCGGTTCGACGCGGGCAGCGTTCCAGGCTGGGAACACCGAGGCGCCGGTGGCAACGGCGCCGATCAGCAGCAGGACGGCGGCATAAGTGAAGGGATCAACGGCAGCGATGCCGTACAGCATGCCGGCAAGGAGGCGGCTCACCGCGACACTCAGGGCGAGTCCGGCGGCGCAGCCCAGAAGAGTGATGCGGAGTCCCTGGAAGAGGAACTGGCAAAGGATGCGGGCACGCGAGGCGCCAAGGGCGAGGCGGACGCCGATTTCCCGCTGGCGCATGCGGCCCAGGTAGTTCAGCGTTCCATAGAGCCCGACGCAGGCGAGAATGACGGCGGCACCAGCGAAGAGGGCGAGGAGGATGGTGCGGAGGCGGTCGCCGGCCAAGGTTTCATCGAGGTGCCGTTCGAGCGGCATGATGGCGTAGACGGAGCGGCTTGGCTCGATCCGATGAATGCAGCGGCGGATGGAATCGGCAAGGGCCATGGGTTTGCCGCGGGTCCGGACGAGGTAGTTCGGAAAGGGATCCGGGGCGCTCAGGCAGGAGTACAGGGTGGGCCCGGAAGCGATATTGAGGCCGTCTTCGCGGGCGTCGCCGACAACCCCTTTGATCTGTCCTTTGACACCCATGGCAGTGGCTTCGGCAGCGGTCAGTTGATGACCGAGGGCTGGGCTGTCGCCCAGGTAGCGTTCGACAAAGCTGCGATTGACGACGAGGTCGTTTGTGAGTGAGCCCTCTTTGCATGTCTCGCCCTGAAGGACTGGAATGCGCATGGTCGCAAAATAGTCAGAGGAAACGAAGCGGTTGTCGGCGATGATTTTGCGGTTGGGATCGAGGCTGCCGTCGAGTTGTAGCTGGGCCGGATATTCCCACGAGGCGCCCGGCAAGGCGGCAGATGTGGAGGCGGCTTCGACTCCGGGAATGGCGCGGACAGCGTCGAGGGTGCGGTCGATGCGACGGGTGAGAGCGGACATGTCCTTGGTTTCGCCGTAGGAGCCGGTGACCTGGAACGTGAGGACGTGCGCAGGATCGAAGCCGGGCGAGACGCGGCCGAGTTCCTGCAGACTGCGGATGAGGAGGCCGGCGCCGGTAAGAAGCGTAACGGCGAACGTGACCTGGACGGCGACCAGGAACCACTGCAGAGGATGCCGTGCGGATGCCTGGGTGCGACTGCCCCGGGCGAGGGAATGAGCAAGATCCCGCCGCGTACTGCGAAGAGCCGGAAAGAGTCCGCAAAGCAGGGTGGTGGAGACGGCGCACGCGAGCGAGTAAAGAGCGATGGTCCTGTTGAGGTGGATCTCCATCGCACGGGGAAGCGATTCCGCGAGGAGATGGAAGGCGCGGGCCGCACCGGCGGCGATGGCGAGGCCGAGCAGCGAGCCGAGGAGGGCAAGGAGGAAGACTTCCGTAAGAAGCTGGGCGACAATGGCGCGCCGGGAGGCGCCCAGGGAGAAGCGGATCGAGATTTCGTGCCCGCGGTCGGCTGTACGCGCGAGGAGCAGCGCGGCGATGTTCGAGCAGGCGATAAGCAGGAGGAGCGAGACGGATGCGTAGAGGAGCCACAACGAACTGCCCGCATCACCGACAATGAGGAATTTGAGGGGGACCGCCTGAACAGCCAGATCGGCATCGGGGTTGGGAAATTGCATGCCGAGGCGCGCCTGGACCGTGGCAAGGTCGGTCTGTGCCTGAGCGAGCGTGACGCCCGGTTTCATCCTGCCTATGACCGTGAACCAAGTGGCGTCGCGACGCTGCGCATAGGGTGCATCGGGCGGGCTGGGTACCCAGAGGTCGACGTCGCTGTTGGGAAAGGCGAAGGAAGCGGGCATGATGCCGATGATCGAATAGGCGAACGATTCGATGTGGAGTTTTTGGCCGATGGCGTCGGGATTGCCATGGAAACGGCGCTGCCAGAAACGATAGCTAATGATGGCGGCGTCGGGCCCGCCGAAGTGCTCCTCTTCGCGGGTGAAATCGCGGCCAACAATCGGCACGACACCCATCACCTGAAGGAAGCGCGGGGCGACAAGGGCTTCGGTGACTTTTTCGGGCAGAGGGCCGGATGTTTCGGAGAGGTCGTCCGTGTAGTAGCCGCTGATGGCCTGGAACGTGGAGTTGAGACGGTTCCAGTCTTCGAGCCGCACTGGCGCGACGAAGTGATTGGCGTTGCGGTTGCGCGTGTCGCGCTGGCCGATCTGGACCAGTTGGTCGCCCTGTGGATAGGGGAGTGGTCGGAGAACCACGGCGTCAACGGCGGAGAAGACGGCGCTGTTGGCGCCGATGCCGAGGGCGAGCATGAGGATGACAGCCGCGGAGAATGAAGGCGAGCGGCGGAGGAAACGGAGAGCGGCTCGAGAGTAGAACCGAAAGGTTTCAAGTAGTGGTATGAGATGGACTTCGCGAACCTGTTGCTTGACCTGCTCGCGCCCGCCGAATTCGAGGAGGGCGCGGCGCCGGGCTTCTTCGGTCGAGAGACCTGCGGCGATGCCGGACTGGGTGAGCTGATCGATGTGGAAGGCGATTTCGCGGTCGTAGTCGTGATCGCGCGGAGAGCGGCGGAAGGGATTCATTATGCCTCCTGTCCGGCGCGGAGGATGAGGTCAACGGCCTGGGAGAGACGATTCCAGGAGGCCTCCTCGGCAACAAGCTGGCGGCGGCCTTTGGCAGAGAGGCGGTAGAACTTCGCCTGCCGGCCGTTCTCGGAGTCACCCCATTCGGCCGCGAGCCAGCCGCGCTTTTCGAGGCGATGGAGCGCGGGATAGAGAGAGCCTTGCTGAACGTTGAGGACTTCGTTCGAGATCTGGCGAATGCGCTGCGAGATGCCGTAGCCGTGGACCGGGCCGAGCGCGACGATGCGGAGGATGAGCATGTCGAGGGTGCCCTGGAGCAGATCGGTTCGTTCGGTGGGAGTCATGCTGGATCTCTCCTTGACGTTCTACATATTGAGCGGATGATATGTAGAATGTCAAGGAGAGCGAAGCGGACACCCCAGTTCCGTTCTAAGTATCGTGAAATCCCTGTCCGGTTCGCGGCCAGATCACCCCTCGTCATCTCGTCCTTTCTCATGACGAGCCGGCAAAGGCGATGCAGAGTTCCTGTGAGTAGAAGAAGTGGTGCGTACGCGGTCAATTTCCGAACTTGTCCGGAAACCCGATGACGTGATCATGGCAATCTCATGCGGTACCGCATGCGGAACTATTGCGATCCGGTGCGAAGGTTCGGACAGCCCAAGGAATTGAACTGAGAGGATATGCAAAATCCGAAGCGGTCGTATGGACCTAAGGGCGGCGGGCGCAGTTGATTGTCCCGGGAAAGGTCGCTCGGGACTAGAAGTACTCCCCTCTCCGCCACCTGACGTGCAGCGCCGCTTATCGCGGCGGGTGGGCGCCGAAGACCCAGGCCTATTCGGCAAACTCCAGCTCCACCTCTTGACAGTCCAGAGAAGGGAGCGGTATACCTCTTGATTATCGAGTGGAGGGGTTGTGGGCGCGGGGAGTCGCGATCTGATTCAGGGGACGCTGGAGATGCTGGTGCTCAAGACACTGGCGCTCGAAGGGATGCATGGGTACGGAATCGCGCTGCGCATTGAGCAAATCAGCAATGGCGTGTTTCGGGTAAATCCGGGATCCCTTTTTCCGGCGCTAAGCCGCCTGGAACGGTCAGGGCGGATTCGGGGAGAATGGCGCGCGTCGGAAAGCAACCGCCGGGCAAAATATTACGCACTAACTGCCGCGGGTCGTAAAGCACTTGAACAGGAACGCCGTCATTGGGGTCGCCAGCTCGCCGCTATCAGTCGGATTCTCGAAGCCTGAGAAAGGGGGAGGAATGCTGCGAGGCCTGATTGCTGGTTTGAGGGCGCTCTTGCACCCTGCCGAGCGAAATGCCCAGATCGAAGAGGAACTGAAGAGCTTCTTCGATGCTTCCGTGGAGGAAAAGATACGGAGTGGCATGAGCCCCGAAAAGGCGCAGCAAAGAGCCCGGATCGAGATCGGCAGCCGCGAAATGGTACGGCATAAGACATGGTCCACTGGCTGGGAATCGAACGTTGATTCTCTCGGACGTGATTTGCGCTTCGCAGCGCGGCAACTTAGGAAAGCGCCAGGGTTTGCGGTGACGGCGTTGCTGACTTTAGCGCTGGGAATCGGGGCGAACACGGCGATTTTCCTGCTGACGTATTCGCTGCTGCTGAAGAGCCTGCCGGTACCGCATCCGGGCGAACTGGTCCGGTACTCCCTCTACAACAACGATGGAGACCTCGGGTTTTCGTATCCGCTGTACAAATCGTTGCGCGCGAATCCGGGACCGACCACTGGTGTGTTTGCCTGGTCTGACCAGGACACATCGCTGGGAGAAGGCGAGAATTCGAGCCGGGTCGCGGTGGGCCTGACGACGGGCAGCGTGTTTCGCGTGCTGGAGGTGCGGTCGTATCTGGGCCGGGGATTCGAGGAGCAGGCGGGCGAGAAGGGACAGCCGCTGGAGCATGAAGCCGTGGTGAGCTACGGCTACTGGAAGAGCCACTTCCACGGCGACACTCACATTCTGGGTCGTACGGTTGTTCTGGACCATACCGAAATGACCATCGTCGGGGTGTTGCCGCCGGGGTTCGAGGGCATCTCGCCGGATCACACTGACGATTTCCTGCTGCCTCTCTCATTTGAGCGGGTGATGGACGGAAAGTACGCCATGATTGACGAGATCGGAGCGTACTGGCTGACAGTGATGGGGCGGCTGAAGCCAGGAGAGACGCTCCAGCAGGCGCGGGCGGCGCTGAGCGCGGCGCCCAATCTCATCGACGGCGGGACTGGGCATCCGATCATTTTTGGTAACAGCCGCGTCTGGCTCAGCGCAGCACCGGGGCGGACAGGAGAGTCCTGGCTCAGGCAAACGTATACGCGGCCGCTGGCGGCGCTGGAGGCTCTATGTGGGCTGATGCTGCTGCTGTGTGCCGTGAACGTGGCTCTGTTGGTACTTGCGCGGGTGAGCGGGCGGCTGCACGAGTTTGCGGTAAGGAGCGCCCTGGGCGCGGCGCGCGGGCGGCTGATGAGTCAGGTGCTGATGGAGACGGCCCTGCTGGGAGTGGGCGGACTGGCCCTGGGCGGATATCTCGGCTGGGAACTGGCGCACGCGCTTGTGGCGATGATCACAAGCATCAGTCAACCTCCAGCGCTGGACCTGAAGGCTGGAGCGGTTATCGTGCTGTTCACCGCTGCGCTGGGTTTGGGCGCGGGGATGGTGGCGGGGCTGTGGCCGGCATGGCGGGCTTCGCGCACAGCTCCGGCCATGGATCTGAAGCAGGCGCGGGCGCTGCGGCGCACCGGACACCTGGGGCGCTGGCTGATTCCCACGCAGGTGGCGCTGGGGATGGTGCTGATCTACGCGGCGGTGCTGATGACAGGCACGCTGCGGAATTACCTTAAGGAACGCTCGGGATTTGCGCCGGCCGGGGTCACGTTCGGCCACTTGGGCCGTCAGAGCTCTGACCCCCGCGATCCAGGCCAGGTGAGGAAGGCGTTTGCGCTGGTGGAGGCACTCGAGCACCAGCCTGGAATTCAGTCGGCGACGCTGCTCTCCATGCCGCCAGTGCGGGGTTGGATGATGCAGGGCCGCTACTTCTCGCGCGGCGCGAAGGGTGAGATTCGCGCCAGCCAGCGCATTTGGAACGAGGGGGTGACGCCCGGGTATTTCGCGACGCTGGGCACGAGGATCGTGGAAGGACGCAGCTTTGCGAGCGGGGATATTGGCGGCGACCGGGTGTGCGTGATCAGCCGCGGGGCGGCAAATTTGTTCTTTCCGGGCAAGGATCCCATCGGGCAGTACCTCACCGAGGGGGATGGGCAGCCGCTGAAGGGAAAAGCAGAGAAGGAGCCTCCGCTGACGTATCGCGTGATCGGCGTAGCGGAGGACGCGCGGTTTCAGAGCCTGCTGACTCCGGCTCCGATGAACCTCTACATGCTGTACCAGCAGGAGGAAGGTCCGTTCTTCCCTGGGTTCGTCGCGGTGCGGAGCAGCAGCGATGCGCTGGCGGCGGAGGCGATTCGGCGTGAAGCGGCGCAAATTCTGCCGGGCGCGGATTTGCCACAGACGTATACCTTCGACCGTGCGGTTGACGACGATTTGAGCCAGCAGCGGCTGCTGAGCAGCGTGTCAGGAGGGTTTGCGCTGCTGGCGCTGGCTCTGGTGGGCGCGGGGCTGTACGGCGTGCTGTCACGGGCAGTGACGGAGCGCCGACGGGAGATTGGGATCCGGATGGCACTGGGCGCGCAGCGAGAGCGGATTGTGAGGAGTCTGGCGCGGGGAGCGGCAATGCGCGTGGGGGTGGGCGCTGTCATCGGCGCAGGATTGGCAGTGCTCGCCTCGCGACTGCTGCAGTCGCTGCAGTATGGAGTGTCGGCGAGGAGCGTGTCCGTGGGCACAGTAACGGTGGGGGTTCTGCTGGGAGTGCTGGCGCTGGCGTTCATTGTGCCGGCGGCGCGGGCGGCCTCGGTCGAGCCGATGGAGGCGATTCGGGAGGAGTGAGCGAGCTTTCTCGACAGTTCACTCGAAGAGGTGCTCAAAGGGGAGTGCGCGACTTCGCAGCGGATACATTCACGGTGCACCGGCGGTGGGGACGCTTTGACCACATTTCGGCAGGAGACTTCTCCGATTTTCCATGAGTCCGGCAGATTAAATCAGCGACCGAAGATGTTGGCGACGCCACACGCGCCCTGGTGGTCCCCAGCGGCTGCTGCTTTTCGACGATCCAGAGACTTCGTTGGTTGGTCTTCGTTTTCGCTCGATAGAAGAAAGGTCTTTCTCGCCGAGGAACGCATGATCATGGCGAGTCCTCCGGCCACAGGCCGAGGTCGCAACTGAACATCGCAGCAGCGTCGGAGACGTTCCCTGGTTCTCAGCGGAGCTGTGGGCTGCGCTACTCCAGCTGGATGGCTCCAAGATCGTACCAGCCGTCGGGTTGGAGACCCTCGATGGCCAGCTTGATGGCCGGGCGGCTGGTCCGTGGATCGAGCAGTGCTATCCGGAACTGATATTGCCCGGCCTTCAGGTTCGTTGGAACGTAAAGCGTCCCGTCGAAGACGGAATCGCCGGGAAGCCATTTGCGGATATCAGCGGGCGTCTGGATCATGGCGTTGCCCTCTGGTGAATCAAGCTGGACGGCAAGGACATAATCCCGGTAGACGGGGGCAACTCCCGCATTCAGAAACCACATGTGCACCGGCATCATTTCGCCCGGCCTCACGGATTGCGGATATTGCAGGCGCCGGAGAATGAGCCGGTATCCTATCTTCTTTTCAAAATCCTTGAATTGCTTCTCCCATTGCGGAGGGATTGCGGTGGACTTGATGTTGACCGAACTGACATGCCAGCGCAGCGCCTGCGCCAAAATGTAGTTCAAGTCAAAACCGTACCTGAACCAGGCACTCACCACTCCACAGGTTTCCAATGAGACTGGACTTCTTTGCCACACATCTCGGATGCCGGCCCTGGCAATCTGTTCCGGGTATAAGTCGAGCATCTCGTTGTAATAGGGTTTTCCCATGTCGCCCCAGCAATCGAGACGCCAGCCAGTGCCGTGAGAGGTAGCGTAGCTGAGCGCACGCTGCTGATCGAAGTTCATCAGCAGCGGTGTACGCGTGAACGACTGGAGGTACACGTCAATCAGAGCTTTCTGATATCTGAAGGCGGGCATGTAGGGGCTCCAGCCTTCGCCCCAGTATCCCAGCGTGGAGACGTCAACCGAGGCGAGGTTGGGGTTTCCGTCGTAGCGCGCGCCCGCCTCGGTTACGAGTTGTCCCCAATACTGCAGATACAAGGGATCGGTGAAGTCCGGCTGCCAGATATTTCCGTCAGGATCCCCAGGCTTGTTGGCCCGCCGGGCGCCGGAGTTCCTGTACCAGGCGGGCAAGGAGTGCTGTTGATCGTAAGGCATCAGGCGGAAGGCCAATTGCTGGTTGTGCGCCCGCGCCTCTTTCAGGGCCAGGTCGATGATGTCCCAATTGAACTGGCCGGGCTCCGGCTCCAGCGTGCTCCAGAACCACCGGCAGTAGGCAATGGAGCTCGCCGGGAAATCCGGTTCCCCCCCCACATCCTCAACCGGCTTTGCCGGACCCGCTTCCGACCACTCGAGGCTGGGATTCAGCGCATCACCGTTGAACCGCTGAAATGTCTCAACCCCCATACCGGGATTAACCAGAACCGTGTCGATCTCTTTGGGATAGATCACCACATCATGGCTTTGGTTCTGCGCCCTCAAGCCGAAGCTGGTGAACAGCAGCGCTGCAACCATCCCCGCGATTCTCATCCGCATATCGTCTCAACCCTCTCCATTGGTGTTATAAGTCCCGTTCTCACTCCCGATCCGCGGCGGGTCCGCCGGTCAATGGCTCATCGTCGACCTTCATTCACTACGGACCGGCAATGAACTATCCAAAGAGCCTCAACCTGGAAGCCAGAAGCCAGAGCATGTCGAGTTAGCGCGAGAACTGCATCTTGTGATGCACGTTGTCGCCTGGCAGCCACCACGGCGGACAGCTGTTCGGCGGTGAGACCGGAAGTCGCTTCAAGGTAGGGCAGCGCGCCACCGACAATCCCCCAATCGCTGCCATGGAGCAAACCGCCCAGACCGTCAACTACCAGGAGACATCGGCTGTAACACCTGCGGCTGCGATCCTCTTCGTCCGGCGCACGGCTGCTCCGCAACGCGGCGGAACGATCCGCGCCGGACAGCGAGCGGAGAGAGAGTGCTGCGGGGTACCGGGGCACTACTGCTCCAAGCCACGAACGAAGACTCTGTCGATCTGGATGTCTCCAGCGCCTGGATGCCATGTGAACTGGACGAGGTCAGCGGGAGCGCCGACACGCAGCACTCCACGCCCATCGACGAATCGGCCGGGATTCTCCGTCGCCATCCGGACAGCCTGTTGCAGGGAAAAACCAGGCAGCCGGGCCACGTTGGCGATTCCTTTCCTGAGAGGGAAGGCTGCCCCGCCGAGTCCGCCTGTGCCGGGAACGTCGACGCGGCCCTCCGAGGTCAGCTCGACGGTGCCGCCCACAGGAGTCTGGTAGATGCCGGGGCGAAGCCCGCCGACCGCGACGCCATCGGAGACCAGCACGCTGCGCTCAATCCCCTTGGCGCGGAGCATAGTGGTGAGTGCATCTGCGGGTAGATGGTGGCCATCGGCAATAAAGGTGGCGGTGAGGCGGTCCTCGGCTAGCTGAGCCCAGAGAAGATTTGGGTGCCGCGGCAGCTCGCCGGCCGCTCCGTTACCGAGATGCGTGGAAAGCCGCGCGCCTGCCTCGGCGGCGGCGTGAATCCGCGCGGGATCAGCATCCGTATGGCCGAGAGCGACGAGGATTCTGTGGCCGGCGGCGTGTGCAATGTAATTGAGGGCGCCATCCCAGTGCGGCGACAAGGTAATCAGGCCCACGAGTCCGCCGCACGCAGCCTGCCAGCGGTCCAGTTCATCGCAGTCCGGTGGGCGCACATACGCGCGCGGATGAGCGCCGCGAGGACCATCAACCGGCGAGATATGAGGGCCCTCCACATGCACGCATGGAATCATGTGAGCAGCGAGAGGCGACATGGCGCGGGCCGCTGCAATGGCGCGAAGGGACCCGACAATCCGCTCCTCCGCGGCGGTGATGAGAGTTGGCAGGAAGGTTGTGACTCCGAGTGAGACCAGCTGCCGAGCCAGCGCGACGACGACTTCGGGTGTCAGCGACTCGGAATTGAGGTCGTACCCGCCATAGCCGTTGACCTGAAGATCGATGAAGCCGGGCGATAACCAACGCTCTTCGCGTGAGGATGACGGGACAATCTCGCGGATACGGCCATCGCGGACGATGACCTGGACAGTTTCGCCGTCTGCCGGATTGCGGCCCTGGATTGATTGCATATCTCAATGCCTGGAACAGGCGCTTTCTCCATCATCCTCGGCGTTTCGTTCCGTGAAAACCGAGCGGAGCGCGCCGTTCCGGCTACTGCTCCGTTCCTCCGAGATCTGCTGTTCCTCCGACAGGTCCTCCCTTCTCATTAACAAGAGCAGAATCAGGAACTGTGCCGGGCTTTCAAAGCTGCCTCCTCCACAAGGAGCAGTGAGGCAGACTCGGGATCGAGATATACCCGCGCATTCGGATGGGTTCGAACGAT